>Ga0265292_1000416_pt1 | contig 63209 bp, 55 predicted proteins | sample Munlanlewell296A_FD_189080 | JGI IMG/M metagenome (GOLD analysis project Ga0265292, IMG submission 189080) | Leachate microbial communities from a municipal landfill in Southern Ontario, Canada - Leachate well 296A | ecosystem: Engineered > Solid waste > Landfill > Unclassified | place: Canada...
CCTGAACCTGTTGAAAAACGAAAACAGTAAAAAAAGAAGTATTAAAAACAAACGGTTACTCTGTGGCTGGGATGAAGACTTCTTGGCTAATCTGCTCTTGTGCCAAATTTAGATGCGTTTGCCCTGGTCAATCATCCCTTTTTGGCTGAAAAATCAGTATTTTAGCATACATTAATCCAATCTGCGCACGATGCCGGTTTTCGTTGGGTAGTTTTTAAATGTTTTTCCTTTTATTTGTACGAAGCCAAAAATGCTTGCATAAGAAATTGAACAATGAACTACGAGATCAAACAACAGGATAAGTTTAAGTATTTAGAAGCAGGCGAAGGTGAGCCATTGTTATTACTGCATGGTTTGTTTGGGGCAATGAGCAACTTCCAGGACCTGATAGAATATTTTAAAACAAGTTATAAGGTAGTGGTGCCTATTCTGCCATTATTTGAACTGGATATTTTTCATACTTCCGTTGGCGGATTAGAAAAACATGTACAGCATTTTATAGAGACACTTGGGTATGATAAAATTCATCTCTTAGGCAATTCATTAGGCGGCCATGTGGCGCTGGTGCATGTGCTCAAACACCCCGAAAAAATAAAATCACTCATACTCACCGGTAGCAGCGGGTTGTTTGAAAATGGTATGGGCGACAGTTATCCGAAGCGTGGAGACTATGAGTGGATCAAAAAGAAAACACAACTAACTTTTTTTGATCCCGCTACCGCATCCAAAGAACTGATCGACGAGGTTTTTGAGATCACGAATAGCCGGATAAAAGTGATTAAAATTATAGCGCTCGCAAAAAGCGCGATCCGAAATAACCTGGGCGAAGAACTTAACCAGATTAAAGTACCTACCTGCCTGATATGGGGGAACAATGATATCATCACACCTCCATTTGTTGGACGGGAATTTAACCGGCTGATACCAAACAGCGAATTGCATTTTATTGATAAATGCGGTCATGCGCCTATGATGGAAGTACCTGACGAATTTAACAGGGTATTGGAAGATTTTTTACAAAGACAAAAACAGACTGCCGAAATTCCGGCTTAGTTTTTGACAATATAGAGCAGAAAAAGTAATTATGCTGGCATCGCAATTAATCCATACCGGTTTTCCCGCGGTCAATTTGTTTGATAAGGCATCTCTTGCACTCAGACTGATGGATGAGTATGACGTTTTGCATCTCCCTGTTTTAAGCGAAGAAAAATACGCGGGCATCATCAGTAAAGAGGACCTGATGGATATAGATGAAAACGGCTTACTCGCCACCGCGGAAAGCGCTCTTCAAAAAGTAGCTGTAAAAGGCGAAGAACATTTTTTAACCGCCTTAAAACTGATGGCCCGGAATGACCTGTCGCTACTGCCCGTTGTAAATGAGCAGGCAGAATTATCGGGCGTTATTCCTGCCAGGGACCTGCTGCGGGCCATGTCTGTATTTGTAGGTAATGAGGAACGCGGTGGCATCATTGTACTGGAAGCGGATAAACGCAATTTTTCATTTGGAGAAATCAGCCGGCTGGTAGAAACCAACGATGCCTGGATTACACAGGTTAATACACATACTGAAAGCGATACCGGTTTACTGGTGATAACACTTAAAGTAAATAAAATAGAAATATCCGATATCATTGCTACATTTCAGCGGTATGAATACAATGTTCGATTCTATTTTGGTCAGGAAGAATATGCCAACGAACTTAAAGAAAACTATCATCACCTGATCTCCTACCTGAATATGTAAAAAGGTATTTATTAATCGAAATATTGTAGATGAGGTTATTGCGTGCTATTGTTTTTTTTCTTATCATACTCCCTGCTGCTTCCCTCCGGGCACAGGATACCCGTATGAACGCGGATAGCGCGCAGCCGGTGATGGCTGGTAGTATTTTAAAAATAAATCTCCCCCTGATTATTGGTGATATTTTCTTATCGGGCAATACAAAAACAAAAAACTTTATTGTATCGCGTGAAATGCCTTTCAGTAAAGGAGATCGTATAATGGAAGGCGACCTGGAAAAAAAACTAATGCTGGCGCGCCAGCAACTGATCAATACGGCGCTGTTTGTGGATGTTACCGTATCTGTGGCCTCACAAAAAGGGAATGTTATTTTTATTAACGTAGAAATGAAAGAGCGCTGGTACCTGTTTCCTTTACCCTATTTCCGGTTGATAGACAGAAATTTTAATCAATGGTGGGTAGATCAGAAGAGGAGCCTCAACAGGGTTAACTATGGCATCAAATTCATACAGAATAATGTGAGTGGCCGAAATGATAATATAGATGTATGGCTTATCACAGGCTATACCCAACAGGTAACCCTCCGCTATCATCTTCCCTTCTTTGATAAGAAACTAAAAAGCGGATTCAATATCGGAATCATTTATGCCACCCAAAAAGAGCTGAATTATGGAACAGGCCATAACAAACAATTATTCTTTAAACAGGAAGACATCGTTAAGAAAGCCCTGCGTTTTGATATTACCTATTCTTTCCGGCCGGGTGTACAACAAAGACATTTTTTCAGGGTATCTTATAATAATGAACAGGTGGCAGATACCGTACTAAAGATCAACCCGCAATATTATCCGGATAACAGGAGCCAGGTTACATACATCGACTTCGGTTACCAGTTCAAATATTATAGTGTAGATTATATCTCCTACCCGTCTAAAGGATTTTTATTTGAAGGGAACCTGTATAAACGCGGACTGGATAAGACATCAAATCTCTGGCGGGCCAGTGTAAGAGCCGTGTATTCCATTCCGTTAACGGCCACTTCTTTTCTGCATCTTGAAGGACTTGCTATGGTAAAATCGCCCTTCAATAATTATTTTTTTAACCAACGATTATTCGGGTATAATTATTTTCAGATGCGTGGCCTTGAATATAATGTGGTAGATGGTGTACTGGGCGGATCACTCAAAACAACGCTGCATAAACAAATAGCCTCTTTTGTAATTAAGAACCCTTTCCCCAGCAAAACGCACGATAAAATACCCTTCCGGATTTTCCTGAAAGCCTATGGCGATCTCGGGTATGGCTATACACAAACACCCAACATTACCAATACCCTTAACAATACCCTGCTCCGCACCTGGGGATTTGGGATGGATATCATTTCTATTTATGATTTTGTGTTTAAAATTGAATACAGCTTTAACCAACTGGGCAGGGATGGCTTATATTTACAGTCGAGAAACGATTTTTAGGAGGTAGTAAACCAATCAACCAAAATGAAAGTAGCCATTTACAGTCGCGGCTTAGATTTTGAACAGGAAAACCCCCTGCTGGTATTGCTGGAAGAATTATCCCGTCATGAAACGTCCATTTATATATTTCACCAGTTGCTGGACCAGTTTACCCTGCCTAAGCATTTGTATGACAGAATGATCCCTTTTAAATCATCCGACGACCTGAATGAGGATATTAACTTTTTGATAAGTATAGGGGGAGATGGCACTATGCTGGATACGGTTACGCTGGTTAAAGACAAACAAATACCCATTGTAGGCATCAATTTTGGACGGTTGGGTTTTCTGGCAAGTATCAGTAAGGATGAATTGGGTAGTGCGGTTGATTCATTAATCAATGGTACGTATGTAATTGATAAAAGAACCCTTATTCACCTGGATTCCAATGAACCGCTTTTTGGCGATGCGCCTTTTGCGCTGAATGAATTTGCTATTCACAAAAGAGATATGTCGCCCATGGTTAAAATCCATACTTATCTGAATGGTGAATTTTTAAATACCTATTGGGCCGATGGGCTCATTGTATCTACGCCTACCGGCTCTACAGGGTATAATATGAGTTGTAACGGACCTATCGTTTTTCCAGAATCTTCCAGTTTTGTTATCACACCGGTAGCGCCCCATAACCTCACGGTACGCCCTATTGTTGTACCGGATAGTACCGTTATTTCATTTGAAGTGGAAAGCCGTGCCGAACAGTTTATCTGTGCCATGGATGCCAGAAGAGAAATTGTAAATAAAAGCATACAACTGGCTGTGAGATGCGAAAAATTCAGGGTCAGTCTCATCAGACTTAACGAAAATAGCTTCTTATCAACCCTCCGTACAAAGCTCACTTGGGGACTCGATAAAAGAAATTAACTTTATGGTATTGAAATTTGGTGGTATTTTACAATTCATAGCAGATATACCAGAATCATGTTGAAAAAAATCATTCCAATATTCCTATTAGTAATTGGCCTGCAACATGCACGGGCACAATTGCTGGAACCTTTTGTACACCAGGGTGAAGTGGGCGTATCCATTGGGTTGGCACATTATTTTGGTGACCTTAATCCTAATTCAGCCATTAACCGGCCTAAAGCGGCTGCCGGTATCTTTTTTAGAAAACAGATCAGCAATTATGTAGGGATACGGGTATCCGGAGACTATGCCGTGGTTGGTTATTCAGATATTTACAGTAATAATGCTGTACAAAACATACGCAACCTTAGTTTCAACAGCAATATTTGGGAACTGAGTATTGCCGGAGATTTTAACTTTTTTGAATTTCATCCCGGTTTTGAAGGCTATGAATTTACGCCTTATATAGGGCTGGGTATCGGTGTCTTTTCTTTTGATCCGTATGCCTATCTCAACGGAGAGAAACAGTATCTGCGCCAATTAGGTACAGAAGGGCAGGGTAGTGCATTGTATCCTACTCTCCTGCCCTATAATCCCATTGCCCTCAGCATCCCCTTTACCGTAGGGGCAAAATATGCTTTGAACGGGCGTACAAATGTTTTTGCCGAACTCAGTTACCGCTTTACCAATACAGATTATTTAGATGATGTGAGCGGACTATACGCGCCGGATGCCTTCCCTCCACTACCAGATGGCTCACCCTCACCTGGTTTTCTGCTTCAGGACAGGAGCTATGAAACGGGCAGTTCTATAGGTACTAAGGGCAAACAGCGGGGTAATAGTCTTCAAAAAGACGCTTTTGCCACAGTAAAAATCGGTGTGTCTTTTAACCTGCAGTCTTACCGCTGTCCGGTTCCCGCTTCTAACTGATCATCCTTTTTAATGGCAACAGGCCGATTTTAGCATATTTTATCATGTCATGCCTTGATTTTGTTACATTTGCACCCTAAATGAAGGTAAGACCATGCAGGAAGGCCTCTTAGACCGGATTGATAAGGATCAATTGCCACAGCATATAGCCATCATCATGGATGGTAATGGGCGTTGGGCCGAAGAAAAGGGCCAGGACCGTTTATATGGGCATTTCCATGGGGTAGAAAGTGTTAGGGATATTGTGGAAGGAAGTGCAGAACTGGGGATCCGTTACCTGACTTTGTATGCGTTCAGTACCGAAAACTGGGACAGGCCGCAGCCGGAAGTGGATGGGTTAATGTCTTTATTGGTGGAGACCATCCATAAAGAAGTGCCTATCCTCAATAAGAATAATATCCGGTTACATGTGATAGGCGATCTGAAAATGTTACCTGAGTTTGCCCATGAAGAGTTGAAAGAGGCCTTAGCAAAGACTGCTCACAACACAGGCCTTAATCTTATTATGGCATTGAGTTATAGCAGCCGGTGGGAACTGGTAAATGCGGTAAAAAATATCGGACTGGATGTACAAGCCGGCAAAATAGATCCAGCGGCGATTACCCAGGATACCTTACAGCAATACCTGTCTACCAGCCAGTTTCCCGATCCGGAACTGATGATACGTACCAGCGGCGAATACCGGATCAGTAATTTTCTTTTATATCAACTGGCCTATGCCGAATTATATTTTACCAATACCCGTTGGCCCGATTTTCGCAAACATAACCTCTATGAAGCTATTATTGACTTCCAGGGAAGAGAGCGCAGATTTGGTAAAACAGGTAATCAAATACAGGAGGAAACCCAATTGGCATAGTATAAATAAACCCTTGCTTTAAGAGAAGCTGGTGATTTAACAAACACTTTTCATTATTCCAGTTAATTTGCCCCGCCTAAAAACCCGAACCATAGCTGAAAGAAACACAATGTTTTCTCTCGGCCAGCAATACCACAAACCGAAACCGGATGCAGAAATTGTACAAATTTTTAGTGTTGACTTTAGTAACATCGCTCGTGAGTTTCTCGGCCCTGTCACAACAAACAACAGAATCAGATACTACCATTACTTCTATTGATGCGGACCTGATTAATATTTTCAATCAGAAAACGGCTAAGAAATATAAAATTTCCGCGGTTAAAGTTGTCGGGAATCTTTTCTTCGACGAAAACCTCCTTATCTCTATTGCCAATATCAATGTAGGTGATGAAGTAGCCATACCCGGCGGCGATAATTTTTCAAAAGCGATAACCAAACTCTGGGGTCAGAATTACTTTTCCAACGTAGAAATTTTTATTACCAAACTGGAAGGGAGAAATATTGACATAGAAATCGCTGTTACAGAAAGACCCCGCCTGTCTAAATTCTTTTTTAAAGGCGTACGAAAAGGGGAGAGTGAAGAACTTTCCGGTAAAACCGGTTTGGTACCTAATCGCGTGATCACAGAAAACATGAAGATTTCCGCTATTGAAGCCATAAAGAAATTTTATGCGGAAAAAGGATTTCTGGATACCAGAGTGAAGATCGTTGAAAGAAAAGATACCACTTTCGCCAATACACTGGCCCTGGATTTTATAGTTGATAAAGGCCCCAAAGTAAAGATTAATAATATCAATTTTGGCGGCAATACCATTGATGGCAATAAACTCAAAAAACAGTTTAAGGATACAAAAGAGCAATCCAGGTTAACCCTGTACCCTACTTTTGATAAAGGACAATTGTTTCCTCCTAAAAGATATCTTTTTCAACAGTATATGCGTGAAACCGGGTTTCTTAGTTTCACCAAAACCAGGAAAGTGCTCGATCCTTATGTTCGTATCAAACTAAATTCAGCAAAATTCGACGAGAAAAAATACACAGACGATAAAGAAAATATTCTTGATTATTATAATACCCTGGGTTATCGTGACGCGGTGATTGACAAGGATACCGTATACCATACACAGAGAGGCAGCCTTAATATCGACCTGAAAATAAATGAAGGACACAGATACTATTTCGGAAATATAACCTGGAGAGGAAATACCAAATATTCAGATTCTGTTTTAACCCGCATACTCGGTATCCGCAAGGGCGATATTTATAACCTGGGCACACTCAATAAAAAATTAGGTAAGTCTGGAGCCCCCGATGGTGGCGATGTAAGTGGTCTTTACCAGGATGATGGCTACCTGTTTTTTAGAACCGATCCTATAGAAACCGCTGTTTATAATGATACCATCGATTTTGAGATTCGAATTATGGAAGGTCCGCAGGCTACTATTAAAAATATTCGTATCAGCGGAAATGACCGTACCAAAGAGTATGTGATCAGGAGAGAACTGAGAACCATTCCAGGCGAAAAATTCAGCCGTACCGATCTGATCCGTTCTCAACGTGAGATCGCGCAACTGAATTATTTTAACCAGGAAAAAATAAAAATTGATCCCGTTCCCAATCCGGATGACGGTACCGTAGATATTAATTACGGGGTGGAAGAAAAATCAAGCGATCAACTGGAACTGAGTGCCGGCTGGGGCGGCTATATTGGCTTAACAGGTACCCTTGGTGTATCTTTTAATAATTTCTCTATCCGGAATATTTTCACAAAAAAAGCCTGGGATCCTTTACCAATGGGGGATGGACAAAAACTTAGCCTGCGTGTACAGAGCAATGGTAAGGCTTTCCGCTCTTATAACTTCTCTTTTACAGAGCCATGGCTGGGTGGCAAAAAAAGAAACGCCTTAACCGTAAGCGTATATAATACCAAGTACGGTCAAACCTACGATCCGCTTACCGGGCAGTACGACCCCAGTGTGGCGGATTCCAGGTATATATCTACAACCGGTGCCACACTGAGCCTTGCCAAGCAATTAAAATGGCCCGATGACTATTTCTCTTTATCCATGGGGTTAAATTATACAAGGTATAAGCTGAAAAATTACCTGATTGATCCAACCAATCTGCCCGGTTTTGATAACGGCGTGGTAAATAATATCAACTTCAGGATAGCTTTACAAAGATCTTCTGTAGACGCGCCTTTGTTTCCGAGGTCAGGCTCTACCTTCCTGATGAGTTTGCAGGTAACACCCCCCTATTCATTATTCGACAAAGGCATAGCCAATGCCGCCAACCCGTATAATTTTATTGAATACCATAAATGGCGATTTAATGGCGAATGGTATGTGCCATTGGGTAAACCACATGGAGAAGATGGAAGCAAACAGTTGGTATTGAAAGCCGCCGCGAAGTTTGGTTTCCTGGGAAGATTTAATACTGATCTGAAGATATCTCCCTTTGAACGTTTTCAGGTGGGTGACGCGGGGCTGAGTAACCAGTTTGCTTTATTGGGATACGATATCATTGCCCACAGAGGCTATCCTGTTTACGATAACTCAAATCCAAAGATCAATCCCGATAGACAAAATGCCAGTCAGTATTTTACCATCTTTAATAAGTATACCCTTGAAATGCGTTACCCGCTTAGCTTAAACCCCAGCAGTACCATTTATGCACTGGGCTTTTTTGAAGCAGCCAATGGCTGGTATAGCTTTAAAGACTATAATCCATTTAAATTAAGACGGTCGGTAGGATTGGGGATGCGTTTCTTTTTACCTATGTTTGGACTGCTCGGATTTGATTATGGCATAGGATTGGATAGGTTTACACCAAACGGAGCCATGAAAGATGCCGCGAGGTTTACCTTTATGCTGGGCTTTGAACCGGAATAACCCAACTGATACTAAAAAAACTGTATGAAAAAAACGTTATTATTTTCCATTCTTTTCTTCGGATTAGCGATGGCAACCAATGCGCAGGCACGATATGCCATTATTGATACCAGGTATATCCTGAATAAAATACCGGAATACAGGGAGGCTGATAAAAAGCTGGCTTTGATTGGGGAACAGTGGCAAAAAGAAATTGACGATAAACAGGCATCAATAGATAAGATGTATAAGAACTATGAGGCTGAACAGTTTATGCTTACCGATGAGTTAAAGAAGAAAAGGGAAGATGAGTTGTTTGTAAGGGAAAAAGAGATACGGGAGCTGCAAAAAAGGCGCTTTGGCTACGAAGGCGACCTCTTTAAAGAAAGACAGAAAATGGTAAAACCCATACAGGATAAAGTATTTAACGCGGTACAAAAAATAGCCATAGCCAAAGCTTATGATTTTGTACTCGATAAAAGTGAAGGAATTACCATTATATTTGCCGACCCCAAACTGGATAAAAGCGAAGAAGTTTTGAAAGAACTGGGTATTAAAAATTAGTATAAACCAAACCAATTATAAATTCACTACAATGAAGAAATTACTATTTGTGTGCGTAGCTTTTGCAGCAAGCTTTTTGTTTTCGAACAACACCAATGCGCAGCAGAAGATGGGCTACTTTGATGAGCAACTGACCCTGTCTTTGTTTCCCGGTATCCAAAAAATAGATACCCTGCTTAACAGTTTTCAGAACGATTCATTAAGGGTTGAATATGAATACAGGGTAGGCGATTTTACCCGTCGCGACAGCATTTTTAAGAAAGATTCCGCAACTATGCCGGTAAAAGCCAGAGAATTGGCAACCAGGGAATTGAACCAGTTGAAATACAACCTGATTAACTGGCAAACCTATGCACAGCAGATGATTGAGGCTAAAACAGAACAACTGCTAATGCCTTACAAACAGAGAATGTTTGAAGCGTTGAAACTGGTAATTGCCGAACAGAAATATACCTATGTATTAACCGCGCAGGCATTATCTCCTTATGCGCAACCTCCGTTACTGGATAATCTTTCTATCAGGGTAGCCATGAAATTGAAATTGCCTTTGACCAAAGAAATAGAAGATGCATGGAAAGTGGCTACAGGCAGCGCGGCTCCTGCAAACAAGAAGTAATCTTTTAGCAAAAGAAGTTCTCTATAATAATACTTACTTTGAACCCCGTCCTTGCGATGGGGTTCTTACTTTTGTTATATGCAAGCAAGCAAACCAATTGGTGTTTTTGACAGTGGATACGGAGGGCTAACGGTTTTAAAGGAAATCGTTAAGGAACTTCCGGCCTACGACTATCTCTATATGGGTGATAATGCCCGCGCACCCTATGGTACCCGTTCTTTTGATACCGTTTATGAATATACACTTGAATGCGTTCAGTGGTTTTTCGCACAGGGATGCGAACTGGTAGTACTGGCCTGTAATACCGCTTCTGCCAAAGCTTTGCGAACCATCCAGCAAAAAGACCTGCCCCTTATTGGTCCGCACAAAAGGGTATTGGGCGTAATCAGGCCCACCACAGAAATCATTGGGCAATATTCCCAAACGGGCCAGGTGGGGATATTGGGCACTACCGGTACTGTTCAGAGTAACAGCTATCCTATTGAAATTGCTAAATTTTTTCCGAAAATACAGGTGTACCAGGAAGCCTGCCCTATGTGGGTGCCTTTAATAGAAAACGATGAATACAATAAACCCGGGGCCGATTATTATGTAAAGCAACACCTGGATCATATCTTGAGCGCCCACCCTGGTATTGATACCCTTTTATTAGCCTGTACGCATTATCCACTGCTCTTACAAAAGATCCGGCAGTTTGTGCCCGGTGAAGTTACCATCGTTTCTCAGGGAGAGATAGTGGCCCAAAGCCTGGCTGCCTATCTTCAAAAACACCGGGAGATAGCCGATACCTGCAGCAAAAATGGGCAGATCAACTTTTTTACTACCGACTCCCCCGTAGATTTTGATAACCATGCAGCGGTATTTTTTGGGAGCCCGGTGGCTTCAAAACACCTTGATTTAGGGGGCGAATGGAGGAAAAAAGGGGATTAAATAAGGTAAAAAGGGTTAAAACAGGGGCTAAATTTGGGTAAAAAAGGATAAATTGGATTTATTGGGGAGCGTTGTAAAAAAAACGTTGCGCTTACCTTGTACTTCTAACCGGATTCCCTTACCTTCGCCGTCCTTTCACAAGCAGCGGTATGGTGACTGCAGGCATGAAACGAAACAATATTACCGGGTTAGTAAAAAAATAGATCATGAAACGTACATTCCAACCACACAAACGTCGCCGTAAAACCGTACATGGTTTTCGTAAGCGTATGGAATCTGCCAATGGCCGTAAAGTTTTGTCAAGCCGCAGAGCGAAAGGTCGCAAGAAACTGAGTGTTTCCAGCGAAAAAGGATTAAAATAAAAATTATTGCCCTGTATGGGGATAAGAAAAAAATATAGCCTCATCTTTTTGATGAGGCTTTTTTAGTTTAGCAGCGCCATGTCAGCCACATACTCATACAATACAACAGAAAAACTTAAAAGCCGTAAACTGCTCGACCAGCTATTTACGAAAGGCCGGTCCGTTTCTGTTTTTCCGGTAAAGGCTTTTTATATGCCCTTGCTGTCAGATGCCGAAGTGATTGTGCAGGCGGGTGTTGGGGTGAGCGCCAGAAATTTTACGAAAGCGGTTCATAGAAACAGGATTAAGCGTTTGCTGCGGGAAACCTATCGGTTGAATAAAGCAATACTGCAGGAAGGGTTACAGGCAGATCAGAAAAAAGCGGCAGTATTTTTTTTGTATATCGGAAAAGAAATACCCGACTTTGTAACACTGAATGAGCTCATGCCATCCTTACTTAATAAATTAGCCATAGCCATTGCCAAAGCCTGAACAGATACCGAACCGTTCGTTATTGAGGTGGCTCGCAATTATTGTGAGTTATCCTTTTATTTTATTGATCAGAATATATCAATACGTTATTTCTCCTGCCATGGGGCCTAAGTGCAGGTTCACGCCAACCTGTTCGCAATACGCGGTTCAGGCTTTACAAAAATATGGCTTACTAAAAGGAGGATGGCTATCCGTTAAGCGCATCAGTAAATGCAGACCCGGTGGCGGGCATGGATATGATCCGGTGCCCTGAAATAGTACTATTTACTGAGAGCGTTTATTTTGCCGCGTTAAAACGTTCTGCTACTTTGCTCCAGTTTACAACGTTCCAGAATGCGGCCAAATAATCGGCACGGCGGTTTTGGTATTTAAGATAGTAAGCATGTTCCCAAACATCAGCGCCAAGAATGGGGGTGCCTTTTACTTCTGCAATATCCATCAAAGGATTATCCTGGTTAGGGGTGGAAGAAACTTCCAGTTTACCCTCTTTTACCAATAGCCATGCCCAACCACTTCCAAAACGGGTCATACCCGCTGTTGCGAATTTTTCTTTGAATGCCTCAAAGGAACCGAAGGCAGCAGTAATGGCATCAGCCAAAGCGCCTGATGGTGTACTGCCTGCACCTGGGGCCAGGCTTTCCCAGAAAAAAGTATGGTTCCAGTGCCCACCACCGTTATTGCGAACAGCCAGACTGATAGATCCTGCAACTGCCACCAGTTCTTCCAATGATTTTCCTTCATTTGCCGTGCCGGCAACGGCTTTATTCAGGTTGTCTACATAAGCCTGGTGGTGCTTGCCATGGTGAATCTGCATGGTGGTTGTGTCGATATGTGGCTCTAATGCTTCGTGTGCGTAGGGTAAGGGCGCTAAAGTAAATGACATAGTCTGTAAATTTAAATGATAATGAAAAACAAATTTACTGCTGTTAAGGGGGATAATTGACTGCCTGCAATGAATTCTTTCTTAAATCGTAAAGGGGGGAGTATATTTATAAGTTAGGAGTTAAGAGTTAAGAGTTGGGAGTTGGGAGTTTCTGGGTATTATTGTAATCAATAAAAATAATCATATGCAAAGGATATTGTTTATCTGCCTGTTACTGCTGGCAACGGAAATAGCGGTTGCACAAACGCCGGAAGAAAAATTAACGCAACTGGGCATTACGCTTTTCGCTCCTTCTGCTCCTGTAGCTAATTATGTAAAATATGTAAGAACGGGTAACCTGATTTTTCTTTCGGGGCATGGTCCGGAAGACAAGGTTAAAGGGGGGTATATTACCGGTAAACTGGGTAAAGACCTGACCATTGAGCAGGGATATGCGGCCGCAAAATTAACCGGTATCTCATTGTTGGCTACTTTAAAAGACGCCATTGGGGATCTCTCAAAAGTGAAGCGAATTGTAAAAGTATTGGGCATGGTAAATAGCGATGAAAACTTTGTTGATCAGCCAAAAGTGATCAATGGCTTTTCAGATTTGATGGTGGCTGTTTTTGGTGAGAAAGGGAAGCACGCCAGAAGCGCCGTGGGTATGGCGGCATTGCCTTTTCACACGGCAGTAGAAATTGAAATGGTGGTGGAAGTGGAATTATAGTTTTCCTTTTTTAATTTCATCTACTACTCCCGGATCCAGCAGGGTGGTAATATCTCCTAAATTTTCTGTTTCGCCTTCCGCGATTTTTCTTAAAATCCGGCGCATGATCTTTCCGCTTCTTGTTTTAGGTAACCCGCTTACAAACTGTATTTTATCGGGTTTTGCAATAGCGCCGATAATGCGGGTAACCGTTTGCAAAATATCTTTTCTGATCAGATCGGCGGTACCATGTGTATTTTGCGCGTGTGATCCCTGGTAAATAACAAAGGCATAAATACCCTGTCCTTTAATGTCATGCGAATAGCCCACTACTGCACTTTCTACCACACTGGCGTGCATGTTAATGGCATTCTCTACTTCGGCGGTACCAATACGATGGCCGCTTACATTTAATACATCATCTACGCGGCCGGTAATCCGGTAATTCCCCTGTTCATCCCTGAAAGCGCCGTCCCCGGTAAAATACAGATCAGGGTAAGTAGCAAAATAATTGGTTCTGCAACGTTCATGATCACCATACGTTGTTTTGAGTAGAGCGGGCCAGGGCGCTTTAATGCATAGATTGCCGCTAATATTATTTTCTTCTATTTCTTTGCCTGTTTCATCAACCAATATAGGCTGCACACCGGGCATAGGAAGGGTTGCATATGTTGGTTTGGAAGGGGTTATACCGGCCATGTTAGAAATAAGCACACCGCCTGTTTCTGTCTGCCACCAGGTATCAACAATGGGACAACGGTTTTTACCAATATTGTCGTCATACCAATGCCAGGCTTCTTCATTAATGGGCTCACCAACTGTACCCAATACTTTTAAGCTGCTCAGATCATGTCCCTGAACAGGGCCCAGGCCAAAACCCATCAAACTTCTGATGGCGGTAGGCGCGGTATATAAAATATTCACCTTGAATTTATCAATGATGTTCCAGAACCTGCCGGCATCGGGCCAGGTAGGTATGCCTTCAAACAATACCGTGGTAGCGCCCGCGCTCAGTGGCCCGTATAAAATATAACTATGCCCGGTTATCCAGCCGATGTCAGCCGTACAAAAATGAATATCGCCTTGTTGGTATTGAAATACGTTCACGAAAGTATAGGTAGTAAAGAGCATATAACCCGCACAGGTATGAACCACCCCTTTTGGTTTGCCTGTTGATCCTGAGGTGTATAAAATAAATAAAGGGTCATCGGCATCCATTTCTACCGCGGGAAAATCGTGCAGTCCCATTGTTTCCACTTTTTTTATTTCATCTTCCCACCAGATATCTCTTCCTTTAATCATGGATACCGGTGTTCTGGTACGGGTGGCCACGATTACTTTTTTTACAATTCTGTTGCCGATCAGCGCGTCATCAATCACCGATTTTAAGGGGATATCTTTCTGACCCCGAAAAGCGCCATCGCAGGTAACAATATATTCTGCCTGTGCATCATACAAACGGTCGGCAATACTTTGTGCAGAGAATCCGCCAAATACAACTGAGTGGATAGCGCCCACTCTTGCACAGGCCAGCACCGCGATGGCCAGTTCGGGTATCATACCCATATAAATACAAATGCGATCACCTTTTTGTACACCATTGTTTTGTAAAACATGAGAGAACAGGCATACTTTTTCATGTAATTTTTTGTAGGTAAGTATGCGGTGATGTTCTTCCGGATCATTGGGTTCCCATATCAGGGCCGGCATATTGCCATGTTTTTCCAGGTGCCTGTCGAGGCAGTTTTCAGTAATATTCAGTTTGGCGCCTTTAAACCATTCTACTTTGGGCTCTTTAAAATTCCAGTTCAGGGTAGTGTGCCACTTTTTTTTCCAGGTAAAATGTTCGGCAATGGTTGACCAGAATTCGGCGGGATCTTCCATGCTGCGTTTATAATCAGCCTGGTATTGTTCTAAACTTTTGATTTGGTACGGGTAGGGCATAACAATCGGTTTATTGGCACACTAAGGCAAAGTTTAAAATGCTTATTGCTTTTATTTAGATAATTTAATTTGCTAATTTACTGCACTATTCCCAATTTTCTGTACCCTTACCCAATCAAAACCCAATTTCACCAAATGGAAGAGAAAAATGAAACAAAAGGTATCTGGAAGGTAATCGGCGCATCCTCACTGGGCACATTGATTGAATGGTACGATTTCTATATTTTCGGAAGTCTTGCGGTGGTGATTGCCAACCAGTTTTTTCCTAAAACAAATCCTACCGCGGCATTACTGTCAACATTAGCAACTTTTGCCGCGGGATTTATTGTTCGCCCATTTGGGGCATTGGTTTTTGGCCGACTTGGAGACCTGGTTGGCCGCAAATACACTTTCCTGTTAACATTGGTACTAATGGGTGGTTCTACTTTTGCTATTGGATGCATACCCAGTTATGAAAGTATTGGATTTCTGGCCCCTATCCTGGTATTGATACTTCGCTTAATACAGGGCCTGGCATTGGGTGGCGAATATGGCGGCGCCGCCACTTATGTGGCCGAACATTCACCCGCACACCGCAGGGGTTTTTTTACTTCCTGGATTCAAACCACGGCTACACTCGGTTTGTTTATTTCATTGGGTGTTATATTATTAACCCGCCATATGCTGGATGCGGATCCTGTAAAATCTATTGAAAAATTTAACGACTGGGGCTGGCGAATTCCTTTCCTGATTTCAATTATTTTAGTGATCGTATCAATCTACATTAGATTGAAGATGAAAGAATCACCCATGTATACCAGGCTGAAATCAGCAGGTAAAACATCGGTTAATCCATTAAAAGAAAGCTTTGGCCATAAAGCCAACCTGAAAATGGTTCTGCTGGCATTATTTGGCGCTACCATGGGCCAGGGAGTGGTTTGGTACACCGGCCAGTTCTACGCGCAATCCTTTATTGAAAATGTTTGTAAGGTAGAATTTGACCAGTCGCGCACCATTCTGATATGGGCTATTTTATTTGCTACCCCTTTCTTTGTAGTATTCGCTTCACTCAGCGATAAGATTGGTCGCAAATGGATTATGATGATTGGTATGTTACTGGCGGTTGTTTCATACAATTACCTGTTCAAAAATTTATATTCCATTGCCGATGACAAAACAAAAACAGAAATTACTGAAAAGAAGGATGTAAAAACAATGCTCACGCCCATCGCCAATACCGGCGACTCTATCCGTAAAGTGGTAACTAAATTTTTTTATGCAGAGGGTATGACTATGATTCATACTAAAACGGATACAGCTTATGCAACAGCCGGCAAAGCAACCATTAAACCGTTAGTAGCTGTTTCTAAAACGCTCTCAGGTAATGATTATTGGAAAATGGTGGGAATTGTATGTATACTGATACTCTATGTTACCATGGTGTATGGACCGATTGCCGCATTCCTGGTTGAACTGTTTCCTACTAAAATCAGGTATACTTCCATGTCATTGCCTTATCATATTGGCAATGGGGTATTTGGCGGACTAACCCCGTTTATCGCTACCTTACTTACTACTATTTATACAGATAATATAATTGTAGGATTAATGTATCCGATTATTATTGCCAGTATATGCATGGTGATTGGCGCTATTTATATCAGCAATAAAATTGATCCTGAAGTGAATGACTAAACAAATCTTTTTTACAAAAAATAAAAAACATGAACGCGATAAAAAAATATGCCGGTTTAATTTGGATTATTCTTGGTCCGCTCGGCATCCATTATCTGCTGCAAACAGCCAGCAGTGAGATTGCTAAAAAACCGGGTATCGACACTCAAATTCAATGGGGGGTATTCATTACGGTATTCTACCCCATAGCCATTGGCTTTATCCTGTTTGGTTTATATGCGCTGGAAGGCAATTATGATCATCTTCCTGAAAGCAGCGCTGAACTGGATGATTATGAAGCAAAACCTTTATGAGCTTACCATTCAGTTGAAGAACTCTTCTATAATTTTTTACATTAAAAACCTACTATGCCTGAGCAACCAAACACATATGATGCCATTGTAATCGGTTCCGGAATCAGTGGTGGTTGGGCCGCAAAAGAATTGTGTGAGAAGGGATTGAAAACATTGCTAATAGAAAGAGGGAGAAAAGTAGAACATATCAAAGATTATCCTACCGCCACTAAAGCCCCATGGGAGTTGCCGCATCGTGGGGTGATTACAGAAGATTTCAGAAAAAGAAATCCATTAATCACCAGGTCGGCGGGGTTTGCTGAAGACAATGCCCATTTTTTTATCGAAGATGCGATACAGCCTTATGTGCAGGAAAAACCATTCGACTGGATACGTGGTTATCAGTTAGGAGGAAAGTCTATTACCTGGGGCAGGGCCTGTCAAAGATGGAGCGATTATGAGTTTACCGGCCCCGAAAGGTTTGGGTATGGATTTGACTGGCCCATCCGGTATAAGGATGTGGATGATTGGTATACGCACGTAGAAAAATTTATAGGCGTTTGTGGTAATAAAGATGGCATAGCATCCATGCCTGATGGAGATTTTCTTCCACCCTTTGATCTGAATTGTGTAGAAACACATTTGAAAAAAGTACTAAAGAAAGAGTTTAACAGGCACCTGGTTCATGCACGGTGGGCACATATTACAGATCCGCAACCGGTACACCTGGAACAGGGCAGGGCCAAATGCCAGGCCAGGAACCTTTGTATGCGGGGCTGCCCGTTTGGAGGGTATTTCAGTTCTGTTTCATCTACCATTCCCTGGGCAGCTAAAACGGGTAATTTAACCATACAAACGGGTGCTGTTGTACATTCTATCATTTACGATGAGGCCAAACAAAAAGCCTCCGGGGTAAGGGTAATAAACGCGCATACAAAAGAAGAGACCGTGTACTATGCAAAAATAATTTTTGTAAATGCCTCCGCATTAGGTACCAACCTTATTTTACTGAATTCTATTTCTAACCGGTTTCCAAATGGATTGGGTAATGATTCCGGGGTGTTGGGAAAATACATCTGCCATCATAATTACCGTTCCTATATAAACGGGAAAATAGATGGCTTTGCGGATAAATATTACTTCGGCCGTAATCCAACGGAAGCCATCATTGCCAATTACCGGAATTTAGATGAGCGGGATGTAAATTTTTCAGGAGGCTATACCACTTTCGCCGGCGCTTACAGGGAAAAATTTGACGCGGCAAGTACCGGAGATACTATCGGCGCCGCATTTAAAGAAGCGATGCAGGAGCCGGGTGGCTGGCATGTGTATGCATACATGCAGGGAGAAACCATTCCCAAAGAAAAGAACCATGTACGGTTGAGTGAAAATAAAAAAGACCCGTATGGTATCCCCCAGTTAGTGGTATCTGTTGGGTATGATGAGAATGATGATAAGATGGTGAAAGATTTTATTGAACAAACTACTTTGATGTTTTCGAAAGCGGGGGTATACGATATTGTTTCTAATGATAACCACCAGCCGCCCGGATTAGACATACATGAAATGGGAGGATGCCGGATGGGTAAAGATCCTGGTACCTCCATGCTTAACGAATGGAACCAGTTGCATCATTGCAAAAATGTATATGTAACGGATGGCGCCTGCATGACCAGCACCGGAAACCAAAGCCCATCAATCCTGTATATGGCGCTTACCGCAAGAGCAGCAAATTATGCAGTGGAAGAACTAAAGAAACAGGATAGCTAATATGGGAGCACACTTGTACATCCGGTAGGGATGCCAAAAAAGTTATAGATTCGTACTTCTTGTAATTGAAACAATCAACGATTTTGAAAAAGAGAGAAGGCTATATTTCCTGGGATGAATATTTTATGGGTGTTGCCTTACTATCCGCACTACGCAGTAAGGATCCCAATACGCAGGTAGGCGCCTGTATTGTAAATGATAAGAACAAGATTGTAGGGGCGGGTTACAATGGACTGCCCGTGGGTTGTGATGATGATGAATTTCCATGGAATAAACAGGGCGATTTCCTGCAAACGAAATATCCCTATATCTGCCATGCCGAGCTCAATGCCATTTTAAATAATATCGGGATGGACCTGCATGGCTGTAAGATGTATACCGCCCTCTTTCCCTGCAATGAATGCACCAAGGCCATTATACAATCGGGCATAACAGAAGTTATCTACCTGTCTGATAAATATGAAAACACCGATCCCGCCCGTGCTTCAAGGCTGATGCTGGATAAGGCTGGAATTGCTTACCGGAAAGTACAAACAGGCATTAACAGCCTGCTGTTATCATTTAATGAGGCAGATGTATAGTACTATTGCATATTTTTTTTTGAAGCATATGATTGAGATTAAAACGGTTACTGATTTTACAGAGTTAGCGGGCATACAAAAATTGCAGCAGGATTAAATACAATTTTTTATAAAAAATGACAGACATTCGCAGTATGCAACTTTGGAAAAACATCATCCGTCGCCCTTCGTGATTTCCCTCCTTTAAGCAGTACCATCCCCCTATCCATTTATACAAAACACGGTAAATAATTAATTATTCAAAAGAACGGTCATTCATAGGACAATCACAGATTGTGATGTTCAGGAATGCCTGATTCAATGGCCTTCCGGGGTTTATCCGGGATAAAACACCTACCTACATGCAAACCATTATAGAGCCCTTCAGGATTAAATCGGTTGAACCCATTTATTTTAATACCAGGGAGGAAAGAATAACTATTTTAGAAAAAGCCTTTTACAATCCTTTCCTGGTACATGCCAATGCGGTATTGATAGACCTGCTAACAGACAGTGGTACCAGCGCCATGAGCAGTCATCAATGGGCGGGCATTATGCAGGGCGATGAATCTTATGCAGGCAGTACGAGCTATTTTCGTTTTGAAGAAACTATTCAGCGTATTACTGGGCTGCCATTGGTGATACCCACCCACCAGGGCAGGGCCGCAGAAAAAATACTGTTTAGTATACTGGGAGGGAAAGGAAAATATTTTCTGAGTAATACCCTGTTCGATACCACCAGGGCCAATATTGAATATTCGGGCGCCGAGGGTGTGGACCTGGTTTGCGAGGAAGGGAAACATCCTTCCATTCCTGCTCCATTCAAAGGTAATATGGATACGGGTGCATTAAAAAAATGTATTGCAGAAAAAGGGGCGGCAAATATTCCGCTTTGTATAATAACGGTCACCAATAATTCTGGTGGCGGGCAACCCGTTAGCATGCAAAATATCAGGGAAGTGAAAGCTATTTGTGAAGCAAACAATATCCCTATGTTTATTGATGCCTGCCGCTTTGCGGAGAACGCGTATTTTATAAAACTAAGGGAGGAAGGATACCGGCATACAGCGATACCTGATATAGTGAAAGAATTATTTTCTTATGCAGATGGCTGTACCATGAGCGCCAAGAAAGACGCTTTTGCCAATATTGGTGGTTTTCTTGCCATGCATGATGAAAAACTGGCACAGTTATGTAGAAACATGTTAATTATGACCGAGGGATTCCCTACTTATGGCGGCCTGGCAGGAAGGGATCTGGAAGCAATAGCCATCGGGTTAACGGAAGTGATGGACGAACATTATTTACAATATCGTATCCGTAGTATTGAATACCTCACCAATCATTTAATAGCCGCGGGTGTGCCGGTGATGCAGCCCGCGGGCGGACATGCCATTTATTTAGATGCAAAGGAATTCCTTTCACATGTTCCGGTTGAACAATATCCGGGACAGGCACTGGTGGGGGCCCTGTATATACATGGCGGTATTCGGGGGGTGGAAATCGGGTCACTGATGTTTGGGAAATATGATGCTGATCAAAAATTAATTCCGGCTCCATTAGAACTGGTACGTTTGGCTATTCCGAGAAGAGTATATACGCAAAGTCATATTGATTATGTAGCTGAAGTGATCATTGAAGTATATCATCAAAGAGATGCCATAAAGGGACTCACCATTATTGAAGAAGCGCCGATGCTAAGACATTTTACCGCTAAACTGAAACCGGTTGACTAATGCGAAAATCACTTAAAAAATAATAGCATGAAAAAAATTAAACAAAGCTGGGCCGAACCGTATAAGATTAAAATGGTGGAGTTGTTGAAAATGACCACTGCGGCACAACGGAAAAAAGCGATGAAAGAAGCAGGATATAATACTTTTCTTTTAAAATCGGAGGATGTATATATTGATTTACTAACCGATAGCGGTACCTCTGCCATGAGCGACCGGCAGTGGGCCGGTATGATGCTGGGAGATGAAGCCTATGCGGGTAGCCGAAATTTTTACCACCTGGAAGAAGTGGTGAGAGAGGTATATGGGTACAAATATTTAATTCCTACGCACCAGGGCCGTGGCGCCGAAAATATTTTATCAAAGATCCTGATAAAGAAAGGGGATATCATACCGGGCAATATGTATTTTACAACCACCCGTTTGCACCAGGAACTGGCAGGAGGAAAATTTGAAGACATCATTATTGATGAGGCGCATGATCCGGAGAATGAGTTTCCATTTAAAGGGAATATTGACCTGGAAAAACTAAAAAAACTGATTAAAAAACATGGGGCCCAAAAAATTCCTTATGTAAGCATGGCCACCAGTGTTAATATGGCCGGCGGACAACCCATCAGCATGAAAAACCTGAAGGAGCTGCGCACGCTAACCAAAAAACATGGCATACGTGTGATACATGATATGACGAGGGTGGCAGAAAACGCCTACTTCATCCAACAAAAAGAGAAGGGATATGAACATAAAACGATCAAAACTATCGTTAAAGAAATTTGTTCCTATACGGATGGCGCAACCATGAGCGCTAAAAAAGATGCACTGGTAAACATTGGCGGTTTCCTGGCTGTCAATGATTGGGATGTGTTTGAAGAAGCAAGGAATATGGTAGTGGTGTATGAAGGACTGCATACCTACGGTGGGCTGGCAGGAAGGGATATGGAAGCTATGGCTATCGGTATTGGAGAAAGTGTTTGTGATGACCATATCAGGGCAAGGGTGGGACAGGTTATTTATCTGGGAGAGAAAATGATGGAGTATGATGTACCTATTGTAAAACCGATTGGCGGGCATGGCATATTTGTGGATGCCAAAAAATTTCTGCCCCATATTCCGCAGGATAGATTTCCCGCACAAACACTGGCCGCGGAATTGTATCTCGATTCGGGTGTGCGAACGATGGAAAGAGGCGTTGTATCGGCAGGCCGGAAAGCCAATGGCGAAAATTATTTTCCTAAGCTGGAGCTGGTACGGTTTACCATTCCGCGCCGGGTGTATACACAGGCGCATATGGATGTGATTGCTGAATCTGCTGCCAGGGTTTACCAGCGCCGTAAAGCCATTACAGGTATGAAAATGATTTATGAGCCGAAGTATCTTCGCTTTTTTCAGGCTAAATTTGAAAAATTATAGTTAACAGCAATAGCAACTACATGCTAACGATTAGTTGCCATAAAATATATGATATGCAAATAGCGGTATTAGGAGCGGGTATGGTGGGAAGGGCAATAGCTTTTGACCTTGCCAAAAATTATGCAGTTACTTCTTTCGATCTGAGCCAGGCATCACTGCAGTTGCTTGTACAGAAAAACCCTTCTATAATAACCATTCAGACAGACCTTGGTGATTATGCCAATTATCCCTCTTTATTAAAGGGGTTTGATTTTGTCATTACTGCTGTACCGGGTTTTATGGGTTACAAAACGCTGGAAGCTGTTATCAGTGCGAAGAAAAATGTAGTTGATATTTCCTTTTTTCCTGAAGATGCATTGCAACTGGATACACTGGCAAAGCAAAATAATGTAACGGCCATTGTTGACTGTGGGGTAGCGCCGGGGATGAGTAACCTGATTTTGGGGTATCATAATGAGCGAATGAAAATTAACAGCTTCGAATGTTTGGTAGGCGGATTACCCAAAAAAAGAATACAGCCATTCGAATATAAAGCGCCGTTCTCTCCCATGGATGTGCTGGAAGAATATACCAGGCCCGCGCGTTATGTAGAAAATGGTTGCCTCGTTACCAAACCTGCTTTGAGTGACGCCGAACTGATTGATTTTGAAAAAGTGGGCACCCTGGAATCCTTTAATACTGATGGATTGCGGAGTATACTCTTTACAATGAAACATATTCCGAATATGAAGGAAAAAACGTTGCGATATCCGGGGCATATCCAACTGATGAAGGCATTGATTAAAGCAGGATTTTTAAATACTACCCCGATACAATACCAGGGGCAGGCGGTTTCGCCATTGGGGTTCACATCCGCCCTGCTTTTTGACCAATGGAAATTAGGCCCAACCGAAACAGAGTTTACCTTAATGACCATCAAAATCATCGGCGAAGATCAGACCATTAGTTATGAACTGTATGATGAATATGATGCCAAAAGTGAAACCAGCAGCATGAGCCGTACCACAGGGTATACCTGCACAGCGGCGCTGAACCTGCTGATTAATCAGTTGTTTACAGGTAAAGGGGTTTATCCGCCTGAACTGGTGGGAAAAGACGAGACCTGTTTTACCTATATATTGAATTATTTACGCGAACGGAATATTAACTATGTGAAAACGGGTAGTTAGTTTTTGTAAAATGTACAGGGATCCTAAAATAAAATTGAAAAATAACTTACCTTAAATTTGACGAACCACCAGGCGTATGATAAAAAGCAAACAGTTTTACATTAGAAAAGTTCATCGTTATTTGGGATTGCTTCTGGGTATTCAGTTCTTACTATGGACCATCGGGGGTCTATACTTTAGCTGGAGTAATATGGATGAAGTTCATGGGGATTTTGAAAAAAAGGAAGCTCCTTTATTATCCTCAAACATAGCCCTGGTTTCACCGTCTATTATTTTAGACTCCATTAAAAAAATACATACCATTGATTCAGTTGTTTCTATTCAGTTGATTGAAATGTTAGGTAAGCCCTTTTACCAGATAAGGTGTATTAGCGCTATACATCATGAGGTAAATCATCAGCAACGTATGACAACGATGAATCATCTTGCCAATGCGGAAACCGGGGCGCTTAGAAGCCCATTAACAGAAAAGGAAGCCATTGAAGTTGCAAAAAATCATTTCAATGGAGAACCTATAATAAAAGAGGTTGCGTATATAACCAATACCGATGCACATCACGAATATAGGGAACAACCGCTTCCCGCTTATGCGATTACGTTTGAACACGCGTCTAATGCTACCGTTTATGTTGCGAGTGAGTTGGGTACTGTTCAAAAATTCAGGAATAATAAATGGAGGATATTTGATTTGTTATGGATGATGCACACAATGGACTATAAGGGAAGGGATAATTTTGGAAATATCCTGTTAAGGGCTTTTTCTTTTTTTGGTTTGATCACCGTAATAAGTGGTTTTACACTCTACTTTGTAAGTTCAAGAAAATTCAAAAAATAAGATAGTGAATGGCAACTATCCTGTTTTCCGCCCCCCCTTTATAAACCAAATTTTGCATTCATTTTCAATCTGGATATTTCTTTGTGTTTTGTTAAAAACAACGGCAAGATCTATAATATGCGTTATAGACTATTTTGAAAATGTGTAGCTTTATAGGAAAAGAAAATGTTCCGGATGAAATCATAAAACGCACAGAATGCTGTATATAATTTCAAAATATAAGTTTAGGCAAAGTATCCTGTTTGTATTCCTTTCCTTGAATTTGTTTTTATTTTGTCAAAAGAAGTATAGCAATGATGAATATGATAGACAGAGATCCGGATTTACAGATTATTTCATACCCAAAGGACAAAGTTATTCAACGGACTCAACCAGTATTGTTCGTTTAAACGGCATTACTGAAATGAAACTCCAATTCAGGTTTGATAACAGCGCCATTTACAGCACTGTTGATCCGATAAACCAGGCGGATGTTAACAAATTATATGGGTTTGCAGATTGCGTTTCTTTTACAACGCTTTATACCATTGCACCACATCATATAAATTCTGCACGGGTTGGCTGGGCATGGTATAACCAGGCCTTACGCATATACGCTTATTATTACAACGATTCGGTGAGGCTGTTCAAAGAGTTGCAAGTAGTTGAAATCGGGAAGACGTATACCGCCGGTATTAAACTAATTCCACGCGGATATGAGTTTACAATAGAAAACAAAAAAGATACAGTTCCCCGAACCTGTACTTTATCAACGATCAGTGGGTATAAACTGTTTCCTTTTTTTGGCGGAACAGAAACCGCTCCGCAAGACATACATATTTGGATAAAAGAGCTTTGAACAGTTATTTAGCAGAGAAAAGCCAAGACCCTGAAAGAGCAGGCTGGCCGCCCGGTTCGTAAACCCTAAAATAGTAGACCAAGTTGTTCAAGTTTGGCTTTGATCTTTACCGGGTCGGAATCATTAGGGTCCGGTCGATAAGGTAAACCACCATCAAAGGGATCATTAAACTTACCGGGACTGGATAGGAATATTTCACGATTATTAAGCATGTTCCTATGATGCTCATCACTCCATGAACGATATTTATATAAACGTTGTGGCATGGCCGCAAAGAATTTCTCCTCTGCATCAGGTGATCTATCCCACACGTATCTAAGTTTTTCGCCCATTGCTATTAGAATTATTCAAATAATGAATCCATTGTCAAATCGCCCTGAATACGACCTTCGGAATATTTGTTTTTTGCCACACCATAGGTTGTGATAAAAGTAAGGAACACTGTTTTTTTAGGTTTTTCTTTATCCTTGAATACAGTGATCTTTTGATCCAACTCCTCCGCATAGCTTTTTGATATAGTAAACGTATTGGTAGAGAATTTCATCTCACATACATTGATGCAATAATCTTTCCTGTCCAGTAACAAATCTATTTGTGCTCCGGGTTGTCCTTTACCAGGTACATGCCTCCAGACTGATTCTTCCGTGTATATGGAATCAATTCTTAAAGCAGCCCTTATTTGTGGAACATGCTTTAAACAAACACCTTCAAATGCATAACCGCTCCAGCTTTTCCATGAAGGGCTTTCACTAATCCTTAGCCAGGTTCCTTCACCTGTCGCCCTGCTTTTTTCAATATACTTGATATAAAAAAGCGAGTATTCATCACTTAGCCGGTATATATATTCTTTGGAGATTCTGTTATAAGGGAGATAAGACAAAATAAAACCGGACTCTTCCAGTTCAAGCAAAATTTCAGTAACCCATCCCCCTGAATTCAACTCCGTTGATTCTATTATTTCCTTTCTTGTCATTCCTTTACTCACAGATGCCAGTGCCCGTATTACCATTATATGGCTGGTGGCATTATCAAATAAAGCTGGATAGAGGTTATCGAATTCTTTTTTCAGAGCACCTTGCTTTGTAAAAAAAAGATTGTCGATCACCTGTGCAGAACTTCGACCCGGCATTACATGCTTTAAGTATTCAGGGATACCACCCATGACCATATACAGTTGCAGAAGCTGGTATTGATCCAGGTTAATTGATCGGCTTTGCAGGTAGGCTTCCGTTTCTTTTAAAGAAAAAGGTAGTAATCTTATTTGTTGAGTCACCCTGTTATGTAAACCGCCTCTGTTTTTAATTACGTTTTGAAACATCCATGAAGCTGCGGAACCGCATATTACCACAGTCAAATTAGGATACCTGGATGCATAGCTGTTCCAGAAATGTTCAAATGCTTTAAGAAAGTTGGATCTTGGCGTATGCATCCACGGGAACTCATCGAAGAATATAACAGCCTTTCTTTTCTTTATAATTGGAGTTAGAAAGTCTTCCATTAATCCCAAAGCTGCAAGCCAGCTAACAGGTGGTTTATACGCTGCAGGACTATTCGTAGCTTTTTGATACGCCTTGCTGAAACCTTCCAACTGTTCGGCCATCGTTGCATTATGTACTGCAGAAAATTCAAAAACGATGTGCTTCTCAAACACGGACCTGATCAAGAACGTTTTTCCTACACGCCTCCGGCCTGTCACTGCTATTAATTCAGGGCTATTACTCAACAGGGCAAGTTCGAGTATCTGTTTTTCTTCGGCTCTACCGGTGAGTTTTTCCATTGTGGGTTCTTTTAAAATTAGGCTTTTGGCGGAATATAGATTTTTATAACCCGCCAAAACTCGATTTTGCAAGACCACATTTGGCGGGTTATAGATTTATCAGCTACCAAAAGTCGGCATTAAAAGCGCCAACCGCCAACGCTAAGTCCACCGAAATGGAGGCATAGCTGTAAAAAATGGCTTAAAAACAATACTTTAGATGCATGACCCTGATTGCTTCAACACTTAACCATAAAATGCCCATTATAATAAGTGATCTTTTATGGTCCGGGGATCACACACCTGAACCGGTCAGGTTTCCAACAAACAATTTTGACCCCACGCCATATTTACCGGAAGACCAAGAAGCAAAACCAGTTAAACTGGGCCAGAAAATGTATTTTATCAGTATCCCCTTAGCCAACCCCTTCATTTTTTATTCAATGGTTCGGCATAATTTTGTGGTAGCAGTTCTTCAATGGCGTTTATTTTATGGTCGTTGATGTTTTCAAAGACGTAGGTAAGCCATTGGATAGGATTTACATTGTGTAGTTTACAGGTAGCAAATAAACTGTATAGCATTGCACTTCTTTGGGCAGCTTCATGGTTGCCGGCAAATAAATAATTTTTTCTGCCAATGGCTACGGGCCTTATGCTGTTTTCTACCAGGTTATTGTCTATTCTTAAATTTCCATCCTGGGTGTAAACATTTAATTTATCCCATCGGGCAAGGGTATATTGCAAAGCAAGGCCTAACGGGCTTTTTGGTAAGCTGTTTGCTAATTGTGTTTGTAGTATTTGGTGCAGTGTTTTTAATACGGGTACTGCATGCTCCTGGCGATAATTTTTTATTTCCTCTGCGGTGTAACCATTTTCTGTGCAATGTTTTTCTATCGCATACATTAATTGTATCTGCACAAGCACTTCGCTGGCTTTTGCATTATCAAAGTCTTGTGCATCTATAAATTTACGGCGGGCATGTGCCCAGCAATTAAGCACAATAATACCTTGCATATCGTCAAATTGATTGTATGCTGCATACCCATCTGTTTGCAGATAGCCTGTATAATTTTTCAACGTTTCCTTTGGCCACACTGCACCACGGCCTGTTTGGTATTTAAACAATACCTGCCTGTTCTGGGTGTTGTAATACACCCAATAATATCCCTGATGTGTGGTGCCTTTTTTTGTCTTGTCTAAAACTTTAATGGGTGTTTCATCGGCACCTAAATATTTTGCGCAGAGTACTTGCCGTTCATGTGACAGGTAGAGTGGCTCCAGCAGGTTACATCCTTGTCTGAACCAATTGCTGATGGTACTGTCTTCTAATTTTATTTTTTGGCGGCTAAACATTTGCACCTGCCTGTAAACAGGCAAGTGATCTATATATTTACTTGCCATCAGGTGCGCCAGTAAGGATGCCCCCACATAACTTTTTGCTATTGGCATATTGGGCAATGCTGCTATAACACGTTTGGCCCCGGTGCCATCTGCTGCAGGTTGTATATACTCGGGGCGAATGTATTTTTTTACATACAACTCACCCTGTTGGTATTCTAATATCTCTGTTATCTCTTCGCCTACGCATGGCAATCCTGTCACATCTTGTGTGGGTGTTAAAATTATTTCTTCTCTGCGTAAATGGGCTGGTAATGGTTTGCGGCCCGGATGGTTTACACGAACAACGGTTTGCTCAACATCATACGCTTTTACATGTTTGATGCTTTCTACTACCACTTCGCCTAATTTATCGTTTTCAAATAAGGCGGTTTGCAGTTCATTGCTATTAGCAGCAGGTTTAAATTTTTCCTGCTTGCCGCTAAAAATAAATTTTTGTAATTCGAGGATTTGTAAACGAAGCAAATTGTTATCCTGCTTTAGTTCATCAATAACATTTTGTTGTGCGGAATTATGAACTTGTCCTTGTTCATATAAGTTTTTAAAATCGGTATGTTGTACGGCAGAATTGATACATATATCTTATCAATTATTATGCCATACAAGCAATGTACTCCCCGCCAAATTACAGCTTGACCCAGGCAAATTAAATGAACTTACTGCGGGGGTTAATAAGCTGCAATTGCAGCTTCAAATACCGGTTAAAAATCAGGTAGAACACAAGCATCATTTGCACAAAGGAGTCTGGGTAGCTGTGGGGTTATTTGTGACCTGTTTTTTGTTAGCCTGGGGATGGCTGAATGCGCACCAGGAAAAGGAACAATTTGAGGCTAATGATATGAAGTACCGGTCTTTAAAAATCAGTGGCAATGCAGGACTTGTCAAATACTGTGACGTAACTGACAGCCTTTATCAAAAAGACCCGGTTGGTTTTAGTAATAGTGTTGAACAAGAGGAAAACCGTTTGACCCGGCAGGCGGAGTTGCTGCGTCTTGCGGGTGAAAGAGAGAAGGAAGCCAAGACCCTGAAAGAGCAGGCAGGCCGCCCGGTTCGTAAACCCTAAAATTTGTTGGTATCTTAGCCCCCAAATAATATAAAACCCCGTATGGCGTTACCGGTAAATATTGAGGATTTAATTCATGGAAAAGCGGTTGAATGGGACAGGATCGAGTTTAAAGAAAGTTGGAACCCCGAACCTATTTTAAAAAGTATCTGCGCATTCGCCAATGACATTAATAATTGGGGCGGCGGATATATAATTATTGGCATTAAAGAGAATAATGGCACACCCATATTGCCACCAAAAGGATTGCAGGCAAATCAAATTGATAAGATCCAGAAAGAGCTATTAAATATAACCCATAAAATAGACCCTTTTTATTCGCCCGTCTCGGCTCCTGTGACTTTTCAGAATGCCTTGCTTTTTGTGATATGGGTGCCAGGTGGACAGGCAAGGCCCTACAAGGCGTCGCAATCATTACCAGCAGGTAATAAACAATATTATATCAGGAGTGGCTCTTCAACGGTACAGGCGAGCCATCTTAGTTTGAAACAATTAATGGAGATGGCTGCAACCATTCCATTTGATGATAGAGTAAATCACCAGGCATCTCTTAGTGACCTTGATCTGGGTTTAATCCGGGAATTTTTGCAGGATATCAAAAGCGAGCTTTTTGAAGATTCTGCCACCATGCCTTTTGAAGATCTGTGCAAACAGATGCGTTTGGTTTCGGGGCCTGATGAATATATACGGCCACTCAATGTTGCATTATTATTTTTTAGTAAACATCCAGAGAAATTTTTCAGGGGTGCCATTACTGAGGTTGTACAATTTAAAGACGAGACCGGCACCTCTTTTACTGAAAAGAAATTTACAGGCCCGATACATCACCAGATCCGGGAAGTTCTTTTATTTTTTAAATCAAGTATTATAGCAGAAAAGGTTATCAAGATAAAAGGTTCTGCAAAATCTGAACGGTATTTTAATTATCCCTTTGAAGCGATAGAAGAAACCCTTGTCAACGCTTTTTTTCATCGTAGCTATGAGCATCAAAACTCAATTGAAATAAACATTCATGCAGACAAAATTGAGTTCTTAAGTTTTCCCGGCGCACTGCCGCCTGTTTCAAATGAATCGCTCAAGCTACCGAGAGTTGTTACGCGTGATTATCGAAACCGGCGTATAGGGGATTTCTTAAAAGAGTTGAATCTTACTGAAGGCAGGGCCACGGGAGTTCCGAAAATCCGGAGTGAGTTAAAGAAGAACGGATCGCCTGATGCCATTTTTGAAATGGATGCCGAACGTGTTAGTTTTTTGGCGACACTGCCGGTCAATCCTCATTTTCCGCCTGAAAGTCCTGCTTATCCTACCTCAGATGATGGAGACAAATCAAGGCTTGATATTTTGTTGTTTTGTATAACACCAAAAACAAGAGTGGAGATTCTTACTAAAATCGGAGTATCGAACCAATCCAGCAATTATAAAAGACTTGTGCAGCCATTAATAGATGGCGGGTATTTAGAATTGAGTATACCCAATAAACCGACAAGTAGGTTTCAACGGTATCAAACAACAGAGTCAGGGAAAAGCCTTTTGGGATAGTTATCCACGCCGGTAACTAAGTCAGTAACCAAGACAACTCGCTTAAAACCAATAGAGAATTCGGATTCTACACAATAAGTAACTAAGTCGATAACTAAGTCAGTAACTAAGTCGGCAGTAATTCCGTTTCCATACCAGTCGTAGCCATAAAATTATTCCCGCGATGGGTAGTCGAAAATTGCTCTTTTGCCGATTCAAGGGCATTAAATTGGTCGCTTTGTCCACTCGATTGAAAATATAAAGGATGAATCAGAATTTTTTAAAAATAATTTGACAATTTTCCTGTTTGCAAATTGTTTGCAAATGAAAAAAGCAGCTATGAGTTTTAAGTCATAACTGCTTGATTGTTAAGCTCCCCCTTCTGGACTTGAACCAGAGACCCTCTGATTAACAGTCAGATGCTCTAACCAACTGAGCTAAGGAGGAGTATACCCTTCAGGAAATCCCTAAAGGGGCTGCAAAAATAGGGAAAAATGCATTCTGGCAAAATCTGTATTCAAAAAATTACAGCGAACCCCCAAATCCCCGCCTTCAAAGCCTGTATAAATGCCATATCCCGTGCGTCAATATTCCATCGTTCTATAAGGGTATCTAACCTGGTACATATCACGAACCTTCTGTAAAATCAACTCACGCAGGGCATCAATATTCTTTTTTTCAATAGCCGATACAAATACGCATTGGTGTTCGGTGGCATGATCCCATTTCTCCTTTAAATCGCGGAGGATCTCCTGTTTCACGCTTTCATCCAGCCATTCGTCGAAATTCTTTTCTTCATACATATCCATTTTATTGAAGATGGTAAGAATGGGCTTCTCAAAGGCTTTCAGCTCCTGCAATATTTTATTCACCACACCTATCTGTTCTTCATATTGCGGGTGAGATATGTCTACTACATGTAATAAAATATCCGCTTCCCGCACTTCATCCAGTGTGCTTTTAAAACTCTCTACCAGGTGGTGAGGTAGTTTGCGGATAAAGCCTACGGTATCACTCAATAAAAAAGGGGTATTCTCAAATACCACCTTGCGCGTGGTGGTATCAAGGGTGGCAAATAATTTATTTTCCGCAAACACATCACTCTTACTCAGTAAATTCATGAGGGTACTCTTACCCACATTGGTGTAGCCAACCAGGGCTACCCGTATAAATTCGCCCCGCTCTTTCCGCTGGGTAAATGCCTGCCTGTCTATCTCTCCTAATCTTTTGCGCAGCAGTGATATTTTATCTTTTACAATACGGCGATCGGTTTCAATTTCTGTTTCACCCGGCCCCCTTGTTCCAATACCCCCTCCCTGCCTTTCCAGGTGCTTCCACAGGCCTTTTAGCCTGGGTAAAAGGTATTGGTACTGTGCCAGTTCTACCTGTACCCTGGCCTGTGCCGTACGGGCACGGCTGGCAAAAATATCCAGTATCAGATCGCTCCGGTCAATCGTTTTTACGCCCAGTTCTTTTTCAATATTGGATATTTGTGAACCGGTTAACTCATCATCAAAAATAACCAGGTGAATGTTTTTGCCGGTAACATAGGCTTTGATTTCTGCTAATTTTCCTTTTCCTACAAAAGTCCGGCTATCAGGGTGAGGTAATTTTTGTGTAAATCGCTTAACTGCGATAGCGCCGGCAGTTTCAGACAAAAAAGCCAGTTCATCCAAAAACTCAGTAACCTGCTCCTGGGTCTGTTCTTTCTGTATTACACCTACCAGTACCGTTTTTTCTTCCTTACGAATATGTTTCTTTTTCTCGATCAAAGGGAATTTTTAGTAAAGGTAGGTGATAGTGGTTGTGATTCACGTCTCACGCTTACAATCCGCTGATGGTAACGCCTAAGGAAAATTTGTTCATAGCCGGCCCCACCCCGTCTTTTAATACGCCGTTAAACTGGTAGCCGGCATCGAGGGATATCAGGCCATAACCTACTCTGCCGGTAAGGGCGAGCATGGTTCCGTTGAAGAATTTTTTATTACTTTCTTTTTCAATATAGGTGGTACCATAAAGAGAGGTTCCACTCTTATTAACCAGGTTCTTTCCTTTGGAATAGGCCTTTAATAAGCTACCCACTTTCATACCCAGCGCTGCTTTCCATGACTTGGAAGGATTGGCAGGGTCGGAGAAATAACGGAGTTCTACCGGAATTTCGGCAAAGAGGGAGGTTACTTTATATTTTTTAAAATGATTGGTACTGTCTGTATTGGTAAATGGCAGCCTGGCAGCATTCGCTTTCAAATCTACTTTGGTATTGGTAAAGAAAATATTACTGCTTCCAATACCAACACCATACGCCAAACTGAATTTCTGGTTATTTTTAAAAGGCTTATCCAGCATAAAATACACATTGAAATGCCTGCTGAATCCGCCGGTACGAATACTGTCGGGGCGGCCCGTCCAGCTATCACTTCCATATTGTATCATTAAATGATCACCGGTACGGTTAGCGAGGTCGAATTTTGGGGTGGTGGGTGTTTGAGCAAAGGCCAAAAAACCAAAGCTTATGCCTGATAGAACGAGTAGTGTTTTTTTCATTTCTGGTAGTTAATTGCAATATTGTTTGCCAATAGAGGCGCAAATTAACAGAATTGGCTGCATACAGGTGGTTAAAAATTAGTCAAAACCGGTTCAATGGCCATTTATTGGGTTAAAAAAGCATAAAACAACCCCTGTTGTCCATAAAACTACCTCAACAGAGGTAAAGAGGGCAAGGATAGAGCGGTTAATCGGCCTATCTTTACGGCTCACCTATATAATTGTAATTTATTTTGAAGTTTACTGAATTTGGTTTTGACGAAAGAATATTGGAAGGGATTGATTCAATGGGTTATGATACTGCTACGCCTGTTCAGGAACAGGTAATGATACCCATTTTGCAGGGGAAAGATATTATTGCTTCCGCGCAGACCGGCACCGGTAAAACAGCCGCCTTTCTTTTACCCCTGATGAATAAAATTGTTACCGAGCCGCATGATGAACACCTGATCAATGCCATGATTATTGTGCCTACACGCGAGCTGGCGGTACAAATTGCCCAGTCGATGGAAGGGCTCTCTTATTTTACTTCCGTTAGTTCGATTGCTGTGTATGGCGGCGGCGATGGCACTTCTTTTACAACAGAAAAAAAAGCGTTATCCAGTGGGGTAGATGTGGTGATTTGTACACCGGGCAGAATGATTGCCCATTTGAATATGGGGTATGTAAAAATGCAGGCATTGCGTTACCTGGTACTGGATGAGGCCGACCGTATGCTGGATATGGGTTTTCATGATGATATTATGAAGATCATTTCTTTTCTGCCTAAAAAAAGGCAGAACCTTCTTTTCTCTGCTACCATGCCTATGAAGATGCGCGAGATGGCCAGAAAAATCCTGCATAATCCTTTAGAGATTAATATCGCTATTTCCAAACCGCCTGAACAAATTGTTCAGGAAGCTTTTGTGGTGTATGAATCTCAGAAGATACCATTGGTGAAAGAGGTGTTACGCAGAAAAGATTTTCAGAGTGTAATTGTTTTTTGTTCTAAAAAGCAAAATGTAAAACAACTGAGCAATGAACTGAAGCGGGCTAATTTTTCGATTGAGGAAATTCATTCAGATCTTGATCAGTTAAAAAGAGAACAGGTATTACTGGATTTCAGGAATAAGAAATTAAAAATATTAGTAGCCACCGATATCCTTAGCCGGGGTATTGATATTGAAGATATTGACCTCGTTATTAATTATGATGTACCCAATGACGGTGAAGATTATATTCACCGTATTGGCCGTACGGCCCGTGCTTCCAGCGAAGGAACAGCCTATACTTTTATCAGCGAAAAGGAACAACAGAAATTTGCTCAGATAGAAGCCCTATTGGGACATCCCGTTACCAAGGCGCGGGTGCCGGAACAATTTGGCGCCACACCAGCCTATAACCCAAGACCGGCAAGGGCCGGTGGCGGAGGAAAAAGATTTGGGGGAGGTGGCGGAGGAAAAAGAAGATAAAATAAGTTCTCCCGTTATCATTCCCCCCCCCCTCGTAATTGCCCATCGGCGCCGAATCAATACTCGTGGGATTTTACTGATAAGTTGGTTATTAATTAATGATTAAAATCATTGGTAGTTGCTGATTAAAAGGTAATTTCCCCCTAAATTTAAAATACAATATCCATCCCGCAGCCCACGTAATGTTTAGTAAAGGGATCAAGCTATACTAAGAGACATTCAGGAGAATTAGTTTGTGTGGCTTTTTAACTTATTTGACAAGTAAAAATTTTCTACTAAGTCATTTTATCTTTCTCTGTTAATATTGGGTTTAGCGGGTTTTCAGTCATTTTACCATCATGTAATTGGATATATTTTTTCTTTATTGCCCTATTTTGTTTTATGAAGCCTATTTTATCAAAACGGTTAACTTACCTGGCTTTTATTGTTCCGTTTATCGCCCTCCTTATTGTATTTATTTTTCAATACCGAAGCCTGAAAAGAATATCCAATCAGGCTAAAGACACAAAAGGGATGCTCATATTGGTCAAACATTTAGATAAATTCCGCAGTGCTTACAATGACATACTTTACAATGAAAAACCCTTATTAATATTTAAATATAAAAACAGGGTCGGCGACTATGAAATAGCCTGCCATAAAGCAAAGGAGCAAATAGACAGTTTACAACTGTTATGTGCGAAAACAGTTATACCATGCGCAAACATCGCTCAATTGAATACATTATTCAGCCGGGGCCTGGTACTGTCTGATACGATTATTGCTTTAAGCAAGAGGGGGCAACTGGATAGCGCGGCAGCGTTACTGAACAGTAAGGAGCATGACCTGGCCAGGGTAGCCACTATTAATACATTTTCAGGCATTGCCGGGGAGGTCAACCGTATTTTACAGGTTATTCAGGAAAAGGATGACCGGGAGGTAAAAAAAGAGTATCAATTATTGGGGCTGATCAGTATCGAAACTTTTCTTTTCCTGGGATTTATTTTTTGGCGTATGAGACTGCAATTGGTAACCAGAAATCAGATGTTGAAACACTTAAAAATTTTTGAAAGTACTACGGACGGAGTGATTGTAACAGATGGCATTTATAATATTACTTATTTCAATAAAACCATTTCCGGTTTAATTGGTTTTGAAAGCAGGCAGATTTCAGGATCGAATGTTTTTGATAGGTTAGCGGGTATTGGATGCGAAAAGTGTAAAAAACTGATCGTTGATGGTTTGGTAAATCAGAAGGCGAATAGCATTGATTTTTTATATACTAATACCAAAAGATGGTACCGGGTTACTGTTTTCCCCATCCCCGAAGGGTATACTTTTTATGTGAAAAATGTTTCGGACCTGAAAAAAGCTGAAATCCAGTTAAAGAAAATTACCCAGGCAATAGAGCAAAATTCATCTTCCGTAGTTATAACAGATATAAAGGGGCATATTGAATATGTGAATCCAGCTTTTACAAAACTAACCGGGTATACGTTTGAAGAAGCGATTGGTCAGACCCCCCGTATATTAAGATCGGGGAAGACCCCCTCAACCAACTATTATAACTTATGGCAGAATATCACCCATTTGAAAGAATGGCGGGGTGAGTTACTGAATAAGAAAAAAAATGGTGAAACTTATTGGGAATATACTATTATATCGCCTATCGTGAATGATGAAGGGGAGCTCATTAATTTTTTAGCTGTAAAGGAAAATATTACCGAAAGGAAAAGACTGGAAGAGGAACAAAAACAATTGCTGGAAATTATTGAGAATACAACAGCCTATGTGGGTACCTGTGATATGAACCTGAACCTGATATATGGCAATAAAGCGCTGAGAGATGTTCTGGAAATCGGCAACAACGACATTTCTAAATATAATATTGCTTCCTTCAGAACAGAACAGGCAAAGAAAATGGATGCTGAAGTGACTAAAAGTGTTGAGGAAACAGGCCGATGGATTGGTGAGAACAGCTATGTATCGAAAAGCGGTAAAGTGATACCGGTACTTCAGGTGATAGTTCTTCATAAAGATGCTGATGGAGAAGTTTCTCATATATCCAGTACTTCTATTGATATTACCAGGGATAAAGAAGCCGAAAAGGAAATGAGCAGGCTTAATAATGAATTAAGAGAATTTTCCAGGCACCTGCAGTATATCCGTGAAACAGAAAAGAATAAAATTGCCAAGGAAGTACATGATGAGCTGGGGCAGGGATTGGCCGCGATAAAGTTTGATGTATCCTGGCTAAAAAAACACCTGGGTGATGACAGGGAAGTACTTGAGCAAAAAACAGATGAAATACTGAAGTCTATTTCAGAGAAGTTAATCGCTTTCCGTAAAATTTATGCCGCCGCGAATACAACTATGCTTGAAGAATTGGGCCTGCATGCTTCAGTGGTACACCTGATTGATCTGTTTACTAAATCGAGTTTTATCCCGGTAAAATTTTCGACAAATATTCAGGAGGTAAAAATCAAATCAACGCAAAGCCTCGCTTTATACAGGGTACTCGAAGAATGCATATCAAATATTGTACGTTATGCAGGCGCAACACAGGTATCTATTAGTTTGCTGAAACAAGGTAATTCGCTTGTTATGCAAATTGAAGATAACGGGAATGGGTTTGATATTGCAATGGTTGATCCAAAACTTCAACATGGTATTTTAAGTATGCGAGAAAGGGTGTATTCCCTGGATGGCGTTTTCAACATAACATCTGTGGTAGGTGAAGGCACAAAAATAAGTATTGAAGTACCCATATAGGTATGATCTATTCAATTATTTTGTTGAATAGATGAATAACCGCTACATTTATACCCGAAAACCATTTTAACATGGCGGCTATGTTTATGAAAAAGCGGTTGAACGAATTATCCCAAAACAAAACCATTATTGCCTGTTGCCGGTAAGGAATAGTGGATGGATGAAAGATTTCCTGTAAACGAATAAAACAATGAATATATGAAAGCAAAAATTGTTATCTTAATGACACTTGTTTCAGTTATCGTTACTTTTAATACAGTAATAAAACAACAGGTATTTCAGCATCCTGAATTTAGAAAATCCTCTTCCCCGTTATCTTTTGGGATCAACACTGCTTATGCATACCCGCCGGCAGTAGGAATATTAAGTACTTCCAAAAATTGTTTATCCTGTCATGTTAATAATGGCCCGTGGAAAGACGATGATAAAACCGTTATTGACATCCTGGACAGCGAATCAAAAAAATCGTTAAAACAACCCGATGGGTCTTTCCTGATTGAAGTAAAAAGAGGGGTTCAAAGAACAGTACTGACCGTTATTGGCCGGAAAAATGATCCTTCTATTGCCGAACCCTACCGTAATGCATGGCTTTATATTGACCCTGCCACTATCGGAACCTCTTCACTGTCAAAATTTGCTCCCGGCTGGGATATTAATCTTCCCATGTCTTGCCGTTTAGCCGGCGACAAACTTACCGGCTATGAAAATACCCACATTACGAGTTTGCCAATGACTATTCAACCCTTGCCTAATGCAAAAAATACCGAAATACAATTGCAGCTAATGTTAACTAAAGGCGAAAGCATGAAAGGCAATGCCAAAGAGGGTATGCTTGGAAATTATTTTGAAAAAAGAGTGAATCTTATTGTGGAAAAGGAGAATTGATCAGACAAAACAAAGGGTAGATGGACATACAATTGGGATTAAAAGAAAACTGGAAGCAATTCACACTTTTGGTTATCATCAACTTTTTTGTAGGTGGTATGATTGGTTTGGAGCGTTCTATTCTTCCCCAGATTGCCGAGAAGGAGTTTGCCATTGCGGCTAAAACAGCTATTCTTTCTTTCATTATTGTCTTTGGCATTGTAAAAGCAATCACCAATTATTACACCGGTACCCTCGCCAATAAGTTTGGAAGGAAAAATTTGTTAGTGGCGGGGTGGGTCATTGGTATTCCTGTTCCATTTATTCTGATGTTTGCCCCCGACTGGAACTGGATCATCGCGGCCAATGTGCTTTTAGGAATTAACCAGGGGTTAACCTGGTCGAGTACCGTAGTAATGAAAATTGACCTCGTTGGTGAAAAGCAAAGAGGTTTTGCCATGGGTTTAAATGAATTTGCCGGATACATGGCTGTTGCCATTGTAGCGTTTTTAACAGGATGGATAGCGAGTGAATACGGCATAAGACCCTATCCTTTTTATCTGGGCATCGGGCTGGTTTTTCTTGGATTAGCCGGAAGTGTGTTTTGTATAAAAGATACCAGGCATCATGTGGCAAAAGAAATGATGGCTAATACCATTCCGAGGTTGAAGAATATTTTCTGGGATACTACCTGGAAAAATAAAAATTTAGGTTCGGTAACACAGGCAGGGCTAATCAACAACCTGAATGATGGTATGGCCTGGGGAATTTTTCCAATACTGCTTGCTTCCAAAGGGTTTACCATTGGTCAAATCGGGATGATTACAGCGGTATATCCCGCCGTTTGGGGTATTGGTCAATTGTTTACAGGAAAAATGGCAGATAAATTCTGTAAGAAAGATATGCTCTATGTTGGAATGCTGTTACAGGCCATTGCCTTAATTATGCTGGTATGGGCCTACACCATGTTTCATTTTGTTGCTTTATCTACTATTCTTGGTTGGGGTACGGCAATGGTGTATCCTACATTTTTAGCAACCGTTGCGGAGAACACCCATCCACAAGACAGGGCAAAAAGTATTGGCATATTCAGGCTGTGGAGAGACTTAGGCTATGCCATAGGGGCGATATTAACGGGTGTGATAGCGGATTTAATAAGTATCAATGCCGCTATACTGTTCATTGGTTTGCTAACATTGGCATCCGCTTTGATTATTTATTCCAGGATGAAATGTAAAACGGATGGTTCCGTAAGAATGTTGTAAACAGGGCCAAACAAAAGCAAATTTTAAAAATCAAATATCCGGGGAAAGATTTCAAGTTCCCGTTAGGATTAACCTGGCGTGTTTCGGATCCCGGCATCGTTTTGTTTTATCTTTTATACTATTTCAACAAGGGTATTATTACTTGAACCTATTCAAATAGGCTTATGTAGGGTTCAAAAATGAAGGTCCGGTATCTTTCTATGTTGCCGGTTTTTTGCAACCACTTGCATTCCTCAAATTTTGACACTAAATCATTTGCTGCCTTTGTACTCAAACCACAAACTGTTTCAACCGTTTTTATATTTACGATAGGTTGCCCCTTTAATCCCTTATCAGCCAAAGGACAATAAAAAACCGGGTTCTTTATCAAAAGCACCCGGTTAAAAAATCATTTTTTTCTTAGTTCGAAAGGGAACGGAATTGTTTGTTGCTTTCCGATGTTACTGGCGTATCAAAACTGTCCGAAGCATAAAGACTATGACAGGATGATCATTTCTGGGTTTACTACCTCCTTGATAATATCAACAACCGTCGAGATCTCAAAACGCTTTACTTCTGGTAAATAATCTAAAGAGGTTTTCATTTGTATTCGCTTGGTTAAACCGTATGGTGCATGAAAATATCAGAAGGCAGTTGCAGGAAGTCTTTTAACTTCTGCGCCATCCGTAAGGTAAGTTCCCTGCGGCCGGATAGTATGGAAGAAACATGGCCTCTGCTACCGATCATAGGTTCCAGGTCTTTTGCCTTTAATCCGCGTTCTTCCATTTTCAGTTTAATGGCATCTATCGGGTCAAGCTGTGGCAACACGATATGCTTGCCTTCATAATCTTTTACCAATACCAGCAAAAGTTCCAGTTCATCAGATTCCGGACTGCCATGTAACGCCTGGAATATTTCCATCGTCCGATGTATGGCCTTTTTATATTGCGCCGCCGTCTTGATCACTTTCCATTCCATATTATTTTGTTTTATAATTAAGTATGCTGATGTCGAAGTTAACCGTTACAGTATCTATTTTATCGTACTCCTTATGTGTACCAAACCATATTACATAAGCCGCCTCCTGCCGGAAGTTAACCGAGACCACCAGCCGGTAATCATTCCCCTTTATATTAAAGATCACCCGGCTGCCCGCTACCAGGCTCGCATTACCATAAACAGCCTTCAGTTCATTGAAGTTTTTGAACACAACCCTGGAAAACTCGTAATACCAGGTTAGGAGCGATGTTTTGGCTGCCGGGTACTTGTCAATATAGTAAAGAAGGGTTCCTTTGGCTATAATGTTCATAGTTCAAAGATAGGAAAATGTTTTCAAAACGAAAACATTTTATCAGAAATGGGTCTACAAGGGAATGTTTTATTTATCGTTTAACTGTAAAAAAGGGAAAACCCATATTTTCCATGTCTTAGGTCATGACTGCTATATTATTTAAGATTAGCCACAGGCTCACCTTTTAATCCTTTGTCAACCAGATTAGCTAAAAAATTTGCAAAAGGTTCAATATCCTGATCTACACTGGCACTTTCCAAAGCTTGCATATATTCATCTCTTACTTCAACTGGAATAACAGTCCAGGGATAACCACCTGATGCTAGCATTGCATTCAACAGGAAACGACCCATTCTTCCGTTGCCGTCCATATATGGGTGAATAAATACAAAAACAAAATGCCCTAAAACCGCGCGAACTGATGCTTCCTTTTCCTCCTGTAATAACTCGAATAAAGTCGGCATTGCTTCTCGAACAGCTTCTTTATTTAGAGGAGTATGTTTGGAGTTACCAATGTATACTTGGTGGTTTCTGTAGCCTGCCAGATCAGAAGCCTTTAAAATACCAGCAACTACACTTGGAGCAAAAAGTTCCCGGTACCAATCGCCATGCTCCGCATCCGCAACTTCGCCAGCATTTACGCCATCGAGTATTTTAGTAATACTTTTTTCAACTTGTTGAAAAGCTTGCCAATATCCTCTTGCCGCCATCGCATCTTTTTGTTTTTTATCATCTTCATTTCCGAAAAGATCCCACCCTCCAGCGCGAACTTTTTCGATTAGTTCCGGTGTCATCCTATATTTTTCAATAGATAAAGAATGATATGCATCAGTGGTATAAATCCTATCCACATTCTTCATATAAGCATTCCTATCAGCCGGTAAACCAGGAGTCGCAGGAAATATTTTTATAATAGGAATTCGCATATCATTCCACATCAGTTTAATCCTGTTTACATATGGGGATCTTTCCTTTACAGACAGATGAATAGTTAATTCAGTTTTAAATGGATCAGCTTCTCTGATCGAAAAACTTGCCGATTTCATAGTTTTAACTATATCATTGGCAATTTTTTCCTGCTTGTTGTTACGAAAAGCACCAGCAAGTCTTCCCGCAATTGTGCTATGATTACCATCTAATAAAAGCCCCAATAACTCAGAACTATCTTTAATCAGCGATAATGCTGTTCTGGCATCTGTTGCGTTTTTTATATACGTGTTTTCAGAACAATGAATCAGAGCCGATGGCAAAGACAGCATTCTGATCCCATCTATTTCTATCGTTTCCTTTTTGACAGGCAATTCTGAACGCATGCTAAACAGGGATGTATTGTTTGGCAGCTCTGTGTTGAAGTTATTTGCGTCTGGCGATTTTATAATTAATTGATCCGGCACAGTCCAGTTCCCGGCATGTAGCTGTACTGATTGTTCTGCTGAAATACACCAAGTATCTTTAAACTTATCATTTAAAAATCTCGCACAAAAATGCCAAAAGGAATTATACCATGAAGTGCTCTCTCCTCTCTTTTCGTCAGGTCTTGATATTATATACCAACCACGTGTCACTTCTTTCAGGAAGCCATTTTTTGCAAGCCTTTCTCGATCTAGGCGGCTCAGTTCATCCGTATGAATTGCAACCTTTCCCTCCTCCTGCAATTTGTGCAGGGTTTGAAGGGATTCGGCAAGTTTTTCAGCAGGGGTTGCCATATTTGTGTATTTAATTTATAATAACGTGCTGTGTCAAAATTATAATAAAATGTTGTATTAAAATTATAATAACGTGCTGCGCCTAAATTATAATAATATGTGAAATCGATGCTATACTTAGTCTACATATAGAATTGCGACATTTTGGCATTTTCTTAACAATTTGGTGCCGTGGCGTCATTTTGGTAGGGATTTATTGCCCATTATACAAAAACAATCATCTTTTATGGCTAACGAAAACAAAATAAAACATCTAGAATTCATTCAGCTAACCATCATTCGGATGAATGTAAATTCCTTTTTAGTTAAGGGATGGCTGATCACACTCGTTGCTGCCGTTTTTGTATTATCACAAAAAGACACCAATAAAGCATTTCTATGGTTTGCACCTTTTGCGGCACTGCTTTTTTGGATGTTGGATGGTTTTTTTGTGAGTACCGAAAGAAAATACAGAGGTCTATATGATGACGTTAGAAAATTGAATGAAAGCCAAATCTATTGATTCAGATATTTTCATTTCCCATTCGCATGGGGACCGCGACAATGCTATTAGTTTGGCTGGGTATCTCAAACAAAATTTTGGAATCAATGCTTTTATAGATTCATGTATATGGGGTAACTCTAGCGTATTGTTAAAAAAAATTGACAATGAATACTGTAAGAATATTAATGAGCAGACCTATAGCTACGAAAAAAGAAACGAATCTACGAGTCATGTCCACATGATGCTGTCTGTAGCATTAACAAAGATGATAAATAAGACGGAGTGTTTGTTTTTTCTTAACACACCGAATTCTGTTACATCTTCTGGAGTAGTGAATAAAACAGCATCACCTTGGATTTATTCAGAAATTGCAACTGCTCAAATGATCAGAAAACCTTTGGAATTTCACAGGCAACTCGGTACAAAATACTTTTCAAAAGGAGGTATCCTAAATGAGCGTCTAAATGTTGAGTATGATTTGCAACTGGATGATTTTTTTGAGTTAGATGCAGACGACTTAAAAGCATGGTCTATAAATTGGAAAGTAAATAAACGGGGAAACTCACTGGACAATCTGTATAAATTACATCCGCCCCTTAATTCTGTTATTCATTCTTAGATCTCCGAGTAAGGTATAAAGTAGCATACACCACGATAAGATCCGCCTGGGTTCAATTCTCAATTGTACCCCTATGGTTTGAACCCACTAACCAGATTGTAAAATGCAAAATATTGGGTATGAAATCACCTTCAACAGAACCTCATGGCATAGATGGATGAAATGATAATCATTTGCTCATACCAAGCTTGTCTATTTAATAGTTTATGCACGTATCTTCCATATTTCAGCTATTATTGCTTAATTTATATTCATGGATTTGCTGCTTTCCATAAAACAAGGTGATAGCTTGGTGTTCGAACAGGTTTTTGCTGCATACCACGAAAAGCTATATTTTTTTTTATTTAAAAAAACTCGCTCAAGGTATATTGCTGAAGAGATTGTACAGGAAACCTTCACTCGCCTCTGGAAATACCGATCAAGCTTGGACGAACAGCTCTCTTTGTCATCTCAAATTTTCAGAATAGCTAGAACTGCCCTTATTGACCTTTATCGAAGGGAAGCAAAACACGAAAAAATTCAATTCAGAAACCGTGATTCAAATTCCGAATCAATTGAACCAGTTAGTACAAAAGAATTGACGGAGCTAATTGGCAGCGCAATTCAGAAGCTTCCCCCAATTCGTCGAAAAGTTTTTATAATGAGCCGGGTTGATGGGTTTTCTTATCGGGAAATCGCAGCACAACTTTCCATTTCACAAAAAACCGTAGAAAATCATATTTCACACGCACTCAGGCAATTACGTGAATTCATGATCGATTATTTAGCAATCCTGGTATTTTTTATTGTATTGCTTAGGGGTTAATTGAAAAGTAAACGTATATATTATTATAGACGATGGTCACGAAACAAGAAATAGAAAATTTTCTCAACGGGAATGGTAGTCCTGAAGAATTGGAAAGGGTCAAGAATGCATTAAGGCTTCAAAATGACCTATCTGAGATATTGGACGAAGACGAATGGGATCAATTTGTTGCAACAGATCAATTAAATGGTGATATCAGCAATGATCTGCTTAGAAATTTGAGAAAGGAATATCAACAGCCTGGCAGCATTCGTGTAGTTAGTATGATGAAAAAGATCGCTGTTGCAGCAGCACTGATCGGTATTGCTTTTGTAGGGTGGTGGATATTTAATATCAATTCGAAAAGAAGTGAGGTTCTTCAGGCAGAAATAGCATCTGCTCAAAAGAACCCTCGTTGGATAGTTAATGATAATCATTCCGGTAAACCCATAACAATTACCCTGAGTGACCAAACCAAAATAGTTCTTTACAATAATTCACAGATTCGTTACCAGGATTCATTTTTAGTCAACCGTCGTGATGTTGAATTGATAGGGGAAGGAGACTTTGTTGTATTTAAAGACAAATCCCGTCCCTTTTCCGTCCGCAGTGGTGAGGTTTCAACCACAGTGCTTGGGACAATTTTTAATATTAAGACCTTTGAAAAAACCGGTTCTATTCGTGTTCGTTTATTTGAAGGGAGTGTTCTGATCAAAAGGGGAACTATAGTTGGCAAAAGGGATTCTCTTATCCTCAAACCTGGACAAGAGTATCTCCTCAACAAGCCGCAGAATCATTCTGTAGTAAGATTAATGATGTTACCTGATTCGAAATCACGGAGTAATCCTGTTAAAAACAAGTTAGGCTCATCGGTTGTGGTTGTGAATAACTGGTTTCAATTCGATAATCAATCTTTACCTGATGTACTTGATCAATTGGAAGAAATGTACGGGGTTAGAATTGAATACAAACGGAAGGAAATTCAGAATATGTATTTCATCGGTAAGTTTGAAAAAGGGGATAGCCTGCAAAATATTCTTGAGACCATTGCGACACTGAACAGGCTACATCTTCGTAAAGAAGCGGGTAAATTTATCATCGCTAAGTAAGCTTTATTTAAGAATTTAAAATTGTCACCAACGGGTGACCTGATAGAGTATTGTCCAATCTAAACTGTGACGTTATATGAACAGCGCTTGCCAAGCCTTTACTAAAAAGGCAATAGTACTTCTTACAATTATATTGTCGGGATCCCTGACTTTCTCACAGAGTCCTGTGATGATTCGCGGCATTGTTCAAAATGAGAAAGGAGAAAAACTGCCGGGTGTTGCTGTTACAGCAACGAACGCCAAAACAAAATTCAGTGCTGGTACTAATTCTGATTCGTCCGGCATATTTGAGTTTGTAAAATTGCCTGCCGGCAGTGGTTATAGTTTCTCTTTTTCTTCCTTAGGTTATGAGCCGCTTACTATGTCAGAATATACGATAAAGCCTGATATTACCCTTACACTTGCTGTTAAACTAAAAGAACAAATTGTTTTGTTGAACCAGGTTGTAATTACCGGCTATACTTCACAAAGAAAAAAAGATTTGACTGGAGCCGTTTCTGTCGTAAATGTTGAAGAGATGAAAACTACGCCAGGTGCCGGCTTCGACCAGGCTTTGCAGGGAAGAGTGTCCGGAGTAACGATAATGAATAGCGGACAACCGGGAGGTGGTGTTGCTGTTCGAATCAGGGGTTTCAGTACGATCAATAACAATGATCCATTATATATTATTGACGGGATACCTGTAACTGGATCCATCAATACCCTTAATTCAGCAGATATCGAGACCATACAGGTATTAAAGGATGCTTCTTCGGCTTCGATCTATGGTGCTCGTGCAGCCAATGGTGTGGTTATCATTACAACAAAAACGGCTAAAGCCGGAAAGACACAACTTACCTACGATGGATACGCAGGTATTCAAGAGGCAGCCAATCTTCCTAAATTATTAAACACAGACCAATACAGTAAGTTATGGTTCCAGGCGTTAAAAAATGGTGGACAAACCATTCCTGCGGGAAACCCATATGGCTCAGGCCCTGATCCTGTTATCCCTGATTTCCTTGATGCTGCAAAAACAACGCCGGCCGGAAATACAGACTGGTTGAAGACCGTATTCAGAACCTCGTTGGTTCATTCGCATACCTTAAGTTTTCTACAAGGAACGGATCGGGGGTCAACAGCATTTAATGTTGGATATTATAATCAGGAAGGCATCCTTAATTATACCGGCTATAAGCGATACTCCGTACGATTCAATTCTGACTATACTTTTTTCAACAGACTTCGAATCGGGGAGTTTGCAACGGTTACCTACTCCGAAACAAATAATACCGGGGAGAATGCAGCACTTGGTACTGCTCTGATCAGTTCGTTCAATGCTGATCCACTACTTCCAGTCTATAATATTTACGGAAATTTTGCAGGACCCGTTCCTAATATGCCTATCACAACACGAAATCCACTTTCAAACCTTAACTCTGATAAAGATAATATGGAGAAGAGGTGGAGGGTATTGGGTAAAGTGTTCGCAGAACTCAAAATGGGAAAGGGGATAACCCTTTCATCTAATTATGCTATTGATTATTTAGGCTTTAACGGCCGGATATTTTCGCCTACCTATTCAGAAGGAACCCAGGTTAACAGCACAAGCAGTCTGACAGTATCAAATAGTTATGCACTTATTTCGACATGGTCAAATTTTATGCAGTTTAAGAAAAGTTTTGGCAGACATGATTTAGATATGCTTGTCGGAACTGAATTTATTTCCAGATATGCTGAAAGTATGAGTGCCGGCAGACAAGCAATTCCCGTAAACGATCCGGCGGCCCAGCAGCTCAATGCGGGTCAGCTTACACCGACAAATAGTGGCACCGCATTCAGATCTGCACTTTTCTCTGAATTCGGAAAAATTAATTATGCATACAATGAAAGGTTTCTTGCATCTTTTACCTTGCGAAATGATGCTACTTCGCGCCTCGCAAATGGGTACAATTCCCAGGTGTTTCCCGCCTTTTCATTGGGCTGGCGAGTTTCAAAGGAACCATTCTTTGCGCGCCTGACCCCAGTTGTAAACGATTTTAAAATAAGGTATGGTTGGGGACAAAATGGTAACCAGGAAATCAGTGATTATTCCACATTCTCAACCTTTGCATTAGATCTAAATAATACTTACTATGATATAACAGGGTCTAATATTTCTTCTCTACCGGGGTATTCTCAACGAAGAATCGGAAACCCAATGTTGAGATGGGAAACGACAACTCAATCTGATATTGGTTTGGAACTGGGATTGTTCAGGAATTCTTTGACAATTTCAATGGACTACTATACAAAAAAAACAAAAGACCTGCTGGTGCAACCACAGTTGCCTTCCACCATCGGTGCTGCAACACCTCCATATATTAATGGCGGAAGCATGTTGAACAAGGGGCTTGAATTAGAATTGGGCTACAGGCATAATGCAAAACCATTCAGCTATTCCCTGGATGGCAATATTTCATTTCTTACTAACCGGATTACTGCTTTAACAGATGAGCTTTCCTTTATCGCTAGTCCTGTGAGTAATACTTTGACACGTAACCTCGAATTGCAAAGATCCGTTGTGGGTCAGCCTATTTCGTCTTTCTATGGCTATAAAGTTGCAGGGATCTTTAAAACACAAGCGGAAGTTGATGCATATCCCGCCCAGGCCGGAAAAGCCATAGGCCGGTTTAAATATGAGGATATCAATGGCGATAAGGTCATCAATGACAAAGACAGGACATTTCTTGGAAGTCCGCTACCCAAATTCAGTTATGGTTTCAATATGCGATTTGCATATAAGGGGGTTGACCTCTGGATGTTTTTCCAGGGAGCTTCCGGAAACAAGATATTTGAGTTTACCAGATGGTATACTGATTTCTTTGCTAACAATTCGAATAAAAGTATCAGACTCTTAAACGCATGGTCTCTTACGAATCCTGATTCAGATGTGCCAATGATCACCACTTCAAATACAAACAACGATACCCGTCCATCAAGTTATTTTATTCAGAATGGTAGTTACCTGAGATTTAAAACCATTCAACTGGGTTATACTTTCCGGGATAACGTTCTTGGAATTCCCGGAGGAAAAATGAGGTTGTATGTGCAGGCCCAAAATCTGTTCACCATCACTAAATATACGGGGATGGATCCAGAGGTGGGATTACAGGATTATGGAAATGCGAACCGAAACCTTGATATGGGAGTTGACAGGGGAATCTATCCGGTTTCCCGCTCATTCTTAATTGGATTTACCGTTAAACTTTAATCATTGTTATATGTATAAAGTAATTATTACAGCAGCCTTAATTTGCACCCTAATAGGATGCAGCAAGTCACTTGACCAACAACCAATTGGAGAACTTTCTGAAGATCAGCTCAAAACAAAAAGTGGTGTAGAAAGTATCATCATTGGCGCCTACAGCATTCTAAATGGTCAGTTCGATGCTGGAGAGGCTTATAATTCACCAGCCTCCAACTGGAGTTTTGGTGATGTAAGGTCCGGGGATGCATATAAAGGATCTACTGGTACTACAGACCAGATTAATATTCACGACATGGAAGTATTTTCCAGCCTGACTGCTTCCAATCTGGATGCTCAAAGGAAATGGGCGTGTCTGTACGAAGGCATAAAACGTTGTAATAATGCACTTCAATTACTGCCAGACGCAACTGGTTATACCAACCAGTTGAAACAACAACGGATTGCAGAAATGAAGTTTCTTCGGGGGCATTATTATTTTGAATTAAAGAAGATTTTTAATCGTGTACCTTATATTGATGAAACCGCTGAACTCAAAGAAGACTTTTATGTTTCGAATGATGCTTTGGCTTCAGATCAATTGTGGACGAAAATAGAAAATGATTTTAAGACCGGTCTTTCTGTACTTCCATCAACAAAGAGTGGAGAACCTGGTCGCCCGACCCGGTTTGCAGCCTGGGCCTATTTATGTAAGTCATATATCTTTCAGAAAAAATGGGCTTTGGCTTCTGCAGCAGCTGACACAGTGATTGCCAGCGGGATATTTAGTCTGATGCCCAACTACCCCAATGTATTCCTTCCTGAAAATGACAATGGCACTGAAATCGTTTTCGCAGTTGAGCATTCTATTAATGACGGGTCTACCGGTAATAAAAAGGGATCTGCCGGTGACAGGCTCAACAGAATTGCAACACCCGCAGGTGGTGGCTATCCGGCAGGAGCTCAGGGTTTTCATAGGCCTTCACAAAACCTGGTTAATGCATTTAAAGTAACGGCACTTGGATTACCTGCAAATAGTGATGTGAATCTCACAGCTACAGACCTTGTTGATCCAAGAGTGGATTTTTCAATTGCAAGGGTCGGTATTCCATTTCTGGATTATACTAAAGAAACATATAAGGCAAATTGGACACGGGGAAATGGAGTGTATGGGAACTACAGTGTAAAGAAAAAGATGGTTTCACCTGTGTCAACTCATTATGATAGGACCAACCAGGGTATCACAGACTTGAACTGTTATATTATCCGCTATGCTGACATTTTACTTTTCAAAGCAGAAGCCCTGATTGAAACAGGAAATATTGACGGCGGGATTGCCCTGATCAATCAACCCCGGAACCGGGCAAAGAATAGTAAGAGGATTCAAAACCTGGCCCCGGCAACTGGCGATGCCGCCAATTATAAAGCGGAACCTTACACAATCCCCTTTGTTGGCGGATATCCGACAGCCATTGCAGCCCTTAAATTGGAACGTAGGCTGGAATTATCGCTTGAAGGACACCGTTTTTTTGACTTAGTAAGATGGGGTGATGCTGCAACATTTCTTAACGCCTATTTTTCAATGGAAAAGGCAAGAAGAAGCTACCTGACCTCTGCTTTATTTTCAGTTGGTAAAAATGAATATATGCCCATACCTCAATCTGAAATTGATCTTAGTAAGGGCAAACTGACACAAAACCCTGGGTACTGATCATGAAGAAAATTTCCAGACATATTATTTTTTCGTTTTTACTGTGTATAGGATATACTGCCATGTCCCAAATGGATCACCGGGCATTTGATCCAGGGTATCGGTTTGTGTCAAGCGGCAACCCAGTTCAGGATAAGAACTTTTATTTGCTGACACTTCTACAAGCAGATTCAACTCTGTCCAGCTCTTTGTCTACTGCTATCATACCAGAGTTGGGGATAAAATTACCTTCTTGTTTGCAGAGCAATGAATGCTATATAGCTGAAATGATGTGGACTAATGAAAAAAATGAAAAGGTATTTCGGGCACTGGATGCGCTTTATATTAAAAGCAAGAAGCTAAAGGCGCTAATAAATGAACATATGCGTCCATCCGGCTACTTCCAGTTATACGAAAAATTCAGTGATACGGCGCTTTTGCATGCGGGTTGGCGGGATGCTTCGGCAGGCATCAACCAAATACTGGCTGCATATGCATTCGGGAATGGATTGAGGTATCCAAAAATTGATTCGTCAACTTATGATGTAAAGTCAAAATACTATAAAGACCTTTTTCAGGAAATCATTCATCAGGGTCTGGCATTGTCAGTATCGGCCCATCAATTATTTTTTCAACCCTCTCTTGATCTTGCATTATTTCTGCTTGAAATCAATGACCGTGATGAAGCTGCCCGCCTGGAGCCCTTGTCCCATACTAATGCAGCAGCATATAATAAAGTTGCAAAAATCAACTGGACAGATTTTCCATACTCTTCCATTTTGGTTCTTGGTGAAGGGCCTGAATTTGACAATATTCCCATCAGTCCGTACGGCAAATTGCGCTGTAACATGGCAGCTGAACTTTACAGGAAGCGGCAAGCTCCTTTTATAATTGTTAGCGGAGGCTACGTACATCCGTTTCAAACAAAATTTTGCGAAGCGGTCGGGATGAAGGATTATCTCGTGAATGTATGCCGAATTCCATCCGACAGGATAATCATTGACCCGCATGCAAGGCATACCACCACCAATTTACGAAATACAAACCGGATAATTTTCAGAGCCGGGATACCCACCGACAAACGAGTGCTTTGTGTAAGTAGTCGTTCACACATTGATTACGTGTTCAATGAAAGATTTAGCGTAAGATGTTTAGCTGAAGTGGCTCATGTACCATACAGGGAGATTGTCCGTGTCAATGCATTTCAGTTCAGTTATTACCCGGTAGGAGTGTCTCTTCAAATGAACTCTGCTGACCCACTCGATCCTTGATTAATCAACTTTTAAAATATCAATTATGACGAGGATTCAATTTTCAATATTCTTGGTGTTTTTACTTTCAATTCTACTTTCTGACGATATTAACGCTCAGAAATACCGCTGGAACGTTATCATGCCGACAGGCAAATTATTTAATAATAATCTTCAAGATAACAATGGACAAGTTGTAGGCGATTTTCCTGGTGATTCAAAAGCGACACTTCGCATTTATGAATTTGATCCTTTCTCACAAGATCCGGACCATATAGGTGCAATTTTATATGAAGGCGTTGCAGATAAATTTGCATTTATCAATGAGGTAAGGCCTGTTATATACAAGCATGAGGATCTGAATACACTCAAAGATTACATTTACGGGGATTGGCTTAGTACAAATGTATCTGCCTCCTTTATGGCATTGGACCAAAAAATTGCAAAAGAAAGAAATGAGACGCCAGGTCCTGTTGGCTCTATGCCGAGGCCTGTAATTCTTGAGTTAGCCATGACAGGTGGCCCATATATAAGAGGGATCAAATTTCCGGGATTCCAACTTGTACCGGTGGAAAGCTATCAGAATGCCGTGGATTTTCGAAAAATACTAGAAGCCGTTAAAAAACCACTGGATTATCCTGATTATGTAATAGTCGCAGCGCACCGAGGCTATTGGAAAGACTACCCGGAAAATTCTTATCCGGCCTATGACCTGGCGGTTGCGGCAGGTGCTGATATGGTTGAGCTTGATACTCGGATCACAAAAGATGGAGTTCTTGTCGCGTTTCATGATGAATGCCTGGACAGAATAACCACTGGAAGCGGAAAGCTGAAAGATTATACATGGGATCAGGTGAAACAATTCAAATTGCGTGATCGATTTGGCAACCCTACTGGGATGCGCATAGTTTCCATTGAAGAAGCTTTACTTTATTTGAAAAACAGGGCGCTGGTAAATCTTGATATTAAAGAGCGTGTAACAAAAACCGAAGATCTTCTGACACCCACTTTTCGAAAAGCACTTGAGATTGCCAAAACCACCGGTACACTGGGCCAACTCGTTGTAAAAGGGAAAATGCATACTGATGAAATGCAAGATTTGTTAGATGGGCTGGATTTGAAATTATCCGATTTTATTTATACTCCTGTTGTTTTTGGTTGGGATACGGAAGGGGGCGATGCAAAATTATTAAACCGGTTTGTAATGGATTGGTTGCAAAGCTCGATTTCAGGAATCGAGTTAACGTATAAAGTAGGATATGACCCCATACTTCAATTTATACCCAAAGCCATTAACAGAGGAATCAGAAGTGGCGTTTATACATTTTGGCCGGAAGATGAGAACGGGGTGATAGCCGAAGATAATATTAACAATAAGGATAACTATTGTAAATACAACTATCGCCAATATTATTTCTGGGAAGAAAATGCCTGGGGAGATGTTCCAAATTACGCTGCGGTTTCTGGTGGAAGTTCAGGTGATCCTATTTCTCCAGACGACCGTGACTATGGCGGAGGCTCTTATGATTATGTCAACTATCGATCGAAAAAGGTTGCCAAACCTGATTTTATGAATGATGGAAGAGGGGACTGGGATTGGTTATTTGAGCAGGGCGCGGACTTTGTAATTACTGATCGACCCGAATTAATGATTGAGTATTTAAAGGTATTGGGTAAACGCAGGCTTGAAAAAGCAGTATTGCGGGAAGTTACGATTCCCGATTGTCCCTTACTTGAAGATGGGGTGGGTGGCAAAAAAAGGGTTCTCAATTTGCGGGGATTAGTACGAAAGGTTGACGACTATCATGTTTTGGATTTTTTTGTGCCAGATACAAGATTAATTAATGTTGATACCAATCTTGTACTTAATGAGTACAAACAATACAGCAATGGTAAAACCCGAGAAGATGTCCGCAAAATATTTGTTGATAATCATTACTGTGATTGCTCAACTCTGTTCGGTGATAGAGATTCAAGTAAAGTGGCAGCAATCAGGAAATTTCCGTTACGCACACTGCCAGAGTGGTCTAAGATTTATACGGGTTATGACATTTATATGAATACAAACTGGTTTGATGTAAAGTCACCTTGGCCAATAGATGATCCAGACAAACGGAAAACAATTCCAAAAGCACCCTATAAAGAACCATGTACAGATGTATTTGGCTATTGGCAGAGCACACCTGAAAACGGGAAAAATACAGGAAATTTATTAACAATAAATGATAAACCAGATCCCAGTTATCACAATTTCGATGCGCTGTTAATGACAATTGATGGGACCATTAAAATGGTAAAAAAGGCAGATATCCCACCTTATTTCGCAGATCCAAATAATTACAAATCACGATTTGCAGTGGGAGGCTACATATTAGCATTAAATGGCACTCCGGTACCTTATAGTGAACTTCCCGACGGTACCAATAAAACGGCCGCTAAAAAAAGATCCTTAATAGGCCTTAATGGTGACACATTAATATTTGCTGAGTTTCAAAGCCCTATGATGGAACCCTTTGAAGCGGCATATTTAATGGTAAACGAATTTAAATGCAAGGATGTCTTTATGATGGATGCTGGCGGGTCAAGCACTATGCTTTCAAGCCGGGGTCAATTTCCTACATTAGAAAGCGATGCTGGTCCCTATTTAACCTCGGGAAGTGCTCCTGAAGATAAAAATCTACAAGACGTTCGCGTATTCAGACCAGTTCCCAATTTCATTTCTGTAAAGGTGAAGAAAACAACAAATAAAACTAAATAGCATGAGAAATATTACCATATCGCAAGCGCCAATAGGTCTCATTATATTATTTCTTCTGACCAATTTCAATTTTGGAATCTCGCAGGGTTCTATGGTAGCGAAATATCCTCTTCAAATGGAAGGAGAAAAAATCCTTCGGCTGTATGATGTATCCGGTAATGGCCTTCATGGAAGATTAGTCAACAAATCAAGGACACAAATTGCAGACATTTTTAGGCGCGCAGAAATATTTCCGAAGGCTTCATGTATTCAGAAGATAGCGCCGGAAGATGCTGCTATTACGATACCTGATGTATACAGTAACAAAGACATAACAAAAACAGGATTTACAGTTTCGTTTTGGCTTTACCTTGATTTTTCCTCGGATCAGCCTGACTTGAAAACTTATGATCCGGTAAGCATTGTTAGCCTTCCGGACATTAATATAGTTCGCCAATACACGAAAGTTGGAACAAGCGTTAAATGTCAGTTCATCTTAATTTACTCTAATGACACCTATTCATCCCCAGACATTGTTACCCTTCAAACCCCTGTTACTAAAACTGGGTGGCATTTCTTTGCAGTCGGTTATGATCCATATTATCATCATCCACAAAGGGGGAAAACTGAGACATTTCATAATATTGACATGTATTCTTATTACCTCGACACTACCCTGTATTATGATTCAAGTCCCCTGGCTATGAAATTTACACAGTCCTTGGGGTTTGGCAATTTAATTAAGCGGGGCACGAAGAAAGAAGGTACCTTATTGGACACAAAATTTTTGGGCAAAGCATGGAATATTACTTTTTATGATTATAAACTTGGCCTGGAAAGTATTAACGACGACAGAAATAACTCCTATTACCTCGCTAAAGAAGGAATGGATCATCGAGGCAGAGAAAATTTTTACATCATTAAATCTGCGACATCTTTTTATCCTTGTAATGAAGTGATTAACCCATATGAAACCCAAATCTGGGATGTAGTTGGATTGCGAAATTCAATCTCAACCCGAGGCGTCGATTTTACTGACGACAGATTTGGCAATAAGAAATTAGCATTGCTAATGACTGATTATGGTAATGTGACATTACCTGCCTTTTATGAGTCCGCATCTCAATTCAAGACACCAGGATTTGATGTGCGCAGGGGTTTTACCATATCATTTTGGACCTACATAGACAGATTCCTCTATCCACCTGATGATCAAAGCGTCCCTTATTTCCCTACCGATACCGCCTTTCACTTTTTCCATATAGCATCCAAGGGTTATGAAGGTGGACTTGAGATGATACGTGACAGGCTTGTTCTCAACCGGTTTATTAACCTAAATCCTACCAGAGATTGGAAGATGTGGCTATGGGATCCTATTTCCTTTGGGAATCAGAAAGGGTGGTACCAGGTCATATTTACACAAAAGGAAAATGCCATAAGAGTATTGATGTATAAACCGAATGGGGAAAGGGTTGCTACAATGAACTATTTTAATTCTCAAGACTATTCGAAACTGACTTATGCAAGATTTGGGTTTGGAATTGATAAACATGACGAAATAGGACCATTGTCATCTGCCTGCAGGTACCTTGATGATGTAAGGGTATACAGTTGGCCATTCTCCGAGGAGGAGGCAGATGAACTTCACAATTATGACTTAATTAAACCTAAAAAATAAATTCTAATTAAACTTTGTTTTATGTACACACATACTTTTTTCAAAATCATTAGGGCTCTGGTATTTTTTGTTTCTGTGCTTTTCTTCACAGGTAATTCGCAGGCTCAAACAGATAAGTTGAAAACAAATATATCCGCTAAGGACAACAACTTGAAAGTTGAGTGGCTTATGGCGGATAAATACTTTATTTCGCGACCTGTGGATAAGGGAGATATGTGGGGCACACAAATACGAAACAATGGAGACGATACCCAGGGAAGTCTGGCCTTAATGACTGCAGGGGCAATACGAATGGATATTCGATACAGTGGTAATATTGGAGTTGGGACATCTACACCAAGAGCGAAATTTCATATAGTAGGTGATTTTCAAAGTCAGCTTTATGATAATCTGAGTATCGGAACCCAAGCAAATGATAACAAAGGCTTTTTCGGTACCTTAACCAAAAGTGATTTTTTCTTAGGTGCGAACGAATGCCCCTCTATGGTAATTGATAAGGATAACAAGTATGTGGCTATTTTCCTGGATAAAACCCAACCGAATATTAGTGAAGGAAATAAAAATAATTATGGCCTTTTTGTCAGTAAAGGAATACTCACTGAAAAATATGCTGTTGCGCCTCAAAATACATGGGCAGACTATGTATTCAAACCCGGTTTTCAATTACCAAAGTTGAGTTTTATTGAAGATTTCATTAAAACACAAGGTCATTTACCGAATATTCCGTCACTTCAATCTATTCAATCGGAGGGATATGAAATTCATGATCTGAATGTTCGTTTTCTGGAGAAAATAGAACAACTAACTTTATATGTTATTGAGCAACAAAAAAGGATTAAACAACTAGAAGTAGAGGTTAAAAACTTTAAAAAGAAAACAATTCGTTAGTTAAAGAGTCAAATTAGATGCAATTTTGGTTTTAATACATCGGGGGCTATTCTTGGCCCTCGATGTATTTGATACGTTGGGTCCATAAAAAGTTATAGGAAATTGCATTGGAATTCAACTTAGAAGGTTCAATAACCACGAAAATAACCTGTCTATTTACATGATTATTTATCTATCTACTCAATTCGCGAATTGAAAGCTTGCAGAGTAAGGCTATTATTCACCGCAAACCGGCAATGCCTGCTGAAAGTTCACCGAGTTTAGCAGTTGCCGGTAACATCTGCGTAGGTAAGTTTTTTAAGTCATTCCGTAAAAACTCGATCTCCCTTTTCAGTTGTACTACCGTTTCATTTTCAGTATCTCCAGTCACTTTCCATGCCAGCTCCAAAGATTCCAGTTTTTCAACAATTGTCTGTAATAATATCTCGCTCAAAACTAAATTAGGGCAGTCAAACACTTTATTAATCTGTGTCAATGTGATCGAATACCGGGTTCCCGTTTTCTATTTTAAAATAAACATAAAACGTTTCTGATTTGTTATTCTCACCAGCGGGTTTATATGGATCAGAATATGTTGTTACTGCAATTTTCGCGAAATGCCCTGTTTTAGTAGCAGGCTTCATCCGAGCTTTTGCAGCCGCTACCAACCTGGATAATTTTTCAGGTGTGATTTTTAATTCAGTCATATCATTTGTTTTTAAAAATTGATCCAAAATAAAATTTATTACAACGGATATCACATCAGCAATTTCGAGGCGTTAATTTTTTTTTGTTCCCCATTTCAGCCGCAGTTTCATGATCAATGCCACCGCCATGCCATTTACCTGTGCTTACCCAAATTTCATAATGGTATAACCATTCCGAAGTCCAGGGTATAATTGATCTTACATAAAACATACCGTTGTGAAACTCGTTACCATCAGGGTAATACAAACACAATTGCTGCTTGGCAGTTGAATACACATGCGGCAGCAATAGTTTGCCTTTAGCCAACGCTAACTTTGGTTCCAAAACATACACATTTACTCCTTCAGTAGCTTTATAGTGTAGTTTGATCTTGTAACTGTTACTCAATGGTGTTGGTGTAAGCGTATGTATCCAGATCAGTTCCGTTTCACCATGACGAATAATAGTTTGAATCCGGAAAATAAGATCGCAGTGCACCCTGCTGATGCATTAATGATAGCCTATTCATCTTTTCCAAAATTGTTGTGATGAATAATAGACGACCTGCCAACAGAACTGATGATGCCTGTTCCTGCAGCCATACTCATATTACCAGTTTCGCGAAGAATACGTGTGTTGTCACCCATATTGCTGAACGTTCTTTCTATTTCGCGACTGCCAAATGCTTCTGACATAACATTCTTGATATTATGCATACCCTTCTGTTCATAGATACGGTTCACATCAAGTTTGGCCTGCCTAATCCAACGGTAAAAATTGTCTTGTTTTATTTGGCAGGTCGGCCACTTATCAGCAAAATTTTCAAATGCATTGACAGGATTCCCAATCCATATCACGTTTCGACCCAAAATAGGATCCAAGCGTTCTTCTATAAATCTTTCCATTTCATTGAGCACTTCAACAAGCCCTTGCGCAATGTCTGTTTGTTTGCGATACGCACGGGCAGCAAGCGTAGTAATAATTATGGAAATAGGTTTGTGTTCATCACCGTTAAACATCAGGTCGCGGTGACGCTTCAGTACCTGAACGATCCGCTGTAATGGTAATTTGTTAGGCTGATAAGAAGGAATGGGTTTGATTGATTCACGAAGTGAAAATAATTTATAGCCATCCAGTTTTGACATCTGTTCAAACCAGATCGCGTAACCAAACGGATTGCTTTGCAACCAACGTAAAATTTGAGTATCAGTTTTATAATTTGGCAGTTGCTTATCCGTAATGCGGATAGCAAGGTTTTCAACATCAAGATTATTCGATGAAAATGCTTTTTCCAGGATGATTGCGTACCCTGAGTTTACAATGGCTGGTAAAATATCCAGGTGAAATTTTACAGACTCGGCGTATCCCAATGTCCAGCACCTGCGTCCTTCGGCCCTTAATAATCTTTCCAGTGTGCCATGTGCTTTTATTCTGTCACCGATGATTTTTTTGAGATCATATTGTGTCCAGTCTGCCTTCTTGCCCTGCAGCCTACAAACCAGGTCTACATCCAGTTCATCCTCTTCGTGAATGGGCTGAGTAGCGGTACCAATCAGGAATGATCCGTGCGGATTGATTTCCGGTTTGTAGATGCTTAAAGGCGAAGATGGATCTGACAACCATCCAGCTACAAATTCATAACTTTTTACAGCGGCAGCATGTTGCGCCGGTGTAATGTCCAGGGTCTTACCAAGTTCTTCCAGTATATCACTGAATTGTTTGCGTTGTTCTATTGATAACATAAGAGTTCATTTTTAATGGTTAGTGTTTGTGTAAATCCGTTATTTGAACGGTGTTGATCATAAATAATTATTGGAAGATCTGCCTTGGGCATCCATACGCGACCCAATTCTACAGCAGCGGATACCGGCATGATCGGGAAAAGATGAATTAATGAATCTTCACCATGCGCTATTTTTATTTTATTGAATATGCGCCTGCATATTTTTCTGAAACTACTTAGCTGCTCTCGTGTTTTTAAAAAATCATTATGCGGTGAATCAATCTTTATTTTCCAGATGCTGCAATCCGTGCCTAATATTTTTTGTATGCGATCATCGCTGACATTTCCGCTGAGTTCAAAAACAAGCGCTGGTACACCTGATTTATTCTCGGGTTCAACAAGTGCGAAATCTGATGCATCAGCTTGCAGTTGCCATTGCCATGAAGCCGGTTCCCGGTGACGCTGATATACCTCTGCGATATAAATATCAGAGAGTAGTGTGCCAAGTAATATTAATAATGGCTGTGGTGCTAACGCAAAAACAGAAAAATGCTGGATCTCGTGATTACCTTTTAATGATTCCACTTTGAGATTGAATAAACGATGAAGATTGGAAGCTTCGATGTTCCAATAGTCAGTGCTGTCATCAGTTTGATAAGCATTCTTCATACCGAGTTCTATGGCGTAATTATTGGCCGGAAGATTGGTATGTATAATAGCCGATGCAGCTTCCAGGTAACTGAGCGGCGAGCGATGATTGCCGATAGCTGCGCCATAGAGAAGAATATGGCTTCCTTTGGCGGGTAATATTTTGCTCACCAACTCGATCCTGCGTTCGTGTTGCTCTTTCATTGCCAACAATCTTTCAGCAGGATGTTCTTTAACCGCCACTTTATCAACAAGCCGGTGATGTTCGTCACACAATAACATCAGGTTGGATATATCAGCTTGTAGTTTCGATGACAGGACTGCATCATAACGCGGACCTTTTGGCTGGTCTGCATAAATGTGTGCGATATAAGCAGTATTGAATTCTGCTTTGGTAAGCTGATCGTAGTAAAGGGGGTGACTACAATTTTCATATTGGCAGCAGCCTGCTGCCTTTCCCCATAAGCGGAACTTTACTTGTTCCGATACACTTGTTACGGACATATATTTTCGTTTTAGTTGTTACGTTAATGATCGCGGGGAGGCGATAACAACTACGAAAACAAATGGGGGAAATAAGGTAGGAAAATTTACAGAAGGTTACATTTTTTAAAGCGAACGCTTATATATTTGCCTATTGACACAATTCCCGGACAGGTTAACGTAATTGTTTGCCTTCCGTTTTTGATGGAGCCTTCGATTAGAGAAGTTCGAGCTTCTTTAATCAAGGCTCTGTTGTTTTAGCCGGTTTCTTTTTGCACTACTGATTATTGTTAGGTTCCATGAAAAGATTTTGATTTCTATAATTTGGCTGACTGATGAATATATTAAGGTATTCTTCAAAGATGAAAAATCTTGAACGCCTCATCATATCAAACTCTTTCAGCACTTTTAATTCAACCAGATCGCTGATCATTCTGTTAGCTGCAGAATAATTTAGTCCCGCACTTTCCATCAAATCTTTTACACTAATTAACGGCTGCCGGTATAAAATACTCAGGATGTCGACAGCATTTTTCTGTCTGCGGCTTATCGACGGCAAAACTTTTTGTTCTACCTTTTCTTTTAACTTCAATATTTCTTTAAAAGTCTGGATAGAACTTTTAGCAGTTTCGATGACACCAACCAGGAAGAATTTTAACCACTGCGTCATGTCGTTATGGGTACGAACGCGGTGTAGGTTATCATAGTAATAACTTCTCCAGTGTTCAAAGAAGTCAGACAGATACAGTGCTGGTTCTTGCAAAAGCTCCTTGTTCACAAGGTAAAGTGTAATCAGTAATCTTCCCATACGTCCGTTCCCATCGAGAAAAGGATGGATGGTTTCAAATTGATAATGTAACATGCCAATCCTTACCAGGTGTGGAGTATGAATCTGATCATCATTCAGGAACGATTCAAAATCACTCATCAACTCACTGATCTGATTGTGATGCGGTGGTATATAAGTAGCATCGCGTAATGTAGCACCGATCCAGTTTTGACTTGTTCTGTATTCACCAGGATTTTTGCGTTCACCTCTATCACCCTGCATCAACACTTTATGCGTTTCCTTGATCAGGCGCGTGCTGATAGGAAGCGCTTCCAATCGTTTAATGGAAAAGTTGATAGCGTTAATATAGTTATGTACCTCAGTCCAGTCGTCTTTCTTTTCCGGGTTAATATCTTCCGCTTTCATCAATACTTCTTCCATGTTAGTTTGCGTACCTTCGATCCTGCTGCTGGTAGTCGCTTCTTTATTAATGTGCATCCTGATAAAGAAGTCAACATTGGGGACCAAATAGGAATAAGCATTCAGGGTTCCTAACAACCTGTCAGCCTCGCTCACTAAAGAGCAAAGCTCTGGCACATCCACTAGCCAATCGTAGTGGATCAGTGAGGGATTGAAACTTTTGTACTGAAACTGGTTGTTATAGTTTCCTGATTTGAATTCTGATATGTTCTTTATTTCTGCCATCTTATGCAAATATAAATATTTTCATTTGCAAAAATGATATCATTTTGCAAATGAAAATAATATATTATCCACAAATTGTTAAAATATGGAAAACAAAATAATCGATTTTTATATTTTGCCCTTTTGTGATAATAATAATTTTATTATAACATATTATTAATCAATCATTTATGAATCTAATAATTTTAAAATGTTAATATTATTAGCATAAATTATTATAAAGTACTGATTGTTAATGTATTACGAATACAAAATCAAACCATTTCTAAAAATTACTACAGCTATTTAGGGAGCTAAGACACAATCAAATCAAGAATTACTTTATCTATATAACTCACTTTTGTTTGCAAACAAAAAAGCACCTACTCCGGAAAAACCGTGTAAGTGCTTGATTGTCAAGTGGGCCCACCTGGGCATGATCCAGGGACCCCCTGATTATGAGTCAGGTGCTCTAACCAACTGAGCTATAGGCCCAAAGAACATTGCTGTTCTTAATAAGGGTCGCAAAAATAATGAAATATCCCTTTCAGGAGAATTTTATATGCTAAACTAAGGACTTTTTGAAAAAGACCTTAAGAGGGATTACCCCCAGGGCAAACGCATCTAAATTTGGCACAAGAGCAGATTAGCCAAGAAGTCTTCATCCCAGCCACAGAGTAACCGTTTGTTTTTAATACTTCTTTTTTTACTGTTTTCGTTTTTCAACAGGTTC
>Ga0265292_1000417_pt1 | contig 63057 bp, 69 predicted proteins | sample Munlanlewell296A_FD_189080 | JGI IMG/M metagenome (GOLD analysis project Ga0265292, IMG submission 189080) | Leachate microbial communities from a municipal landfill in Southern Ontario, Canada - Leachate well 296A | ecosystem: Engineered > Solid waste > Landfill > Unclassified | place: Canada...
CTCTACAAGCTCAACGCCCGCAAGAACCCGAGATGGAAAGAGGAGGTGAAGGCGTCCGACGTCGAGTACCTTTATTGTGAGGCAACGAATCAGTCGCTCGAGTACCTTTTATTCTGAGGCATCACGGTCGGCGCGCCCTCAACGCCTCAGGGTGACCTCACCGGAACTCACGCGCGCCGTGCCGTCCGGGGTGAGGACGAGCAGGCGCCCGGCGTCGTCGACGCCGTCGGCCTTCCCCGCCGTCACGATCGCCCCGGTCCCGTCTCGCACCTCGACGCTCGTCCCCGCAAGCGCGTCGAAGCGGCGGTACTCCGGTACGAGAGCGCCGAAGCCTCCGGCCAGCATCTCCACGTACGCGCGCGCGAGCCCGTCGAGGACGGCGGCCGCGACCTCGGCGAGACGCACTTCGGGAAGGGCGTCGACGAGGTACGCCGCACCCGGGAACCGCTCCGCGGGCGGATGGACGTCGACGCCGCACCCCGCCACGACCCACTCGACGCGGTCCGCCTCGGCCGACATCTCGAGCAGGACCCCGGCCACCTTGTCGCCGCCGAGCATGACGTCGTTCGGCCACTTCACGCCGACGTCGGCCCCGAGCGCCCGGAGCCCCCGGGCGATGCCGAGCGCCGTCGCCGGGGACAGCGCCGACACCGCGGCGGCCGGCATCGGCGGCCGGAGCAACGCCGAGACGTACACCCCGCCCGGCGGCGACGACCACTCGCGCCCGAGACGGCCGCGCCCGGCTGTCTGCTCGGCCGCGAGGACCGCCGTCCCTTCCGGCGCACCGGCACGGGCCAGCGCCTTGCAGTCGTCGTTCGTGGACTCGGTGACCATGCCGCCTTCGAGTCTCGACCAGATCGCGCTGCGCAGGAGTGATGCCACCTCGTCCGGCAGGGGAAGGTCTGGCGCGGAGACCAGCGTGTAGCCCGAGCCCGGAGACGCGGCGATCCCATACCCGGCCGCCACGAGCGCGGCCACGTGCTTGGCGACCGCCGCGCGGCTGACCCCGAGCGCTCGGGCGAGCGCCTCGCCGGAGACCCCGGCCGCGCCGGCCTCCCGCAGTGCCTCGAGCACGGCGCGACGGCGCGACCGCGCGGCGTCAGTCGCGCTCACCATGCACCTCGTCCTCGATGCGCTCGAGGAGTTCCTCGTCGGAGATCCCCAGCGCGACCGTCGCGGCCCCCTGGCGGACGACGACCCTTCGACGCCCGAAGACCGCGAGACCGACGAGCGCGGCGACCAGTACCAGCCCCGCGATGCCCATCCGCGAGACCGCGCGCAGCGCGACGTCGAAGTTGCGTCCGGCGAGGAACCCTATCGCGCACATGACGCTCGTGTAGAGAACGGCGCCGAGCACCGTCCACAGCTCGAACCAGTAGACGCCCATCTTCGAGACGCCCGCGATCATCGGCACGAAGTTCTTCACGCCGGCGGCGAAGCGTGCGAGGAGCACGGTCTTCGAGCCGTAACGGTAGAAGTACTCCTCGGCGGAGCGGATGCGGCGTTCCGAGACGTGGAACCGATGGCCGTAGCGCAGGAGCGCATCGCGTCCCCCCGCCCTCCCCAGCTGGTACGACAGGTTGCTCCCAATGACGGAGCCCGTCACCGCCGCCGCCCACACGCCGGCCAGCGCCGCGAAGCGCCCGTCGCCCTGCGCCGCCATGAACGCCGCCGCCATGACGACGATCTCCCCGGGGGTGAACGACCCGACGATGAAGATGTTCTCGAGCACCGCCACGATGAGGACGATGGGAGGCCCGTACGCGCCGAGGAGCCCCAGGGCCCAGTCGACGGCGACGACGCCGGTCAGCGGTGTGGTCACGGCGCCGGTACTACTCCTTCGGCTTCGCGCCGAACCGGGAGGCGAACGCCTCGGCGGCGGAGACGAAATCGGAGGGCAGGACCACGATCGTCGTGGTGTTCTGTTCCGCGCCCACCTCGGTGATCATCTGCATGCGGCGAAGCTCGAGGGCCATCGGGTTCTCGGCGATCATGCGCGACGCCTGCGCGAGTTTCACGGACGACTCCTGCTCGGCCTCGGCCTTGATGATGCGGGCGCGCTTCTCGCGCATCGCCTGCGCCTCCTGCGCCATCGCCCGCTGCATGCTCTCGGGTATCTCGACGTCCTTCATCTCGACCATCTCGACCTTGATGCCCCACGGGTCGGTCGCCTTGTCGACGATCTCCTGCAGCGCGACGTTGATCTTGTCCCGCTCCTTGAGGACCTCGTCGAGCACGTGCTGCCCGATGATGTTGCGAAGCGACGTGAGCGCGACCTGGTACGTCGCGGTGTAGTAGTTGTTCACCGAGAGGATGGCCTTCTCGGGATCGAAGATGCTGAACCAGAGTACGGCGTTCACCTTGATGGTGACGCTGTCCTTCGTGATGGTCTCCTGGCGCTCGACGTCTACGGTCATGGTGCGCGTGTCGACCTTGCGCTGCCACTGCAGGAACGGGACGATCCAGTACAGTCCCGGCCCCTTGATGCCGGCGTAGCGTCCGAGGAAGAAGACGACGGAGCGCTCGTACTCGTTGCAGACGCGAAGACCCATGAGGAAGAACACGACCACGACCGCGAAGACGAGCAACCCGCCGCTGACCAGCAACCCCGTCATGACGACACTCCCCCTTCTCGACACCCGGCACGCTTCTCATCCAATCCCAGATCGAGCGGCGCGGCAAGCGTCAGTGCGCTCGACGACACCCGATCGACACCCGCGGCGGCGATGCCGGGGAGCCGCTCTAGCGTCACCCCGCCCGACGCCTCGGTGAGGACGGCGCGCCCCGCCGCAGCCTCGCGCACCGCGCTCACGGCGGCAGCGAGCGTGGCATCGTCCATGTTGTCCAGGAGCACGACATCGGCCCCGGCGCGCGCGGCCTCGAGCGCCTGCTCCACTGTGTCGGCCTCGACCTCGAGCACGAGGTCCGGGTGGGCGGCGCGAGCGGCGCTCACCGCGGCCGCGACGCCTCCGGCGCAGCGGACGTGGTTGTCCTTCACGAGGAGCGCGTCCCACAGTCCGAGGCGGTGGTTGTGCGCCCCGCCGACGCGCGCGGCGTACTTGGAGAGCGCCCGTAGGCCGGGCCATGTCTTGCGCGTGTCGTAGACGGCGAGCGACGGTCCCGCCGCCGCTTGCCAGGCACGCGCCTGCGTCGCGATCCCGCAAAGCGTCATGAGCAGATCGAGCGCCGAACGCTCGGCGGCGAGAACAAGGCGCGCGGAGCCCGAGACTTCGAGGACGGCGTCCCCCGCCGAGACGTCTGAGCCCTCGGCGACCAGCGGGAAGACGTCGACGTCGTCCGGCCTTCCCACGGCCTCGGCGAACATCTCGAACGCGCGGGCGGCCACGGGAAGCCCGCACGCGACGCCGGTTTCGCGTGCTCGCACCAAGCCGGAGAACGTCGACGCATCGAGGAGCACCGCGCCTGTCGCGTCGCGGGCGACGAGGCCGGGCTCGCCTTCCCCGCGCGCCGCGGCGAGCAATCGCGACGCCGGCACGCCGAGGTCCTCCGCGAGGGTCGCGGCGACGATGTCGTCGATGGGAGGCAGGTCGAAGCGGTCCACGGTCACCCCACCTCGGCCGGCACGAGGACGGGCTCCCCGCCTCGACGCCACACGACGTGCGAGCGCCACCGCGCATCGTCGCGTTCGGGGAAGTCGGCCCGCCAATGGGTGCCGCGACTCTCGGCACGGAACAGAGCGGCATCCGCGACGAGCGTCGCGACGGTGACGAGGTCGGCAGCCTCCAACGAAGCGGCGTCAGCTTCCGGAGCGACGAGCGCGGACCCCGTCGCCGCGAGCCGCGACGACGCCTCGGTGAGGCCTTCCGCCGTGCGCGTCATGGCGACGAGCGAGGCCATCGTCGACTGCACGTCGGCGCGGGCCTCGCCCGGAGACATCGCACCTCCCGCCGGAGCCGGGCCCTCAGGGAGCGCGAGACGACCGCCGCCGACGGGCGAGGCGTCCGTCTCGAGAGCGCGGACGATCCGTCTCGAGAGCACGAGTCCTTCGAGCAGCGAGTTGCTCGCGAGGCGGTTCGCCCCGTGCAGGCCCGACGCGGCGACCTCTCCCGAAGCGTACAGACCGGGCAGCGAGGTGCGTCCGTCGAGGTCGACGCGCACGCCTCCGATGAGGTAGTGCGCGGCCGGGGCGACCGGCACGAGGTCCCGCGAGAGGTCGTACCCCGCCTTCGCGCACGCGCCCCAGACGGTCGGGAAGTGGCTGCGCAGGTGGTCGGCTTTCAGATGACGCGCGTCGAGCCAGACGTTCGGCCGGCCGCAGCGCGCCATCACCCGCTCCATGGCGCGGCATACCACGTCGCGCGGCGCGAGCTCCGCGAGCGGGTGCACGTCGGGCATGAAGCGCCGCTCTTCGCAGTCGAGCAGGTATGCCCCCTCGCCGCGCAGCGCCTCGGTGATCAGGCACCGCGGGCTCGCGTCGCTGTCGAGCGCGGTCGGGTGGAACTGCACGAACTCGAGGTCGGAGACCTCGGCGCCCACCCTCCACGCCGCGGCGACGCCGTCCCCCGTCGCGACGCTCGGGTTCGTCGTCACGCGGTACGCCTGCCCGCAGCCGCCGGTCGCGAGCACGACGGCGTCGGCCTCGAAGACCTCGAGCGCACCCGTGCGCTCGTCGAGGACGAGTGCGCCCCGGCAACGGCCACCGGAGAGGAGCAGGTCCACGAGGAACCTCTCCTCCATGAGGTCGATGCCGGGCGTACTTCGCACGACCGATGAGAGGATGTCCTGCACCTGGGCCCCGGTGGCGTCGCCGGAGTGGAGCACTCGCGGGAGGCTGTGTCCGCCCTCGCGAGCGAGCGCGACCCGGCCGTCGTCGAGGCGGTCGAACCGCATGCCGTACGCCTCGAGCTCGCGCAGCGCCTCGCCGGCCTCGCTGACGACGGCCCTCACGACCGACTCGTCGCACAGGCCCTGTCCGACGACGAGCGTGTCGGCCAGGTGCAGCTCGACGGAGTCGGCCTCGCCCACCGCGCCGGCGATGCCTCCCTGCGCGTACCACGTGTTCGTCTCTGCGAGCTTGCCCTTGGTGACGAGGGCGACGGAGCGGTCTCCGGCCGCGTGGAGCGCGGCGGTGAGGCCGGCGATGCCGGAACCGACCACGAGCACCTCGCAGCGGTGTCGCGGGAGCGAGGCGAGGTCGGCGTCGAGCAGGCGCGCCCATCCCAGCGTGGCGGACGTCTCGGTGCGCGCTCCCGTCATCAGCCGATCGCCACCATGCGCTGCACGGCCCGCGCCGCAGAGACGCGCACGTCCTCGGGTACCTCGATCCTCGGCTCGAGCCGCGCGAGCGCGTCGCGCACCTTCTCGAGCGTGGTCAACTTCATGTTCGGGCAGAGCATGCGCGAGGCGAGATGGTGGAAGGTCTTGCCCGGCGCGGCGCGGCGCAGACCGTGGAGAAGTCCCTCCTCGGTCACCACGATGAACTCCGTGGCGTCCGAGGAGGCCGCGAACGCGAGCATCTGGCTCGTCGAGAGGACGGCGTCGGCCAGGTCGACGACCCCGGGCCGGCACTCCGGGTGCGCGAGTACGACCGCATCCGGATGCTCTTCCCTCGCCCGCGAGACCTCCTCCGCCGTCACTCGGTCGTGCGTCGGGCAGAACCCGTCCCACGCAACGATCTCGACGTCGGGAAGACCGCGCGCGACCCAGCCGGCGAGGTTGCGGTCGGGCGCGAACAGCACCTTGGGCACGCCCAGCGAGCGCACCACCTGCGCGGCGTTCGCCGAGGTGCAGCAGACGTCCGAGAGGGCCTTCACCGCGGCCGAGGAGTTCACGTACGTCACGACCGGCACGCCCGGGTACGACGCCTTCCATGCCGTCAGCTGGTCTGCCGACAGCATGTCGGCCATCGGGCACCCGGCGAGCATCTCGGGCAGGACGACTACGCGGTCCGGGGCGAGGATCTTCGCGGTCTCGGCCATGAAGTGCACGCCGGCGAAGACGATCGCGCTGGAGGCCGTGGCGGAGGCGAGGCGCGATAGCCCGAGCGAGTCTCCCACGAAGTCCGCCGCGTCCTGCACCTCGGCCCTCTGGTAGTTGTGGGCGAGGACCACCGCGTCGCGCTCGGCCGCGAGCGCACGGACCTCGGCGTGCAGCGCCTCGATGGAGTCGGGGCCGCTCACGAGGGGCGCCCCGGCAGGACCTCGATGTTGTCGATGAGACGCGCCGGCCCCACGCGCGCGGCCACGAGCGCCCGGGCCGGGCACTCGAGCGTCTCGATCGGCGCGAGCGAGCCGGGATCGACGACCGCCGCGTAGTCCAGCGCCGCAAGCGGCTCCGCAGCGACGGTCGCGGCGAGGACCGTAGCCAGCGCGGCGCCGGAGCGCTCGCCCGAGGCGGCAAGATCCGCGACGGCGCGGAGCCCGCGATGGAGGACGGTGGCCGCATCCCGTGCCGGCCCGTCGAGGTACGCGTTGCGGCTCGACATCGCGAGCCCGTCCGGCTCGCGCACGGTGGGACATCCCACGACGCGCACCGGCAGATCGAGATCGCGCACGATGTGGTCGATGATCACGAGCTGCTGGAAGTCCTTCTCCCCGAAGAAGGCGACGTCGGGGGCGACCATGCTCAGCAGCTTGATCACGACCGTGGCGACACCGACGAAATGGCCCGGTCTGCTCGCACCCTCCAACACCGTGCCGAGCACACCGGGATCCACCGTCGTCGAGGAGCCGACAGGATACATCGACTCCACGCCCGGCGCGAAGAGAGCGAAGGCGCCCTCGGTCGCGAGCAGCTCCGCGTCGCACTCCAGATCGCGCGGGTAGGCGGCGAGGTCCTCGCCGGGGCCGAACTGCGCCGGGTTCACGAACACCGAGACGAACACCGCGTCGGTCCGTGCCCGCGCCGCGCGCACGAGCGAGAGGTGCCCCTCGTGCAGGGCGCCCATCGTCGGGACGAGCGCTATCGTCCCTCCATCGCGCCTCACCCGGCCGACGGCCTCGCGCACCGCCTCGGGAGTGCCCGGGCGCTCCACCCTCACTCGCCCCCGTCGCGCGACCCGCTGAGCGCGTCGACGACCGCCGGGTCCGCGTGATGGTAGTTGGCCTCGCCGGGGAAAGCGCCTTCTCGCACCGCGTCCGCGTAGGCGGCGATCCCCGCCCGTACGGCCTCGCCCACCTCGGCGAAGCGCGTCGCGTGACGCGGCGTCCGTACTCCGAGGCCGAGGATGTCGTGGAAGACCTGGACCTGCCCGTCGCAGCCCGGACCGGCGCCGATGCCGATCGTCGGCACGTCGAGCGAGCGGCTCACGAGAGCCGCGACCTCGCCCGGGACGAGTTCGAGGACGATCGCGCAAGCCCCGGCGTCCTGAAGCGCGAGACAGTCGTCGCGCAGCGCGATCGCGGTGTCGGCGCCCTTCGCCTGGAGCCGGTATCCTCCGAGCGCGTTGACCGACTGCGGCGTGAGGCCGACGTGACCGACGACCGGGATGCCCGCCGTCACGAGGCGCGCCACGGTCGGAGCGACGGGACGCCCGCCCTCGACCTTCACCACCGCGGCGCCTCCCTCGGCGAGCAGGCGCCCCGCGTTGCGCAGGGCGTCCTCCGGGCTCACCTGGAACGAGAGGAAGGGCATGTCGGCCACGACGAGCGCACGAGAAGCCCCGCGAACGACCGCGGCCGTATGACGCACCATGTCGTCCATCGTCACGGGCAGCGTCGAATCGAATCCGAGCACCGTCATGCCGAGCGAGTCTCCGACGAGGATGACGTCGACACCCGCCTCCTCGGCAAGACGCGCGCTCGGTGCATCGTAGGCGGTCACCATCACGATGCGCGAGCCGGAGGCCTTCATCGATCTCAGAGTGGCGACGGTGACGGGACTGGGGCCCGTCTCAGGGGTGGCGCTCATGGCGTCTCCTTCCCGGTCACACCGTCCCGGCACCGGCCATCCGGGGTCCGGGCGGTCCCAGCGGGTCGAGCATCGAGTATATCATCGCTGGTGGAGACTGGCCTCAGGCCTCGCGAGAGGCGCGCTCGAGCACGAGACGCGCGGCCTGGGTGCGGCTCGCGGGCACCATGAGCCGCACGGGCTGCGTGATCCCGTACGCCGCGACGCCCGGGCTCGCGAACAGCGGCGGCGGGTCCAGAAGCGCCGGGATGCCCGCCGCGCGGAGCAGGCCCGCCTGGACGACGAGCGCGAACGCCCCACTCGCACCCAGCATCCCTCCCTGGAGCGCCTGCTCGAGGATCTCCCAGGCCTCGCCCGGAGCGGCCTCCGGTCCGGGCATGTCCCTCACGAGCGCAGGCGTGCGGTCCTCGAAACCCGGTACGGGACCGAGCACCGCGACGATGCGCCCTTCCACGGCCGCCTCGCGACCCGGTCGCGTCCCGTCGGGAAGACGCACGTCCGGCTCGACATCGAGCAGCGGCGTCACGACGAAGTCCCGCTCGAGCAGACGCGGGTGAGGCAGGACGAGGTCGGGCGTGTCGATCTCCTCTCCTCCGTGGAGCAGGAGATCGAGATCGATGACGCGCGGGCCGTATCGCTCGCCGCGCACCCGACCCAGCGACGCCTCGATGTCGAGGAGCGAGCCGAGCAGCTGCTCCGGCGTGAGCCGAGTGCCGATCCGCGCCACGGCGTTGGCGAACTGCGGCTGCCCCGTCAGGCCCCAGGGCTCGGACTCGTAGACCAGCGACACGGCGTCGACGGTCGTGCGCGACAGCGCGTCGATCGCTCTCAGCGCCGCGGCGATCATCTCGAGCCGGTCTCCCACGTTTCCGCCGAGAGCGACGAACGCGTCCGTCATCACGTCACCGTGCCGTGCTCGATCGCGTCCACCATGCGCACGACCTTGACGGTCGCGGACACGTCGTGGACGCGTACCGCCGACGCGCCGCGCGAGACGGCGTACGCGGCGACCGCGAGACTGCCTTCGAGACGCTCGGTCGCCTCGCCGCCGAGCACGGCTCCGACGAAGCGCTTGCGCGAAGCTCCCACGATGATGGGCAGACCGATGCCGACGAGTCGCGGGAGCCGCCGGAGCAGTTCGAGGTTGTGCTCGGCCGTCTTACCGAATCCGAGACCTGGATCGATCGCGACCCGATAGGGAGCCACCCCTTCACTCTCGAGTACCTCGACCCTTCCCAGAAGGTACTTCGCGACCTCGGACGTCACGTCATCGTAGCGCGGATCGTCCTGCATCGTGGCGGGCTCTGAGAGCATGTGCATGACGACGACCCCCGCCTTGCAGCGCACGGCGACGCGGACCATCTCCGGATCGCGGAAGCCGGAGATGTCGTTGATGACGGACGCCCCCGCCTTCACGCACGCCTCGGCGACGGGCGCCCGGCGTGTGTCGATGGAGACCGCGACTCCGGCGGCGGCCAGCTCGCGCACGACGGGGAGTACGCGCGCGAGTTCGGTCTCGACAGGCACCTCCTCGGCGCCCGGGCGCGTCGACTCCCCGCCGACGTCCACGATCGACGCCCCGTCGGCGGCCAGCGCGAGTCCGGCAGCCACCGCGGAGACCGCATCGACGGTCCCGTCGCTCGCGACGAACCTACCGCCGTCGGAGAACGAGTCGGGCGTGACGTTCAGGATCCCGATCACGAACGGTGGCCGACGCGGGAAGCGATGCTCCCCGCAGCGCCAGACGCGGCCGGCGCGGCCGGCCAGGTCTCCGGAGATGCAGCCGTGGCCCGCGCCGGTGTCGTCACTCTCCGCCATGCCTCGCCCTCCCCGGGCCTATCGGCCCTTGATGAGCGACATCGCCTCGGCGCGCGTCGCCGCGTTGCGCTCGAACAGGCCGCGGACGGCGGACGTGGTGGTGATCGCTCCAGGCTTCTGGACCCCCCGCATCGACATGCAGAGGTGCTCGGCCTCGATGACCACCATCACTCCGGAAGGTCCCAGGTTCTCCACGATGGTGTCGGCGATCTGCGCGGTCATGCGTTCCTGGACCTGCGGCCTGCGTGCGAAGACGTCGACGACTCTAGCGAGTTTCGACAGACCGCAGATGCGCCCCTCCGGCCCCGGGATGTAGGCGACATGCGCGCGGCCCATGAAGGGGACGAGGTGGTGCTCGCAGAACGAGTAGAGCGGGATGTCGCGCACGAGGACCATCTCGCGATGGCCTTCGTCGAAGGTGACGCAGAAGTGCTCCGCCGGGTCCTGCGTCAAGCCGGCGAAGACCTCCTCGAACATCGAGGCGACCCGCTCCGGCGTTCGCGCGAGCCCTTCGCGGTCCGGGTCCTCTCCGATGCCCTCCAGGATGAGGCGGACCCCTTGCGCGATCCTCTCAGTGTCCATCCCACGCTCCCGCCTCACGCGTTGTGTCCGTGTCCGTCACCCGACAGTATCTCACCCGCGGACGTCGCGCGTCGCTCGCTGGGAGCGAACCTTCGCCAGATGCGGAGCATGCGACGGCTCGTCGTCTCGATGCGCCGGCGCACGCCTTCGCTGCGCCGCTCCCAGCGGTCCGTCCCCGGCAGGTGCATGTAGTGGCCCCGGCGTCCGTGCGAGATCGCGTCCTGCGCGCAGTGGAGAGCGATGCCCAGATGCGCGGCGCTGGCGTCCCTGACAGCGCGGCGCAGGTGCGAGCGCGCGAGGTCGCAGGCGCCGAGCCTCAGGAAGTGGTAGCCGTGGGAGTGCCGGTCGCTTCCCGGGAAGAAGCGGTCGGTCCACACGTCCCAGTACGCGACCTCCTCGGCCAACCTTGGAGGGATGCCCTCTTCGATGGCCCATTCGCGCGTCAGCCGGTAGTGCACGTAACCGTTCACGCCGGCCTCCCGGGCGTCAGACCTCCGGCACCACCGCGGTCGGCGAGCCGTCGCCTTCGACGGCCTTGCGACGCCGCACGCGCTTCGGCTTCTGCGCCTCCGCGGACTCCTGGGCGGCGCGCTCCTTGACCAAGAACTCGTCCCAGCGGTCCTCGAGGAGCGCGGTGAGCTCCTCCTTGTCGACGGTCTCCCGCTCGACGAGCACCTGCGCCATGAGGTCGAGTTGCGCCCGCCGCGTCGAGATGATGGCGTGCGCGCGCTCGAAGGCGTCGTCGATGAGGCGCCGGACCTCCTTGTCGATCTCGAACGCGATCTCCTGGGAGTAGTCCGGCGTCGCCCCGAAATCGCGACCGAGGAAGACCTCGTGCTGCGCGTCGCCCAGCGTCATCGGGCCGAGCTTGTCGGACATCCCGTAGCGCGTGACCATCTGCCTCGCGAGCTTCGTCGCGCGCTCGATGTCGTTGCTCGCGCCCGTCGTGATGTCGCCGATGGAGACCTCCTCCGCGACGCGGCCGCCGAGGAACATGGCGAGGTTGTCGACCATCTCGCCCTTGGTGACTAGGAACTTGTCCTCGGTCGGGAGCGCGAGCGTGAACCCGAGGGCCTGCCCGCGGGCGACGATGCTGATCTTGTGGATCGGATCGGTGTTCGGCAGCACGTGACCGACGAGCGCGTGGCCGGACTCGTGGTAGGCGATGACGCGCTTCTCCTTGTCCGAGATGATCCTCGTCTTGCGCTCGGGACCGGCGAGCACGCGCTCGATGGCCTCCTCGAGCTCGATCATGTCGACCTCTTTCTTGCCGTGCCGCGCGGAGAGAAGGGCCGCCTCGTTCACGAGGTTCGCGAGGTCGGCGCCGGTGAAGCCCGGCGTGCGCCGCGCGAGCACCTCGAGGTCGACGTCCGGGGACAGAGGCTTGCCGCGCGCGTGGATCTTGAGGATGCCCACCCGCCCGCGCAGGTCGGGCGAGTCGACGACGATCTGCCGGTCGAAACGGCCCGGGCGCAGCAGCGCCGGGTCGAGGATGTCGGGCCGGTTCGTCGCCGCGATGAGGATGACGTTGTCCTTGATGTCGAAGCCGTCCATCTCCACGAGGAGCTGGTTGAGCGTCTGCTCGCGCTCGTCGTGACCTCCGCCGAGACCGGCGCCGCGATGGCGTCCGACAGCGTCGATCTCGTCCATGAAGACGATGCAGGGCGCGGCGGCCTTCGCCTGCTCGAACAGGTCGCGGACGCGGCTCGCGCCGACGCCGACGAACATCTCGACGAAATCGGAGCCCGAGATGGTGAAGAACGGGACGGCCGCCTCACCCGCGACCGCGCGGGCGAGCAGCGTCTTGCCCGTGCCCGGGGGGCCCACGAGCAGGACGCCCTTGGGGATCTTCGCGCCGAGCGCCTGGAACTTGCCTGGGTTGGCGAGGAACTCCTTGATCTCGCGCAGCTCCTCGACGGCCTCGTCGGCGCCCGCGACGTCCTTGAACGTTATCCGCGGCTGGTCCCGCGTGATGCGCTTCGCCTTCGCCTTGCCGAACGACATTATCCGGCTGTTGCCGCCCTGGAACTGCTGGAGGAAGAAGAACATCACGAAGATGAGGAGGACGATCGGGAGCAGGCTCGAGAGGAGCCCTACCCACCAGCCGGTGTTCTGGGGATTGATGGTGTATCCCTCGACCGGCGGATGCTGCCGCAGCAACTCGAGGAACGAGTCTTCTCCCATGTAGAAGCTGCGGAACGCCTTCGGCTTCGCGGCCTCCTTGGCGGCCGCCGTCGGGTAGTAGTCTCCGACGATCTCCTTGTCCTTGACCTTCACCTCGACCTTGAGCACCCGGTCTTCCTTGAGCGCGGATGTGAACGTGCTCGTGGTCAGGTCGACCCGGTCGCCCGTCGTCGTCATGCTCGTGGCGATGAAGAACAGGAGCCCCGAGAGCAGGAGCAGGTAGAGCAGGACTGTGCGAAGGTTCTTGTTCACGCGGTCGACTCCTCGGTCGGAAGCGCCGTCCGTCGGCGCCTAGGAGGTATATACCTCCGGCTTGAGGACACCGATGTAGGGCAGGTTACGGTAATGCTCCGCGTAGTCAAGCCCGTAGCCCACGACGAACTCGTCGGGGATGCGGAATCCGATGTAGCGGCAGTCGATGGGCACCCTCTGCTTGCCTTCCTTCGAGAGCAGCGTGACTACCTCGAGCGAGCGGGGCTTGCGGGACGCGAGGTTCTTGAGCAGGTACTTCAGCGTCAGGCCCGTGTCGAGGATGTCCTCGACGACGAGCACGTGGCGATCGTCGATGTCCTCGTCGAGGTCCTTGAGGATGCGCACGACGCCCGACGACTTCGTGGTCGAGCCATAGCTGGAGACGGCCATGAAGTCGATCTCCACCTGGGACGGGATCGCGCGGGCGAGGTCGGCGAGGAACAGCGCGGCGCCGCGCAGGACCGCGACGAGCAGTACCGGCTCGTCGCCGTAGTCGCGGCCGATCTCTTCTCCGAGCTCGTGCACCCGCCGTGCGATGCACTCCTCGGTGAGGACGATCTCCTGAACGTCAGGATGCATCCTTAGCGTCCTTCCCTCGACGCAACCACTCTCGCCCGCCGGACCATGTCAGCCGCAGCGCTCGCACGGTCTCCGGCGTGACCTTCACGCTTTCGCCGATGCGCACACCCGCGACCCAGACCACCTTGCCGCCGTCGCGGACCACCGGCACGCCGGCACGCAGGCGGCGCGGTATCTTCTCGTCGACGAGCAGGTCCTGCAGCTTCTTCGTTCCAGACATGCCTAGCGGGCGGAACCGATCGCCGTCCCGAGGACCGTCCACCACGAGCGGCCCGCCGGTCAGGCGGCCCGCATCGACCAGCACCTCGAAGGAACCGGTGGGGACGTCACCGGGATCCGCCCAGGCCGCGCGCATCTCCCCGCGCCCGCCGAGACCGGCCGAACCGGGGACTTCGAGCAACGCCGGCTCCGGCGCGACCTCTTCGCCCATGCGCGCGACGACAAGTGTAGCGTACTCGGTGAACGCCCGCAGTCCCTCGGGCAGGTCACGGGAGAAGCCGTCATCGGTGAGGCCGTAGACGATCGCCTCGACGTGGTCGAACTCGAGCCGCGACGCCTCCGGGAAGGCGGCGAGCACCGCCGCTCGCACGGTACGCCGCGCCATCGCGGGAGACAGCGTCGCCATCAGGCGCCGGTCGAATCGCACCTCCCCGTCCGTGGACGATGAGAGGTCGGCCGCGAGAGCGTCGGCCATCCCCGCCAGCAGCCTGTCCTCGTCGCCGAGGACGGTGACGAGCCGGGCGAGCGTCTGTGAGAAACGCGGGTTGATCGACTCGGCGAGCGGCACCAGCTCCGCCCGCACGCGGGCGCGCAGCCGCGTCGTGTCCGCGTTCGTCGCGTCCTCCCGCCAGGCCTGGCGAAGCGACGTGAGGTACGCGACGACGTCTGCGCGTCGCGCCTCGAGCAGCGGCCGCACGACGCGCCCGCGCACCGGCGGCAGCGCCAGAGCGCCCGACCCGCTCCCGGTGACCATGCGGATCAGGAACGTCTCGAGGGCGTCGTCCCGCGTGTGTGCCGTGAGCACCCGGCCCGCGCCGCGCGGGACGCCGAGCGCGTCGCAGCGCGCGTCGGCCTCGTCCTCGGCGAACCGGTAGCGCACGCGCCTTCCCGCGTCCTCGAGGTTGAGGCCCTCGGCGGCGGCGTACGCCGACACGTCGTAGCGGGCGACACGACACTCCACCCCGAGGGATGCGCACAGGTCGGCGACGAACGCGGCGTCCGCGTCGGAGTCCGCGCCGCGCAGCCGGTGGTCGATGTGGAGGACCGACAACTCCGCGAGCGCACCGAGCTCCCCGGCGGCGAGCAGCCTCAGCAGCGCCGTGCTGTCGGCGCCGCCCGAGACCAGCGCGACCGCGACGCTGCCCTCGGGCAGCATGCGCTCGCGCTCGGAGGTCGAGCGCGCGAGCGCGGGGAGACCGGGTGTGGGGACTCGGGGTGGCATGCCCCCAGGGTACCGCCGCGGCGCGCGGCGCGCACGGGCCGACCGGACCGCCCCGGTGCGTCCCCGTCCAGACCTCGGCAAGGTCCTGGTAAGACCCGTCTCGTATCCTGCCCGCGGATGAGCCTGCAGGCCTCCGGGGACCACACACTTCGAGAACGAGGGGGGATTTCAGATGAGGAGGACAGGCACGCTCTTCGCCGTGGGCGCTCTGATCGTCGCCGCCACGGCGTGGGGCCTGACGGTCTCGGTCGGCCGCAGCAGCGAGGTCTTGCGCCGCAGCGAGCTGCCGGACATCGGCTTCGACCGCACCGTGGGAAGCGCCAGGACCGCCGTTCGCGCGCGTTGGGGAGACGCCGCGGACGAGGTCGGGATCAGCTACGACGGCGAGACGGTGGGGCCCTACAGCTTCGGGATCGACGACCGCGACAGGGTCTACGTGCTCGACCAGATCAACCGGCGCGTCGTGCGCTACCGTGACGGAGCGGTGGAGGCGACGTTCTCGCTGCCGGGAGTCTGGTGTGAGGACATCGCCGTGTCGCGCGACCGCTTCGCGGTGCTCTACCGCACGCGGACCGAACGCTCGATACTGCTGTTCGACGCCGACGACGGGCAGGTAGCGACACTGACGATCGACCCGAGCGCCCCGGACCCGTACCGCGTCCGGATCATCGAGGACGAGGTCTGCATCGAGTCCCACGACATCAGGGGAGCGGGCTTCTACGTCATCGGGAAGCTCGACGGGTCCACCGTCGCCTCGGAGACGCAACGCACGATGAAGCAGGACGGATTCCCGACGCCCACCGGTGACGCGATAACGGGCGGTGTGATCGACGAGAACGACGTCCGCATCGACGTCGAGTCCCGCGACGGCGCGCCCAAGACGCGGATCCGCATGTTCTCGAAGAGGAGGTTCTCGGGGATCCCCGAGGTCTCAGGCGACCTGCGCGGCAACGTCTACGTCGCCTACGGCCTGTACTGGGAGAACCCGAAGGACATCAACGACCGGAAGGGCCGGCTGGTGATCGCGAAGTACGCGAGCGACGGCGAGCTCGTCGGCCGCGTCGAGACCGAGAACGACTGGTACGCCGAGCCGATCCGCAAGGTGGTCGTCACGCCGTCGGGCGAGATCTACCACCTCGCCAGCGATCGCAACGGTATCCGCATCCTTCACTGGACGCACGGGCGATGAGAGGGGACACGACCATGAAGAATCGATCGAACAAGCTTCTCGCCGGCGTGACGACCGTCGTCCTCGCACTCGCCATGACTCTGGCGACCGCGACATCGGCGCTCGCCTGCACCTGCCCGACGATGGTCGACTGGAGCATCATCGACAGAGGGCAGACGGGTGTCGGCAGCCACTACTGGTGGGGACATGCGTGCTGGAACCCCTCGAATCGCGCGTGGGGCGGCGCCGACTGTTCGGGTTTCGTCGGCAAGAGCTGGCAGGTCGCCCGGCCGTCACCGACGACGGAGGACTACCATCCCTACGGGACGTGGCACTTCTTCAACAGCAACCCTCACTGGTACCCCATCGACCGGGGCCAGGCGTTCAAGGGTGACGCGTGCGGCTATCCGGATCCGGACGGCACCGGCACGGGGACGGGCCACATCGTCCTGTACTGGTTCGGGAATCCGTACAAGACCGCTTGGGTGCTCGAAGCCGCGGGGAGCGCGACTGGGATCGTGCAACACACCCGCGACCTTTCCAACGGCAAGTGGAAATTCATCCGCCGGCACAACGTGATCATGACGGCCGGGCCCATATAGGCTAGACCCATCGCGGCGGTCGGCCCTCGCGCGGGTCGGCCGCCCGCGGCCCCAGCGGGTCACGCAGCCGCCGGATGCCGAGTGTCCAAACCCCTCTCGGCGGCCCCGACGAACGCATCGAGGATGAGCGCGAGCGCCGCGGCGAGCACACCGCCCTGCAGGGTCACCGCGGGGTCCTGGTTCACGAGACCGGAGATGATCGCCGCCCCCAGCCCGCCGGCGCCCGCCATCGCCCCGACGGTCGCCGTCGAGACGTTCACGACGACCGAGACGCGCACGCCTGCGAGGATGACCCGGGCCGCCGACGGGATCTCGACGCGCCACAGGACCTGGCGCGGAGTCATGCCCATCCCGCGAGCGCTCTCGAGCATGTCCTCCGGCACGCCCTGCAGACCGGCGATGGTGTTCCCCAGTACGGGCAGCACTCCGTAGAGCGTGAGCGCGAGCACGGTCGGCTCGAACCCGAACCCTAGAAGCGGCACGGCGAGCGTGAAGACGGCGATCGGCGGGAACGTCTGCCCGAGGTTCGCGAGGTCTGCCACGACGTCATGGAAGTCGCTGCCGGCCGGTCTGGTGACGAAGATACCGAGACCGACTCCGGCGCCGACAGCCAGAGCGCTCGATAGCGCGACCATCTCGAGATGACGCGCGATCATCTCCAGCATCGTGGACTGCTGGTAGAGGAGGCGCGCCTCTTCTGGGAAGAACCGCCCGAGCACCACGGTCCACGCGCCGGGCCACGCAGCGAGCACGAGGTATGCCGCGAATGCCGCGAGCGGACCCGCGAACAGCCTGGCCCACGGACTTCTCAGCGGCCTCATGACAGCGGCCTCCGGAACCGGGCGACTATGTCGGCGACACCGACGCTGCCGACCAGCGCGCCGGACTCGTCGACCACACCCACGACGTCCTCGCCGGTCTCCAGGATGCGCGCGAGCGCCTCGCGCATCGACGCCCCCACGGCCACGCGCCCCTCCCGCCCCTCGGCATCCCGGGCCGGGCCGAGCGCCTCGGCGATGGGGGCCAGCGAAAGGCGCTTGAGTGCGCGCTCTCCGCCGACGAACCCCGCGACGAAGTCGTCGGCCGGGTAGGCAAGGACGCGTTCCGGGACGTCGTACTGGACGAGTCTCCCCTCGCGCATGATCGCGATGCGATCGCCCAGGCGCACGGCCTCGTCCATGTCGTGCGTGACGAAGACGACCGTCTTGCGCAGCCTGCGCTGGATCTCGAGGAACTCGCACTGTAGCCTGTCGCGCGTGAGCGGGTCGACGGCTCCGAACGGCTCGTCCATGAGAAGCACGGGCGGGTCCGCCGCGAGTGCGCGCGCCACGCCCACGCGCTGCGCCTCGCCGCCCGACAGTCCGTCCGGATACGCATCCGCATAGCGGTCCGGATCGAGCCCGACCAGCTCGAGCAACTCCCGCACCCGGCCGTCGATGCGGGAAGGCTCCCATCCGAGCAGCCCAGGGACACACCCGACGTTCTCTCGCACCGTCCGGTGCGGGAACAGCCCGACGCCCTGGATGGCGTATCCGATCCCGCGGCGCAGTTCCTCGACCCGCGACTCGCACACGTCACGGCCATCGAGCGTCACCCTGCCACCATCCGGCTCGATGAGGCGGTTCACCATCCTCAGCGTCGTCGACTTCCCGCATCCGGAGGGACCGACGAGCACGCACACCTCGCCCTCGGTGACCTCGAAGGACAGGTCCGTGACGGCGTCGATACCGGCTCCCGGGTAGCGCTTCGTGACCGAATCGAACAGGATCACGCGACCGCCTCCGTCCCGCCGTGACGAGGGGTGATGAGACGTTGCGCGGCGCGCATCAGCGAGTCGACCGCCAGCGCCAGGACGACGAGCGCGACCGCTCCCAGCAGCACAAGGTCGGGCGACTGTTCCGCGAGCCCCTGCGTCACGAAGAGACCGAGCGTTCCCGCCGCCGCGAAGGCGCCGAGCGTCGCATTCCCCACGGTCTGCTCGGCCGCCGTGCGCATGCCCGAGAAGAGGACGGGCATGGCGAGCGGCAGCTGCACGCGCGTGAGGACCTGCCCCCGCGTCATGCCCATGCCCAGCGCCGCGTCCACGGTCGCGGGCGGCACTCCCGCGAGCCCGGCGTACGTGTTGCGCGCGATGGCGAGCAGGGCGTACAGCGTGAGCGCGACGATCACGGGCGCCCAGCCGAGACCGCCGAACCCGACGGCACGCAGCGCTGGGACGGTATGGGAGAGCCAAGCGAACGGTCCCACGAGGATGCCGATCATCGCGAGCCCCGGGATGGTCTGGAAGAGGCTCACGGTGGCGAACACCGACCGCTCGGACCGCGCCGAGACGTATGCGAGGACCCCGAGGCCCACACCGATCACGACCGCGACGCCGACCGAGATCGCCGCATACGCCAGATGGCGGGCGACCTCCGTCCAGAAGCGGTCCGCCCAGTTGCGGTACTCCATGAGGATGCCCAGATCGTGGAGGCGCCCGCTGGCGAGCAACGCCGCGATGCCCGTCGGCACGGCAGCACCGAGCGCCCGGCCCGCCGGTGTGTGCCTGCCCATCTCGCGGCGACTGGCGACGACGAGCGCATACGCGACGAACACCGCCACCCACACCCCGCCGCCGATCGATACCCGCGCGAACGGCGCCGCGCCCGCGAGCAGGCGGCGCGCGGCGACCTCGCAGAGCGCGACGAGCGCCAGAACGAGCGCTGCGGCCAGCCAACCGCGTGCGGACGCCGATCTGCGGTCCCGACCCGCGCCCAGCGAGAGACCGGCCACTGCGAGGAGGAGCACGACGGGCAACGACGCCCACGGGCCGAGGGCGTGCGTCAAGGCGACACCCGTCCCGCTGTCGACACGGAATCGGCGCACCACGGCGAAGGGCAATGCGGAAAGTGATACGAGGCCGACGACCGCGGCCGTGAGACCGACCTTGTGGACGCGCGCGCCTACTTGAGGAGACCGTTCTTCTTCAGGTGATCGGTCGCGACGGCCTCGGCCGCCTCGCCTTTCACCTGGATGCGGGCATTGAGCTCCTGGAGCCGCTGCAGCGTGAGCGATCCGAAGACCGGCGCGAGGAGGGTCTCGATCTCCGGGTACTGGTCGAGTGTCGCCTTGCGCACCACCGGCGTGGGCCAGTAGACGAGTTGCGCCTCCAAGTCGTCGGTGAGCACGACGAGACCGAGGTCGGAGAGCGCTCCATCGGTGCCGTACGCCATCCCAAGGTTCACTCCGTCGGTGCCGTCGGCCACTGCCTTCTCGGTCTGAGCGGTGTTGCCTCCCGACAGGACGACCGTCTGGTCCTTCCTCAGGCTGAAGCCGTAGGTCTTCTTGAAGGCGGGCATCGCGTCCGGGTTGTTCAGGAACTCGTCAGAGCACGCCAGCTTCGTCCGCTTGCCTGCCTTGATGTACCTGGCGAGGTCCGACATCGTCTCGAGCCTGTTGGCGTCGGCGAAGTCCTTCTTCACCGCTATCGCCCAGGTGTTGTTCGCCTTCGCGGGGGCCAGCCACACCATGCCGTTGCGCGCCAGATCGAGGCTCTTGACCGTCTCGTATCCCTGCTGTGCGTCCTTGTACAGCGCCGGGTCCTGGTCCATGAAGAAGATGAGACCGGAACCCGTGTACTCGGGGTAGATATCGATCTCTCCCTCGAGCAGCGCTCTGCGCACTATGCCGGTCGTGCCGGTCTGCGTCTTGTCGACCACCCTGAAGCCGTCGTTCTCGAGCACGAGCGCGATCATCGTGCCGAGGAGCTTCCCTTCGGTATCGATCTTCGAGCCGACGGTGACCGGGCCCTTAGACTTCGGCAGGGGGGTCTTCGCGCACGCGCAACCTGTGAGCGCGACGGCGAGCGCGAACACGACGGCGAGCGCCTTCTTCACTGCTACCCCTCCTCGGGTGACTCCACTATCAGAGAACGCGAGGCGTGCGCCCTCCCGTCCGATGTGTCAGTTTACGACGAACCAGCTCGTCCCGTTCATCCACGGAATGGAATAGCCGGCGCCGGCGAGCGCGCGACCGACGGATGCGTCTCGCCCAGTGGTGCTAGAATCGCCTCCGTGGCCTCACTCGAACTCATCGATCCCGCGCTCGAACCGATCGCGGCGAAGGTGCTCGCCGGCGAGCGACTCTCCCGCGAGGACGGCATCGCACTCTACGCGAGCGCGGACCTGATCGGCGTCGGCCGGCTCGCCGACGTCGCACGGCGGCGCATCAACGGCGACCGCGTGCACTTCATGGTCAACCGTCACATCAACCCGACGAACATCTGCCGCAACCGCTGCAAGTTCTGCGCGTTCGCCCGAAGCGCGGGCGAAGAGGGCGCATACGAGATGACGCTCGACGCGATCGTCGAGGCCGCGATGGCGGGCGCCGCCGACGGCGCGTACGAGATCCACATCGTGAGCGGACTGCACCCCGAGTGGAGCTACGACTTCTACCTCGACATGGTGCGCCGGGTGCGCGAAGCGGTCCCCGCCCACGTCATCGTCCAAGCGTTCACGGCCGTCGAGATCGAGCACATCGCCCGCATGGGCGAGAAGACGACACTCGAGGCGCTCGCCGACCTCAAGGCCGCCGGTCTCGACGCCCTGCCGGGCGGCGGGGCCGAGATCTTCTCGGACCGCACCCGGCTCGCCGCGTGGGAGAAGAAGACGCGCGCCGACGACTGGCTGCGCATCCACGGCGAGGCGCATTCGCTGGGCATCGCGACGAACTGCACGATGCTCTACGGCCACATCGAGACGATCGAGGAGAGGGTCGACCACCTCGTGTGCCTGCGCGAGCAGCAGGATCTCTCGGGCGGCTTCCTCGCGTTCATCCCGCTCGCCTTCCACCCGGCGAACACCGAGCTCTCCGACCTGCCCTCCACGACCGGCTTCGACGACCTCAAGACGCTGGCCGTCGCTCGCTTGATGCTCGACAACATCCCTCACATCAAGGCCTTCTGGATCATGCTCGGCCTGAAGATCGCGCAGGTCTCCACGGCGTTCGGCGTCGACGACCTCGATGGGACCGTCGTCGAAGAACGCATCACGCACATGGCCGGAGCGACGACACCGGAGGCCCTGTCGAAGGACGACCTCGTCGCGATGATCGCCGAGACCGGCCACGTGCCCGTGGAGCGCGACACGCTCTACCGCGTCGTGCGCGTATATGGCGACCCCGCGAAGGAGTGAGGGTGCGGCCGCGGCTCGGACACATCCAGTTCATCAACTGCCTGCCGCTCTACTACGGCCTCGTGAAGAACGACGCCCTCCTCGACGTCGACCTGGTCAAGGCGGCCCCGAAGGGCCTCGCGACGATGCTCGTGGCGGGGGAGCTCGACATCGCCCCGATCCCCGCGATCGAGTACGCGCGCCACGCCGACGACTTCGTCCTCCTCCCCGACATCGCCATCTCGTCCGACGGCGAGGTCCAGTCGATCCTGCTGCTCTCGGAGGCCCCCGCCGAGGCGCTCGGCGGCGCTACCGTCGCGCTGACGAGCACGTCCCGCACGTCGCAGGTCCTCGCTCAGGTGCTGCTGCGGCAGCGCTGGGGCGTGGACGCGAACTACGTGGAGATGCCTCCCGACCTCTCGAGCATGCTGCGCGACGCCGACGCCGCCCTGCTCATCGGTGACGACGCGCTGCGAGCGTACTGGCAGCAGCCGTCGGGCCTGCACATCTACGACCTCGGGATCGAATGGAGAGACTGGACCGGTCTGCCGATGGTCTACGCGGTGTGGGCGGTGCGCCGCGAGTTCGCCGAGAGACGGCCCGACGCGGTCCGCGACGTCTCGGACGCGCTGAGCGACTCTCTGACGTACTGCCGCACCAACCTCGACGACATATCGGCATACGCGGCCCGATGGGAGGAGTTCCCCGCCGAGAGGTTCCGCAGCTACTTCGACGCGCTGCAGTTCCGCTTCGGACCGCGCTACCGCGAGGGCCTGAGCCGCTTCCTCGCCGAGGCCCACGCGCTCGGACAGCTCGATGCCGTTCCCGAACTGCGGATCTTCGGAGAGGGCCGATGACTTCTCGAGGCGATCTCCTCGGCGAGGTCGCTGCGGGCGGGCGCCGCCTGACCCCGGACGAGGCGCTCGACCTTCTCGTCCACGCGGACCTGCTCGACCTCGGCCACGCCGCCACGGCGATGCGCGCGCGCCTGCACCCGGCGCGCGAGGTCACCTTCATCGTCGACCGCAACGTGAACTACACGAACGTGTGCGTCTCCGGCTGCAGGTTCTGCGCGTTCTACCGCGATGCGGCCGACCCGGAAGCATACGTCATGGGACCCGAGGAGCTCCACGCCAAGGTGGAGGAGACCCTGGCGCTGGAGGGGACGGCCGTCCTGCTGCAGGGCGGACTCCATCCCGAGCTGCTCGTCGATTGGTACGAGGAGATGCTGCGCGGGCTGAAGGCTCGCTACCCCGCCGTCCACGTCCACGGATTCGGCCCGCCCGAGATCGTCCACATCGCCCGCGTCTCGGGCATCACGACGCTCGAGACCCTTCAGCGCCTGCGTGAGGCCGGCCTCGATTCCATGCCCGGCGGCGGTGCGGAGATCCTCGTCGACCGCGTGCGCTCCCACGCCAGCCCGCGCAAGGCGACGAGCGACGAGTGGCTGGACGTCATGCGAGAGGCGCACGCTCTGGGCCTCTCGACCACCGCCACGATGATGTTCGGGGGCGAGGAGACGCTGCCCGAGCGCGTCGAGCACCTGCGGCGCATCCGCGAGGTCCAGGACGAGGCCGTAGCCGCGGGGCGCGTCGGCTTCCGCGCCTTCATCCCCTGGTCGTTCCAGCCGGGCAACACGGAGCAGGGCGGCACGGCCACGAGCGGCTGGGACTACCTGCGCACGCTCGCTCTCTCGCGTCTCTTCCTCGACCCGGTCCCGCACATCCAGGCTTCCTGGGTCACACAGGGCGCGAAGATCGGCCAGGTGGCTCTCGCGTTCGGCGCGGACGACCTCGGCTCGACGATGATCGAGGAGAACGTCGTCGCGGCGGCCGGCACGCGTTTCATGCTCGCGCGCGACGAGCTCGTGCGGCTCATCCGAGACGCCGGATACGCCCCCGTGCAGCGCGACACGCTCTATCGCGAGGTGCGCCGCTTCTAGCGAGTTGTGACGGCGGACACCATCGTGTGGCCTCGGTGCTCCGGTTCGGGTAACTTCCTCTGAAGGAGGTGGGCCATGCCGTCAAAGAACGTCCCACACGCGGACTTCGGTGTCTGCGGCGGCTCGGGAACGCTGTCGTTCGAGTTCCCGGCGGCGCTGCACGACGAGCGCGTCACGATGCTCGGCGACGGGCTCGTCTTCGAGACGCCGTTCGGCATGAGCCCCCCGTTCACCCACTTCCGGGTCGTCGGCCCGCTGGGGCCCCGCGACGCCCTCGCCGTGCGCATGCACGGCTGGCGCCGAGGGGTCAAGCGCGCCGACGCGTCGCTGCAGGTCTTCTGGGTCTTCGCCGAGGCGGGCGTGCGCAAGATCGTCGCCGACGGCGGAGTGGGAGCCCTAAACCCCCTGCTCGACCCTCGGGACGTGGTGCTCCCCGACGATTTCCGCGACCTCACCGTCCGCCAGGACATCTACATCCGGGGAAACCACCTGCTGATGATGCGGCGGCCGGTCTGTCCCGACCTGCACCGCCACCTCGTTCTGGCCGCGAGCGAGTCGTTCGCGCGCGTCTTCCCGCGCGGGACGTACGTGGTCACCGACGGCCCGCGCTTCGAGTCCGCGGCCGAGGTCGAAGCGATACGCCGAGGTCCGGGCGACGTCGTCGGACAGTCGCTGGCGCCGGAGATCGTCCTGGCTCGCGACATCGGCGCGTGTTACTCGGGCATCTACATGGTCGTGAACCATGCCGAGGGGGTCGTGCGCGACTGGGAGCACTCCGAGTTGCAGGCGATCTTCTTCCAGGAGTCGGAGACGGTCGCCCTGTGCGTACTCGATGCTGTCGCGGACGCCGACCTCAGCGCCGACTGCGGTTGCGCCAGCTTCCGCAAGCCCAGCCTGCTCGAACCGCCCGAAGGGTAGCCGTCCCAGATGCTCGTCACAGCCGACTGGGTCCTGCCGATATCCGAGGCCCCCATCCCGCATGGGGGCGTTCTCGTCCGCGGGTCGCGGATCACCGCCGTCGGTCCCGCCGACGAGATCGTTCGCGCGCATCCCAAGGAGCCCGTCACGCATCGACCGGGCTGCGCCCTGCTCCCCGGTCTCGTCGACGCTCACACGCATCTGTCGCTCTCGGCGATGGCCGACGTCGTCGGACGCCTACCATTCCCGGACTGGCTGGCCCGGGTGGTCCGCGGCGTGCGCATCCTCGAACCCGACGACATGGCCGCGTCCGTCGCGCTCGGTGTCCACGACTGCCTCCGCGGCGGCATCACGGCGGTGGGAGACGTCGCGTACGGCCCGGAACCGCTCGCGACCGCGGCCGACGCCGGAGTCGCAGGCGTCTTCTTCTGGGAAGTGCTCGGCATCTCCGAGAGCGAGTTCGTCTTCACGCTCGCGGAGCGCGAGTTCCCGACGGCCAGCGGCGGACGCTGCGACGGACGCACCCGCTGCGGCATCAGCCCGCACTCGGTCTACACGGCCGGACCCGGCCTCCTGCGCGCGACGCACCGGCTGTCGCGAGAGAACGGCCTCCCGTTCAGCCTGCACGTCGCGGAGTCCCTCGCCGAGATGGATCTGCTGGTGAGGGGAGGAGGCGCTCTCGCCGGCGTCGCATCGCGTCTCGCATTCGGCTTCCGTCCGCCCATCACGAGCCCGGTACGCTACCTCTCCCGGCTCGGGGTCCTCGAGGGGACGCTCGCGGTGCACTGCGTCCACCTGATCAAGGGCGACGCGCATCTCCTCGCCCAGCAGTCGGCGGGCGTCGTGCTCTGTCCCAGGTCGAACGCCTTCCTCGGCAACGGCGCGCCGCCCGTCGCGGAACTCATCGAGGCCGGTGCGCTCGTCGCTCTCGGCACCGACTCCGCGGCGAGCAACGACGGGCTCGACCTCTTCGAAGAGGCACGCGCACTGCGGTCGCTCGAGCCCGGGCTCACTCCGCGAGACGTGCTGCGCATGATGACCGCGGACGGTGCGAAAGCCCTGGGCCTCGACGAGGACTTCGGGACGCTCGAGCCGAAGAAGCAGGCGGACATCGTCGCGGTGCGCGTCGGGAAGACACGCGACCCGGAGTCGGCGTTGGTCGAGATGGGCGGGAAGGAGACCGTCGACTCGGTCATGACGGCAGGCCTCTGGCGCGTGCTCGGAGCGCGTCCGGTCTTCGAGACCCTCGAGACTGAGAGGGCCGCGAGTAAGGTCACCGAGAAGGTCGCCGCGGAGCTGCGCGCCTGACGCGGAACGAGAAGGCCCTACGTCTCACCGAGGTACGTCTTGCGGACCTTCTCGTCACGCAGGAGTTCTTTGCCGGTGCCCTCGAGCGCGACGCTGCCGGTCTCGAGAACGTATCCGCGATGCGCTATCTGCAGGGCCATCGCTGCGTTCTGCTCCACGAGAAGGATCGTGATGCCGTTCCGGTTCAGCTTCACGATGGTCTCGAAGATGACCTCGACGACCACGGGCGCCAGGCCCATCGACGGCTCGTCGAGCATGAGCAGCTTCGGGTCGGCCATCATGCCGCGGGCGGTCGCGAGCATCTGCTGTTCGCCGCCGGAGAGAGTGCCGCCCTTCTGGGCACGACGCTCGTACAGGCGGGGGAACAGCTCGAAGACCCACTCCATGGACTCCTTGACCCCGGCGGGATCCTTCGTCCGTAGGAACGCGCCCATCTCGAGATTCTCCGCGACCGTCATGCGGGGGAAGATGCGCCGCCCCTCGGGGACCTGGATGACGCCTTTGGCGGTCACCTCGTGGACCTTGAGCCCGGAGATCTTCTCGCCCAGGAACTCGATGGACCCTGCGCGGGGCGTCAAGAGGCCGGAGACCGTCTTCAGCGTGGTCGACTTGCCCGCGCCGTTCGCGCCGATCAGCGTGACGATCTCGCCCTCGTCGACGTGGGCGCTGATGCCCTTGAGGGCCTCGATCTTCCCGTAGAAGGTGTGGATGTCGTCGATGGAGAGGACTCTCTTGGCCATGGTCACTCCGACCCTGCCGCGGCGAGCATCGCTTCGGCGCCCTTGCCCAGGTACGCCTCGACGACCTTCGGGTCGCGCTGGATCTCGGCTGGCAGGCCCTCGGCGATCAGCTCGCCGAAATCGAGCACGTAGATCCGGTCGGCGATGTCCATGACGACCTTCATGTCGTGTTCGATCAGAAGGATGGTCACGCCCGTGTCGCGGATCCTGCCGACGAGGCGCGTGAGTTCCGCGCTCTCCTGCGGGTTCATGCCTGCCGCGGGCTCGTCGAGGAGCAGGAGCTTCGGCTCCGTGGCGAGAGCGCGCGCGATCTCCAGCTTGCGCTGCTGGCCGTACGGGAGGTTCACCGCGAGCTCGTTCGCCTTGTCGGCGAGATCCACGAATCTCAGCCACTTGAGCGACTCGTCCACCGTGTGCTGCTCCTCGCGCTTGAAGCCCGGAGTGCGCAGCACGGCCTTCAGCGGACCCGCCGTCGACCTGCTGTGCCGGCCGACCATGACGTTCTCGAGCGTCGTCATGTTCGCGAACAGACGGATGTTCTGGAACGTGCGCGCGATGCCCATCTGGCAGATCTGATGCGGCTTGCGCCCGCCCAACTCCTGTCCGCGGAAGGTGACCGAACCCTCTGTCGCCTTGTGGATACCGGTCATGAGGTTGAAGAACGTCGTCTTGCCGGCGCCGTTGGGGCCGATCAGCGCGACGATCTCGCCCTCGTCGATATGCAGGTCGACGTTCGAGACGGCCCTCAGGCCGCCGAACATCATCGTGACGTTGTGAGCTTGCACTACAGACACGTCGATCTCCCCACTCACACGTCGTCGGGACTGGCGTCCCGGTGCTCGGTGTCCCAGAGCTGCTGGTCTTCCTCGGCCAGCACGCGAGCATCGTCCGGCCGGAGTTCCAGCGCCCGGCGCTTGCTCGGGATGATCCCTTGTGGTCGCACCGCCATCATGATGACCATGAGCAGCCCGAAGACGAGGAACCGGTAGCCGGTGATCATCGAGGTGACGTCACCCGACAGCCGGATCACGCCGGCGACCATGAGGCCCTGGATGAGGTCCGGGATGCCGCGGATCAAAAGCGCCCCGACGATGACGCCGGGTATCGAGCCCATGCCGCCGAGCACGACGATGCATACGACGAACACCGACTCCATGAACGTGAACGACTCCGGCGAGATGAACTGCTGCACGTAGGCGAAGGTCACGCCCGCGATGCCGCCCGACATCGCGCCCAGCGAGAAGGCCCACAGCTTCTGCGTCCTGATGTTCACGCCGCACGCCGCCGCCGCCACCTCGTTCTCGCGCATCGCCACCCAGGCCCGGCCCAGGCGGGAGTCGTCGAGGCGGCGGATGACGACTATCGTCCCGATGATGAGGAGCAGGACGACGAAGTACCAGAAGAGGTTCGGGCCGAAGACGAACTCCCCGATCGGTGTCGGGAAACGGACGTTGTCCTGGAGCCACATCGAAGGCCACGGCGGCGTGATCGTCTCGACACCTCGCGGCAGGCCCGTGGCTCCGTTCGAAAGGCCCAAAAGGTCGTTGTTCAGGCAGATCCGCACGATCTCCCCGAAACCGAGCGTCACGATGGCGAGGTAGTCGCCTCGCAGTCTCAGCACGGGGAAGCCGAGCGCGAGTCCCGTCAGGGCTCCGGCCAGCGCGGCGGGGATGAGCATAGCCCAGTAGGTGCCGCCGCCGAGGCGGCCCGACACCGTCTGCCCGATCAGCACGCCCACGTAACCGCCCATGGCATAGAACGCGATATAGCCCAGATCGAGCAGCCCCGCGTATCCGACCACGATGTTCAGGCCGAGCGCGAGCAACACCCAGATCCCGACGACGACCAGGATCCGGACGAGGAATCCGAGTCCCGACGCGGCCTGCAGGGCCGTGGGGACCATGACGAGAAGCAGCGCGACGGCGACATACAACGCGAGCTTCTTCGGAGGGACCTTGCCGATGCCCTTGACGGCGAGCGCCGCACTGTCTGCTGTCGGCATCGGCTACACCTTCTCCGCGACGGCTTCGCCGAGCAGTCCGCCCGGACGGAAGATGAGCACCAGGACGAGCACGATGAACGCGATGACGTCGCGATAGGCGTTGCTCAAGAACCCGCTGGCCAGCGACTCGACCACCCCGAGCAGGAAGCCGCCGAGCATCGCTCCCCGCAGGTTGCCGATGCCGCCGATGACGGCGGCCGTGAACGACTTGATGCCGGGGATGAAGCCCATGTTGTACTTCACGGAGCCGTAGTACATGCCGTTGAAGACGCCGGCGACAGCGCCGAGCGCCGGCCCGATGAAGAACGCTAGAGCGATGACGCGGTTGATGTCCACGCCCATGAGACCCGCGGCGTCGCGGTCCTGCGAGGTCGCGCGCATGGCCCGGCCGATGCGGGTCTTCGCCACGAACGTGTCGAGGAAGACGAGAAGAAGGAGCGAGGTGACGATGATGAGGATCTGCATCGTGGAGACGTTGACGCCGGACACGGTGAAGGCCGTCTTCGCGGGCACGAAACTCGTTCCGTCGGCGCGCGAGTACGGGAGCTGCTTGCTGCTGATCCACAGAAGCGCGGCGTTCTGCAGGAAGATGGATACGCCGATGGCGGAGATGAGCGGTGCCAGCCGCGGCGCGTGCCGCAGCGGCCGGTAGGCGAAACGCTCGATCAACACGCCCATAAACCCGACCACGATCCCCGAGAGCAGGAACGTGGCGGCGATCAGGGCCACGAAACCCACCGTGCCCGAGTTGAAGAACGACTGGATCGGCTTGAGGAAGCTCATCCCACCCTTGGCGAGCGCCGGGTCGGAGAGGAGCTTCAGGACGCCCAGCCCGACGTACCCGCCGGCCATGAACAGCTCGCTGTGTGCGAAGTTGATCATGAGCAGGATGCCGTACACCATGGTGTAGCCAAGGGCGACGAGCGCGTAGAGGCCGCCAAGGGTGATCCCGTTGATGGTCTGTTCGAGCAGGTAGCTCAGGGTGAAATCCAAGCTGGGCTCCCGGTAGTCGTGAGAAGACGCGGGCCGGATGGTGACACACCGGTCTGTGGTTCAAGACCCTCGTCGCGGCCCGGGCGGACACATCTCGTGCCCGCCCGGGCCGCGATCACCCCGCCTCGCGGGGGCAGGAGCCTGCTGGCGCTGGTGCGTTACTTCGAAACGGGGACCCACTTGCCGCCCTTGACCGCGTACACCGTGATGGTCTTGTTGAGAGTGTCGCCCTTGCTGTCGAACTTGACCTGACCGGTGACGCCCTCGAAGTCCGTCTTGCCGACGGCCGCTATGATGGCCTTCTTGCCCTCGGTGGTCGCGACCTTGTCGACGCCGACCTCCTTGGCGGCCACGATGATGGCCTTGATGATGACGTTCGCCGCGTCATACGAGTACGCGTCGTACGCGGCCGGCACTTCGCCCGGGAACTCGGCCTTGTAGGCGGCCATGAAGTCCTGACCCTTGGGCATCAGGTCGATCGGCAGACCGACGTTGCTGGCCATGTCGCCCTCGGCGGCGTCTATGCCCGCGAGCTTGATCCACTCAGGGTCGAAGCTGCCGTCACCGCTCATGACCGGGACAGCGAGGCCACCTTCCTTGACCTGCTTGGAAAGGAGCGCCCCGGAGTTGTAGATGCCACCGTAGTACACGATATCCGGGTTCGTCGACTTGATCTTGGTGACGAGCGCCTTGAAGTCGGTGTCCTTGTCGCCGGTCTTCTCGCGACCGAGGACCTTGCCGCCGTCGGCCTCGAACTGCTTCGCCCATTCATCGGCGAGACCCACGCCGTACACCGTGGAGTCGTCGACCACGAACGCGGCCTTCTTGCCGGCTTCCTTGAACGCGTAGTCGGCAGCGAAGGGGCCCTGCACCGAGTCGACCGTGCAGACGCGGAAGTAGTTCTCGTTGCCCATGGTGGTGAGGTCGACAGCCGTGTTCGCGGGGCTGACCTGGACGACATCGGCCTGGTTGTAGATCTTGACCGCGACGCGGGTGACGCCCGAGTTCAGGTGGCCCATGACGCCCACGAGGCTCGGGTTGGACGTGAACTGCGTGGCGACGTTGCCGCCCGTGGTCGGGTCGCCCTTGTCGTCGCCCTCGACCGTCTCGAGCGTGATACCGAGGTCCTTGAGCTCCTGCGACTCGTTGGCCTGCTTCACGGCGAGGTTCGTGCCGCGGACCATGCCCTTGCCGAGCGCGACGGCGCCGTCGGTCAGAGGAGCACCGATGCCGATCGTCACGGTGACGGCCTTGGCCGTCTCGGTCGTCGCGGCCTTCTTCGCGCAACCCGTGGCCACCATGGCCAAGACTGCGACGATCGCGACGAGAGCGAGCAACTTCCTGCTTCTGGTCATGCTCATCCCTTTCCTCCTGCGCCTGCCGTCCTGTCGGACAGCCTTCCAGAAGAGCCTCTTCCCGTCCCAGCCACGGAACAGACGGAGTGTATCAGAACGCGCCCGAACGCAACAGCCGTTCGCATCGATACCGCGCAGGTGAGAGGTGGTATGGGCACGCTCTAGATGTGATACATCGGTTCGCGGGCTGCATCAAGCTCCGTCTGCCGTCGCGCTAGGGATGCGAGGTCGCGCTCGTCCAGGGCGGTCACGAGAGCCTCCGCGGCCTCGCTCCACATCTCGGAGACCGCCGACCCGCTCACGTGCGGCACGTCGAGGACGTCACCCTGCATCGCCCGGACGACCTCGCCGACGGTGATGTCCTCGGCGAGCCGGGCGAGTGCGCACCCGCCCCCCGCACCGCGCCGGCACTCGACGATGCCGTGCTTCGCGAGCAGGGTGAACTGCTGCTCGAGGAAGCGCTTGGGCAGCCCGAGCTCGAGCGCGACATCGCCGGCGACGAGCGTGGTGCCGGGCGGCCGCTGCGCGAGCGCCGTGAGCGCCCGCAATATGTAGTCGAGCCCCTGAGAGACGCGCACCTAGCCCATCCCCTCCCAGAGTGGTGTCGAGAGGTATCGCTCCCCCGTCGATGGGGCGACGGTGACGACCACGCTGCCCGCGAGGTCCGCACGGCTCGCGAGCCGCAGCGCGGCGGCGACGTTCGCACCGGAGGAGATGCCCACGAGCAGGCCCTCCTCGGCCGCGAGCCGACGCGCCATCGCGATCGCCTCGGGTCCGGACACGCGCTCGACATCGTCGAGGACGTCGAGGTCGAGGATGGCGGGGATGAAGTTCGCGCCGATGCCCTGGATGAGGTGGGGCGCCGGGGTCAGCGCGACACCCGCGCGAGTCTGGGTGATGAGAGGCGACTCCTCGGGCTCCACTGCTATGGCGAGGACCGCGTCGTCCCTCTCCTTGAGGAAGCGGCCCGCCCCGGAGATCGTGCCGCCGGTGCCGACTCCCGCCACGAATGCTCCGATCCGCCGGCCCTCGAGGGCCGCGGCGATCTCGGGTCCGGTGGTCTCGTAGTGCGCGCGCGGGTTCGCCGGGTTGTCGAACTGACCGGGGATGAACGCGTCGGGAGTCGTCTCGGCGATCTCCCGCGCGCGGTCGACGGCGCCCTTCATCCCGAGCTCCTTCGGCGTCAGCACGAGCTCGGCGCCGAACGCGGCGAGAAGCTTGCGGCGCTCGAGCGAGAAGCTCTCGGGCATGGTGAGCACGACCCGGTATCCTCTCGCGGCGCCCACCAGCGCGAGAGCGATCCCGGTGTTGCCGGAGGTCGGCTCGACGAGGACCGAACGCCCCGGGCTGATGACGCCACGCGCCTCGGCGTCGTCGACCATGCCCCTGCCGATGCGGTCTTTGACCGATCCGCCGGGATTTCGCGATTCGAGCTTGACGACGACCTCGGCGGGCAGTCCGGCGGCGAGCTTCCGCAGCCTGACGATGGGCGTCGCTCCGATGGTCTCGACGATCGAGGGGATATCGCGTGTCATGGCTCCTCCTTCAAAGACGTCGTCACGAGTCTATTCCCGGGAGCCGCATTCGGCCACGGTTTATTACGCACTATGTCTATGCTTTTCATGCTTTGCAGGAGTTGTCCTATGCTGTCCTTGTCCTCAAGATACCCTGCGACGATAGAGGCATCCGTGGACTTCCCTGCTTGGTTCTGGGCCTGGGCGCTCGCCGCGCTCATACTCACCGCGTCGGGGCTCGCGTTGCGCGAGAAGCGCGCGTGGCCTTTCGCGGCAGGTTGCGCCGGCGCGGCCGCTCTCTCCCTGAACGGAGCACCGCTCGGGGCGCAGTGGGTCGGCCTGCTCGCGATCGTCGTCGCCGGCGTCCTGAGCCTGCGCACGGGCGCCGGCCCCGGCTAGACGACCACGAACACCGCGCCACCGCGGACCACCACTTCGTAAGTGCGCACGTCGGCGTCGGGATGGTCGGTGGTCCCGTTGCGCACGTCGTAGCGCCACCCATGCCACGGACACATGATCACATGGCCGTCGACGAACCCCTCGCCGAGCGGCCCGAAAGCGTGGCGGCACACGTTGCTCAACGCGAAGACCTCGTCGTTCACGCGCACGAGCGCGATGTCGCGTTTGCCGACCTTGGCCCGGCGCACGGATCCGGCCGGCAGGTCCTCGATCCGCATCACCGGCACCTCGACGGGTCCCGGCGGTCGATCGACGACGCCGAGAAGATCCGCGCCGTCCTCGACGTCCTTGAGGATGAAGAGCCCGCACCAGCATTTCCGCATCGCCGCGAACTCGTCGTTGAAGAAGGGGATGCAAGGACAGACGATGCGCGCGTCCTCCTTCGGGTCCCCGCTGCGCACCCTGCAAGGGCAGTAGACGTCGCCCGACTCCTCGAGGATCGCGATCTCGGACGAGAGGACCTCGTCGACGAAGTCGGTCTCCGTGTTGAACTTGTAGCCGAGACGCGCCGCGAACGGCCCCATGAAGGCCTTGAGGTCCTCTATCGTGGTCCCTTCGCGGAAGACACGCCTGACACTCACAGCCCGAGCACCTTCTTGATGCGCACCTTGTCGAACCCGACGATGACCTCATCGCCCACGACCACGACCGGGAACGACGCGCCCCCCGACAACCTCCTGACCTCCTCGACGGTGTCGGCCCTCTCCTGTCCCTCGAGCTTGTCGACCTCGACGGCCTCGTACTCGACACCGCCCTCGTCGAGGAACGTGCGAGTCATGCGGCAGTAGGGGCAGGTCGACAGTGCGTAGACGGTGACGGGCATGCTGACTCCTCGCGGTCGGCTTCTCTCCAACCCGTATCTTCCCATCCCGCGCTCGTGCCGGCCTCGTACGGGTAGGTACTGACGATGAGCGAAGTCAGTACTGGATGCACGACCCCCGCCGCGACCCGGCGTGTCGTCGTCGCCGGAGGCGGGTATGCCGGCACGACGTGCGCCGTGGCTCTGGGCCGCGCGCTTCGCCGCCACGGCGGAGACATCGAGGTGCTCGTCGTCGAGCCGAACCCTTGCCAGCAGGCGCTGTCGGAGCTCGACCTCGTCGCCGTGGGCCCGCCGAGACCTCAGTTCTGCGAGCTGTGGCACCCCACGGTCTTCAAGGACCTGCCCGTGCGCGTCTGCTACGAACGCGTCGCCCAGGTGCGTCCCGACGAACACCTCGTCGTCGTCGGCGAAGGTCACGAGGTGCCCTACTGGCGGCTCGTCATCGCGACCGGCGCCATCCCCAGCGTCCCGCCCATCCCGGGCCTGCGGGAACACGCGATCACCATGTGGTCGGTAGAGGACGCGCAGCGTCTCCAGCAGGCGATCGAAGCGGCGTTCAAGACCGCGGCGCGACTGCCCGACGCCTCGGACAGGCGCCGGGCTCTCGGCTTCGCCGTCGTCGGCGGCGGCGCGACCGGCGTCGAGATCGTGGGCACACTCGGCCGCATGCTGCCCATCCGCATGCGCGACGCCGGGCTCGACCCCGCGGACCTGACCGTGTGCCTCATCGAGGCGCGCCCCGACATCCTCTACGACCTCCCGCAGCGCCTCCGCACGGTCGCGCGCGCCAAGCTGGAGCGGCTCGGGGTGGTGGTCGTGACGGACGCCCCGGTCTCCGGCGTGGAGCCCGGCAAGGTCGGATTGGGGGACGGCCGCGATCTCGACGCCTCGGTGCTCGTCTGGGCGGGAGGCGCGCATGCGGACCCCCACGCGGTCGAGTGGGGCCTTCGGGCCGACCCGACCGGGCGTCTCGTCACCGACGCGTGCCTGTTGGCGGAGGGCCGCGACGACGTCTACGTCATCGGCGACGTGGCCGCGTCGAGGGACCCGAAGACCGGCCGGGTGCTGCCGATGCTCGCGCAGATCGCCATCCAGGCGGGACCCCACGCTGCGAGCAACCTGCTTCGCGAGGCGGCCGGCTCCGCTCCCCTGCCGTTCGAGCCCCACCTGCGCGGCGAGTTCGTGAGCATCGGCCCGAGGGACGGCGTCGGCTGGATGTATGGCGCGCTGCTCTCCGGCCTCGCGGCGATCACGATGAAGCGGATCACGTACGTGAAGTACTGGCTGCAGGTCGGAGGCGTGCGGCTCGCGCTCAAGCGCACGCGCGAGATGGTCGCGATGCAGCGCTGAGGCGCGTCACACGTCGGAGGGCACGTTCTCCGCTTCGATCATCGGTGCCGCCCCTACAGGCCAACATCGGCAGGAAGCCGCTCGGGCCGTCTCTCCACCAGCCGGTTCGCATCGTCCACGAAGACCACGCGCGGCCGCCAGGAGCGCGCTTCCGCGTCGTCGAGCGAGACGAAGTCGGCGATGATGATGAGGTCTCCGGCATGCACGAGATGGGCCGCCGCGCCGTTGACGCACACCAAGCCCGAACCGCGCGGCCCGGCGACCGTGTAGGTCGTCAGGCGCGAGCCGTTCGTGACGTCCCAGATCTCGACGGCTTCGCCAGCGAGGATGCCTGCGGAGTCGAGCAGATCCTGGTCGACGGTGACGCTGCCCTCATAGTCGAGGTCAGCAGCGGTGACGGTGGCGCGGTGTATCTTGCCCCCGAGCATCGTTCGTCTCACAGGGTTCTCCCTTCCCGGGTACCCGTCGCTGAACGGTCGGGTCTCGGTCTGAGGTGTGTCCAGTAAGGATACCCCGCGATAGCGGGAGAGCACAGTCTACTCCTGCGCTGAAAAGAAGGACCTGATCGCCGTCACGTGTCGGTCGGGACGTTCTCCGCCTCGATCTTGCGCCAGTGATAGATGTAGAGAGGCCCGGCCACTCCGAGCATCGCGATACCCGCGACGAGCGAGAGGACGGCCTGCCGCCGGGACTGCTGCTGCTGGATGCGCTGCTGCTCCTTCTGGATGCGCGCGTCCGCGGCCGTCACGGCACCGCCCTTCTCCGGGGCGAACGTGATCGGAAACCCCGGATCTGGATAGGCGAGCTCGACGATGGCGCGCACGAGATTGACGGTCGCGAAGATGACCATGATGAGCGTGATCAGACAGACCAGGTAGAGGTAGATGTTCCGCAAGGACCACTTGGAGCCGGCCATGCGCGTCCCCTCTCATCGAGCGTCCGTGTCCTTCCCGCATGCTAGCATGGCCGCATGACCCACGGACTGCGCGTGACCTTCCTCGGCTCGGGCTCCGGCGGCAACGCCACCCTCGTCACGTCGGGGGCGACCGCCGTCCTCGTCGACTGCGGCTTCAGCGCGCGGGAGACCTGCAGGCGGCTCGCCGAAGCGGGAGCGGACCCTTACCGGCTCTCGGCCGTGTTCCTCACCCACGAGCACGTCGACCACGTCTCGGGGGTCCGCGTGCTGGCGAAGCGGACCGGGACGCGCGTGTTCGCCAGCGACGGCACCGCCGACGCGGCGCGTCTTCCCGGGTTCGGAGTCGATCACGAGCGCCTGCGCGAGGGCGTGCCGGTCCGCATCGGCGACCTCACGGTCCTGCCGCTGGCGGTCTCGCACGACGCCGCCGAGCCCTTGGGATTCGTCTTCGAGACGGTCGACGGCACGCGTCTCGGACTCGTCACCGACACCGGCACCTTCACGGCGTCGATGTTCGAGGCCTTGGCCGGATGCCACGTCCTCGCCCTCGAGACGAACCACGACCTGGACATGCTCGCGCGGGGACCGTACCCGTGGCCCCTGAAGCGCCGCATCTCCTCCGCCGTGGGCCACCTGAGCAACGACGACGCGGCGGCGGCGGTCACAGCGCTCGCCCACGACGGCCTTCGCGCGGTAGTGGGCGTCCACGTGTCGGGCACGAACAACACGCACGGGCTGGCGGCAGTCGCGTTGCGGCGCGCGATGCGCGAGACGGGCCTTGCCGCGAAAACCCTGGTGGCCGCGCAGGACGACCTGGTGTGGCACGACTGTTGCATGTGACGGTCTGCACACTCCAGGGAAGGCACCGCATGTCCGACCGTGGCCCGAGAAAAGAATCCGCAAAACCATCCTGCGAAGGGACCCCGGTCCGCTTCCGTCCCCATCACCTCATCTGCCTGCACTTCTTCTGGGGAGAGGGGTACTCGGCCACCTACGTAGAGAACCTGCTCGAATCCCTCGACCGGCTCGAGAAGGAGCCCGGCACGATCGTCGAAGGTCTCGACGACATCTGCGCCGCGTGTCCGAGCCGCGGCGACGAGGCATGCTCGTCAGGAGCCCACGACTCCGAGATCGCGAGGATCGATCGGCTCGCCCTGGAACTGACGGGCCTCGCCCCCGGGGAACGCTTCTACTTCCCGCGCCTGCGCGACGGGATGCCCCGCATCATCGACGCATGGTGGCGTGAGGCTTGTGAGCTCGGCTGCGCTTGGCGCTCGGTCTGCAGCCCGCTCATCCGCAAGATGATGGCCGCGTCGACGAATCCCGCGCCCCTACCGCCTGAGCAGGGCGAATCCCGCGACGCGCCGTCCGCGCCCCGGCGCCAGGGCACTCAGCCGGAAGCGCTCTCCTAGATCTCGATCCCTCGCCGTGCTGGTACACCCGCGTCGAACGGATGCCTCACCGCCCGCATCTCGGTGACCAGGTCCGCTTCCGCGAGCAGCCCCTCGGTCGCTCCCCGCCCCGTGCACACGACCTCGACACCGGCCGGCCGCGCGCGCAGCTCCCGCAGCACCGCATCTTCGTCGAGCATGCCGTGCGCGAGGGCGATATCGATCTCGTCGAGCACGACGAGGTCGTGGGCCCCGGAAGCGATGCGCTCGCACGCCGCCTCCCAGGCGACCGCGACCGCCGCAAGGTCCTCGTCGGTCGGCGGTCCGGACATGAGCCCGCTCGTGGCGACGCCCGGACGGATGACCTCCACGCCGAGCGCGCGGAGCGAGGCGATCTCCGAGCTCTCCGGGCCGCCCTTCACGAACTGCACGAACGCGACGCTCATCCCCGCGCCGCGAGCCCGAGCCGCCAGCCCGACGGCCGCCGTGGTCTTGCCTTTGCCGTCACCCGTGTAGACCTGCAGCAAGCCGCGACGCTCATCCACTTCCGCCGTCCCCTCCCATCGCCGCTACCAGCAGCGTCACGACATCGGCCTCATCATCGGCCCGGCTCGCACCCGCCGCAAGGATCTCGTCCCAGAGACGGAGCGCCTCTCCGCCGGTGAAGTCGTCGGCCTCGCGCAGACGGCCGACGGTCACCAGGCGCGGGCTCGAGAGGGCGGCGCGCAGGTTGCCGAGGTTCGCGCGGCCGAAGGGGCCGGCGCAGACGACGGTCGCGTCGCTCGCGGCCGCGAGCGCGCGGACCGCGGCCTCCGCCGTCTCGTCGACCTCGCCGAACGGCGGAAGGGCGACGTGCTCGAGCCCGAGAGACGAAGCCACCGACTCGTCGACATCACCACGATCGAGCGCGCCCGCCGCGACCCGGAACCCGGCGAGCGCGAGACGGCGCATGAGTCGCGCTCCGGTCCCGGAGCCCGAGACCACGAGCACGCGCTCCGGGCGCGTCGGCACGATGTCGGCGCCGCGCGCGACCGGCGTCACGGTGACGCTGCCGGTCACGGGGTCGGTCCCCACCACCGCCGCGACGCCGAAGACCTCCGCGATGACGTCCGCGCGCAGCGCCTCGCGCGGGGACGCGGGCGCCCGCAGGCACCCCGCGGCGACCACGGCGATGCGGTCGGCATAGCGCGCGGCGAGGTCGAGGTCGTGGAAGACCGCGAGCACCGCCATACCGCCGTCGGCCAACTCGCGAACGAGGTCGAGGACCTGTAGGCGATGGTTGAGGTCGAGGTGGCTCGTCGGCTCGTCGAGCAAGAGCACCCTCGGCGTCTGCGCGAGCGCCTGCGCGAGGGTGAGCCGCTGCAGGTCGCCGCCGGAGAGCGTGTCGACGGTCATCCGCGAGAGCCGCGCTGTGTCGGTGCGCTCCATCGCGAGGGCGACCGCCGCGTCGTCCGAGGCGGACAGCGGCTGGAGCGGACCGAGATGCGGGTGGCGACCCATCTCGACGAAGCGCCGGGCGGTGAACGAGAAGGGGACCGCGACCGACTGCGGGACGACCCCGACGAGACGGGCACGCTCGAGGGACGGGAGCGTGCCCACATCGCACCCCTCGACCTCGACGACGCCCTCGAGCACGCGAGCGGCCCCGGTGACCGCCCTCAGCAGCGTCGACTTCCCCGCGCCGTTCGGACCCACGAGCCCGACGACCTCGCCCGACGCGACGGCGAGGTCGGCCCGGCCGACGATGGCGCTCTCGCCATACCCGACGGTGGCGCCGCGGAACGCGAGCGCGACGTGCAGGTTCATCTCTGACTCTCCGAGCGCACGAGCAGCCATACGAAGAACGGCCCGCCGAACAGGGCCGTGACGATCCCGACGGGGATCTCGACCGGCGCGAGCACGATCCTGGCGACGAGGTCCGCGAGGACCATGACCGTCGCACCCGCGAGCATCGACGCCGGCAGGAGCCTGCGGTGGCCGGGGCCGAGGATCAGCCTCGCCATGTGCGGCGTCATCAGTCCGACGAATCCGATGAGCCCCGAGACCGCCACCGCGCCCGCGACGAGCAGCGAGGCGGCCGCCAGCACGATGCGCTTCGACCGCTCGACATCGACGCCCAGCTGCGCGGCCCGCTCGTCGCCGAGGAGCAGGACGTCGAGCTCGCGCAAGCGCAGCGCCGGCACGGCGGTGCCGAGCGTCACCATCACCGCGAGGGTGATCACATACGTCCACGACGCCCCCTGCAGGCCTCCCATCATCCAGAAGACGACCTGCTGCATCGATTGCCTGAAGAAGACCATCAAGAACGACGTGAGCGCGGCGAGCGTGTACGAGATCGCCACGCCCGCCAGGAGCAGCGACGTCGGGTCGATCCGGCCCCGACGTGACGAGAGGCGCACCACCAGCGTGATGGTCGCGACCGCGCCCACGAACGCGCCGGCCGGCACCCCGACGAGACGCGCCACGGCGCTGCCCGCTCCCGCGATCAGCGCGATCGTCGCGCCGAGGCCGGCGCCGGACGAGATGCCGAGGATGTACGGATCGGCGAGCGGGTTGCGGAACAGCGCTTGGTACAAGGTCCCCGCGCCCGCGAGCGCAGCCCCCACGAGAGCCGCGAGCAGGACGCGCGGCAGACGCAGGTCGATGATGACGGCGTCGCCCATGCCCGCGCGATGCCCGGAAATCGTCCTTCCGATGGCGCCGAGGATGTCGGCCGGGCTCACGCGGACGGCCCCGAGCCCCACTCCCGCGAGGATCGCGAACGCCAGCGCCACGAAGAGCGCGGGTATCGCGAGGCGGCGAGTGGGGCCCGAGGCGCTCACGTGAGTGCTACTTCGCGAAAGCGTCGGGATGCAGCGCTCGCGCGATGCTCTCGACGCCGAGCACGACGCGCGGCCCGGGGCGGCTGACGAGGTTGTCGTCGAGCACGGAGACGCGTCCGGCCCTCACCGCGGCGATCTTGTCGAAGCCCGGTCGCTTCGCGAGATCGGCCGGATCGCTCATCGAGCCCTTCGTGGCGAGGTAGGCTGCCGGATCGTCCTTGAGCAGACGCTCTAGGGAGTATCCGACGTACCCCTCCTGCGTGACGACGTTCACGCCTCCGGCGCGTGCGAGCAGATCGTCGAGGAGCGTGCCCTTCCCCGCCGTGTAGAGCGGGTTCTGCGCGATCTCCAGGAACGTCCGGACCGGCGGCTCCTTCGAGATGCGGCGCGAGATCGCGTCCAGGTCTTTGCGCATCGACGCGACGACCTCCGTCGCCTTCGTCGGCTCGCCGAGCGCCTTACCCAGCCGCACGATGTCGGCGTAAACGCCTTCGACGTCCTTGGGGTCGATCGCGATCACGACCGCTCCGAGCCCCTCGATCTTCGCGATGACGTCGGACTGGACGCCGGTCGTCACGAGGACGAGGTCCGGCTTCGCGGCGGCGATGGCCTCGAGGTTCGGACTCACGAAGTCACCGACCTTGGCGATGGAGGCCACCTCGGGTGGATAGTCGTCGTACGTCGTGACGCCGACGAGTTCGCCCGTGAGACCGAGGGCGGCGACGATCTCCGTGTTCGCGGGCGCCAGGCTCACTACACGCTCCGGACGCTGCTTCACTCGCACCGTCCGGCCGGCGTCATCGGTGATGACCACGGGGAAGACGGCGGTCTCCTGCCGCCTCGGCTTCTCGACCTGCTTCGGAGCGGGACGCGCGCACCCCGCGCCGAGCGCGGCGAGCAGTAGCGCCGCGGCGAGCGCGGCTCTCGTGCGACGAACTCTCTTGCTTTTCCGATCCATGGTGCCTCCCGACGGTCGCAGCCAACCCTGTCGTGCCGAGCGGCGGCTGCAACGACGAAAGCCCGCACTTAGGCGGGCCTTCGGGATGCAGGTCTCTCACGAGCGCCCACGTGCGGCGCCGCGAACAGCCTCTTCCCTCGAAGGCCGTGTCGCGCACCCTTGGGCAGGTCTCCCGACTTCGCTAGGGGTCTTGCTCCCTGGCGTCACGGTGGCGGGTCCGTGCCGGTATCGCACCGGCTTCCCTATTCTCCCGCTTCGGCGTCTCTCGCTTCGGCGGGCACCCAAGGCCGCGTTCTCGGTTGTCGCCGTCATCATAGGCCCACGGACGCCGCGGGGAAAGGGCGCGATCGCGTCGTCGCGGACTAGGGCACGCTGGACGAACCGTTCGGGAGGTTCGCGACGGAGTTGACCGGGTTGATCACGCCCCTGCTCATCGTGAAGACCGTCCACAACCCGCCGATGCGCCCGGCCGGCACGCCGAACGTCGCGCGCAACCCCTTCGAGTCGTAGACGCGCACGATGGCGCCCGAAGACGACAGCGAAGTACCCGTGCCGCCGGCGGACCAGTTGTAGACCGAGAAGCGATACGTACCGGTCGAGGAGAGGCGGTAGACCGAGGTGGTCTCCGGACCGAACGCGTTCGTGCCATCGACGTCGAGAGCGGCGACCGTCGTGCCGGTGCTAGGGAACCGCTTCTGCCCGAAGGAGATGTGATACGTGTGCGTGCCGCTCCCGGCCGGGTAGTAGCTCAGGTGCGAATCGAGGTCGCTCGGCGACGATCCCCAGGTGAGCACGACGCGCACCTGGCGCGCCGCTCCGGTGAAGACGGGAGAGACGACGGCGTCCTGGCCGGCGCGCGTGGTTCCGCCGATCGAGATGATCGTCAGATACGTCGTGATGTAGCCGGCGCCCGAGACCTGCGCGGTGTAGACGCCGCGCGGAAGGCTCGCGAACGAGTACGCGCCGCCTCGAGGTGGGTGACCCTGCCTGACACGGCGCTCGCGCCGTGGTAAGCCATCCCGATATATCCGTTCGCGGAGAACCGGACCTCGTAGCCGTCGCCCTTGGCGACCGGGATGGCGAACCCGCCGTTCGAGTCGGTGACTCCACTCGCGACGAGGGTGCCTTTCGAGTAGACGCCGACCGTGGCACCGGGGATGACGCCGTCGCTCGTGACGCCCTTGACCACACCGGCGATCTTGCTCGGCGAGAATCCGAGACGCTTGGGTCTGACGAAAGACCTCGATAGAGGGACCGCAATCGCGAGCAGGACCGCCACGACGAGGGCGATGGCCCACCATGTCGCGCGGCGTCCACCGCCGCCATGCGTGTCCATGCTTCACCCTCCTGGGTCACGGCCGAGAGATGCGAGCGGAGCGCGTCACGAATCTTCATACCCTCTATCGGCAGCTACTCGGTGTCGAACGGCAGTCACCGCGACGAACGGTCGCAAAAAGACGCCGAAGGGAGGGGACCGGAGTCCCCTCCCTTCATGGAATCCATATGAGAACGTGACTCCTACGGCACGGTGCTCGACGAACCGCTCGTGTAGTTCGCGACGGTGTTCACCGGGGTGATCACGCCGTTGCTCATGGTGAAGACGGTCCACAGACCGCCCGTGCGCCCGCCCGGAACGCCGAACGTCGCGCGGATCCCCGTCGAGTCGTAGACGCGCACGATGGCGCCCGAGGGCGACAGCGACGTGCCCGAACCGCCGGCGGAGTAGTTGTAGACGGAGAAGCGGTACGTGCCGGTCGACGACATCTGGTAGATGGTCGTCGTCTCCGGGCCGAACGCGCTCGTGTCGTCGTGGTCGAGCGCCGCGGTCGTGGTGCCCGTGCTCGGGTACCGCGGCGTGGAGAAGTAGACGTGATACGTGCGAGTGCTGCTCCCGGCCGGATAGTAGCTCAGGTGCGAGTCGAGGTCGTAAGGAGACGCTCCCCACGTGAGCACGATGCGCACCTGGCCCGCCGCGCCGGTGAAGACCGGCGAGATGACGGCGTCCTGGTTGGCGCGTGTCGTACCGCCGACCGAGATCACCGTGAAGTACGTCGTGACGTAGCCGGTCCCCGAGACCTGCGCCGTGTAGACGCCGCCCGGAAGACTCGCGAACGAGTACGCGCCGCCGGCGCCCGTGGTGGCGGAGTAGCCGAGAAGCGACCCGGTGCGATCGTTCATACCGGACCTGAGCGCGACGCTCAGACCGGCGACGCCCTGCGCGTTGAGCGCATTGCGGACGGCGCCGCTCGCGGCTCCGGAGCCGCTCTCGGACGTCGTCACGAGGTACGCCGTCTCGAGATAAGTCACCCTGCCGGACGCGATATTCGCGCCGTGGTACGTCACGCCGAGATAGCCGTTCGCCGAGAACCGGACCTCGTAGGCGTTGCCCGCGACGACCGGGATGTTGTAGCCGCCGCTCGCGTCTGTGAGACCGCTAGCCACGAGAGTGCCCCCGGAGGTGTAGACGCCCACCGTCGCGCCGGAGATACCGGCGTTGCTCGTGGCGCCCTTCACCACGCCGGAGACGGCGGTGCTGCCGCTGGGCGCGAAGACGTACCAGATGCCCGTCCCCGTCGCCGCCGAGTACAGCACGCTCGCGTCGGCCCGTCCGTCGCCGTTCACGTCGCCCGCGGTGAGCTTGCACCGCGAGAACGGGAGCGAGCCGCGCCACAGCACGGACCTCGCCAGCGTCGAGCCGTTCGACGTGAGCAGCCACAGCTCCGAGGTCGTCGCCGTCACCTGCTTGAGGATGAAGACGTCCGCCTTGTGGTCGCCGTCCGCGTCACCCGCCGCGATCTGCGCGTACGGCGCCGAGAGCGTTCCGCTCCACATCGTGCGGGAGCCGAACGCGCTGCCGCTCGAGATGTAACCGTCGACCTTCGCCGTCGCGCCCGAGTACTGGTAGAGAGCGAGCGCGTCGGCCTTGCCGTCGCCGTTGACGTCGCCCATCGCGACCTTCATCGCCGGGACGTTGGCCCGTCCACGCCAGTACTGGCGGTTGGTTAGAGCGTAACTCGCCGAACGTACCGCCGAGCTAGCCCGCGCGCCGACCTCGGCCAGAGCCTTCCCTACCGCCGGAGCGCCTTGCGCCACCAGCGGGACGGCGCTCACAAGGAGCAGCGCCACAACGACTGCGGACGCCCAGCGCTTCGCGCGGCGTCCGCCATTGCCGTTCGTATCCATTATGGGTCTCCTCTGCGAGTAGACGCGCCGCCCACGGAACGCGCGGCGGGTATGCATTCTACTCTCTTTCTCACCCACTTTCGACCCTCAGTCATCGCCTCCGGCGGGCGCCGGTCGAGCGAAACGGTTCCTCACGAGCCGCGTCACGACCATGACGAACACGAAGACCACGGCGACCTCCGCGGCGAAGAAACCCACGATGTCGGCCGACTTCGAGTTCAGGACCGGGTTGTCTGGATGGAAGTACTTGGGCGTGGTCAGCAGGAGCACCCAGATCGCACCGCCGAGAGCCACGTCGAGCGCGGCCGTCAGACGCTTGTTCTCGAAGATGAGGTCGACCAGGAGCAGTGCGAGAGCGGCGAGGAGGACGCCTATCGTCATGTGCATCCGAGGCTCGGAGAGGAGGATGCCGCCCCAGGCCAGCTTCATCGAGATGACACCGAGCACGGCGTTGATCATCCACAGCGCCAGAGAGACGTAGCGGAAGGCCGCCGCCCAGGAGTAGAGGCGTTCCTGACGCAGGCCCAGATAGCCGACCGCGAAGATCGCGGCGATGCTGAACGTCGCGAGATTCACCCACGTCGAGGCGCCGTGGAAGAGGACGAAGCTCAGGAGGTCTCCGAGGGTGCGATCCGCGGGCGTCTCCGCCACGAGAAGGGCGGTGAGCGCTCCTGAGCCGATGAGCACGTACCACGACCCACGCTCACCGGTGCGTGAGGGCACTCGCATGATGGGAGGACCTTCCTCTCGCTCGGCCTTCGGCCAGGATGCGCACATGGTACCATCATCGCGGCGTGCCGGGCGCGCGCCGGTCCGCGCGCGTAGGCCTGAACCGCGGCGGACCCTTCTTGGAGTGAGCATGCCCACCGAACGACCGAACGGGATCGCCGCTCAGATGGGGCGCTATCTTCTCGTCGCCGTGGTCGCCGCGGCGACCGACACCGCCACCCTATGGGCGCTCGACAGGCTCCTAGGGGTGCACTACACCCTCGCCGCGGCCGCCGGGTTCATCGTCGGGCTCATCGTCAACTTCGGCCTGGCGAGATCGCTCGTCTTCGGACCGACGCGACTACCGGTAGCCGGCGAGTTCTCCGCGTACGCCGTCATCGGCGTCGTCGGGCTCGGCCTGACCGAACTGGTCCTCTGGGTGACGCACGGCCTCGCAGGCATGGACCTCCTCGCCGGTAAGGCGTTCGCCCTCGGGATAGTCTTCTTCTGGAACTTCTTCGCCCGGCGTCAGCTCGTCTACGGCCGGGCCGACACGGAAGGGGCCGGCGCGTGACCGAAGACGCGAAGCGCGTGGTCATCATCGGAGGCGGGCCGGCCGGGCTCACCGCGGCGTACGAGCTCTCCCGCAACGGGGCCGACGTGACCGTACTCGAGGCCTCCGGACAGGTGGGCGGCATCTCGCGCACCGTGGACTTCGAGGGGTACCGCTTCGACCTCGGCGGACACAGGTTCTTCAGCAAGTCCGAAGAGGTCGAGCGGCTTTGGGACGAGTTCATGGCCCCCGAGCGACTGCTCGTGCGGAACCGCCTCTCGCGCATCTACTACGGCGGCAAGTTCTACTTCTACCCGCTGAAGATCGGCAACGCTCTGAGCAACATGGGGATCGTCGCCTCCGGGCTCGTCCTCGCGAGCTACGCATGGGCGCACGTGAATCCCCGCCGTCCGGAGACCAGCTTCGAGGACTGGGTCTCGAACCGATTCGGACGACGCCTCTACGAGATGTTCTTCAAGAGCTACACGGAGAAGGTCTGGGGCATCCCGTGCACCCGCCTGAGCGCCGAGTGGGCCGCCCAGCGCATCAAGGGCCTCTCGCTCACCGGCGTGCTGCTCAACGCGCTCAAGGGCGGGCGCGGCAACACGGTGAAGACGCTGATCGAGCAGTTCCGCTATCCCCCGCTCGGTCCCGGCCAGTTGTGGGAGGCATGCGCCACGAAGTGTGTCGCGGCCGGCGTGGACCTCCGCATCGGCGAACGCGTCACGAGGATAGCGCGCGCCGCCGACGGCCGCGTCAGTGGAGTCGTGACCACCGACGCGTCCGGCGCCGTGAAGCGGCATATCGCGGACGACGTGCTGAGCAGCATGCCCATCCGCGACCTGTTCGCATCCATCGAAGGGGCGCCCGAGGAACTGCGCGATCGCGCGAAGAACGTCAAGTACCGCGGCTTCATCGTGGTCGCGGTCGTCTTCGACGAGCCCGACCTCTTCCCCGACAACTGGGTCTACATCCACGCCGGCGAGGTGAAGGTCGGTCGGGTGCAGAACTTCAAGAACTGGAGTCCGCACCTCGTCCCCGATCCCGGCACGACATGTCTGGGCATGGAGTACTTCGCGGATCCCGGCGACGACCTCTGGACTTCGCCCGACGCCGCGCTCATCGCGCTCGCCGAGCGCGAGGTCCGCGAGATCGGGCTCGTGAAAGCGGGTACGGCGCTCAAGGGCGCCGTGGTCCGCGTGCCGGACGCCTACCCCGTGTACGAGACCGAGCACGATGCCTTCTTCGCCCCGCTGCGCGAATGGCTCGACACGGTCCCCGGCCTCGCATGCATCGGGCGCGCCGGTCAGCACCGCTACAACAACATGGACCACTCGATGATGACGGGACTCCTCGCCGCGAGGAACGTCCTCGACGGCGGACATCGCGACGTCTGGTCGGTCAACACGGATGCCGAATACCACGAGGAGCAGCGATGAGCCCGAAGAGCGCCCGCCCTGCCGAGACGTCCGCGAACGGCTCCCCGGCGGCGCAGTGGTTCCTCATCGCCGTACTGCTCGTCGCGATCTTCTCGGTGAGCGCCGCGGCCCGCCTCCCGAACCTCGGCCGGCCGCTCGCAGAGCATCACGAGTGGCTCACGGCGACCGTCCTGCGCAATCTGGACATCTGGTGGCAGGAGGGAGCGCTGCGCGACGGCTTCCAGCCGATCTTCTCGTACACGCTCCCTGCCGACAAATGGATCAACGACCAGGCGAGCGAGCACTTCGACTCGAAGGGGAACTACTACTACACGTCATACGGGCCCTTCGCGTACATCGCGCCGTATGCCGTCTTCAAGGCCCTCGGCCAGCGTCCCTCGCCGTTCGGGCTCGAGCTGTTCAACATGGTCTTCCACTTCATCTGCTCCGTGTTCATCTTCCTCATCCTGTACGAAGTGCTCAGACCGAAACGGGCGGTCGAGTTCGCCGCTCCGCTGCTGGGGTTCGTCTTCTACGTCTTCGCGCCGGAGACCCTCTGGTTCCAGTCGAACGTGTACATGTCCGACACGTTCGTGCAGGTCTTCTTCATCGTCGGGATCTGGCTCTTCTTCCGGTTCTCGAGACACCCCGACTCGAAGTGGCTCTACCCCATACTCATCGGCGTCGACGTCTTCCTCATGACGTGGACGGAGTGGATCGGCATCTTCTTCGCGGCGGTCGTGGGGATCTATGCCCTCGCGAACTGGCGCAAGCCGCCGATGCGCAGGCTGTTCGTGGCGGTCGCCGCCGGAGCGGCCCTCGCGGTGGTCCTCTTCTTCGCGCAGTACTCGCTCATCAGCGGCGTCGGCGGGCTAGTGAGATCGTCGCTGGATAAGTACAAACTCCGCTCCGGCGTCACCGGCACCTCGGTCCTGCGCTGGGACGACCCGGAATCCTGGATCCGCATCGGGACCCACTACAAGGGCGGGTATGCGCCTTTCCTCGTGCTCGCGGTCTCGCTGGGGCTCGCGACGTACGCGATGCTGTTCGTGGAGCCCGCGCGCGAGGCAAGGCCGCTCGGGGCGCGCGCGAAGACCGCGCTGCAGTTCGCCTTCCTGCCGGTCTTGCTGCACCACATCGTCTTCTTCGACTTCACCGCGAACCACGACTTCTCGGTGCTGAAGACAGCGGTGCCGCTCGCGCTCGTGCTCGCATTCCTCTTCGAGGAGATCCGGCGCGGCGTGGAGCAGGTGGACCCGAAGAACCTCACCGTGGCCGTCACCGTGCTCTTCCTGGTGGCGACGGGCTTCGCCGCCTCGCGCGGCCTGCACGACTACCGCAACCAGGAGATCCTGTTCCGCCTCGGCGCGTACAGGCAGATCGGCGAGCGGATCAAGCGCGAGGCGAAACCGGACGAGGTCGTCTTCATCAAGCGGCTGGCTCCGTGGTTCACCATCAACCCGCAGATCGTCTACTACGCGGGCCGCAACATCACGATGTGGGGGACCGAAGCCGACGCCGACGCGTTGCTGAAACAGACCGGCTCGCGCAAAGCGCTCGTCGTCATCATCAACGCGAACGGCTCGATGAGCATCGAGCACTACGCGCCAAAGACGCCCTAGCGCGCTCCGGCCCTCGTCACATCATGTAGAGCATGTAGTAGACCGCTATGCCCGACAGGCCCGAGGCGAGGTAGGACCACACCGCCCAGACGCCCGATCGGGCATGCTTCGGCGCGTACTCCTTCGAGAGGCCGTAGGTCCTGCGCCCCTTGCCGCTCGTGCCCTGGCGGATGCCCTTCACGGTCAGCACGATCCCGAGGACGAACGCCACGGACGAGATGATCGAGTGCACCATGACGACCGGCAGGTAGACGGCGAAGAAGAAGGTGTCGTGCTTCGGGAAGAGGACGGTCGGCTCGAGTACCCTACGCAGCATATAGACGACGAGGAAGCCGACGTCGACAACGACGGTGACGAGCATCAGCCAGTGATGGCTCCAGCCGCGATGCTTGCGGCCGTACCACCACCCGACGACGATCATCCCGACGATGATCGTCTCGAGGATGAGACTCACGTCGGAGAGCAGCGTCGCCCTAGTGCCGAGGAACCCCGTCATCGAACACTCCCTTCGTCTGCGGCCATGTCCGGAAGACGGACCGTGAACGTGGAGCCGCGCCCGATCTCGCTCTCGACCGCGATGCTGCCGCCGAGCAGTTCGGCGAGGCGCGCCGAGACCGTGAGACCGAGACCGGTGCCCGCGGGCTTGCCCGCCACCCGGGAGTGTACCTGGTGGAACTCCTCGAAGACATGCTCGATCTCGCCGGCGGCGATGCCGATGCCGGTGTCCGCGACGCGGAAGACCATCTCCGGGCCCTCTCGCTCGACCGTCAGGGTGACGCCGCCCGATACTGTGAACTTGAGGGCGTTGCCCACGAGGTTGTAGAGGATCTGGCGCAGCTTCGTCTGGTCGGTCGAGAGGGGTCCCTGGTCCGCGCAACCCTCGGTGCGCAGGTAGAGCCCACGCGCATCGGCGAGCGGGCGCATCGATCCCACCACCTGGGTGCAGACCTCGCCGATGTCCACGGGCGCGACCGAGACCTTCATGCGACTCGCCTCGATGCGTGAGAGGTCGAGGATGTCGTCGATCAGCTCGAGCAGGTGCTTACCGGAGTTGTTCACCATCGTGAGCTGCTTGCGCTGCTCGGCGTTGATCTCGCCCGCCATTCCCTCGAGCATCAGCCCCGAGAAGCCCAGGATCGAGTTGAGCGGAGTTCGCAACTCGTGACTGACGTTGGCGAGGAAGCGTCCTTTCGCCTCCGTCGCCTCGCTCAGTTCCGCATTGCGTGCCTGGAGCTCGACCGTGCGATCGTCGACGAGTTCCTCGAGGTGCGAGCGCTCGTCCTCCAGCTCGGCCAGCGCCTGCTGCACGCTCGCGAGACTCTCCTGCAGTCGGCCCGCCATCACGTTGAAGGCCTCGGTGAGCACGGCGACCTCGTCCCGGCCTTCCACTGGAAGGCGCTCGAACCCGCCCTTGGCGCCGAACCGATCGGCAGCCTCGGTGAGGCGATCGAGCGGGTGCGTCACGAAACGAGAGAGCCAGACGACGAAGAGGATCTCGGCGAGCACGGCCGCGATGGTCAGCGCCACCGCCTGGAGTATCACCACGCGCGCGGCCGCGACCTCGGAACGCATCCCCATACCGACGTGGACCTCGGCCTGCGTGCCCGCGAGCAGCCGCCGTCCGACGTCGACGACGGGCCGGTCGCCGAGGCTCAGCTCACGCGCCCCGTCCCGACGCGCAACGGGAACCACGTTCGCGTCGACGAGTCCGAGGGGGAATCCGCCGGAAAAGGTATGTGCGACGACCTCTCCGTCCAGCCCGATGACGTAGACGTACTCCACATCCGGGTCCTCGGCCCGGAACGCCTTGATGACGTCGTGGACGCGCACCGAGTTGTCGGCGATCACGTCATCGGCGACCGAGAGTGTCAGTTGCGCGGCGGTCGCGACTCCGCGAGATCTGAGAGCTGCACGCAGCTGGTCGGTCGCCACCCGCACCGTACCGTAGGCTAGGAGGACTCCCGTCAAGGCGACAGCCAACGCGCCCCCAAGGGCGAACTTCGCCCACAGCTTCACGGCAGCGGCTCCTCGTCCCCCAACATATCGAGACGGCGCAATGCGGTCTCGACCACATCGTAGTCACGCGGTCCGGCGGCGACGAACCCCCGGGGCATCTCGGTCCTCTCCCAGTGGTAGAGACCCGCTCTGTCGCGCCCCGCCGGACGGAACGCGACGAGGGCCCGCTGGATCGCCTCGGCCGTCGCGGTCGGGAAGCCCGCGCGCACCGCCAGTCCGCTCGTCGGGTACTCCCCGGAGAACGCGACGATGCGCAGCAGGCCCTCCTTCGCCAGGTCGCCGGCGAGCGTGTCCTGCAGGCCGCCGGCGTCGTAGCGGCCCGACGAGACGGCCTCGGCGCACGCCTGGTGCGAGCCGGTGAACTCCCAATCGCCCAGATCCGAATCGCGCACGCCGGCGTCGAGCAGCATGATCTCCGGGATGAGGTGTCCCTGGGTCGAAGACTCGGCGCCGAAGGCGAACGAACGTCCCATCAGATCCGCCAGCTCGCGCACCGGGCTGTCCGGGCGCACCACGATCGCCGCCCGGTAGTTGTCCTCGCCCACCGCGTTGATCCCGCGCGCCAGACACCGTGCGCCGTACCGGTCCTGCGCACGGACGAAGCTCACCGCCCCGACGAACGCGACGTCGACGACGCCGCGGCCGAGGTTGTCGACGATGCTCTCGCTCTTCTTGGTGAAGCGGAGCTCGAACTCGCGCCCGGTAGCGCGATGGAGATACGCCAGGAAAGGCGCATAGATGCGCGCCTCTTCGTAGGGATCGAGCCGAGGATCGAAGCCGACCTTGATGGTGGCCGGCGCGCCCGCGCGACGCGCCTTGACGGCGCCGACGGCACGTCGTTCGAGGTCCACCCGGAGCCGCGGCGTGCCCGCGCAGCCGCAGATCGCACCGGCCGCGAATGACGCGACTAGCGCCACCGTCACGAGCCGATGCGGCAGGGACCACCTCACGGCACCATCATCCCCCGGGGCCTGAGGCCGGGCAACCGTCCCCTTCTCGCGCGAGCGGCAGCACGAGCGAGAAACTCGAGCCCTCTCCCGGTCGGCTCTCGGCGGCGAGCCGCCCTCCCATCCCGCGCGCGACGCGGTCGCAGAGGACGAGACCGAGGCCGATGCCCGGCGTCTTGCCTCCGCGCTCCGGTCCGACCTGGTAGAACCCGGCGAGGATGCGGACGAGATCGTCGGGCACGAGACCGATGCCCGTGTCTTCGACCGCGAGAGTGGCCGTCTCGGCATCGTGCGACGAGAGAAGGGTCACCGTACCGCTCGATGTGAACTTCACCGCGTTGTCGAGCAGGTCGAGGACGGCCTGGAGCACGCGCGCGCGGTTGCCGCACAGACGCGCGTCGCCGGAGTCCTCGCTGACCACGAACCGGAGCCCGTGCTCGTCCGTCCAACGCCGGCCGAAGACCACGGCCTCGGCGACGATCTCGGAGAGCGGGAACACCTCGATGGGCTCGTCGACGCGTCCGGGCTCCATGCGGGAGAGCGCGAGCACGTCCTCGACGAGCATCCGGAGGCGCTGCGCGGCGCCGTATACGAAGCCCAGCTGGCGTTGCTGCTCGTCGTTGACCTCACCCGCCAGTCCCTGGAGAAGGACGCCGGTGAACCCGATGATGGAGTTCAGGGGCGTGCGCAGCTCGTGGCTGACGCTCGACATGAACCTCTCGGCCGCGTCGCCCGTGCGCTCGAGCTCCGCGACCCTGACCGCGCAACTCAGGTCGCGGGCGACGGTGATCACGTGCGGACGCCCGTCGAGCGACAGCCGCCTGGAGTGCAGCTCGAGCGGGAACGTCGAACCGTCCTTGCGCAGACCCAGGGTGCACATGAGCAGCACCTCTTGCGAGCGGGTGACGTCCGACACGGGGGGCTCCCCCATCTTCGAGCGAACGTCCACGTCCATGGGACCGAGCGCGAGCAGTTCCCGGCGCTCGTAGCCGAACATCTCGCACGCGGCATCGTTGACTTCGACGAAGTGCGTCGGCTGCCCGGAGTCGTCGACGCCGTGGACGAGGACGCCGTCGCTCGCGTTCTGGAAGACGGTGCGGAACCGCTCCTCGCTCTCGACGAGTTCGCGGCGAGCCTCCGCCTCCCGCGAGACGTCGATGACAGTCCCGGCCGTGCCGAAGTACTCGCCCTGATCGTCCACGAGCGGGATGATCTCGCCGGAGCAGTGGACCCGCTTGCCGTCGCGAAAACCCATGCCCACGGAACGGAGCTGCTGCGGCTGGAGCGACTGGCGGGCGCGCAGGTAGACGTCGGCGAAGCGGCCTTCGCCCTCGATGCTCGACGGGAGCATGTCCCGAAGGGGATGCGTGCCGACTGCGCGCTCGACGGGAACGCCCGTGATGACGGCCATGCGAGGGCTCCAATAGATCACGCGATCGTCGCGGTCGACGATCCAGATGCCGATGAAGCTCGCGTCGACGATGCGCCCCATGAGCGCGCCGTCGGACCACGGCGGTCGTTGTTCGATCCCCACCGGTACCCCCCTTGATCCGGCGACGCGGTGGAGACGTCGCCCCAAAGGACTATACCGTCGTTGCGGCGCGAACGGGCGACTCGTTCCGACGAACGGGCTGATATTCTGGAGGTATCGGCGACCGAGGGAGGATGCGATGCCGATGAGACCGCCGCACCACTCGCTGCCCGACGACGCCGCGGACTCGATGTACCAGGGGCGCTGGACCGAGACGGTGCCGCCTCGCGTGGCGGTCTACCCCGAGACGGGGGACTCCGCCGCCGACGCCGAGATGCTGGAGCAAGCGGGCATCGAGCGGCTCACGTACCGGCCGGAGGACGGCAGCGGCTTCGCGTTCCCGGGGCTCGAGGGGTTGCTGGAGAGGTTGGGGTAGAGGGAGTGGCGGGTCAACCCACGATCTCCTCGAGCAACGAGTCGGCCTGTCGCAGGCAGTACTCCCGGACCGTCTTCCAGTCGTGGTCGGCGAGCATCACCGGATCGGGCTCGGCCTCTGCTTCCTCGAAATACGCGAGGCTGCGCAGCACGTGCACGGGGTTGACCTCGACGGCAGGCATCTTGCGGGGCAGCGCGGCCAGGAGTTCCCGGATCGTGAGACCCGTCCGTCCTAGGTGGTAGAGGTCGATGAAGTCCTTGCGGCTGCCGCGCTGGGCGACGGCGACGAGCTTCATGCAACCGATGTCGAGAAGGCCGGCGACCGGCACGGCGAACCGGCCCCGCGCTAGCTCTTCGAGCAGCATGTACGGATAGTGGAAGAGGCTCACGCGCACGCCCGCGACCGAACCGACGAACGTCCCGGGCTCTGCGCGGTCGATCACGACGGTGCCGCAAGCGGTCAGCGCCGGCGCGACCGGCTCCCAGGACCACGGGCGCTCGGTGAACAGGTCGAGGTCGTCGGACAGGCGATGGCCGAGCTGCAGCGCGAGACCCGTGCCGCCTGCCAGGTAGAAGCCCGCGAGTTCCCGCTGCTCGCCTAGGCGCGCAAGCGTCTCCCGCGTGGCAGGTGACAGCGACTCCTCATGCAGCGGTCCCACGGCGCCTCCCGAGCAGTTCGGACCAGGCCGCGGCGACGCGATGCGGGAGCGCGCGGTCGTGGGCGGCGAACTGTGCGAGCCGATCCTCGCCGTAACGGCGGAAGAGCCAGGCGACCTGCGCCGGCCGGCCCGCCTCCAGGACGCGCCGGATGATGAATCCGGCGTTGCGCTCCTCGTCGAGCGCGGACAGGTCGACGTCCCAGATGACGGAGGAGAGGTCGGGCCGCGCCAGACCGCCGGCGAGGCGCTCGACCTCCGAGAGCGGGACTAGCGTGACGCGCTCGGAGACCCTGGTCGCCCCGAGGCGCCCGGACGCGATCCAGTCGCGCACGGTCCGCGGAGTGACCCGCAACAGGCGTGCCGTCTCCTTGACCGTCACCGTGGGGCACATGGAAGTCTCCTCGTGGTGGGATGGGGGAGATTATAGCACGGTCTAGGTGCGAAGTTTCCGTTATTTCCGTTACTCGCGAGGTGAGACTGAGCGTCTTTGACTCGCAGCGTGGTATCGTATATGATACCGTAATGGTCAGAAGAGTCGTCATCGACACCTGTGTGTTCGTCTCGGCGCTACGTTCGTCCCGAGGCGCTTCGCATCGCCTCTCGATGTTGATCGGCGGGACGGAGTTCGAGATCGCCCTGTCAGTTCCGCTCGTCCTCGAGTACGAGAGCGCAGCGAAACGCATGGCATCCGAGACCGGGCTGTCGAGCGGGGACGTCGACGACATCCTCGACTACCTGTGCAGTGTGGCTCACCTGCAAGAGATCCATTTCTTGTGGCGCCCGGTCCTGAAGGATCCAGGAGACGACCACGTGCTCGAACTCGCGGTCGAAGCGGAATGCGACGTCATCATCACCCACAACACCCGGGATTTCGTCGGTTGCGAGGACTTCGGAGTCAAGGCGATGACACCCGGAGAGTTCCTGCGAGAGATAGGTGGTGCCCCGTGAGCACGATCAGCCTGCGTCTGCCGGAGTCGCTACACAAGAAGGTACGCGAGCTCGCGAAGTCCGAAGACGTCTCAATCAACCAACTCATCACCACGGCGCTCGCCGAGAAGATGTCGGCGCTGATGACCGTGGACTACCTGCAGGAGCTAGCCGCCCGCGGCGACCGCGCCAAGTTCGAGCGCGCGATGTCCAAGGTCCGAGACACCGGCCCCGATGAGAAGGACGTCTGATAGAGCGGGACCTACTCCGCGAGTCGCCGCACGCCAGCGATCACGGATCCGACGGCTTCGGTGAGGGACTCCGTTCCCCGGTCGGCCCATCCGCGAAGATCGCCGACATCGGTGTCGAGACCCTCGCTCGCAAGAGCGTCACGCTGGGACTTCAGAACCTCCGCGAGACGCACCCACTCGGCGTCTTCCGAGAGCCCGGCAGGACGCAGCGCGTCCAGCAATGCGACCAGCGCCGGCCACACGCGCACCCAGTCCACATACGTGGGCGCCGGTACACCGACGTCCCGCAACTCACCCGCCAGCCGATACAGTGTCCGGCGGCCGTCAGACCGCTTCTGAGCGAGTCGCGCATCCGCGAGCTCCGACAGGTACTCGGCTACCGGCGCCTGATTGTAGGCCGCGCGTTCCGCGATCAGCCGGCCGTGCGCCCACTCGTGCGTCCACAGGTAGGTGAGCACCTCCGCACGCGCGCCGGGACCCGCGAGCGCTCGCGCCCTGAAGCGCATGCACGCCGGCTCCGCCGCGTCCGGCGATCGCGACATACCGCGCAGCTCCGGACTCGAGCGCAGGAAGCCGGAGCGCTCGAACAGATCGTCGGTGCTCGCCCAGTTCGCGGTGTCCTCACCCGCAGAGCGAAAGAGCGGCTCGGCGCTATATTCGCCGGCTTCCTCCTGGGCTAGGACCCCCGCCCAGGCGAGCTGACGGAGGCTCGACCTCGCCCCGTACTTCGCTGTCACCTCCGCGACCACACCGAGCAGCCTTCGCTGGTCGCCCGACGTGCGTCTGCCGAGTCGCCGGAGGCGCGCCATGTCCAGCAGCCGTGCGTTCGCGGCCACCCAATCGAGCATCTCGTCGAACAGGCGAGCGTCCGATCGACCGACGGCGAGAGTCGCGAGCGTGAGCGCCTCGGGGTCGATGATCGTCCGCCGGCTCGCCCGCACGCCCGCGACACCCATCCCCGTCCATTGGCTCCAGGCGAGTTCGAGCACAGCGTCTACGAGCCGGTCGTACAAGCTGCTAGTCCCCATCGGAGAACACCTCCGCAGCTCGATCGCATCCGTAGTGACGCAGGAGTCCCTCGAGCATCGTCCGACTGTTCTGTCCGGTCATTATGACCGTTACATGCAGTCAGTGCAAGGCAGACGCCGCGTCCGAGCCCCATCATGTGCCGACCGTCAACACCGCGCCAGCCAGGAGCACGACCCCGTCGGCAAGGACTCGGCTAGGAGCGAGCGAACATGACCAGAGGCTCGAAGTCGGCGTGCTGGTCTGCTCGCCGCAAAGCCTCCAGGTACGCGCTGCGTGCGGCGCCTTTCTCGCTCAGATCCTGAGCTCCCCACGTGAACACCGGCCGCCCAAGAGCCGCAACCAGGAGATCGGCCGCCAGCCGGGAATGCCGGCCGTTCCCATTCGGGAACGGATGGATCGCCACAAGGCGGTGATGGAAGCGGACCGCCAGCTCGTCCGGAGACCAAGGCAGCCTCTCAGGGTCCGCCGTCTGAACGAGCACGTCGGCCAGCAAGTCACGAACCTGGGTCGGGATGTACGGCCAATGGGCGCCCATGTTCGTATCGTGCTGCCTGTAGCTACCCGCCCACCTCCAGACGTCACCGAACATGCGCCTGTGGAGGTTCCGCATCGACTCGTCGGTCATCAGCGAGGCGAGACCGCCCGGGCCGTTCTTCGATGAAGCCCATGCGATCGCCTTCGCAATGTTCTCCTGCTCGGCGATGTTCAGGTCGGCCCGCGTCGCCACCCATGTCGGGATCAGCCCTTCGGCGTCCCCGGGGTCGACCGGGGTGGCGCCTTCCGGCTCGTCGAACAGACCGGACGTGCTCACTTCTTCGCGCCTCCTCGCGACCAGAGTCGCCCCGAATCCATGACCGCCTGGAGTTGCGCTTCGAGCGAGGAGGGCAGCACCTCGCCTTCTTGTGCCTCTAGGGCCATCGTCTGGTGGACCCGGCCCATCTGTTGGTCGAGAACCGTTCGCGCCTGACGTTGAACGGTCTCCTCGAGACTGGTGTTGGGGATGAAGGCGTACACCAGCGTGCAGTCCATCGCCTCGGCGGCGCGACGAAGCGAAGACAAGCGGATGCCGCCCGTCTTCTCCTTCTCCTCGAGGGAGCGGACGGAAGCGCCGCTGATGCTCATGCGAGCCGCCAGATCCGCGGCAGACATACCGAGCGCATCTCTCAAGGCGCGGATCCACCCGAGCCGAGGCGGGGCATATAGCGACGGCGGCCCCATCGGGACGAGGCGTCGATCGAGTACTTCACGGGCCCTTCGGGCACCTTCACGTGTAGCCATCAGAGACTTCTTTCTCTATTGCGCTGTCCGTAATGGTGAGTATATTCGCTATTTGGCTCGGGTCAATAGAGGATATGTTCGCTCTTTCGCTGGTGGCTGCTCTGCCAGTCGATCGGCATCGACGCCGCACGGCTGATCGCCGAGCCGAACCTCTTCGGCCCGATACTCGAGGACTTCGTCGCCACCGAGCTGTTCAAGCTGCTGGAGACGAGCGCCGTGCGGGCCGACGTGCTCCACTTCCGCACCGGCGACCGCGAGGTGGACATCGTCCTCGAAGACCGCCGCGGTCGCATCGTGGGCATCGAAGTGAAGGCCTCGGACAGCCCCGGACGGGAGGACTTCCGGGGCATCGAGGCGATGCGGGACATGCTCGGCGAGCGCTTCCACCGGGGCATGCTGCTGCACACGGGGACGGCGGCGGTGCCGGCGGGCGACCGGCTGTGGTCAGTGCCGGTGGACGCGCTGTGGAGGGTGGGGTAAGGGAATCAACCCGGCTAGCCGGAGGCCTCGCGTAGAGAACTCGCGGCTGGAGTTCTCCCGGCCGTCGGCCAGGAGACACTACTCATCAGAGCAGGGCGATTAGCTCGTCAATCACTTGGTCGGGCTTACGTCTCAGTTCGCACTCCCAGACGGTGACGACCGTCCATCCCTCCGCCTCGAGATCTGCGACCTGCCGAGCGTCGCGTGCTTCGTTCGCGACGAACTTCGCCTCCCAGAACTCGGCGTTGGACTTCGGCGCCGACGGGCCACAGTACGGGCATCGGTGCCAGTAGCAGCCGTTCACGAAGATGGCCACCTTTCGCCCTGGGTACGCGATGTCCGGCCGACCGGGCGCCTTCTTCCAGTGCAGCCGATACCCGGGGTAGCCAGCTTCGCGCAGCAGGCGGCGCAGCCGCATCTCCGGGCCCGTGTTCTTGCCGCGGTTCGCCTGCATCGTGCGGCGAACGGTGGATGACGAGGCCTGTGGGTTTGGTGGCAGCAGCGGCATATCAGCCCTGCGCGGTCGGCGTCTTCAGTTTCGCAAGGTCCTCGGCCAGTACTCGGCCGATGCTCTCCACGACTCCGACGACGAGGGCATTGCCCATACAGAACGCGCGCTTGCCGTCGGACAGTCCCTCGGTCCAGTTGTCAGGGAAGCCGTTGAGGCGCTCGAGTTCCACGGGGGTCAGCCGACGGTAGCGTCCGTCGGAAGCCTGGATGACATGCTTGAATCGCGAAGGAGCGGTACCGCCTTCGCCCGTGAGAACAGTGCGCGAAGCGCGGTCATCGACCGGATCGGGAAACGGCAAGGCTCCCTCGGAGTAGCGGTATGCCGTCCCGCTCGCCGAGTGCAGGCGCTCTTCGCTCTTCGCCCCCTTGAGATACCGCCACGTCCCGGGCGCCGGATTCTCGGGATCGCCGACCTTCTCGTCCGGCACGAAGAACTGGTCGGGGACTTCGGTGTCGTCAACGAGCACGGAGCGAAGCGTCGCTGTCTCCTGATCGTTGGTCGACACGACCGCGCGCGTCCACACATCACGACACAGCATCACGCCGGCATTCAGGAACTCGCCGACTCCAGGCCCGAACCGCTCGGAGACCTCGTGCGCCGCCCCGGAGATCACGAAGTCCTTCGGGTGAGTCGCGACTCCGTTGGGTGAGGTGGCCGGCAGCGCTCGAGCCAACACGCCCTCGCCGACGATCCACGAGAAACCGTCGAACCCGCCTGCGCCGAACTGCCTATCCACCAGCTGCCCGACGATGAACACGCGGCGGCGGCGCTGCGGGAATCCGTATTCCGCTGCGTTCACCACGCGCCACTCGACGAGGTAGCCAAGGTCCGACATGGTCGCGAGGATTATCGCGAAATCGCGTCCGCGCTGGTTGGCCGGGGACTTGAGCAGCCGGTCAACGTTCTCGAGCATGACGAATCGCGGACGCTTCTCCTTGAGAATGCGGTGAATCTCCCACCATAGAACGCCCTTGCGGCCCCGGATTCCCTGGGCCTTGTTCAGAGGCTTGGCGACCGAGTAGTCCTGGCACGGAAACCCGCCGACGAGCAGGTCATGATCGGGAATGTCGGAGGCGAGGACCGTGGAGATATCGCGATTGTCGTGGGTGCCGTCCGCAAAGCGCGAGCAGTAGCAGTCGAAGGCATGCTGGGTCTTGGTGCTCGGCTCCCACTGGTTCGCGTAGGTCACGCGCCACGACCCGGCTGTGTCGCCATGCCTGCGGAACTTCTCGGGCCGACCCTCGAGACCGAGACGGAAACCGCCGACACCGGCGAACAGTTCGACGGCCGTACCCACGGGTTGAGGCAACGCCTCAGGAACGCGCTTCGCGCGTGCGCTCACGGTCTGGCCCCTTTCGGTCTTTCATGGCTCGCGATCGCCGATTGGCGTCGTGGCGGTGAAGACTCGACCTCACTGGGTCACTGGCATCGTACTACGTGTTCGCCCTAGGATCAAGCCCCAAACCGAACACTAGTTCGCGGGTCTGACACGGTATCAGAGACCGAGCTGATTCTTGATGTAGGAGCCGTTCAGCCAGAAGGACTTCCGGCACGCGAGACCTCCGGTGGGGGTCGGGATCACGTCCCGAGAATCCCGACCGTGAGGCCGGACATGACACACGGGGTTCTCCGACTTCTTCGGCAAATAGTCCGCCTTGTCCTCTTCTATGCGCGACTGCGTCTCATCGAAGCACCGGCGCGCCGGTCCCTCGATGTCGCTGATCGGCATCGTCCAGAACCGGGTGCCGACGAGCGTCGGGGCATCATCGCGGTCGAGCTGGTAGATCACGAAGAAGAAGCGCTTGTCGAGCGCCCCGCGCAGGTCGCTCGACTCCCAGTCCTGCTGGACGAGGTCGCAGTAATCGAATGCGCGGAACGGCAGATCCTCCTTGGGTCGCCCGCTCGGAAGCAGACGCATCGTCTTGACCTGGATATCCGCCTTCTCGAACTCGGCGATCTTGTCCTTGTCCCCGACGCCGAGGATTCGATTCGTCAGCACCGCGTAGAAGTTCTTCGCGTGGCGTTTCGCCTTGAGGCCGACGATGTCCGCGATCTCGTCTGCCGTTTTCCCGATGTAGGGCTCGAAGCGGGAAGCGACGACTTCCTCGAGTGGCCGGCCGCGGACCACCTCGTCCACCGCGACCGACTTCATGCCGAGGCTGCCCTGCGCAACTGTATTCATGTAGGACTGCTTCAGGGAGAATGCGCGAGGCTTGGCGGCCTCAGCGGAGAACGGCTGCCTTCGCCGTGTAGTCGAGTCCGAACTCTTGGTGCATGCCCCCAGATACAGGGTGTCGCCTTCGGAGAGCTCGTGCGCCTGGCCAGCCTTGACCTTGGCGACGATGGTCTGCCAGTCCCGGCGGATGATCTCCAGGTCTTCCGGCGGAAACTCCCAGAGCCGGACGATCTTGATGACGAAGTCGCGCGGGTCCTTGCCCTGCTCGTGCAGGTAGAACACCAGCAGCAGATGTGAGTTCTTCTTGAGGAAGCTGCTCGACTCCCATTCCTCGGTCACGACCGTCATGTAGTCGATCATCCCGAGGACGAGCCGCTCCTTACTGATGAGCCGAGAGCCCGAATGCTTCAGGGGTGTCGCCTTGAGCTCGACTCCCGCCTCGGCGAAGTCCGGCTCCGGTCGGCTGTTCGGCTCGTAACCGAAGTAGTGCCGCTCCAAGACCGTGCCGAAGCCGCCCTTGTTGGAGGAGAAGTCGATGGTCGGCGGAAGGTCGTCGAGGGCCTCGCGCAGGGAGCGGCCGACCAGACGCTCGGCGTAGGCCAGGATAGAAGAGGCCAGCGATGAATCGTAGTCTCGGGTTGATTTCATGTTTCCGTTCTCCTTGGCAGGCGCGACAACTGGTCGCGTCCAGACAACTCTCGAGTAGGGAGCTGGGTCGCACTCGCACAGTGTGTCGAGACCACAAGGTGATTGGCACCTACGCGATGTAGCCGCACTGGAGCAGATACCTCCATGGTTGGTCCGAATGAACGAGAACTGAGCACACAACCGGATTGCATAGATACTCTCTCAGAGGCCAGGTTCAAGGGGTCGTCGCAACGCCAGCTTCCTGAGCCGAGCGTAGCAGTTTGTCGAGCGCTTCTCCCGGCGTTCTCCAGCCAAGAGTCTTTCGGGGCCGGCCGTTGAGGGTGGCAGCGACTGCCGTGAGATCATCGACAGTGTGCCTGCTCAGATCCGTGCCCTTCGGGAAGTACTGGCGCAACAGTCCGTTGGTGTTCTCGTTCGTAGCGCGCTGCCAAGGGCTGTGCGGGTCACAGAAGTAGATCGGCATCCCGGTGTCGATGCGCAGTTGCGCGTGCTGTGACATCTCCGCGCCTTGGTCCCACGTGAGTGATCTGCGAAGGTGCTCAGGCATCTGCCCGATGGACGCAGCGATGGCGTCTCGAACGGCTAGTGCGCCGTGTCCGGCCAAAGCCGGACCGTTCTTCGTTCGGGGCATGTCGCCATGACCCTCCAGGCGCGGAAGGTGCAGCAGCATCGTGAAGCGGGTCGTGCGCTCGACGAGAGTTCCGATGGCCGAGCTGTCGAGCCCCAAGATGAGATCGCCTTCCCAGTGACCGGGGACCGCGCGATCTTCGATCTCGGCAGGTCGCTCGCTGATCAGAATCTCGGGTGAGACGAACTTCCTGCCCTGCGTTCGGGTTCGTGCTCGCGGCACGCGCAGCGCACGTCCGGTGCGGAGACACGCGGTCAGCTCACGGCGCAGAACGCCACGCCCCTGCACGTAAAGCGCCTGATAGATCGCCTCATGGGAGATTCGCATCGACTCATCATAGGGAAAGTCGAAGCGCAGCCGGTTGGAGATCTGCTCAGGGCTCCATGCCATGGCCCAACGCCGATCCTTTCGGCGACCGTGCCGCCGCCCGATCCAGGGAACGCCGGGGCCACCGACCGCCGTTCCGTCCGGCTTGCTGACCATCCCGGCTAGACGCTCCTGGACGTAATCGTGAAGGGCGTCGTTCGCGGCGAGCTTGGCGACCTTGGGCCGCTTGGCACGTCTGTCGGCGTGCCACTGCGCAGTGCTGGCTCGATACTCGAGATCGCCGTTGTGGGTCGCGGCGTTGCGTCTGAGCTCCCGCGAGACCGTCGACGGCGAACGTCCGAGTTCAGAAGCGATCTCGCGCACCCCGCGGCCGCGTGCGCTGAGGATGGCGATCTCTTCTCTCTCGGCAAAGGACAGGTAACGACCGGAAAGTGGAGCGAGGCTGATTGTTCGCATTCCGCCACCATGACGGAACAACCGTGCGCCGACCGCCGGTGACAAGCCAACGCAGGTAGCGGCGTCCTCGCTAGATCCTGGGTTCCGCAGCTAACTCCCGCGAATAGTCCGCGTTTGATGGGTCTAAGCTGCGAAGACGAGCGATCATGCGCAGAAACGGCGTGTATCTAGGCGTCCGTATTCCCGCTGGTCAGAAGCTTG
>Ga0265292_1000418_pt1 | contig 62991 bp, 58 predicted proteins | sample Munlanlewell296A_FD_189080 | JGI IMG/M metagenome (GOLD analysis project Ga0265292, IMG submission 189080) | Leachate microbial communities from a municipal landfill in Southern Ontario, Canada - Leachate well 296A | ecosystem: Engineered > Solid waste > Landfill > Unclassified | place: Canada...
TCGAGGTTAACAGATCGTTGGTGAAATCAAAACCTCGAAGGTTGTTGAAGCATGAATTAAACTAACCGATGCATTTGAACTTTTAGGTAGTAATAACCTTCGAGGTTGACACATCGTTGGTGAAATCAAAACCTCGAAGGTTGTTGCAGCATGAATTAAACTAACCGATGCATTTGAACTTTTAGGTAGTAATAACCTTCGAGGTTGACACATCGTTGGTGAAATCAAAACCTCGAAGGTTGCTGCAGCATGAGTTAAATTAACCGATGCATCTGAACTTTTAGGTAATAATAACCTTCGAGGTTAATAGATCGTAGCGTGCAAAAAAAAGCTGCCCTTTTGAGGCAGCTTTTTGGCTAAATACATTTATTAAACCTTGAAGGTCATTTGAGACCTTCAAGGTTATTTGAATCTACTATGCAAAGTATGCTTGATGACATGCGTATAGAGCAAGACCGATAGCCGCAAGTATTACAAACAAAAATATTGTTGCACTTAATTTTTTCATGTTATACCTCTCTATTTTTTAAGTTATCTGATATTTTCTGGTTATTTAATTAATATCATTTTTTTAACTGCTACAAAATTGCTTGCGGTTATTCTGTATATGTATGTTCCGCTTGCTACTTTGATACCGTTATTATCGTCTCCATTCCAATTGATACTATGATTGCCTGCCAACATCTCGTTATTAACGAGTGCCTTTACTTCCCTTCCTAACATATCGTAAACTTTTATGCTTACGTATGAATTCTGCGGAAGTGCGTAGGATATCTTAGTTGTTGGATTAAATGGATTCGGATAATTTTGTGATAACTCAAACTGAGTTGGTATTACTTCTTCTTCTACTGCCGTTACTGAACTATTTACTCTAAACTGTCCGGTACCGGAATAATATGATGTATTTCCAGTTCCATCTCTTGAACGAACTTTCCAGAAGTAGCTCTTCCCACCTTCCAAACCACTAACTAGCATATTTGATTTAGAAGAACTGAATGTTTTTGCACTTTGGAAATTTGGATTCTCGGCTAGTTGTACTTCATATGTTGAGTTAGCGGCGGTTGGTGCTGGTAATACCCATGATAACATTGGTGATGCTGTATTTACTGTAACATTGTTAGGACCGCCAACCAATGGCTGAACTATTGATGGTGAACCTGTATTTATTGTGAATGACCAAGGACCCGCCCAACCTGAAGGAGACCCACTAATATAATTGGCTTGAACTTTCCAGTAATATGTTGCACCTGCAGTTAAACCAGTTTCAGATTTTGATTGTGTAGCCACTGTTCTTGTTGTTGTGACAGATGGATCAAATATATCTGAAGTACTAAATTTCAAAGTATAATTATCAATACCGGTAGTTGGACCATTGACAAACCATGAAAATGTAACCGAGGTTGAATATACTGTACTTAGATTTGATGGTTGTGATAGTACCGGATCGCCTGCCGTTGCTGGACCTACTATAGTAAAATCACCCACACTATAGTTTGCATGTGCACCAGCTCCATCCGATGTTGCTACTGCCCAATAATAATGCCCGCCATATGTTAGTGGAACAGTGAGTGTCTTCGATGTAGTTGATACTGGTGTTATGGTAAATTGACCATCGTTGGCATTACCAGGGGAAGCAGTTAAAGCGTTTGCCCAATTTCCGGGTGCAGGATCTTTCTTATACTTTAAAGTGTATCCCGTTAATCCAAGTGATGAACCCTCTAAGTACCAGGATAGCGTTGGTGTGGTTGTATAAACAATTGGTGCAGGTGAACCTATTGGCCATGTTAGTACTGGATATGTTGCAGTTGTTCCGCCGGCTACTGTAAAGTAGGTATTGGTATAAGTAGTGTACCCTGATTCTTGAGCTGTTGATGCATTTCTTGATTGAACTCTCCAATAATACTTTAACCCTTGTGTCAAAGTTGATGTCTGTATGTAGAGTTGATCTGTTGGTGTTATTGCAGTTGGGGTTCCACCTAGTGCTGTAAAAGCTGTTGTTGCATCTCCAGAAGTAGCTGCCGCTACAATTTGATAATCATAAACCAATCCACTTGCTGCCGTTGGTAAATACCAATATAAATATGGTGCGGTTGTATAAACTGTTACTCCATCTGTTGGATAGGATGGGATTGGAAGCTGGACTGTTCCCGTTCCTTGAGTTTTAAAACTCTTGATCGGTGACCAAGCAGACCAGCCATCGGTGCCATTAGATGGATCATTATCTCCGGCGTCACCATCTGCATAATAAGCTCTTACTTGCCAATGCCAAGTAGTGCCTGGTGTTATGTCAGGTAAAGCTTTAAACAGATTACTTGAACCTTGTGCAATCATATTTACATCTGTTGGAAGTTTTGTTCCTCCAGTTAATTCACCATTACCATCAGCAGCTGATGAGGTATGATATTTAACTTGATATGTTAAACCGGCTGCTGCCTCGTTTAAGTACCAATAAAGTGTTGGAGAATTTGTATAAACTGTTGCAAGCTCTATCGGGAAAGAAGGAACCGGTACTATTGTAGCACCGCCTTGAATTGTGAAATAACGTGATGATGAATAGCTAACAACATCATTATCATTGATGCCGCCATCTCTTAGCACAATAACACGCCAGTAATATCTTTTGCCTCTTATAAGGTCATCAATAGTTTTAGTAGTGTTTGGGGTTACTGCTGACGGTCCCGCTGCCCACGCCGCTTCATTTGGTGCAGGATTGGCATCTTTCTGTATGTATTGCAACTTAAACTTTAAGCCGCTGTTTGATTGCCCGGTTAACCAGCTAAACATAACTGATGTATCATACACTGTTCCTTGGCTGGATGGTTGGCTTAAAGTTATATCTACTGCCGGTACAGTTTTGAAATGGTAAATTGAAGAAGAAGTACCTTCTCCACTTACATTAACTCCGGCTACCTTCCAGTAATACATAGTTCCATTTGTTAATGGAAAACTAGAAATTGTTGCATCAAAAGTATATATAGTACCGGCACCAATATTTGTACTAAAAAATGGTGACAAACAATCACTATCATTATCAACATATACTTTATATGTTGCTGCACCTGTAACAGTATCCCAATCTAATGTTGGCAATACTGATACTCCTGTTAAACCATTTACCGGTGCTGTTAATGTTGGTGGTCCTGTTAATGTAATTGTTGATATTTCATTTGAACTAACACTTGTTCCGCCTGTGTTAACTGCACGAACTTTATAATAGTATGGTGTACCAGGTGTTAGTGTTGTTACTGAATAAGTTGTAACCAATCCAAGAACAAAATCATTTTTAATATCAGTACCTCCAGGTGTGGTGCCTACATCTATGCGATAACTATCCGCACCTGTAACTGCACCCCAATTCGCTGAGAAAGAAGTTGTGGTCATTCCAGTTGCTGTTGTTGCTACTGGTGCAGAAGGTACAGTGATTTGGTTCTTTGGATTGTTTGATGCTCCATTATTTGTGTTATAAACTAATGTTGATGGTGTACCAGTATCTCCGTTATATTCGCATACCATTACACGGTATGTATAACCAGCAGCAAGATTGTCTACAGTTATTGGGCCACCCCCTGTTCCATTGTAAATACAATACCAACCCGTTGCACCTATTTGATCACCATAACCAAAGTGTATACTGGCGTTAGTAGTATATAAATTGCCGTTAACTGGACTGGCAGACTCAACATTAGCAGTTTGTTTCATGAAAACTGCACGGTGTGTACCATTTCCATTTGTCCAATTGATAGCCATCGAATTTGTTGCGACACTAGAAAATACAATACTAAGAGCTTGTGTAGTAGGAGCGGCATAAACGGTTGTAAATGATCTTGGCGCGACAGTCCAAGCACCGAAGTTCACACCGGCATCACCGGATGCTTTAACTCTCCAATAATATGTTGTGCCATTACTCAAACCAATTGCAGCTGGAGCTGTTGAGATATTACCACTTGCTGTATATTCTGCTGCATTTACAAATGTGATATCATCATTTACTTCTAATGCGTAATAATTTGCACTTGGTCTGGTATTCCAAGATAACGCAACATTCAATGCTACACCTATAGCTCCGTCTGCAGGTGGAGCGATAAGTGTTACTGCACCTGGAACTGTCCAAAAAGAAAAGATTGCTGAAACCGCAGACAAACCATCTGTGACTCGCCACCAATATTGCGTATCATAAGTTAAAGCAGGGGCACCTCCATAAACATAAGGTGAGACGGCTGCAGCGTTAGAAAAAATAATATCGCCTGGTGCAAAAGTACCATTATTTGATATTTGTAATGTGTACGGACCAGTAGTTGCAGTCCACGTAAAAGTTGGTGTTAACCCACTGCTGTGGGAATTGTCCGCAGGAGCTGTTAATGTTGGTTGTGCAAAACTAATACTCGTTATGAAGAGTATCAGCAAAGCTAAATAAGTTAATTTGTTTTTCATAAAGCACCCTCTAATGAGTTATAAAATATTAATAACTCGGCTGTATTTAATTGTTTTGTCTTTTGTTATCGGCTGGTACAAGTTAAATAAATTTGTTTTTCATAATGCATCCTTTCATTGAGTTATAAAATATATAATAACTCGGCTGTAATTTTATTGTTTTGTTTTTTGTTATCGGCTGGTATTACAAAATAAATTTGTTTTGCATAAACCGCCCTCTCATTAAATTATAAAATAAACAATTAATCGGCTGTATTTTTTTTCGGCTGACGGTTAGTTTAGTATTCAAGAAAAACTTTTTTGTTAATGTAAGAACAAGATATCTAATTAATTACCTATTGTAAATACCTTCCCTTCACTTTAGAATCTTGTTATTTCGGCTGGTAACGTGTGCAATATATAAGGAGAGAATACCATTGTCAAGAAAAATCTTTAAGGTATTTAATAACGCAACACGGTTGTGCATTGCCTTGATGAAGAAATTTGTAAACTTTTTTCACTGTGCTTTTCATTCTTTCTCTGCACGCTTCCGGGGATAGTTTAATCATATATCTTTCTTGCCTTCTATTTTTCTAATTTCATTTAGTAATTGCTCAGAAACGTAAAATCCCGCCTCGCGAAGTTTTTGTACATTTTCATAAGCGCTCTTAATTAAACCTAATTGATGCGCCTTTAATAAAAATCCAATTGTACCGGTTACAGTTAAGCCAAAATCATGGGCAACTTTTCGCGCCTTAAGATCATCAATCATCACTCTCATATTGCTTTCGCTAGCCAACGATATAACTTCGGCTTCACCCAAGCCTAAGTTTAAATCCTTAACAAGTAAATTGATCAAATTACTTTGTGTCTTCTTAATTACAATGCAGGGTAATGCAATTGCGCCAAATTCTTTATTAACTCCTTCAGGAAGCCATATCTCTGAATAGACATTGCAAAGTAATGTTAATAGGTTTAGTTTATCCAAAGCTATTAGAACAGAGGTATCAACAATTATTTTATCAGGCATTCTCAATTTCTTTTTTAATATCAAGATTGGAATATTTTAATGGAGATATACCTTTGCGAAAGAGTATCTCTGTAAATGTCTTTTCAGAATATGCCGATATTTCAGATGCCTTTCCCAATGATACAAGTCCCTCTTCAAAGAGCTTTATAGCTAAAAGAAGCTTTATTTCATCTTCTTTGATATTAAGTTCGGGTATTTCTACTGATATATTCATATTAGTATCTCGCAAATATTCTATTAAAAATTAGTCGGTTCAGCTATAAAAATTTCCTGCATTTTTTATTTCAACAAATTCAATATACTCAATAATATAAAATATAACTACTGCATTATTCCGGCGCAACACGGCGTAATTTGCCGCCACCTTTAGAGCTTGTGTAAATATTATAGTCAAAGTAAAGACTCGCCGCGGCGAGTTTCTACAACCACCACTAAGAGCAAGAGCCCGACAAAAAGATGCCGGGCAAGCATGATCATGAGTAAAGTAATGTATTAAGAAGTAAGTAACTCACCTTACGCACGGAACTAATACCTTGAAGGTCACTATCTTCAGACCTTCAAGGTAGCTTAATTATTTTGCAACCTTCGAGGTCTAAAGCAGTGACCTCGAAGGTTTAATGCGTAAGGTGAGTTATTATTATTCATTTTTAAATAAAATTATAGACTATAGAGAATTAAAGGTAAGATTGTATTTCACATGGCAAGCAGCGGGCAGTCATGAAATATGGTTTAATGGCACTACTAAATATTTTACAACCATTCCCAATCATCCTGAAGATATTCCGGAAGGAACTTTAAGGGCAATATTAAAACAAGCCAATGTTTCAATAGAAGAATTTCTTTCAAATTAAAATTACAAATCAACCAAAAAAAGTACCTGCTACTTTCAATAAATTAAGATCAACAGTTTTTAATTGTCCGGTAGCTTCGGCAAGACTAACAGCAACAATCTCATTACCTTTTAATGCTGCCATCATACCCCACTGCCCGTTCTCAGCAAGCTCTGCAGCAAATACTCCAAATCTTGTTGCTAATACTCTATCAAATGCTGTTGGACTACCGCCTCTTTGAATGTGCCCAAGTACTGTAGCACGAGTTTCAAAGCCTGTTCTTTTTTCAATTTCTTCAGCTAACATATACCCAATTCCACCAAGACGGACATGACCGAACGAATCCAATTTTTGATCTTGAAGAATCATGTCTCCTTCTTTACCATTGTTAGATCTTTTTGCAACAGCGCCTTCGGATGCAACAACAATACTAAAACTTTTTCCTGATGCGTGTCTTTTCTTTAATAGATCACATACTTCTTCAATATCATATTGCTGTTCAGGAACTAAAATAATATCTGCACCGCCGGCCATTCCTGAATAAACAGCGATCCATCCCGCATGACGACCCATCACTTCTACAACGATCACTCTGTTGTGAGACTCTGCTGTTGTATGAAGACGATCAATAGCTTCTGTTGCAATGTTGACTGCAGTATCAAATCCAAATGTAAAATCAGTTGCGCTTAGATCGTTATCAATTGTTTTGGGAACGCCGACGACTTTAACACCGGCTTTATATAATTTTGCTGCAATACCAAGTGTATCTTCGCCACCTATAGCAACAATACCGTCTATTCCTTCCTCTTTCATATTGGCGATAACAATTGCTTCGCCATCTTCCACTTTATAAATATTTGTTCTTGACGTACCGAGAATGGTTCCGCCGCGATGTAAAATTCCTGATATCGAATCGCGATCTAGTTTTATATATTTTTTTTCTAATATTCCTTTCCACCCTTCTTTGATACCGATAATTTCATGATTAGACTGCATCGCTTTTCTTACGACTGCTCTTATCACAGCATTTAATCCGGGACAATCGCCGCCGCCGGTTAATACACCAAGTTTCATATTATCACTCCAAGTAAATATTTATTTATAAGCCAATCTCTACCCTTCCCAAAGGGATGGATTTTTTAAAACTCAGTCGAGGTATTTAACCATAGATCTTAGTTAATAAACTAGGTTCTACCTCTAATTGTATAAAATGTATAAAATTACTAATCCCAGAGGAATTGAATATTGGTAGAAATAATTCAATACAGCAATAATTCAGTTCCGTTAGGGATAAAATATTATTATTCCGGTTCTCTTAAAATGTATCGTTCATCAAATGCAACGTTATAAGCTCTAAGAAATGATTTATACTCTTCCATAAAGGTTATCTTTTTATGTTGCTGTTCTTGATTCTGAATGTAATTGATTACTTCTAATAAATGTGAACGACTATATGAGAAGGCTCCGTATCCCTCCTGCCACGCAAATTTTGAGCGGGTAAATTTCCTTTCATTAATCCATTTTGATGAACTACCTTTTATATCCTGAACCAAATCGGATAATGATTGATGGGGTCTGTAACCGAGTAGTATATGAACATGGTCAGCAACTCCATTAATGATAAGTAATTTGTGTTTTTGTGTCTGAATAATTTCTGTGATGTATTTATACAATTCATCCTTCCATATATTGTCAATCATTGCCATTCGGTATTGCACGGCAAAAATTATCTGTATATGAATTTGTGTATAGGTGTTACTCATTGTTGTTTATAATATTTCGTCCGGCAGCTGCCGGACTATTTGCTGTTGTTTGATTTATTTTCTACCAATATTCTGTCCCACGTCAGAGCCGGGCAGGCCTAACGGGACTATCATTCTTACAAATTTATATTGCTTTCATACAATGAACGATAGAACTATAAATTATAATCTCGATGCAACCTGCCCGCCGCTTTACTTTGGCAAGTGGGGCTTCGAGGGATTTTTCAATTATATAAGTTTAAGACTAGCGAACTTAGTTAACAATTGTTTTGGTCCAAATTCCTCAAAAGCAATCGTTACCCTCTGCATATCACCAACACCGGTAATTTGTTGAATTTTTCCGATTCCAAATACCGAATGTGTTACACGGCTTCCGACACGAAGAGAACGTCTTTCCTGATCATACTCATCGTAACTGCCCTGATAAAATTCATCATAGAAAGTTTTTTTCTTTCTGCCTGCTTTTCTACCGCTGGCTCCGTTCATTTCTTCGTATGTGGATTCATCTAGTTCATCTAAAAATCTCGATTTACTTTGATAAGCAACTTCACCAAAACGATATCTTGAACGTGCATAACTTATAAATACTTTTTCTTTTGCGCGCGTGACTGCAACGTAGAATAATCTTCTTTCTTCTTCCAACTTAGAATCGTTATCAAATTTCTGACTAAGCGGGAAAATATCCTCTTCACATCCGGTAACAAATACGATAGGGAATTCCAGTCCCTTTGCACTATGAATTGTCATCATAGTCACGGAATTAACTTTTTCATCATATTGATCAACACCTGCAATTAGTGAAACTTCAGAAAGGAAATCATCAAGTGAAGCATTAGGATTTGTTTTGCTGTAATCTTGAACCGCTGAAATTAATTCTTGAATATTATCATACCTTGACATTGATTCTTGAGTACCTTCTTCCTTAAAGATCTTCAGTATACCAAGTTCATCAACCAAAGCTGCAGTTAATTCCCCAATAGAAAGTTTAATCTTAAGATCAATGTATTTATCAAGAAGAAGTTTGAAATGCTTAACATTTTTTTGAATTCTTTCTTTCACTTCAATAACTTCAAACACTCTTGACATAGTAGTGAAAAGAGAGAGATTTAGTTTGCGGGCAAAAGCAATCATTTTGGAAATTGAAGTATTACCAATACCGCGTTGAGGAAAATTCATTATACGTAATAAACTTTCTTCATCATTTTGATTTGATAACATTCTTAAGTACGCTAAAACATCTTTCACTTCTTTTCTTCTATAGAATTCCACACCGCCAACAATTTTATAAGGGATCTTTTCTCTCCGGAATGCATCTTCAAGAGCGCGTGACTGAGAATTTATTCTATAAAAGATTGCTATATCGTTCAAAGATAATTTACGGGTAGATATTTCTTTCTTAATCCTTTTTGCTATCTGGAAACCTTCGTCTTTTTCATCAGAAGCTCTAAATACTGTAAGCTCTTCACCGTCATTGTTGTTAGTCCAAAGAGTTTTGGGAATTTGTCCAACATTATTTTTTATAACTGAATCTGCAGCCATTAAAATCATCTTGGTAGAACGATAGTTCTGTTCCAAATGGAATATTTTTGATCCCTTAAAATCTTTTTTAAAGTTGAGCATATTTTTTATTTCAGCGCCGCGCCAGCTATAAATACTCTGAGCATCATCTCCAACAACACAAACTTTATCTTTAAGAGGACTTAACATTTTTAAGAGTTCGTACTGAGCTTTATTCGTATCTTGATATTCATCTACCAAGATATATTTAAACATCTTTTTGTATTTGAGTAAGATTTTTTCGTTGTTCTTAAAAAGTTCAATCGGTTTTAGAAGCAGATCATCAAAATCCATAGCGTTGTTTTCAAATAATCTTTTATTGTATTCTGTAAAAATCTCGCCGACTTTTTTATCTGTAGGAGTAGTAGCAAGGTGTTTCAAATATTCTTCGGGTGTAACCATTTGATTTTTGAAGTAACTGATTTTATGTTGAACTCCGTTAGGAGAGAGATTATCAATATTGATGTTAAGATTTGACATAATATTGCCGACAAGCGATTGTGAGTCTTCCCGATCATAAATTGAAAAATTAGATTTATAATTGAGATGGCTCGATTCTACCCGTAATATACGTGCAAAAATAGAATGGAACGTTCCCATCCAAAGGTTTTCTGCCTTTTTACCAATCAGCCCTTTAATTCTTTCTTTCATCTCTTTGGCGGCTTTATTTGTAAATGTTAAGGCAAGAATTTCTGATGGATCTAATCCTTTATCAACTAAAAAGGCGATTTTATGCATTAAAACGCGTGTTTTACCGGATCCGGCACCGGCAACAATCATGTGTGGACCGGAATTGTATTCAACAGCTTTACGCTGAGCATCGTTGAGTTGGTTTAGTATTTTCATATTCTTGGGATTTTTTTGGTTGGCAAATATACGAAAATTAGAGGCGGCTTTTCAATTTAATTTATTTCAAAATTTTAGGCGGGAATTAATTCTATATTTGAAAATCAATTATGAGTCTCCTCTAAAAAGTCTAAATAATGATAGGTGTCTTTCTGAGCGAAGCGAAGAATCTCAATTTTTATTATGAAATCAATAGATTCTTCAGTCGCTTCGCTCCATCAGAATGACAAATTGACCTTATTAGAGCGAATTCAATTATATAAGAAGTTTTCCATTTTTCATTATCATTTTTTCATCAAAAAATACTGTTGGTTTTTTCACAACACCATCTAAATGAATAGGAACATTTACCAATCCGCCCATGGATTTATTATCGCCAAGTGCTATATGTATCGTTCCCATAACTTTTTCATCTTCAAGTAATATACCGCTCAGTTTAGCTTTATAATTTGTTCCGATTCCAAACTCTGCAATATTTCTTGCAAGCTGATCATACTTATTTAAGATATCATCCAACTTTTTAGCTTGATTTCCGCCGGATACATTAACAGCATACCCATCTTTAACATCTATTCTAATTGGCTTCCCTATTATAACACCAATACTTGCCATTGAACCATCAACATAAAATACGCCGTTGGTCTTACCTTCTAACGGTGCTATGTATGCTTCACCGGTTGGGAGATTTCCGCTTTCACCTTTTTTGTGGAATAAACCTTTACTCGGTAAAGCTTTTCTTCCGGAGATATCCATTGTAATATCAGTTCCAATAGCAGAAGTTACTCTAACAATATTAACATCGTTCATAATTTCTTGAAGCTTGATTGTAAGTGCTGCGATTCTATTATAATCAGCATTCAAACCGCGTATCATTATATCTTCGGTTATTCCAGGGAATGTTGCAATGCGTGCCCCAAGTGCTGAAGCATTTCTGCGGGCATTTGTATGAGTCAGAGATTTTGCAGTCGGACATAAAACAACATCGAACAGTTTCATCATTTCCGCAATTTGCTGAGGAGGTTCCTGTCCGTGCATTTCTCTTGATTTAAATTCAAGAAAAACTGTTTCATGCCCAAGTTGTTTTGCATTTTGAAAAAGTGAGTAACCAATTTTTCTTTTGAACTCATCTGTTACAATGAGAACCGTTTCGTTCGGTTGCGTTCCCATGCAATCGCGGATTGCTATTATTGATGCTTTGTCAAGTTTTGATAGTTTCATAGTAATTTATTCCAACTAATTATGAAGAATTTTTTTTAGAATTAATAAGTCACATTACTCACTATTAGACTTTGCATAGCCACGACTTTTAGAGGTTGTATAAAAATTATATGTCAAGTATCTGAACTCATCCCCCGGCCCCTTCTCTTAAAAAGAGAAGGGGCGTTTTCGCAATGTTTTCTTGCAAAGCTATCTCTCTGGAATAAGTCCCTCTCTTTTTAAGAGAGGTTCGCCACGGCGAATTAGGGTGAGTTCGTTTTTGCATTGGTGTTTTAACACAACCTCTAAAGCTTGTGGCTATTCTAATGAATATTCTGCGTAATGGGAGTTAATAATATTATATACATTAAAAACCAATTCGATCCTTATGTTTATTGTCTTCTTGCATTAACTGTTTAATTGTTTCAAAAACAATTTGGAATTGTCCATTATATTTTGATTCCAGAGCCGCAATTTTTTTAGCAAGGTTTTTGTTTGATTCCATAAGTTGACGAAGTTTTACAAAAGCTCTCATGATTGCAATATTAATTTCAATTGCTCTTTCACTATTAAGAACGCTTGAAAGCATTGCTACACCTTGTTCTGTAAATGCCATTGGTGCGTATCGTAAACCTTTTCTATCTGAATCGGAGGTCACAAATTGTGATCTCCAAGAAATAAACTCTTCTTTGTTTAGTACGAACATAAAGTCCCGCGGAAAGCGTTTAATATTTCTCTTCACAGCTTGTTTGAGTGCTCTAGTTTCAATATTATAGAGTTGAGCAATATCTCTATCTAAAATTACTTTCTCTCCGCGAATGAAACGGATAAGTTGTGCAACAGTTCCTATTTTGATGGACAAGGTCATTTCTTATTATAGTGGGAATCCTACATTTAGCTGCAGAGTAAAACTTAAGTTCCTTTTATCTATTATATTTTTGGAAGAAGCTGATTGTATTGTAATTCCGGAATCGTTACTAAGTTTATCTATTTGTATTATATTAAAACCGGCAGTTCCTTCTAAACTAATATAATCAGGAATAAGATGTAGAATAAGTCCCGTTCCAATAAAATATCCAATATTATTTTTATCAGGTTTGAATTTAATTTCACCCTGAGAAACATTGTTCAAAAGTGTTTCTTGAGAAAATTCGGTATTATAAAACGTAACATTGGCTTCAGCAATTTTCCAATCAAGGATCCAGAACAAGGGTATGCCTAAATCAATACCTACTCCCCAATGGTTCATAGTTAACTGATATCTTTCTTTTTGTTCATAAAAACCTTCTATCAAACCGCCGCTTGGGAACTGTCCAGAGATTTCATGTTCTTCTTTTATGAACTGATAATAACCTTTTGCAGAGATAAAGAATTTATCCCACTTTGCTCTAAAAAAATTTGCACCTATCCGGTAACCGGTTCCTTGTGTAAATTCAATTTTGTTATTAATTATTGTCTTGGATGGATCGAGAATATTAATTCTTTGGCTGATGTAATCATTCAATCCGGGATTATCATAATTTTGTTTTGAGAATCCCGCATAGAACCCGCTTAAACCCAAACACCCGAAACCAAACGACTGAGCATTTGCATTAGCAACGGTAAAAACAAAAACCGCAATAAATATTATTTTATTAAAAGATTTCATCGAATAACCATTCAATTCAAAACTAATTTAATAAAAATTATTCTGTTTTGGAGATCCCTTTTTCGAGTCCATGACCATGCGTTCCCAACTCACTGCGTCTAAGTAAAAACGCAAATAATAATCCAAAGAATCCAAGCGAAGAGAAAATCCACATACCGGCTGTGTATCCGCCGCTAAAATCATTTGCCCAGCCGACTAAAAAATTAAATCCGGCAAGACCAATATTTTGAATCATCGTCATCAATCCGTATGCAGTTCCAAGTTTTGCTTCATCTACAATTAATGCAACTGAGGGCCACATCACTGCCGGAATAAGTGAGAATGCAATTCCCATCATAGCCATAGGGATGTAAAGCGAAACTTGTGTATATGCCATTAATAAATAGACAGGAATTAGAAGAAATGAACCAAACATCATCAGCAAAGATCGTTTTCCAATGTAATCGGCAAGCAGACCAAAAAGCGGAGTTAGAACCATTGCTGAAAGTGTCAGCATGCTTGAAAGAAAACCGCCCATCTCTCGTGTTGTTCCGTGCGTCTCCATAAAAAATTTAACGGCAAAAGTTTGGAATGGAAAAATTCCCGAATAAAAAGAAGCGCACAACAATACAATGAACCAATATGAAGTAGAGAAACTAAAAATCTCTTTTAAAATAATTTTATCCTGCTTGGGAACAGGACGCAATGAAAAATTTCTTTCTGAGTAGGCATCCATTCCCCAGTAAATTATTACTGCCGCAATAGAAATTACACCAGCAGCAACTGAAATTAAAAGTGGTGTCTGCCAATACTCATAAAGTGATTTAGCCCAAGTTGGAGAATTAAGTGCGGCGAATGAACCGAGCCGTGCGAGTGTAAGATTCAATCCAAACGCAAATGATAATTGTTTTCCTTTGAACCAACGGCCGATTACAGTTGTAACCGCAACTATCATTGATTCAGCGCCAAGACCAAATACAAGACGGCCGATAGCCATCATCGTTATATCACTGAATGATGCTGTTATTATTGCGCCGGTCAAACAGAGCAATGTAAAAATGAATGTTGAGATTCGTGTTCCTATCTTATCTATTATTATTCCACCGATAAGAACCATAAAAACATTTGGTACGCTGTAAATTCCTTGAAGTAATCCAATGTTGGAATCTGAAAATTTTAATTGTTTGGCTAGAAGATCTGCCAGCGGACTTATGCTATCATAAATATAATAATTGCCAAACATTGCAAGACTAACAAAGAGAAGAATTCCCCAGCGAAAGAAAACACTTGGTTCGGGTTTAGTAATGATTTGATTTTCCATGAAGTCTCTTTTGATTCATGATCATGATCTTGACCATAATCTTGCTCTCTTTAAAAGCGAGAGCAAGATCAAGATCAATTACAAGAACACGAAATATTTCTAGTGAGAAGGTACATTCTTTAAAACTGTTGTGAGTAGATTCCAGAATTTATTTACAGTGCTAATTAGAATTTTTTCATCCGGTGAGTGAACATCCATGAGTGTTGGACCGAACGAGATCATATCCATATCAGGGTAACGTTCTTTAATTATTCCGCATTCAAGACCCGCATGAATTGCTTTAACTTCCGGATCGTTTCCATACATCTGATGATACACATTCTTCATGGTACCAAGCACCGGTGAATGAATATCCGGTTTCCATCCCGGGTAACCATCACCCTGAACTACTTCTGCTTTTGCTAATTTGAAAAATGCAGCAATTGAATTTGAGATATCATATTTCTCAGATTCAACGGAACTTCGCTGGCTCAGAGTAACTTCAACTGCTTTTCCTTTTGTTACTACAACAGCAAGATTAGTTGATGTCTCAACTAAACCCGGAATATCTGCGCTCATCTTTATTACACCGTTAGGAACTGCGTAAAGTGAATCAATCAAAATTTTCGTTGTGGTCTTATCCATTACCTTAGACTTTGATTTCGATTCTGCAGCGGTAACATTTAAGCTTGGTTCAACCGTAGCCAGTTCTGCTTGCACGATTTTATTATATCTTTCGATATAAGCGAGAGTCTCGGCAACAATTTTTTTAGCCACGCGAATAACAGCAAATGTCTCACGCGGAATTGCATTATGTTTACTTCCACCGTTAATATTTACAAGACGGATTCCGAATGTGTAATTCAATTCGTGAAGTAAACGTGTCATCAATTTAATTGCGTTACCGCGACCGGTGTTTATATCCAATCCGCTGTGCCCGCCTTTCAAACCTGCTATTTTGATTTCGAGCGCCGTTGTATTAGCCGGAACATCATTCAAATTAAATTTGTATTTCACAAAAGTATTTTGTCCGCCGGCGCAGCCAATATATAGCGCACCATCTTCTTCGGAATCTAAGTTCAGCAATATTTTCCCGTTTACAAATCCAGGCTTAAGTGCCTGTGCACCGAATAATCCTGTCTCTTCATCGAGTGTAAAAAGTGCTTCGATAGGACCGTGTAGAAGATCTTTTGATTCCATAACTGCTAATGCTGCAGCAACTCCAATTCCGTTATCAGCACCAAGAGTTGTTCCTTTAGCTTTTACCCAATCTCCATCTATGTAAGGTTGGATTGGATCTTTGTCAAAATCGTGTTGAACATCTGCATTTTTTTCAGCTACCATATCAAGATGTCCTTGCATAACCACTGGAATTAAATTTTCTTTTCCAGGTGTTGCAGATTTACGAATTACAACGTTGCCAAAATCATCGGTCGCATATTGTAAATTATTTTTCTTTGCGACAGAGATTACATATTGCGCAACTTTTTCTTCTTTACGAGAAGGACGTGGAATTTTACATAATTCTTCAAAATGATTCCATAATAAGTTCGGTTGTAACTGACCTAACATTTCTCCCATAGTTAATCTCCTTTATTTATTTATTTCTTGAAAAGTAATTAGACGCTGTTCATAAAGCCCGGTTAAAAATTTTGTTAATCTTTCATTAACAGGTTCAATTTTATCACCAAACTTTTTCAAAAGATGTTTTGCTATTTGATCTACTGTCTTTTCCCCGTCCATCAATAACCATACTGCAGAGCCGAGCTCATCTAATTTTAATTTGAACACATCTGATTTTAATTTGGGGACAATGAAGCGTACAGCAAATCTATTCTGAAATTTTGGAATTAGAACTGTAACTAAATTTTCTTCTGAAACTTCTTCTTTGTGCAATCTTAGCGGAGTTAGATCCAAATAGTTTGCACTTTTAAATATTCTTCTTCTTTCGGAAAAACTTAACGGCATAGAATTCCTTAAGGAAATTAAATGTCCCGATTATACAATCGGGACATTATAAAAGTTACATAGAAACTTGAGGAGGTGCAGGATCATCCGGTTTACCTGCATTCTTCACAGGAATTCTGATCAGCAACCATGCGAGCAAAGCAAATACTAATAGACTTACATAGAAACTTGGTGTTTCAAAAATATGAAAGACCGGGATTTCAAAGAATGCCAATCCGGCAAACAGAAGACCAATCAACGCTTCTCCGGCAATTAATCCGGCTGCTATCAATATTCCGTTATTTTCTACTCTCGATTTTTGTGCATAATTAAATTGTTTTTTTGCATTTACTCTTTCAACGGCTCCTTTTATCAAACCGCCTACAAAAATTGCAAATGTTGTTCCTAAAGGAAGATACATACCAACGCTAACCAACATCGGACTTTTTACGTTCATCATAATAAATCCGACACCCATCAACATACCAGTAAATATTAAGATCCATTCCATATCACCGGAAACAATTCCTTTAGAAAGAATAGCCATCAAGCTGGCTTGAGGCGCAGGAAGATGTTCTCCTCCAAAACCTGTTCCGCCCATTTTAATATCACCTTCATGTAAAATAATCAGCGGTATAAACATAACTGCGGCTGAAACAGCTACACCGATAAGATCACCAACTTGCATTTTCCAAGGAGTACCGCCAAGTATATGTCCGGCTTTAAGATCTTGAAGCATTTCACCGGCAACAGCAGCAGCAACACAAACAACTGCCGCAACTCCAAGCACAGCAGCCACACCTTGAACTCCTTTCATACCGAGCGCAACCATTAATAATGCTGCTATGACTAATGTTGAAAGTGTAAGTCCGCTTATAGGATTATTACTTGAACCGATAATACCAACAAGGTATCCGGAAACTGCAGCAAAGAAGAATCCCGCTACAATCATAACAATAGTAGCAACTAAAGCAGCAATAATATCTTGTGCGAAATAGTTATAGATAAAAAAAGTAAAAACACCGGTTAAAAGAATTCCAATTACAATCCATTTAAATGAAATATCTTTTTCTATTCTATCAACAACATGCTCTCCGGCAGCAGCTTTTTTAACATCGCCTATTGAGCGCGAAATTCCGGTGATCAAATTTTTTCTCATTCTCCATAATGTAAATGAAGCACCTACCAACATTCCTCCAATTGCAATTGGTCTTACATAACTTTTCCATACCTGAACAATAGTAGATGTCCAATCCACAACAGTCGGTGGTACAGTTTTAAAAGTTTCTGTCCAAATAGTGGCATCAGGAAGTATAGAACCAAATTTAAAATAAGCAATGATTGGCGCTAAAAGTCCCCAAGCAAGAACACCACCACTAAAGTTCAAAGCAGCCAAACGCGGACCAATAATATAGCCAACACCCATGTAGGCAGGACTTACATCCGGTGAACGGAATAATATATTTCCTTTACTTAAAGAGATCAGTCCATCTGCACTGGTAGCAAATAATCTCAATTGACCTAATGCTTGAATAGCGGCACCAAAACCCATTGCACCAAACAAAAATTTTGAACCGGTTCCGCCGTGACGACCAGCTTTATGTATTTCTGCAGCAGCAACAGATTCCGGAAAAGGAAGTTCAACATCCTCAACCATAACTCTTCTTAACAATGCAACAAACATAATTCCTAGTACACCGCCTGCCATCATTATAGCTGCAGACAGCATATAATTACCCGGAGTAAAGAACGGATTCCAAATTCCGGCGATGAAAAAAGCAGGTAATGTAAAAATTGCACCTGCTGCAATTGATTCTCCTATAGAACCAACAGTACGGGCAAAATTCTCCTCAAGTATTGTTCCCTTGAAAAGTTTAATGATTGCCATTCCAATTACAGCGGCAGGATACGTAGCGGCTATTGTCATTCCGGCTTTCAATCCTAAGTAAGCATTTGCTGCACCTAGAACAACCGCAAGAACAAGCCCGATCACAAGAGCGCGTATTGTAAATTCTGCCATGTTTGTTTCTGATGAAACAAATGGAACATGTTTCTTTTGTTCCGCCATATTTTTCTCCTATGAATGGTGAGTTTGATTATTTAATGAAGACCAATTGAAAACTATTCCATAATGCGTTGGTTAATATAAAGATGAATAAACAGCAGAGCAAACATAAAGTGAAAGTATGAAGTTTCAAGTATGAAGTACAAAGTTTGAAGTATGAAGTACAAAGTTTGAAGTACGAAGGACGAGTAATTCATAACTATTTATTTTGATGCTTTAGATTTTATAGCAATAGTTCCAAGAATTGCTGTTAATTCATTTGCCTCTTTAAGAAGTTTTTCAGCTTCTGAAAAATCTTTTAATATTTTTGACGCAATAATTAATTCCAACCAATAAATTGATTCATCAGCTTCTTCTTCAGCAATCTTAACTTTGTATATAAAATCCGGTTTTGACTTTGCTCTTTGTGCTGAACGATAATTGGCTCCCACAGAAGTTCCTGATCTTAGTAATTGATTGCCAAGTACTTTACTGATAGAATTCATGGGTATGGATTGAATAAATTGAATAATATTAATAGCAAATAATTTAGACCTATCTAATAAATCATTTTTCATTTCCCCTCCTATTTATTTCTCACTTCAAACTTCATATTTTTTTTTACTTCGTACTTCATACTTCTAACTTAGTACTTTATATTTCTAGTTTCCTCATTCCAATGTGACAAATTGCAAAATCATATTTGACCGGATCGGCTGGGTCGAATCTTTTTAATTTCTCTGTAATTTCTTCAGCCATTTTCCAAGAAACTGATTTTTGTTTTGTAAGCTTAAGTTTTTTACAAATCTTTGCTACATGTGTATCTACAGGAATGAGAAGCTTAGCAGGAGAAATTTCCGTCCATAATCCAAGATCAAGTTCATCTTTACGTATCATCCATCTTAAAAATAAATTAATTCTCTTACATGCGCTTCCTTTATTAGGATCGGGAAACATAAATTTAATCCCATGTGTTACTCTTCCCTTCTTTGAAATAATCTCCAAAAAATGTTGGGAGAAAAATGATATTGCATTCTTTAGATTCAAATCTTTTTCGAAGTAGTAAAGGAGAAGAAAATATTTTAACGAGCCGTAATTGCTGTAAATATAATTCAATGCAAAAAATAAATTTGCAATGTCTTCACCAGTATAGAAGCGGTGCTTAATTGAACGAAATAATTTCATCCCGTTTTCGAAAGAATAATCCGCTACAAACCTGTACGGCTGATTATCCATTATTCCATGTATTTTTTCGAGTGTGTTGTTGATTTGTTTTACGTTCCCATACGCAAAGACAGATGAGATAAATGCGGAGATTTCTACATCATAAAAATTTTTATACCTGCGCTGGAATTCTAAAGGATCCGGAGAGATTTTACTGCTGTCAAAATATTTATAATGATGATCTAACTTTTTCTTTAATAGAATTTCTTTTTGTGATAGCGCCAAAATTTTCCTTGCCATTATTTCATTTTTCAATAATCATTGTTCAAACTATTTTTTTGTGCAAGTAATACTTAGATTGTAGAGACGCCCTATATGGCATCTTTACGTTTTAGCTTTTAAGAAAAATAATGAGAGATTATTAAACCATACTGTAACAAAGACGTTATAGTCGGATCATGCTTCATTTATTTGAGATAGGATGCTGCTTCCTTGATCAATAGCAATTTTCATCTCAGCAATTAGTTCACCAAGCATAGAAGTCGCATGTCTCTTTGCTTTGTTAAATTTTGTTGTTAGCGCAGGTAGAATTGAAATAGTTCTTTGAAAAGAAGTCATTTGTTCCACCACATTTTTCATGTTTTCATAGAAATAATTTAACGCGGCAACATCTTTGATTTTTTGTTCATTAGATTTTCCAAGACGTTCTTCAGCAAAATAAACATTGCGAAAATGATTTGATATTGAGCTTAAATCAATTTTTATAATTGATACGAGAGGTTTCATATTTGTAGTATAAACTTCTAGGTCTTGTGCTGAGCTGTCAACAAGTTCCTTTGCGCTCGATAAATATCCTTGAGCTACTCTACTACCTCCGATATTTTGTTTATTACCGTACTTATCCATTAATTCGTTAATTGATTTTGTATGAATTCTGAATTGATTGCCTATTTGAATTGTATAAGTTAACATTTTTCCAAATTTAGATATCATAGATTCTACTATCGAATAGAATTCTTCTAATAGATCAAAGTAACCAATTTCTTCCGACTGTAAATCGTTAGAATCCGAACTAGGGATTATAATTTCAGAAGCCACTAAATTATTTGTTTCATTTTTCTTGTTTTCTTCTTCTTTGTCCTCTATGATATCCATTTTTTTTGAAACTTCAATTTTTTTCCAGTTTGTTCCATTCCATTCTTCAGAAATCAAATTCCACAAATGATCTTTCACTATTTCAACAAAATTAGCTGTGTCTTTGAAATCCATATAAAGAACACCTTTACTTGGTAGTTCAGTGCGAAATTTTTTTACTTTTAAGAGCTGTTCTGCATCAATTGAAAATGGATCTTGTAAAGTTCGATTAAAATAGAATAGTACCCTGACAGATGTTGTGTCTTGTAGAAAATGTGTTATAGCGATTTGAAATTCCTCTTCAGTGCCTGAACCAGCTCTTGGAGTTTGTGTTCCAAACCTAGAACCCAATATTCCAATAAAGATATCATATTGACCTTGGATTTGACGGTTTATTTCACTCTGTGGATCCTTATTAATGCCTGGTCTAAAATCATTTGGCCAACTCATTATTCTCAATATAATATTATTGCTTTTTGCTAGCATTCGATTTAATTCTTCAACTATAAGCTTAATAGCTGAACGCTCTGCTTCGGATTCAGAAGTGCCAGAAAAAAATATTGTTAGTTGAATTAATTTTTGGGCCATATATTCTTGTTCCCCTTTATTTGAAATCAAACTATTTCAAGATCGAGTCCTAGTCAAAGCAATCATTTCTTTTATTGCTTGTTCAACACCAACAAAAACTGCGCGGGCTAAGACTGCGTGACCGATACTAACTTCATCAATTTCTGAAATTGCTACAAACTCTTTCATGTTGTTGTAATTCAATCCGTGTCCCGCATTAACACCGAGACCAAGTTTCTTTGCATGTTTTGCTGCGATGCGTACGCGTTCTAATTCATCAAAAATATCTTCCTCGCCAACTGCGTTTGCATAATTTCCGGTATGGATCTCAATAATGTCAGCATTAATTTCTGCTGCTGCATCAATTTGATTAATATCAGGTTCGATGAAAAGTGAAACGGTAACTTCAGCATCATGTAATCTTTTAATTGCCATGCGGATATTTTTTATATTATCAATTACATTTACTCCGCCTTCAGTTGTTAATTCTTGTCTCCGTTCAGGAACAAGAGTCGCAAGTTCGGGCTGAACATCACACGCAATTTTAATTATCTCATCAACTGCCGCCATTTCAAGATCAAGTTTTGTGGTGATAAGTTCACGAAGCAATCGTACATCACGTTCGTTAATGTGTCTTCTATCTTCGCGAAGATGAACAACAATTCCATCCACACCATACAGTTCTGCCATTAGAGCAAATGTTACAGGATCCGGTTGTGTTTCTCCGCGTGCATTTCTTAATGTAGCAATGTGATCAACGTTTAAGCAGAATCTCATTTAATCACCTTTCACTTTTTTACAAATCTAATAAATAAAGAAATCAGAAATAAGGAATCAGAAATAAGAAGTAAAAATTAATCGCTACATAATTCTGACTACTGATTTCTTATTTCTGACTTCTGTTTCTCACAAATCAAATTTAATTCCTTGTGCCAATGGAAGTTTAGTACCAAAATTTATTGTGTTAGTCTGACGGCGCATATATTGTTTCCAAGCATCAGAACCGGATTCACGTCCGCCACCCGTTTCTTTTTCACCACCAAATGCACCGCCGATCTCCGCACCCGATGTTCCTATGTTCACATTCGCGATTCCGCAATCACTTCCCCAATGAGATAAAAATTCTTCCGCTTCTCTCATATCGGTTGTAAAGATCGAAGATGATAAGCCCTGCACAACCCCGTTCTGAATTTCAATTGCATTATGAACATCACCTTTGTACTTGATCAAATATAAGATCGGTGCAAACGTTTCTTCTTGAACAATCTTAAAATGATTTTCTGCTTCAACAATAGCGGGTTTAACATAACAACCGGATTCATATTCGCTTCCACTCAAAACTTCTCCGCCAAAAATTATTTTTCCGCCTTCATCCTCGACTTGTTTAAGCGCATGCTTAAATTCTTCAACGGCTCCTTTATCAATCAGAGGTCCAACATGATTTTTTTCATCAAGCGGATTGCCAATCTTTAAACTTTTATATGCGTTAACCAAAACATCTTTTACTTTTTCATAAATCTCTTCGTGAACTATCAATCGTCTGGTTGTTGTACATCGCTGTCCGGCAGTACCAACTGCACCAAACACCACAGCAGGAACTGCGAGTTTTAGATCCGCATTTTTAGTCATGATGATTGCATTGTTGCCGCCAAGTTCAAGAATCACTTTGCCAAATCTTTTTCCGATTACTTCCGATGCATGTTTGCCTACATTAGTTGAACCGGTTAACGAAATGAGAGGAACTCTTTTATCGTTTAAAAACTTTTCACCGATCGTAGAACCTTTACCAATAATAAGAGAGAATAATCCTTCAGGTAAATTATTTTCTTTAATTACATCTGATAAAATATTTTGCACAGCAATTGCACAAAGCGGAGTTTTCGAGGACGGTTTCCAAAGATTAGAATCACCGCACACGGTTGCAAGAGCAGAGTTCCAAGCCCACACGGCAACCGGGAAATTGAACGCTGTAATTATTCCAACAACTCCAAGCGGATGGTATTGATCATACATTCGATGGTTTTCCCGTTCGCTCATCATTGTGTTTCCGTAAAGTTGGCGTGAGAGTCCAACAGCAAAATCACATATGTCAATCATCTCTTGAACTTCACCCAATCCTTCCTGTAATGATTTTCCCATTTCGTAGGAAACAAGCTTACCAAGCGGTTGTTTATATTCTCTAAGTTTCAAACCGATCTGACGGACAACTTCTCCGCGTTTTGGTGCTGGAACAGTTCTCCAGTATTTGAATGCTTCGTGTGCTTTCATAACGATATTGTCATAATCTTTTTCTGAAGCTTGAAAAACTTTTGCAATCGGTTTATTATCTGTTGGAGAAACTACATTAATCACACCTTGATCTTTTGTATGGAACCAATTTAATCCAGTTGAAGCTCCAAAATTTTCATCTTTTAAACCTAATACTTTTAAGAAATCCATATTTACCTCTTTATTTTCTTTTTAATATTTCGAGTCAATTTGAAATGTATCTACATTATCACAAATTTTTCTTATGCAAGTTAATCAGAATGGATTTCGATTAGCAACTTTGAATGGGAAACAAATCTTAAATACAAATATTATTATGATTTGAATATTTACATCGGTTGGATAGAACCAACGGAAGATTTGATGGAAAGATTAGCATTCTCTAACAAATCTTTAGGAATTGTATAATCAAATTGGATTATTTCGCCCGAGGAATTTTCAAAGATAATTTTGTAAGAGATAAGATTTTCTTTCCGGAGTTTTAATTGCGTAAAATAAATTTTTGAATGAATAAAATTTCCAACCGAAAGATCATTATTCTTATACTTTGTGTTGAGAAGACCTTTGTAATAATTCAAACGTGCGCTTTTTGATATGGTAGTATCGTTCGTTTCTACTTTGCCGACACTTAATAATCCACCGGTTGTATTATCGAAGAAAACATAAATTGGCTGATAGAAAAAATTATCGTGTTGGTTTGTAGAAGAGCCGCGTGATTCAACTTTTCTGGAGATGGATGATTGTTTAAGGTCCCAGCCATTCGGAGGGAAGAATTTTATTCCGAGACTTTGGTCAACTACTTCAATTCCAAGTTTTGATTTATCAAAAGCGATGAAATCGCTTAAGTTTGCTTCATCGTTCTTCCCGTCACCGCACGAAATAAAAAATAAAAACGATGGAACAAAAAGTAAGACAAGAAGAAAATAATAATTCTTTTTACAGAAACTGCTTTTCATATACTTTCCATTTTTCAAAAGATTATCAGTAAAATTGAAAATACAATCAAATATAAGTATCTTTTGGGAGAAAATTGAAAAAGCTATGCATAAGTATAAAATTTTTTCCAAAATAACAGGCAGAAAAAACCTTCGTAACTACATTGCGTCCCGTTTCGAGCAAGTATTCTAATTTTATATCCATCTTTACTTTTTCACTCAACTATTTCATTCACACTTTATTTTAAGGTGGAATATGATGGATACATCAATCAAATTAATGGAAACAGAAAAAATAGCTGCTAAAATTACAGCACAAAACGTACATGATGTTCTTCGGAAGAAAATGCTCGTTGACGGTTTTAATTTTGTACTTGATCTTGAAAGAAGTCATGGATTAACAATTGTAGATAAAAAAACCGGAGATGAATATTTAGATTTCTTTTCTTTCTTTGCATCATCGCCCGTAGGATTAAATCACCCGAAGATAAACACGCCTGAATTCCGCGAAAAGCTTGCTGATGCCGCTATGAATAAAACATCTAATTCAGATATTTATACAATAGAAATGGCAAAGTTTGTTGATACATTTTCACGAATAGCCGTACCGGATTACTTCAAGCATTTATTTTTTGTGGATGGCGGCGCTCTGGCAGTTGAAAACGGTTTAAAAGTTGCCTTTGATTGGAAAATAAAAAAGAATTTTATCCGCGGATATAAAGAAGAGCGCGGAACGCAAGTTATTCATTTTCGTGAAGCGTTTCATGGTCGTACAGGATACACAATGTCGTTGACAAATACTGATCCGGCTAAGATTGCACTATATCCAAAATTTAATTGGCCCCGAATAATAAATCCAAAAATTAATTTCCCTCTGAATGAGAACATAAATCAAATTATTGATCTTGAAAATCAAGCAATAGATGAAATACATACTGCAATAAAATATAATCGTGATGATATAGCTCTTATTATAATAGAACCGATACAAGGAGAAGGCGGTGATAATTTTTTCCGTAAAGAATTTTTTATGAAGCTGCGAGAGATTGCTGATGAAAATGAAATTCTGTTGATGTTTGATGAAGTTCAAACCGGACTTGGAATGACCGGCAAGATGTGGGCATTTGAACATTTTGCAGAGCCTGATATAATTGCTTTCGGTAAAAAAGTACAAGTCTGCGGTATTATGGTTAATGATCGCATAGACGATATCTCCGAGAACGTGTTTAAAAAATCGAGCCGTATTAACTCCACATGGGGTGGAAATTTAACGGATATGGTTCGATCAGAAAAAAATCTCCAAATTATAGAAGAAGAAAATTTAGTCGAGAACGCTCGAATCATGGGAAATTATTTACTGGATTGTCTTATTGATCTTCAAAATGAATTTCCTGAATATGTTACTCAAGCGCGCGGTTTAGGATTGATGTGTTCGTTTAATTTACCATCAAAAGAAACGAGAAATAAGTTTTTAGCTCAGTTATACGAAAATAAAATGATAATGCTCGGCTGCGGAGCTCATTCAGTACGATTCCGTCCTTCACTCATCGTAACCAAAAAAAATATTGATGACGGAATCTTAAAAATTAAAAACGTTTTGTATAATCTACATAGATCTTAAAATTAAATTCTTCAAAGAAAAACACAGATTGTTATCGGAGTTTTTTTATTTTTGTAAAAAAGAGTTTTAGATGGATAACGGGAAATTATACGTTGTAGCTACACCCATCGGCAATCTTGGTGATATTACATTCCGCGCAATTGAAACATTGAAATCTGTAAACATTATTATATGTGAAGACACACGCGTAACAAAAATTCTGTTAGACCATTACCAAATCAATAAACCGCTGCTTGTTGTCAATGCCCACAACGAATCAAAAAGTATAGAGAAAATTTTAACAAAGTTAATCTCCGGTGAATCTTGTGCGCTTGTTTCAGATGCCGGGACTCCATGTATATCAGATCCCGGAGTTCGTCTTATAAATAAAGTTTTATCGGAAAATATCGAAGTTGTTGGAATCCCGGGTGCAAGTGCAGGAATATTAGCTTTAAGCATAAGCGGTTTACCAACTGATTCTTTTGTATTCGAAGGGTTTCTTCCACAGAAAAAAGGACGGCAAAAAAAATTAAAACAACTTGCAGAAGAAGAAAGGACAATTGTGCTTTACGAATCAACTTATAGGATCAAAAAACTGCTGGAAGAATTAGAAATAAGCATGCCGGATCGTTTAATTGTAGTTGCCCGAGAACTAACAAAAAAATTTGAAGAAATCTGGCGGGGAACAGCATCCCAACTTTTACAAAATTTTGAGAAAAGAATAACAAAAGGCGAATTTGTTATTTTGTTAGCTCCTCTAAATTGGAAGGAGATTTAGTTCATTCTGAGTAATACTGGATAATTGATTGCACATCATAATTTTTTAATTTTTCCCTACCGTTTAAGAAACTTAGTTCAACCAAAAATGAAATCTGTACAACTTCCCCGCCTAATCTTTCCACTAATTTACAAGCCGCCGCCATAGTTCCTCCAGTTGCTAGAAGATCATCATGAAGCAAGATCTTATCACCATTCTGAATTGCATCTTTGTGTATCTCAATTCTATCAGTCCCATATTCAAGTGAATAGCTTTCGGAGATACATTCTGCTGGTAATTTTCCGGGCTTTCGAATAGGGACAAATCCTGCTCCTAGCTTTTGAGCAACAACTCCTCCTAGTATAAAACCACGAGATTCAATTCCAACTACTTTTGTTATATGCTTATTTTGAAGGAAGTTAATCAATTCTTCTACAGCATTGTTAAGCCCGGTTGGATCTTTAAGAAGCGTGGTTATATCCTTAAAAATTATCCCATGTTTTGGAAAATTTGGTACATCTCTAATTAGACTTTTTAATTCCATTTCTGCCTCATCAACTAACTTAAATTTTCAATTTGTTCATGGTATTTTAATTTATGAAGATATTCTAATAGAATACTCTCAACGGGAGCATATTCAGTTTGTTTGTAAAGTTCTTGCCTAATTTCCTTAGAATGATTAAGTCCTTTCAGATAACCGGTATAATATTTTCTAAAGGGAATTATAGCAGCTTTCGTTTCTTTAATTTCTAATGAATATCTAAGATGGCGTAAAGCAGTATAAATTCTTTCTTCAATAGAGACTAAATTGATTTCTTTACCACTTAACAACTCTTTAGCTTCTCTAAATATCCACGGATGATCAATCGCACCCCGAGCTATCATAACTGCATCTGCATTCGTTTCCTCAAAAGCTCTTTTTACATCCTCTGCACTAAAAACTCCGCCGTTTAAAGCCACTGGAATTTTTACAACTTCTTTAATCCTAGGAATCCAACTCCAATCCGGTTCCCCGCTATGTCCTTGCGTTTTAGTTCTGCAATGAATGGTTAAAGCTGCAGCTCCTGCATCTTCAATTCTTTTAGCTACTTCCAATATATTAATTGAATCTACATCCCAACCAATTCTAGTTTTTACTGTTACCGGAATCTTAACTGCTTTTACAATAGCTTCTACCATAGTTTGCATATAACATGGGTCTTTAAGAAGTCCGGCACCGGCTCCCCTGTTTGCAATTTTTTTTACCCAGCAACCGGCATTAATATCAATTATTTCGGGATTCTTAAATTCAGCAATTTTGGCAGCTTCAATCATTGGTTCAAGATTACCACCGTAGATTTGAATTCCAACAGGACGTTCCTCGTCTGTAATTTCCAGTTTCTTTTCTGTCTTTTTATTTGAACGTATTAGTCCATCAGAGTTAACAAACTCTGTGTACACAACATCAGCACTCAATTCTTTACATAATCTTCGGAATGCAATATCAGTTACATCTTCCATTGGAGCTAGCAAAAGTGCTTTATCAATATTTATTTTACCAACACTAAACATTTTCAACTGCTTTCAATTTTTCTGACCTCAACATAAAAAAAGAAAAAATTAATGCAAGTAATGTAAAGAATGCGCCGGTAAGAAACGGGTATTGATAGCCAAGCACATCAAAAGAAAATCCACCCCACAAAGGACCAAGCACTCTTGCGAATGCAGATATTGATTGACTAAATCCTAATACAGCACCCTGCTGATTTTCGGGTGAATGTTTTGAAATCATACTTGGAATAATTGGCTGCAAAATTCCGGAACCGACTGCCATAATTGAAATAACTATCGCAACTCCTGTAAAATTTCTGCCATATGGTATTAGCCCTAATCCGATCATCATAAAAAAAATACCGATAAGAAGAATTGTTTTATCATTTAATTTGTGCGAAAGTGTTCGAATAAATCCGGCTTGCACTATTGCACCGGTCATTCCGACAATTCCAAACAGCATTCCGTTTTGTTGATCTGTAAAATGATAAAACTTGTAACCGAGGATTGCAAATGTTCCGTAAATATTTGCAATAGAAAAAATGATAAGGAAAAAAAGCATGATTAAAAATCCGACTGAAGGGCGAAAGAGAACTTGTTTAGCAAATGCGAAGTCAAAAACTTTGATTTGAATTTTTTCATCACTCTTCTTTTCTTTTAGCGATTCTGGCAATCTAAAAAATGCAAAAGAGAAAGCTGTTAAAGTGAAAAATGCACTTCCTAATCCAGCAACATGATAACCGTACTTTGCAAGCAAAGCACCAATTACAGGCCCGAATACAAAACCTAATCCGAATGCAGCGCCGATAATTCCCATTCCTTTTGCACGTTCTTCTTTTGTTGTAATATCTGCAATATAAGCCTGGGCAACACCAATGTTACTTCCTCCAAGACCAGCTAACATTCTTGATAAGAAAAGAAGTAAAAAGGAATTTGAAAATGCAAAAATTAAATATGAAACAGCAGTGATCAATTGTGTTACTAAAATTACCGGGCGCCTTCCAATCTTATCTGATAGTTTACCCATCATTGGATTGAAAATGAATTGCATCAGAGAAAATACTGCAACAATTGATCCGATTCCAAAATCTGATATGCCAAGTTCTTTACTGGCGAAAGTCGGTAGAATTGGGATCAGAATTCCAAATCCCATCAGATCAATAAAAATCGTTACGAAGATTATACCAAGTGAAGCTTTATTTTTATTAGCCATTAATTATCATTAAGAATTTGTTGCAAAGATAAAAAGAAATTGTGACTTTATTATACGAACAGCTCATTCTTCTTTTTTGTTCAATAAATTTTTAGAATGATTTTGAACTGCTTCCATGATTTTGCGTGTATCTTTCTCGGATTGTAAAAGTTTATTCTTATCACGCTCCATTAAATAACTTGGGAGTGACTTTATTGTTGTTGAATCAACCGGAAGAATTACAAATTGATTTTTGTTTTCTACTTTTCCTTTGAATACCCATGTGGGAATAAATTCTGTTTTTGAAAGACAAACATTTTGAGAGGATTTAATTTTTGTGAATGTTAGATTTAGAATTACTCCTGAGTCTGAATATCGCCATCTTTGATTTGAAATAAAATTACCAAGAGAATAGGCGATCAAACTATTGCCAATTTTATTTTTATTCGAACTGAAATATTCAACCGGCTGAATAACATGAGGATGGCTGCCAATTATGAAATCCGCTCCATAATCAATTGCTTGTTTTACTATTTCCTTTTGAAACGAATTTGGTTTGCGCTGATATTCATCTCCAAAATGAAAATAAACAAGAATTACATCTGCATTTTTATTACGTGCACTTAGAATATCTTGTTTCATTAATGCTGTATCAATTACATTAACTAAAAATCTTTCATTGTTAGCAATGTAATTCCCGTTCAATCCGTAAGTGTAAGCAAGAATTGCGATCTTGATTCCGTTAATGTTAAATACTCGAATTGAATCCCGGTCTTGTTGTGAATGATAAGATCCGATTGATTCCATCCCATTATTTTTAATCATCTCTATAGTTCTAATAACACCTTTCTTCCCGCGGTCGAGCGAGTGATTATTTGCAGTTAACAAAATATCAAATCCCGCATCTTTCAAAGCTTCAAGATATTCACCAGGCGAGTTGAATAGCGGATAACCACTATATCTTTTTTCTTTACCAGAAATAGTAGTTTCAAGATTTCCAATTGTTAGATCTGCTTCGTTCAAATATTTTTTTATTTCATGAAAAACAGGTTTGAAATCAAAACTATCTTGTGATACTTGCGCAAATTTAAATTGCGGCGAATGGCACATTAGATCACCAACAAAAGAAATTGTGACAGTGCGAATGGAATCAGCATCATCTGTTCTCTTTTCTATTTGATTAACCGAACCGAAAAAAAATTGAAATGTAATTGCAGTAGTAAAAAAAAGAATGAATATGTTTTTCATAGTCAAAACGAGTTATACAATTCTAATATTTTTCTTGCTCGTGATCTTAATCGTGATCATGATTTTTTCCCTTCGATCACGAACACGAGCATGAACAAGATATTGAGAATAATCGTTAGTGATGAGTTACTATTATTATAAAAAAAGGTTGGGCTATTTCTAACCCAACCTAAAACAAATCGAAAACTCAAAAATCAGTTTCCGCCTTTTGCAGCTTTGCGTTGTGCTTTTACTTCTTGCACTTCATTACGCAAGTCTTGAGCTAACTTCTTTAGTTCGCTAAGACCTTTTCTTAAACGAGTACCGGCGGCTGACTGTCCTTTTTCGTAGAACTTTGCTACGTCAGGTTCCAGACCTTTTAAGAAGTCGATGAGTTTTAAATATTTTTCGTTCATGATACCTCCTGCTTTTAGTGAATGAATCATTTATAGGAAAGTGCTTTCGAGAATTATTTCTGCTACATCTTTTACATTTACTGAATCTGATCTTTCAAATGATTTTATACCGTCCGTCAACATTGTCATACAAAACGGACATGCTGAAGCGACTGTGTCTGCTTTAGTATTTATCGCTTCTTCTGCTCTGTTATTATTTATTCTTGTACCCTCCTTTTCTTCAAGAAACATTCTTCCGCCGCCTGCACCGCAGCAAAATCCTTTTTCACGATTTCTTCCCATCTCAATCAGCTCTGTTCCCTTTATCATCTTCAAAGAATCACGAGGTGAATCATAAATATCATTATATCTGCCAAGATAACAAGAATCGTGATAAGTGATTTTAGATTTAACTTCTTCGTCTTTCAGTTTGATCTTTCCGTCTTCAAGCATTTTCTGAATTAGTTCTGTATGATGAACAACTTCAAAATTTCCACCGAACTGTGGATATTCATTCTTAAGAGAATTATAGCAGTGAGGACAACCTGTAACGATTTTTTTAACTCCATAGTTATTTAGTGTTTCTACATTCTCCTGCATCATCATTTGAGCAAGATATTCATTACCAAGTCTTCGGGCAGTATCGCCGTTACATTTTTCTTCAACTCCTAAAATTCTGAAATTAATATTTGCTTTCTGCATTAACTGAGCAATAGATTTTGTAACCTTCTGATATCTGGCATCAAAAGAACCTGCACATCCAACCCAAAACAAATATTCTGTATTAGCATCTTCAGCCATTGTTTTAATATTCATTCCCTCAGCCCAATTTGCTCTATCCTGTGCATTGAACGCCCACGGAGTATAATTAGTCTCTATGTTTTTGAATACAATATTCAATTCAGGAGGAAAGTTTGATTCACCAAGAACTAAATTCCTTCTCATATCAACAATAGAATCAACATGTTCAATCGTAACCGGACATTCATAAACACAAGCCATACAAGTAGTACATGCCCAAAGTTCTTCATCAGATATGTAATTGTGAACCAAAGTTTTTTGCATTAATTCGTTTTCTTCGCCAACTTTTTTTATAAGTAACGGTGCTTTTTCCTCTGTACGATGACGAATACTAACAATAATTTCCCGTGGTGATAATTTCTTTCCTGTAGCGGCGGCAGGACATGATGCTGTACATCTTCCGCATTCGGTACAAGCAAATCCATCCAGCACTTGCTTCCATGAAAGATGTTCAAAATCAGCAGCCCCATACTGAGCTACATTTTCATCTTCTAGATTTAATTTTTTTAATGCGTTTTTATTATCGCCAATTTTTGAAAAGTAAACATTTGGAATAGAAGTGAATACATGAAAATGTTTGGAGTATGGCAAGAAATTCATGAAGCCGAAGATTATTAGTATGTGAGTCCACCAAAAAACTTCATACAAAATTTTTGAAGATTCACTTACACCGTTAAAAAATGATCCGGCTAATTGTGATGAGATCGGTCTAACTTCATAATCAGCAAGTATAAAATTTGAATTAATAATGTGAGTTATGTTCTGACCGAACATTGCAATTACAACACCAAGAATAAGAAATAATATAATTGCCGCATCAAGTTTATGTCCTTTAACATCAAGCCGCGGTACTCTTTGAATAAACCTTCTGAAAAGCGCCCATAGCACAGACACTATTACAAGTAAACCAAAAATATCCTGCACAATTGTTATTGCAGAAAAAACTGATCCCAGAAAATGAAGTGAGAATGCCGGGTAGAAACCTTGAATGATTGTTTCAAGGACGGCAAATAGAAAAAGCATGAACCCCCAAAAGATAAAAAAGTGAATTGTTCCTGCAATGGGATCTTGTAATAATTTTGATTGCGCGAATGCGATCTTTAAAACATTTTTAATTCTTTCGTTTGGATTATTGAAACGGTTTTCCGGTTGACAAAGTTTAATGTAAGAAAGAATCCTTTTCAGATTATAGAAAAGAAATCCAAATGCAAGAAGAAATATTATAGAAAAAATTATCTGTTTCATTCGGTCGTATGCAACGCTTAAGGAAGCTTAGGATACTTTTTTGAAACAGCTTTATAAATGCTAAATGCCGCTGCAATTTTTATAATATCCCAAACTGAAAAGATAATTGCACCGCTGAATAAAGCTTTATAGAAATCTCCGCCCATAAATACAGAAAGATACGATGCCCCGGCAAGAAGAATTAAAAGCCCTCCGGCTATGAATGATAATAAGATTAAAAAAGAATTCGTCTTCCCTTCTAAAATATATCCGACTAAAAAAGCTGCGAACGGAAATGAAAGAAGATATCCTCCGGTTGGTCCAAATAATTTTGCAAATCCAAATGTGAATCCTGCAAAGACCGGCAATCCTAATACACCAACAGCTAAATATAAAATTTGACTATATGCACTTTTACGCGAACCAAGAAACGCACCGGAAAGTAGAACCAGCATTGTCTGAAGTGTAAATGGAACAGGTTGAGTAGGAACTGCTACCTGAGCTGATAATGCTGTTAGTACTGAAAATGTTATTATCCAAAATAATTCCGAACTCCTTACATTAATGAGAGTTGTTAACAGCGAGTTATTTTTTACTTTTTCTTTCGAAGTCATAAATTCCTCTAATTAAGATGATTTACAAAAAAATTAGTTGTTTTATCTAGAAGCTTTTCAAACTTCTCTGATGAACCCTTAAAAGGATGAACAATATCAAATGTGTGACCAGTACTAAATAGTTTATAAAATTCTGTTTTTGATTTATCTGACCAATTATACAATTGTTCTGCTTCAGAGATTGGAACAGCAAGATCCTGTTCGCCATGAGCAATCAGTAATGGTCTATTTAGATTTTTTAATGCGTTTTCAATATTTAAAGTATTCTTTGAGTTATTCTCGATATCATCAAGTAACCCGACATCTAATCTCATCATTTGATTTGTACGTGTATTCAAAATTTCAAAAAAACCTTTTTTCCGCCATTCTTGATTTTGCCGCTTAGAATAACGATCTATTTTCGATATAGCAGCCCAAGTAACAAGTGCATCAACATCATTTCGTTTTGAAGCAGCTAAGAGAGCAATTGCCCCTCCACGACTGTGACCAATCAATCCTAATGGAGTATTTCCTTTAACTTCAAAAAAATCATTTCTGAATGCAGAAATGATTTCATTTAACTCTCTAATCTCACGAGAGAATGTGTTTTTAGCAAATTTTTCAAGCTCAGTAAATTCTGTTTTATTTTCACCAACTCCATTATGCGAAAAATTAAAAGTAATTACAAAAAATCCTTTATTTGCGAAATATTCGCCTAAGTATGGACCAAATCCCCAATCCTTAAATCCTTTGAATCCGTGAACAAAGACGAGAGTTTTACCGAAGAAAAGACTTTTATTAAAATAAGTCGTTATTCTAAGTTTTTCTCCGTCGGAAGCAGAAAAAGTGTAGTCTTTATTCATACAATGTTAAATATGAGGTTTTGAGGCGGTAAAGTCAAGAATTCCTTACATTGATTAAGGTGTTCGAAAATAAATGAATTGAACAGCTTTTTTTGTTAATATTTTTAATTTGTGAGTTTGGTACGATGTATTGAATTTTCTTTTACCTCTCATTTCCCTATTTTTCAATTGTCACTCAAAAAAAATCTTTAAATAAATGGCAAAAATTTTAGTCATACCATCAATTGATATACAAGACGGTAAAACAGTTCGCGTCGTACAAGGTATTCCGGATTTAGGTTGCATCGAATACGCAAATGACCCTGTTGATATGGCTATGATTTGGCGAGCAGAGAATGCAAAATGTATTCATGTAGTAGATTTTAATGCGGCACATGAACATTCACATACAAATTTCGAAATAATCAGAAAGATGTGTGAATCCGTCGTAATTCCTATTGAACTTGGCGGTGGAATTAGGACCTACGAAGATGTTAAAGATGCTTTTGAGTTGGGTGTTGCACGGGTTGTTATAGGATCTATGGCTTTTGAAAATCCACGAGAGTTTATTAAAATTTTGGATGAATTTACTCCTAATAAAGTTGTTGCCGCTATTGATGTTATTAATGACGAAGTAATTACCAGAGGGAGACAACAAAGAACTCACTTACGGGCAATTCAATATGCAAAGTTCTTAAATTCATGCGGTGCAAAAAGAATTGTTGTAACTGATGTTTCTACCAACGGTATGATGACGGGACCAAACATTGAGTTGTCAAAACAAATTGCCGAAGCAGCTGAGACAAAAGTAACTCACTCAGGAGGCATTGGCAGTTTTGAAGATTTGATTAAATTGCAGCGTGCTGCTTCTGAATATGTTGATTCTGTTATAATTGGACGGGCACTTTATGAAAATAAATTTCCGTGTCAAAAAATTTGGCGTGTTGCCGAAGCCGGAATTTTTAATTAAGAGGTTGCTATGGAAAACAATTATCAAGTGATGACTAAGAGTAGTTTTTGGGCGAACCTTTTTAAGACCCCAACTGAAAAAAGCGAGTTGGAAGAAGTTTTACTTTCGATGCCGCCCTTTAAATATCTCAGTAATAAAAAAATTAAACTATTGATGAAGGTAATTCATAATAGAATATATACAGCTAACGAATATATTTTTTTTCAAGGAGACCCCGGAATAGGATTATATTTAATTATCCGCGGAGAAATATTAATAACAGAAGAAATTGATGGTGAAAGATTTGATCTTGCAATGTTAACACGCGGCGATTTTTTTGGAGAACTTGCTTTACTTGATGAAGAGAAAAGATCCGCTTCAGCAATTGCATTGAAAGATTCTCAGTTAGCTGTAATATTTAAACCCGATCTTGATGAGTTCGTTGAAACTCATTCTAAAGAAGGGATTCAAATATTAAGAGGTATATCACAAATTATTGCAACACGATTACGAAATTTAAACCAAGATTATTTTACTCTTTACAATAAAACACGATCAAAGTAAGGGGAAAGCCATGGAACAGATAAAAAAAATCTTAGTGCCGATTGATTTTTCTGATTATTCAAAGAATGCACTTAAGTATGCAGTCCAGTTTGCAAAACAATTCAACGCAAAGATCTATTTAGTCTATGTTGTAGAACCAATGATCTACCCTGCAGATTTCAGCATGGGTCAAGTTGCTATTCCCTCAGCCGATATTGATCTTCATTCACGTGCAGAAGAGGAATTAAGAAAACTTTCAAAAGATTTTATCAACGGAAGTTTACAAGTAGAAATTTTAATCAAGACAGGTAAACCATTCGTTGAGATTATCGAAACAGCTTCTGCTAATGATATAGATTTGATTATAATTGCAACACATGGGCACACCGGTGTTGAGCATTTATTATTTGGCAGCACAGCAGAAAAAGTTGTTAGAAAAGCACCATGTCCGGTTTTAACTCTAAGGGAACCTGTTAAGGGATTTCAGTATAACTCTAAGATGTAGAATTCTCAGATTAATTCTTACAAAAAAGCCCAACTTCTTTAAGAAGTTGGGTTTATAACTTGCAGAAATAACTAAGAACTATTTCTTCGGCATTTGCTCAAGTTGTTTTGCAAGCTCTCCCGCCATATTTCCTATTTGTGTGTTTGGGTATTTCTTCGCTAAATTCTGCCAAATAGTTTTAGCTGTTTTAATATCTCCTTTAGCCTGTGCTAAACCGCCAAGATTATAATTTGCTATCAAATTGGTTTTATTAATTCTTAAGACTTTATTGTTATATTCTTCTGCTTTCTTAATATCTCCTTTATTGAAATAAAGAAAAGTAAGTTCTAATAACAGATCAGTTCTTTTTGGTCCGACCTTTAAAATATTTTCGTAAAGTTTAATTGCTTCATCGGGTTCGTGAGCTTGAACCATTTCAGCATATTCGCGAACTTTTAAGGTATCGTTAGGATTTTTTTCGACTTCAGCTTTAAGTGTATTCATTTTTTCAAGGGCTTCTTGCATCACATTAGATTTAGAAGGCATATCGCCGTTACCTTGTTGAGCCATTTCTTTGTGAATATCATCCTTGGGCATTTCTGCATTTGGTTTTAATTCATTTGCCAGTTTTGAATTTTTTGTAGCATTAGAAAAGAATACTACTGCAGCAACAAAGATCACAAAAACACCTAAATAAATGTAAATCGGTTTAATCTTCATACTTTTCCTCTTAGGTTGAAACAAATATGTATAAAAAGTGTTGAATTATTGGTTTCAAAAATAACTTTTTTTATTCAGCAAAAAAATTTTAATTTCACTCAAAATATTTGAGTCAAAGTAATTGAGTATGGAAAGAGTAAAAATTGTTAAGCTAATAATTCCTTTATTGCATGCAATTTACCTCAACCCTTTTAACATGGTGACGTTGTCTAATCCAATTGAAAGATGTCAAACTCAGAAGTAGAAAATTTCAATCAATAGCCGCTTCAATTAAAGTAAATCTATCGCATTCATCGAATTCTGTTGCTGAAAGAAGAATTAATTTGAGCTATGGCTAAACCTTTATGCCATAATAATATTTTTATGATATGAACAATTTTCCACATCGATCATTAGAAGAAGAATTATTGCGATGAATATAGAGATTGATTTCACTTATATGGATACTTTTATTTCGAATTGCATTATCTTTGTCCCATAAGTGTAAAATAAACTGAAAATTAGGTTGAGACTATGCATGAAATTTTTGTTCAACTGATTTTATTATTAATTACTATTATCTCAGTCGCAGGGTTGATAATAGTGATCTATTCAAGAAAAAGCAGCCAGATTACCTCAAGATTATTTTTAATAGTTCTTCTGCTGGTTATTTTTTATTTAATATCTCACGCATTGCATTTTTTGATTTTAAGAATACCTGATGTAACAGTTTTGGATTTATCGTGTCATTCATTTCTACTATTAATAATTGTCGCTTTGACATTTTTCAGTATGAACTTTCCGAAACCGGATAAGTCTTCTAATCTCACGAAAGTTATTATACTTGTGCCGGCTTTAATACTTTTAGTGCTTCTTTGGAAAGGCGACATTGTAACGGGGTCTCATTCGCATATAATGAAATTCGAAGCGCATTATTCAAATCTATATCCGCTGTTTCTAATATATTATTTTGCTTTACTTTTATTCAACACAATTTCCTTATCTACAAAATTCAAAAGAGAAATAGATGAATCTGCAAAGATGCAGATACTCTTTTTTCTGATTGGACTTGTGATAACAAATCTGGCAACTTTTATCTTCGGGTTATTATTGCCATGGATATTAGGCTTTTATTACTTGATAGAAGTAAGCCCGCTGGCATTTTTGGCGGGCGTGATAATGTTCACTACAGTTGCTGTAGGAAAATACAATATGTTCCCGGCAACTTTTGAAAGAGTTAGAAATTTCAGTATTACCAAAAAAATTATTTTTTCGGCTCTCATATTAGTGCCGATAATCATATTGGTAATTCAAATTCCTTTAGTAAGAATCCTCTTCGAGTTCCAAACCAATCTTGAGCTATCGAGATTCTTTTTGGTAAGTGTTATAGGCGGAATAATAGTTAGTATTAGTTTGGCATTTGTAATAATCAAAATTCTCTCACAGCCAATAAGCGCTTTACAAGCAGCCGCAAATGAAGTAAAAGACGGCAACTATGAAGTTGAAGTTGATGCGAGCAGCAACGATGAGTTAGGCGAGCTTGGAGAAGCTTTTAATAAAATGGCTAAGACGCTTCAGAAAAACAAAGAAGATTTATCGGTAAAAGAAAAGAGAATCAATTTATTATTCAATGCATTCGAACATTCTCAAACTGCAATTGCTATTGTTGATGAAAAGTTTAAAGTGGTAGAAACTAATTCGAAGTTTGTTAACATGTTCAATGTGGACACAGATACAATTACCGGTTTAGATTTGGCATCATTACAACTTATGAAATCATCTGATGCGGGATATTTCGATTTTTCTAAAGAAATAAACGGAAAAAAGTACTATGAAAATGAACTGATTATTACAGATCAAACCGGGAACAAAAAGTTTTTATATATTTCTTTAACACAAACCGACTTAGAAAAAAGCGGTTATTATTTATTAGTTATTTTAGATATAACCGGGCGGAAGAAATTGGAAGAAGATTTAATACAAAGCGAGAAATTTGCTGCTCTAGGAAAAATGGCTGCCGTTTTAGCCCATGAAATTAAAACTCCTCTTACTTCAATAAAGATGAATGCCGATATAATAAAAGAATCCGTTGAGCTCGATGAGAATGACGAGGTAAGTTTCAAAATTATTCAACGGGAAATTAACAGACTTAATCAGCTTGTAAAAGAAGTACTGCTGTATTCAAGAGAAATTAAACTTGAGATAACCAAAACAAATATCAAAGATTTATGCACAGAAATCAGATTACAGTTAGAGCCGGTTCTTAAAGAAAAACAGATAGACTATTTTGAAAATATTGATGATATCGATTTTTCATTTGACAGGGATAAGATGAAACAAGTCTTCCATAATTTATTGGAAAACGCAATTGATTCGATTGAAAGGAATGGGAGAATTGAATTAACAGTTAAAGAGAATAAGGAAAAAGATTACGTTGATATAATTATTAAAGACGATGGGAAAGGAATTGGCGATATCTCAAAAATATTTGAACCATTCTTTACTACAAAAGCAAATGGAACCGGATTGGGTTTAGCAATATCAAAGAGAATAATTGAAGCGCATAATGGCAGTATTGAAATTTTATCCGCCGAGCAAGGAAATACAATATTCAAAATAACATTACCAAGTAAATGATTATGGATAAGATTTTAATAATTGATGACGACAAATCCATCCGCGAAACACTTTATAATTATTTAAAGAAACTTTCGTTCAGTGTTTATTCCGCTGCTGATGGAGTTGAAGGAATAGAATTAATTGAAAAACACCAGCCGGATTTGGTTATAACCGATATTAACATGCCAAGGAAAGACGGTTTTGAAGTTCTAGACTTCGTAAAGTCAACGGACACACACATTCACGTAATTGTAATCACTGCATATGAAGATATGCCAACCACAGTAAAGGCAATGCAGCTTGGCGCTTATGATTATATTGAAAAACCTTTAGAAATAGATAAGTTAAAAATCACTATCAGAAGAGCGCTTGAGAATAAAAAACTAAGCGAGCAGCTTGCCGCCTTGTCGTATGATGATGAAAGAATTTTTGATGTAGAAAATACTTTGATCGGAAAATCTTCACAGATGAAGAATGTTTACAAAAAAATTGGACAAGTAACTTCTTCACGAATTAATGTACTAATACAGGGTGAAAGCGGAAGCGGAAAAGAATTAGTAGCGCGTGCAATTCATTACAGCGGCATAACAAAAAATTATCCTTTCGTAGCAATTAATTGTACGGCTTTAACCGAAACGTTATTGGAAAGCGAGTTATTCGGACATGTAAAAGGGGCTTTTACCAGCGCCGTTAAAGATAAAAAAGGAAAATTTGAATTAGCCGGCGAAGGAACAATTTTTTTGGATGAAATTTCAGAAATATCACATAATCTTCAGACCAAACTGTTAAGAATAATTCAAGAAAAAGAATATGAAAGAGTTGGCGGCGAAGCTGTAATTCCAATGAAAGCAAGAATTATAGCAGCCACAAACAAAAATTTAGAGGAACTGGCTGGACAAGGGAAATTCCGGCAAGATTTATTTTTCCGCTTGAAAGTATTCTCTATTGATCTGCCTCCTTTGCGGGATAGAAAGGAAGACATACCTCTATTAGTAAAGCATTTTTTAGCAAAGATAAATAAAGAACTGCACAAGAATGTATTCAAAGTTCCGGATGAAGTAATGGATCTGCTGAAAAATCACAATTGGGTTGGAAACGTTAGAGAACTTGAAAATACTTTGATGCAAGCCGTTGTTCTATCAACCGACGATGTTTTATTAAAGGAAAATATTTTGTTAAGAGAGAAAAACATCAACGAAGAGATGGAAAGTAATGTTTTACAAAGTTTACATGAGATAGAAAAAAGACACATTAAAAAAGTATTAGACCACTTTAAGTGGGATAAAACAAAAGCAGCAGAAGTCCTCAAAATATCACTCCCCACACTCTACAGTAAAATCAAAAACTACGGTTTAGAAGAGCTTTCTTAAATAAATTAAAATATTTTTAAGAAACTTAATTATTTCCTATAAGCTTGTTCTGAAGCAAGAGTAAAAACGCAGTTTTTGAACAGGCACAATCTTTGTCAAAGGAAAAGAAGCACTAATTAATAATGAAATTTCACTCATAGGAGTAAAAACCATGAAAACACAACATGTGGTTATTGTTGGCTTGCTTGCAGTTGTTCTGCTCGCAGGCTGTGGAACAGCAATTCCCGGTGGGTACGAAGCTCTTTATTGGGGGCGCTATAGTGGAGTTGATACTACAGTTCACAAAGATGGATTCAAGTGGGCTTGGGTTTGGAACGACGTCGTCTTATACGATGTGCGCTGGAAAACCGAGAGTGAGAACGTGGATATTCTTTCTTTCGACGACCTCCACATGGCGGTGGAAGTTGCTCTTAGATTAAAACCCAACCCACGGGAACTCTATTTCTTGCATCAGCAAATTGGTCCCGGATACTACAGGGAAGTAGTGCAGCAGCAATTTCGTTCTATCTCCAGAGCCGTGTTTGCTCAGTACAGATACACCGACATTCCCAAGAAGAGTCTTGAGATCCAAAATGCAATCTTAGCGCAACTCAAGAAGAATCTTAAGGACAAACATATTGATTTGGATGCCGTAGAGATTAAGCATGTTGACTATCCGCCACAGGTTAAGCAAGCCGCCGACACAAAACTTGCAACAGAGCAGAAGTTGATGCAAAAAGAGTTTGAACAAAGAATTGCCGAGAAAGACGCCGCCATCAAGATCATTGAGGCAAAGGGTCAACAGACAGCACAGAAAATTATTGACAGCACGCTGACCCCGTCATATCTTCAATATCGCGCTCTTGATATTCAGAAGGCATTGGTAAATAGCAGCAATACGTCTTTCTATTTTATTCCGGTTGGCGCAAATGGTATTCCTATTCTTATTGAAGCTGGAATGGGAACCAAGAAGTAATGCAGCAGATGGAGAATACTTGCGAGGCGCAATCCTGAAGTGATTGCGCCTACATTTTTAAGATAACTTATTGATAATTCATCCGAAATTCTCTTTCAACATCTTTGTTACTGTAAAGTAGTGTAATACATAATTTAATAATTCAATAAATAAAGGAGCTATCATGAAAAAATCATTTTTTCTTTTGTTGATGTTGTCTATCATTTTAGAGGGCTGTATGATGCTCGGTATGGGAGGAATGGGGCACACCGGGGGCGGCGGTATGCAGGGAGATTCGCATGGTTCTTCTATGACCGGTAAAACAATCGTAAAAGAATCTATTGTTAATGGGATAAAAATTACTGCTGAATTTCCGCCATATACTTTAAGCGATGAGCTGGCTTATAAAGTTACTCTTTATGATGTTCGCGAAAAAATAATTATCTCCGATGCGTCAATTTCATTGATTGTAACTTCGAATGATAGCCGCAGCCAAGGTTCGCGTTCCGGGCAAGCAAGCTCACATTCAGGACATGGCGATTCATCCCCAACTCAGAGTCAAGGTAAGGTAGAGAAAATGAAATTCTCTCCGGACGAAATTAATAATGGTACATATATTTTCCATCCAACAATCAAAAATAAAGGCACTTATAAATTTATTTTTGTTTTAGAAAAAGTTGGAAATGTTGCGATAGATCCGCCAATCGAAGTTGAGCAAACCGTTCAACTTTATAGCCGGATGGATCAGCCTTCGGAACACAGCGGGGATAATATGGCTGGCTTTAGTTTATCGTCTCCGGTAATACTAATCGGTCTTGGCGCTATGGCAATAATGATGCTCTTTATACTCAGATGATTTTAAGAACATACTAACTAAATCACCTTACGCAAAATTGTCATTCTGAACGGAGTGAAGAATCTCTACACCTCGATTTCAAACTGTTTTGAGATATTTCGCTCCGCTCAATATGACAATTACAATACTTTGCGTAAGGTGAGTAACTAAGTACGAAACTCTATCTCTTAGGAGGTTACAATGAAACGAATTGTTATTTTTGTGGCGCTGTTGCTTGCTCTATCATCAAGCGATAGCTTCGCTCAACATCACGGCGGTGGTGCTGTTAACAATGGTAATAGAAAAGACCCTTCTACTGCTGCGCTGCTTTCGATTCAACCACTGCCTGTTGATTTAGGAAATTTCTACACCGGCAATTGGGGACGTGGAATTCTCTACACGACGGCAGAACTTGCTCTTTTTATACCGGCAGCCGTTTTGCTCGGACGCAATGGCTGGTCGTGGGGAATGCATAATTATTCAAATTATTATGGGACAGATTACCGTCCTTCATGGACTACAACAGAACGGAACCAGTTCTATTATTTACTGACGGGATATGTAATCGTAAAGATCATTAGCGCATTTGATGCAGGGTATTCAGCGGAGCGATATAATCAGAATATCTCGTTGCGCTACGATACGCAGACTAACGCAGCTATGCTTTCGTTGAACATCCCGCTTAATTATTAACTGATGTTACGCAAAATATTAATTTATACCTGCAAGCGGTAAGCAGGTCTGCGTTGAAAGATACTGAAAGAAAATGTAGAATTTCTCAGACAAAGTAAAAAATACATTCTGCATAATGTGAGTTTCAAATTACAATTTGAGGAGTAGTTATGAAAGACATGCCTAGAACCTCATACCTTATACCCAATAAATTGAGGAGTAATTATGGAAGATCATAAATTCCATTTTCCAGAAAATTCCGAATAATACGGGAGAGCTTAATCTTTGGTTTTGAAAAGAGCGATAGTTTGGTAGCGCATGTTTGAGTTTATCTGAAAACTGAATGTTGAAAGGCAAGAATTTATAAGAAAAAGAAAAATAGAGCATACTCACAGTTGGATTGTGAGTATGCTTTAAAATGGTTTATGAAAGATTTATTGGTTACCTAGACTAAGATTATTTAAAATCCGAAACCAGGATTATCTCAACATGGGAAATATTCACCAATATAAAATATCGCTAAATGGAAAAGTTGAAATGAAACTTTTATTCTGTTTCAATTGTTTTACGATATACAAAGTAATAAATTTGTAAAGGATGAAAAATATTTTTAGAACTAACGCAAAAAGAATAATAGCCCCTCTACTTCTGGGATTTTTCGTTTTCTCGTTTTTGCACTCAGAGTTAGGACTCTTGGATTATGACGGTAATAATCACGGCGCGCATGACTACTGTGAAATTGTAAAGAATACAAACACACATTCAAAGATATTACGAGAAGAGCTACCCAAACTTGAACTTAACAAAGATCTCTGCGTTCATTGTTTTGAAGAAATTGAAGCTCAAGCAACACAAACTTCTTTTGAAATAACGGATCATCATCTAAAAGCAAAACCATTCACTGATCTATATCTATTTAACAGAACCTTTCTGATTTAACCAATCTCTTTTCATTTCGTTAATCCCTTTACGGGATAAGTGTATTTCCGCCAAAGGCGGACAAGTAATCATAAAATTATTTGGAGAAAGTATGAACTTGATGAGAATATTATTTCTCACGTTGTGCTGCATTTATTCTTTACGTGCACAGCAGGATGATTCAATTAAAGTAAAGGAAGAGAAAATAACTTTAAAGGAAGCTGTTGATACAGCTTTGTCTAACAATCCGAACTTAAAAACTTTTGTATATGAAATATCTTCTTTAGAAAAAATAAAAATACAAGCCGGATTAATTCCAAATCCCGAAGTGGATTTTGAAGCGGAAGATTTTCTCGGTGGGAAAGAATTAAGTGGAATTAAGAGGAGTCAATATACCCTTTCAGCGAGCCAATTATTTGAGCTTGGTGGAAAAAGAAGCAGCCGCATTAATCTTTCAGATAAAGCAATTAATTCTGCTCAGGGCAATTATGAATTGATTAAACTTGATGTGGTTGCAAGTGTTAAATCTGCTTTTTTCGGGTTATATCAGATTCATCACCTGATAAAACTACAGCAGAAATTTATTCAAATAAATGAGGAAATATTAAAGACAATTTCTGAGCGGGTAAAAGCAGGAAGAACATCTCCCGCCGAAGAATCAAAAGTAAAAGTAGCGTTGATTAACAGCCAAATAGAATTACAGCGGCTGCAGAGAAATTATTCATCAGCCCAAACAAGATTAAACTCTTTATTGGGCACAACAGGAAAAAATCTGGTTCCCTCAACAGATTTGTTTGAAAAATTATTCACTCCGCCAAATAAGGAAGTAATTTTAGGAGATTTCGAAAATATTCCTTCAATAAAAAATCTTAATAATGAAACTAATTTTAGAAAAGCAGCGCTTGAATTGGAAAAATCTCAGGCAGTACCGGATTTAACTGCAAGTTTAGGTGTAAGATATTTAAATGAACTTAAAACCAATTCCTTTGTTGCGGGGCTTTCAATCCCGCTTCCAATCTTTAACAGGAACCAGGGAAATATTCAGGCGGCTGAAGTAAAAATTCAGCAGATGGATGATATAATAAACGCGCGAAAGCTGTCGGTTATTGCATCTCTTAATACATCTTTTAATAATCTTTTAAGTGCTTACAACAATGCTGTGCAGTTAAGAGAAAACATTTTACCGGAATCAGAAAAAGCTTATGAGATAACCAGGCATGGATATTTGCAGGGGCGCTTCGCATTTATTGATTTGTTAGATGCGCAGCGAACTTTGTTTGAAACTCAAACACAATACTTGTTTGAGTTGTCGGGTTATTACAAATCGTTGATAGAAACAGAGAACATCACAGGAAAATCTTTTTTAAAATAAAAACTATGAATGAATTTATGGAGAATAATAAAATGCGATTAGCAGGATTAATAGTAATAACACTATTACAATTTTTTTTCATTATTGGCTGTTCGAGTGATGAACCAAAAGAAAAAACGACTAAAACAGAAGTGCAAAACGAAGGTGAAAAGAATTCGGGAGCCATAAAACTAACGGACAGCGACCTAAAAGAATTCGGCATTGAAATTAAAGAAGCCGGAGCGGGAGTAATTACCAACCACATTGATTTAACCGGTGAAATAAAAGCTGAACCTTCACGCCTTTCACACATTATACCTCGATTCCCGGGAATAGTGAAAGAAGTTTATAAAACTATAGGAGAGGTAGTTAAGCAAGGCGAAATTCTTGCATTAATCGAAAGCAACGAAAGTCTCACCAATTATGAAGTTAAATCTTTAGTTGATGGAACAATCATAGAATTGCATATGGCAAAGGGAGATTTGGTAGGCGGAGAAGGACTGGCTCTTACGGTTGCCAATCTGGATAAAGTATGGGCGATTCTTACCATTTATCAAAGAGATATTAATAAAATAAAAGTTGGGCAGCGCGCTTTAATCTCTTTAAGCACTGCAGAAGAAGGAGAAGCAGGGACAATATCTTATGTAAGCCCAGTTGTTGATGAAGCAACACGAACAACAACTGCAAGAGTAATATTGAATAACACATCGAACAGGTGGCGTCCGGGAATGTTTGTAAATGCAAGAATAAATGTAAGCGAAAAGAAGGTGCCGATTGTTGTAGAAAAATCTGCTCTTCAAACGTTTGAAGATAAAACCGTTGTATTTATTAAAAGCGGAGATAAATTCTTCCCTCAGCAGGTGAAGTTAGGAATGCAAAACGATGTAACTGTTGAGATTACTTCAGGGCTTCGGCTAGGTCAGCAGTATGTATCGAAAGGTTCATTCACCCTCAAAGCCGAAATTTTGAAAGAGTCTTTCGGCGGCGATAAATAGCACATCCCAACCCTTCCCAAAGGGAAGGGCTTTTAAATAAAGGTTTGAATGGGTAAAAACTCCGTTAGGAGTTTAATGTTTGTAGAAATAAATAACACCCAATAATATTGAACTCCGTAGGAGTTCAATATTCTGGATTTTATGAATTAATAAAATTAATGGATAAAATAGTTTTTGATTAAAGGGAAAAATTTATGAATAGAATAATTGATTTTGTTCTCCGGAACCGGCTTTTAATTACTGTGCTTACGGTTATTGTAATGGCTGCCGGATATATGAGCTACAGGCAGCTTCCGATTGATGCATTCCCGGATGTTTCGCCGTCGCTTGTGCAGGTCTTTACACAAACAGAAGGATTAGCTCCGGAAGAAATTGAAAAATATGTAACCTACCCGGTTGAAACTGCAATGAACGGACTGCCGAATTTGCAACTCATCAGGTCGGTTTCAAATTTTGGTCTGTCTGTCGTTAATATTTATTTCGAAGACGGAACAGATATTTATTTTGCAAGGCAGCTTGTTAATGAACGGCTTACAGAAGCCAGGCAACAAATTCCCGCAGGTTTCGGCGAGCCTGGAATGGGACCGATTTCTACCGGTATGGGTCTAATTCTTTTTTATTATCTGGAAGATAAAACAGGTAAATACAGCTTAGAGGAGTTAAGGACAATACAGGATTGGTTAGTCAAATATCAATTGCAAACTGTGCCGGGTGTAACCGAGATTCTGGGAATAGGCGGATGGGAGAAACAGTTCCAGGTTGTTGTTAACCCCAACTCCTTGCTTCGTTATGATGTTACTGTAAACGATGTTGTTGATAAAATAAAAGCTAACAATTTAAATGTTGGTGCACAATTCTTAGAGAAAAATGCAGAAGAATTTATTGTGCGTTCAACCGGGCTAACTTCTAATATTGAAGACCTTGAAAACATAGTAATAAAATCTAAAGATGGCATCCCGGTTTATTTAAGTGAAGTAGCAAATGTAAAAACAGGCGGCGCTATAAGACGCGGCGTTGAGACACGCAACGGTGTTGGCGAAGTTGTTGCCGGGATGGTAGTTAAATTGTTCGGAACCAACTCTTCAACGGTTATTCGGGCAGTTGAAGATAAACTTGCCGAAATAAATAAGGCACTTCCCGAAGGCATAAAAATAGTTCCCTACTACCAGCAAAAAACTCTTGTTGAAGCGGCTGTAAAAACTGTAACAGATGCATTGCTTGAAGGAATTGTTTTGGTGGTTATAATTCTGATGGTCTTCCTTGGTGCGATAAGACCGAGCGTAGTTGTTGCAATTGCAATTCCCTTCTCTGTTTTATTTGCAATGATTGGCATGAAATTTTTTGGAATTTCCGCAAACCTTATGTCTTTCGGCGGTTTGGCAATTGCAATCGGTATGATGGTGGATGGCGCCGTTGTTATTGTTGAAAATACTGACCGTCTTTTACGTGCAAGCGACCCGAGCGAATCAAAGACCCATATAATAGCAAGAGCTTGTAAAGAAGTTATAAGACCGATCACATTTGCTGTAATAATAATCATAATTGTTTTTCTTCCGTTATTCACGCTTCGGGGTGTTGAAGGAAAAACGTTTAAGCCGCTTGCTTATACAATTGCTTTAGCAATGTTTGGTTCTTTACTGTTCGGGGTTTTTGTGGCTCCGGTTCTCTCTTCATTCTTTATGAAAAAACATTCTAAGAAATCTCCGCAAAGCGGGATGCCGTCAACGGCAAAATCTGCGAATGAAGAAAACAAGAATGAAGAAGAACAGATCTGGATTCTGAGACTACTGATAAAGATATATAAGCCATTAGTAACTTTCTTCGTGAACACAAGAATAGCGGCAATTGCAATGGCGGTAATTTTAATAATTATTGGTATTCTCATATTTCCGCAATTAGGTTCCGAGTTTACACCAACTCTTCAGGAAGGAACATTGATATTAAGGATGACAATGGCTCCTTCTATATCATTAACGGAAAGCACCCGGCTTACGCTTATTGCCGAAAGAAGATTAATGAAAATTCCGGAAGTTACGGGCGTGGTTACAAGAATAGGAAGAGGTGAAATTGGCGCTCATACCGATCCCGTAAACAGCGCCGAAATGACTATAATACTTAAACCAAGAGATCAGTGGAGAAATAACGCAACACAGCAAGAACTTGAAATATTAATTAGAGATGACTTCGGTGAGATTCCCGGTATTCTAACAAACTTTACACAACCAATTCAAATGTCGGTTGATGAATTACTTGAAGGCGTTCGAGCGGAATTAGCAATTAAGTTTTTCGGAACCGATCTTGAAGTATTAAAAAACAAAGCCGATGAAATTGCTGCCCAAATAAGAAATATTAAAGGTGCGGCAGATGTGCAGGTTGACCAGGTTTCAGGCGCGCCGCAATTAAGTATTGTAATTAATCGTCACGAGATAGCGCGTTACGGAATAAATGTTAAAGATGTTCAGCAGGTAATAAGAACTGCAATTGGAGGTGAAGCTGCCGGACAAATATTTGAAGATGTAAAACGCTTCGATATTTATGTGCGTTTTAATGAGGAATTCAGAAAAGATATGAATTCTATCGGAGCATTATTAATTAAATCACCATCCGGTATTGAGGTGCCGTTAAGCCAGTTAGCAGAAATTAAAGAAGTAGTTGGATCGCGTCAGATAACGCGCGAGAGAAATCAGAGATTTATTACAATCCAGTGCAATGTAACCGGACGCGATATAGGTTCATTTGTTGCAGAAGGACAAAATGCAATTGACAAAAAAGTAAAACTGCCGCCGGGATATTTTGTAACATGGGGTGGTCAGTTTAAACTGCAGCAGGAAGCAAATGCAAGATTAGCGGTAGTAGTTCCGATTACACTGTTTATAATTTTCATAATGCTTTTCTCAAGCTTTAATTCTCTGAAAAATTCTCTGCTGATATTTTTAAACGTACCGTTGGCTTTAGTCGGTGGAATTGTTGCCTTGTGGATTTCCGGGCAGAATCTTTCTGTGCCTGCTTCAGTTGGCTTTATCGCTTTATTCGGAATTGCGCTGTTAAATGGAATTGTATTAGTAACATATTTAAACCAGTTACGAATGGAAGGATTAAGCGTTGATGAAGCATCAATTCAAGGAGCGTGTTTAAGAGTGCGACCCGTTTTAATGACCGCGCTTGCAGCAGCGCTCGGAATGATTCCGCTTCTGTTTGCTACAGGAATCGGAAGCGAAGTTCAAAAACCTTTGGCAACCGTTGTTATTGGCGGTTTGGTTACTTCAACCGCTTTAACATTATTAGTTATTCCGGCTTTATACAAGTGGTTTGCAATTAAAGTTACAGAAGGTGAAATGTAAAAAGTCCATCCCAATCCTTCCCCAAGGGTAGGATAATTTTTAGCATTTTTGTAGAAACTTGATTAATCAAGTTTCTACGGTTAATAAAAATATTTTCAGATAATAATTTAGATAAGGAATACAATATGAAAGAAATAAAAGCCATAATCAGGCAATTCAAGCTAGATGATGTTATAACCGCTCTTCATAAAATAGAAGGTCTGCCGGGATTAACAATTTCAGAGATTAAGGGATTTGGAAAATCGAAAGGCAAAAACACAGTGGAAACTGTAAGCGAAAATCTGCATCAATTTGTCCCGAAAATAAAAATTGAAATTGTTGTGCATAACAATTTGGTTGATGAAATTGTAAATACAATTCAGAAAACAGCCCATACAGGAAATCCGGGCGATGGGAAAATAATTGTGCTAAATGTTGAAGAAGTTGTGAAGATAAGAACTAATGAAAGAGGCGATAAAGCAATTTAGTATTAAAGGTATAGAAGTATAAAGAGTGACGGAATAGTATTTAATCACAAATATTAAAGGAGCGTTAAATATGAAACGGATTATTATATTAATCAGCGTACTTGCTATTGCAGTTAGCACTACGGGGTGTTCCTCAATGTATAATAGTCAATATGCCCGGGAAGAAATTCAGGCAGATTCGAGCGCAATGTCAATTGATGATGTTGTAAGATTGAGCAGCCAGGGAATAGGAGATGAGGTAATCATCTCCCAAATCAAAGCGACCAATTCTTACTTCGAACTTACATCGGAGGATATAGTTGGACTTAAAAAAGAGGGTGTTAGTGAAAAAGTAATAAATGTTATGATTAAGACCAAAGAGAATGCAATGTTAAGCCGTAACGGAAAGCAATACTATGGTTACTCAACTTACCGGTATCCTTGGTATTCTTCGTTTTCGCTAGGGCTGTTTGGCGGACGTTTCGGCCATTTCCCTTCTTATGGAGGTTATTCCAATCGAAGTTATTTCCCCGGTGGACGTATGGGTATGAGATTGGGCGGGCATTCTTCCGGCGGTCTTCGCTCATCCGGAAGACGTAGATAAGATAGAAACTATGGAAAGAAAATGAATTATGCAGCAACAGTTTAAATATTTTCTAATCTTTTTCGTTATGCTGATTGTTACTTTTGATACGAATATGATAGCGCAACAAAACGAATTAAATCAGGCTGAAGAAATTTATTTGGAAAGTGTTCAGGAATTTTATGAAAAGGTTCTTGAAGATGACAGTACGAATTATGATGCGCTGACAAATCTCGGAGTAATCTCCCAGCAAATGGGAGATTTAGAAAAGTCACTCCTATATTTTCAGAAAGCGGCAAGGTTTCATCCATAAAAATCAAGAGCGTATCATAATCTCGGTATTCTCTACAGTATGATGAATCGGCTGGATGATGCAATAATAAACCTTAATAAAGCTTCGGAGCTTGATACATTGAGTTCAAACTCTGTCCGCCAATTAGGAATAATTTATATACAGAATGAAAGGTTTAGCGAAGCAATAGAAACTTTTGATCGTGCTTTGAACAGAAATAAATTTGATACTGAGAGCTGGTTAGGTAAAGCGTTTGCATATTGGTCTCTCAAAGATTATGATAGAGTTCTTGCCGGGATAAATGAAATGCAGTCACTTGGATTGCGATTCAATAGAATGGAACTGCTTCTCGCTGATGTTTACTTTAAGAAGAATGATTATTATAAAGCGATGAAATATGCTAAGCTGGATAAATCTAAAAATTCATCCCGAGCCGAAAGTCATTATCTGCTTGGCGTTCTTTATAAAATGAATGACGAGAAAGACAAAGCTGAATTTGAATTTGAAGAGGCGTTTACTATTGCAAAACAAAATTCAAATTCTTCTTTAACATTAAGTATAAATATATTTTTTGAATCTAATATTAAACAACAGTTGGAATGAATAAATGAAAATATCCAAATTAATTTTACCCGCAATCTTTATTGTAGTTATAGCCATAATGTACTTTACATATTTTGCTTCAACGGACGAAATAGGCTCTTTCACTAAATTCAGTCCGGGCAGTGAGATTAACCAGGAGATAAATGTTGCTATAGTCAAATCTAAAGGTTTTGAAAGAGACGCAAACGGCAATATTACTTCTTTTTATGCAAGCGATAAAAATAATGTTGAGGTAAAAGTCACTTCCCACGAACCTATACCGGCAGAGATTGTTAATGCAGAAGTTGTTGAACTATTAGGGCATATGCACGAGAATAGTCTTGTCGCTTCCAGAATTTCTATTATTAAATAAAATTAAATGTAGGAATGATTAAGACATAAAAGTGAATGGATTATGGAAAAATTACAAATAAAAATACCTCTCGTGTTGCCCAATGTGCCCGATGAAAAGGACCAATGTGTAAATAAACTAATTGAGCAATTACAGAACAGACCCGGGATTGAAGAAGTACACGTCTCATCAAAAAAAGACAATGGAGTTCCGCAGCTTTGTTTTCATTATAACCAGGACGTAATATCAATAGAACGTATAGAATCTATTGCTAAACAAACCGGGGCTTCATTCGCCGAGAAGTATGGACATAAACTGATTGAAGTTGAAGGTATCCGTCACACGCGGCACGCTCGTATCATAGAAGAATCCTTGAGAGAAAATGAAGCTCTGATTGAAGTTTCTGTATCAGGCACTGGTATGGTAAGAATTGAGTATGAACGATCAAAAATAACCGACCAAAAAATATTTGACGTTTTGAAAAAAGAAGGATTGAAAATAGTAGATACTTCAATAACACCGGAATATTATCTTCGGGAAGTTGATAAAGCATATAAAGTAGATAAACATACCGGGGAGGAAGAACAGAAACACGGCGGCGTTTTCGGTAAAAATACCGAGCTGATGTTCTCTATCATTTGCGGTGTTTTATTGGCTGCCGGTTTCGGAATATCATTTATTGAGAGCGTTCCGGGCTGGGTAAGTTTAATTCTTTATATCGGCGCTTATTTCTTCGGCGGATTTTTTACAGCTAAGGAAGCAATCGAAACGGTAGCAAAAGGCGACTTTGAAATTGATTTCTTAATGCTTGTAGCTGCTATAGGCGCTGCTATTCTTGGTGAATGGGCTGAAGGAGCATTACTTTTATTCTTGTTCAGTATGGGGCACTCGCTTGAACATTATGCTATGAACAAAGCCAGAAAATCAATTGCAGCGCTTGCGGAACTGGCGCCTAAAACTGCTTTGGTAAAACGCAACGGTAAAACAGAAGAAGTTGGTATTGACAAGTTGAGTATCGGTGATGTAATTGTGGTAAAACCGAACAGCAAAATATCTGCCGACGGTGTAGTGGTGAGTGGAAAAAGCAGCGTCAATCAAGCTCCTATAACCGGCGAAAGCATACCGGTTGATAAACTTCCAGTTGAAAATCCGGGAAAAGATTATTCGCAAGAAAATATAAAAGATGAAAACCGTGTTTTCTCCGGTACCATTAATGGAAATAACACGCTGGAAATTAAAGTAACTAAGGAAGCTAAAGATTCAACATTATCCCGATTAGTAAAGCTGGTAAATGAAGCTCAAACCCAAAAGTCGCCCACGCAGCAGTTAACAGATAAATTTGAAAAATACTTTGTGCCGGCTGTGCTTGTTCTAGTTGTAATTTTAAATTTTGCCTTTCTTATTTTTGATGAAACATTTGCAGAAAGTTTTTACAGAGCTATGGCTGTGCTGGTTGCCGCTAGTCCATGTGCTCTGGCAATATCAACGCCAAGCGCTGTGCTAAGCGGCGTTGCAAGGGCTGCCAGAGGAGGCGTGTTAATTAAAGGTGGAAGACCCCTTGAAGATTTAGGCGTAATTACAGCATTGGCTTTTGATAAAACCGGAACCCTTACCGAAGGTAAACCAAAACTTACTAAAGTTGTTCCCCTTAATAATCTTACTGAAAATGAATTGCTTAAAACTGCTGTTGCTGTTGAAAGTTTGAGCAATCACCCGCTTGCAAAAGCTGTTGTAAGAGATGGAAAAAAGCGTCTGAATAGTGATAATATTCCCGAAGCGAAAGACCTGGAAGCTGTCTTAGGAAAAGGTATAAAAGCTTCACTTGGGGATGACAAAGTTTATATAGGCAACCTCGATCTCTTTAAAGAGTTGGACAATGAAATTCCTTCTGAGAATATTAGAAATAAAATAGCCTCGCTCGAATCTGAAGGCAACACAACAATGTTGATTAGAAGAAACAAAGAGTACATAGGAATAATTTCCTTAATGGATACGCCGAGGAAAGAAGCCAAGAGTACGTTGGAAAAACTCAAAAGCATTGGTATTAAAAGGATGATAATGCTTACCGGCGATAATCAAAAAGTAGCAGATGCGGTTGCCAAAGAAATTGGTATTACTGATGCCTGGGGCAGCCTGCTTCCGGATGAAAAGGTTAAATCTATAATAGAGTTAAGAAAAGAAGAATCAAAAGTGGCGATGGTTGGCGACGGTGTAAATGACGCACCTGCAATGGCAAACAGTACGGTCGGCATTGCAATGGGCGCCGCCGGTTCCGATGTAGCATTGGAAACAGCAGACATTGCTTTGATGGCTGATAAACTGGAAACGCTTCCATTCGCAATCGGTTTAAGCCGTAAATCAAAAGGAATAATTAAGCAAAACCTCTGGATAAGTCTTGGGGTTGTTGCACTGCTTATCCCGTTAACCATTTCCGGAATTGCTACAATAGGACTCGCTGTACTAGTTCACGAAGGTTCAACCCTGGTGGTTGTTTTTAATGCTTTAAGACTATTGGCTTATAAAGAGTAATGAAATTTAATTATTAGAATATTTTTTGTTGAGTAAAGATAGATTTTATGAAAAAGTTAATTGATTATTTATTAAAAAAGGTTTCTGCAAATAAAGCAGATAAAATATTAGAAGAGACTATACTATTAGCAATAGTTATTAGTCTTGTTCATTTTTTTACATACAACAGCGGAGAAATTTACCTTAAATTATTACACGAACTTTTAACAAAGCTCTATTTTTTACCCGTTCTTATTGCTGCTCTATTTTTAGGGAGAAAAGGAGCAATACAACTTTCCCTGGTAGTTTCAATTTTATATCTCCCGCACAGTATTAATACAAATGTTTTTTCCGGGTTCTTAATTGTTGAAAATCTTTCTGAAATAATTTTAATCTGGGCAGTCGGGTTAATTGCCGGGATATTGATAGACAAAGTAAAAAATGCACAGGCAGAAAAAGCGCGTTTGGCTGCATTAGAAAAAGTATCCTCGGTTATAAATGTAATTAACAACGATATAATGAATGATTACTCAGCTTGTGTGGGATTAACAAGATCTTTAAAAAGTATTTATAATAATAGTGATGGAAATTCTTTTACGGCATCCTTGCTTTCGGAAAAATTAGAGCGATTGGGGTCACACATATCACATCTTTCCAATCTTGCGGCGCCTAAGCCGGTAAAGAGAATAAGATATAATTTATTCCATCTAACCAAAAAATGTGTGAATGAAATTATACAGAACAATTCCGGTTACAATGTTTCTTTTATGAATGGAACTAAACAGCCCCCGGTTTATATGGATGTAAGCCAAATTGAATTTGCCGTAAAGCAAATTTCACAAAGTTTCCTAAAACAAAACACCGGTAAAAAAGAATTGGTAGTGTCTGAATCAAAATACAATGAAATGATTAAAATATCGTTAGAGGTCAATGGAGAACATAACTCAATTAAAAAAAATAAAATGGATGTATTCGATTTAGTCGCCGATCCGGAGAGCGGATATTCTTTTGCTCTCGCATCTTCAATTATAAGATCACACGGAGGCAGAGTAGAATTTGAAACAGGAAAGGAAGGTATTAAATCAATTGATCTTTTTATGCCGGTCAATAATATAGATTATTATGATACAGACGATAGAGAATACTTCATGGATAATCTTACAATTGAAAAAGAATAGAAATAGTTTTTGAAAATTCATTTAATAAAATAATCTGAGAGACATTTATGTTAGGTAATATTCTTGTAGTTGCTGCGCTGCTATCCGCTTTATATTCACTGATAATGTATTATAAGGCATACAAAGGATTCGAAACAATTGGGAAAGCACGGCTTGGTTATCACATAACTACTATAACAGTAATTATTGCATCAGCCTTGCTGCTTTTTTTGATATTGACTCATCAATATCAATATAAATATGTATTTGAGTACAGCAGCAGCAATCTTTCAACCGGTCTGTTAATCTCTTCTTTTTTTGGCGGGCAGGAAGGGAGCTTTTTACTGTGGCTTTTATTTACAGTATTAATTGGTTTGGTAGTTATTAACCAAACATCAAAAGAAAAAGATTTTGAAGCACAAGTAATGATTCCATTCCTCTTTGTGGTTGCCTTCTTGCTGATTATGGTGAACCCATTATTAAAAAGTCCGTTTAGCTATTTATGGGCAGACCTAAATTATATTGACCAAAAATTTATTAATCCGAATATCCTGGGATATTCATTTATGCAAAATTTTATATTTCAGGATAAGAGCGGTATTTCCTTTGTTAAAATCAGCGAAGAATTAATCAATGTTATTAAAGCAAATGGATTATCAATTGATAATCTTATCGTTCAGGGGAAAGGGCTGAATCCATTATTACAAAATTTCTGGATGCAGATTCATCCACCGGTATTGTTCTTAGGATTTGCACTTGCCACAACTCAATTCTCTTTTGCCATAGCCGCATTACTCAAAAATGAATACAGGATATGGATTAAATTTAATTTAGCGTGGACAATAGTTACAGCATTATTTTTAGGGCTCGGAATAATGATTGGCGGTTACTGGGCTTACGGAGTTTTGGGATGGGGCGGTTATTGGGCTTGGGACCCGGTCGAAAATTCAAGTCTTATTCCCTGGATATTTTCCGTGGCTTTGCTGCATACACTTATAGTTCAAAAACAATCCCAAACTGAACACAAGCTGGGAAGTTTAGCAAGGACTAATTTAATATTATCGGTTTTCACTTTTGTTCTGGTAGTTTACAGCACCTTCCTCACACGCAGCGGTGTTCTTTCCGAAGCTTCAGTTCATTCATTTAGTGACCCGGGTTCTTTTGTTTATTCTGTCCTTATTATTTTTCTAATAGGTTTTTTCCTATCGGTATTTGCAGGAATTTATAAAAGAAGAAAAACTTTAAATGATAACAAACCTCTTTCTCAGAATATTTTGTCGCGGGAACTTGGTCTGTTTTATGGCTCGATGCTTTTGATAGGTTCTGCGGTTGCAATTCTTTTTGGCACATCCGCACCAATATTCGGCAGCTCTGTGGATTTAAGTTTCTATAACCAGATAAACTTACTCATTGCTGTTTTTATGGTCCCGCTTATTGGATTTACATTATACTCATATTGGCGAGACACTCCAGTAAATGTGTTCATTAAAAGAATTGCAGTATCAGCTTCGGTTTCAATTATAATTACTTTTTCCCTTTTATACTTAACCGGTATTTGGAATTTTCTTTACGGTCTGCTTTTATTTGCGTCAACCTTTATTATAATTACCAATATTGAATTTATTCTAAAGTTCAATAAGAACTTTATTTTTATGGGCGGTCATATTGCGCATATTGGTTTCGGAGTATTTTTGATCGGTGCACTTTTCAGCGGTGTGTTGTCAAAATCCAAGACTTTAGATCTCCCCAAAAATAATAGTCAATCGGCGTTCAATAAAAAGCTAACCTATTTGGGAAACGAGCCGATAGACAACGGCAAAAAATATGCTTTCACTGTTAAAATAGAAGATGGAAATAATACATTCCTGGCAAAACCCGTAATGTATCTATCGGAATATAACAACAGCTTGATGAGAGAGCCGGATATTTTAATCAGCGCTGCAAGAGATCTCTATATTTCACCGCTATCATTTCAAGAAGGGAATGATGCGGGAACTAAAGAAATTGATTTAAAGAAAGGAGTGCCTTATAAGACAGGCAATTCGGAAATACTCTTTGAGAAATTCGATCTTCCAAAAGATGCGATGGATAAGATGGTGAACAAAGAACCTTTCGATATTCGTGCAGTGATGAAAATTACTTCTAACGGAACAAAAAAAAATTTCAGCATTGTTGTTAATGATTCGTTACAAAACAGTTTTCAAATAAAAGAGGAAGGGTTAACTTTTACCGTTGCACACTTTGATGTTAGCGGAACGATAGAGTTAAACGCAAGGGATTCAAATAATACTAATAAGGAAGAAGTTAAAGCAGATATACTTTCTATTGAATTCAGGGAAAAACCTCTTATAAACCTTGTATGGTCAGGAGTGCTGCTGATGTCAATAGGATTTTTAATAATGTTAATAAGACGGTTTCGTGAGATAAGGATTGAGTAAAAGAAGTTTCTTGAAATCAAAGTGGTTTATTAAGGAATTGCTATATGAAGAAAATTTCAAAAATGCTTTTGGCAAAGAATTATTTTTACGTTTTTATTTCCCTATCGATAATTTCAATTGCAGGTTGTTCACAAAAACCCGAAGTAATACACGATCTGAGTCAAAAAGATTATACGTTAATTAATCAAGACAGCAGCGTTGTCCGTTTCCCGGGAGATTATAAAGGCAAAACTGTTGTGCTTGGATTTATTTACGCAAACTGCCCGGATATTTGCCCTATGACTACAAATAACATAAAATTAGTTAAGGATGAACTGGATAAAAAAGGTGTCAATGATGTAACCTACGTTGATATTTCTTTCGACCCGGAAAGAGACTCTCCATCCGTATTAAAACAATTTGCCGATGTCCGCGGAATTAATACGGACAATTTTCATTTTCTTACGGGAAGTAAGGATGTAATAAAATCGCTGCTTAAGGATGTTAATGTTTTAGCAATACCCGGCGATACAACGGTAATCGGCGGCGATACAGCTTATTATTTTATTCATACCGACAGGATAAGCGTTATGGACCCGGAAGGGAAAATAAGATCTGAATTTAAGGGCAGCACAGCAAACAGAGAAGAATTAATTAAAGATATTAATAAAATTAGGTAGGGGACCAAAATGTATATTTTTCTTGTTTTAGTTTCGCTGATTAATTTTTCTTACCCGGGAAAATTAGAAGTAAAAGATGCGTGGCTTCGTCCGGGTGGAAAAGGAATGAACACAGCGCTTTATTTTAAAGTAGAAAATAAATCCGATAAACCTGACACATTACTTTCCGTTAAATCTTCAATTGCCGATGTAGTTCAAACTCACGAAACTTATAAGAAAGGTGATATGATGGGGATGCGCAAAGTAAATGCGATAGCAATAGAACCCAATTCCACATTTGAATTAAAACCGGGCGGTTTCCACGTTATGGTAATCGGTTTAAAAGAAGCATTAAGAAAAAATGATTCGGCAAAGTTTACATTACACTTTAAAAATGCAGGTGATATCAATGTGAAAGCTCCAGTTAAAATGGAAGGTAATTAAGAAAAATTTCATAATGTATATTTTAGAAGATTATTAAGTAAAATAAAACAACAGGAGATAAAAAATGAACAAAATCAATAACGTAAATATTGAAGGTGTTAAAGCATTCGAAACACAAATTAAGAATGACTCTTCTGCAGCAAGAAAAACACAAGGTGTTGAAGGTGAATGGATGCTCGGGGAAGGTAATACTCAATTCGTATCAAAAATAAAATTTGAAGGCGGAGAGACCGAATTCAAAATTGATAATCCCACGTTTATGGGAGGAAGCGGTACGCTGCCGGGTCCAATGCATTATTGCTTTTATGGATTAGCATCTTGTTACACCGGAACATTTGCAACTATGGCAGCTATGCTCGGCATCAAGTTAAAAAAATTAACTACAAAGGTGGAAGCCGATGTTAACTTCTCAAAAGTATTTGGCATCAGTGATGAGCCAATAATGGAAGAGGTTCGTGTAAAATTGATCGTAGTAAGTGACGAGCCTGAGGAAAGAATAAAACAGGCAGAAGAATTAGCGTTACAGAGATGCCCGGTGGTTTTTACACTTAAGAATCCGGTTAAACTTGTTCCATCTTTAGAAATCTCAAACAAGTGATTGATTTGAATAGCAAAATAAAGGAGTTACAAAAATGAAGAAGTTGATTTTATTTTATCTTATGATTTCTGCTTTTAGTTTTACATTTCCGCAAAACTCTGTCGCTCAGGAAAATGATAAAGTAGTAATTCCAAAAGTTGGCGACAGAGCGCCGGATTTTTCCTTGCAGTATTTCGATGGAAAACTGTTCACGCTTTCCGAAATCGCAAAAAACAAACCCGTCCTTCTCTGGTTCACAAATCTTTGTTCCAGCTGCCAGTCAAAACTCCCGTTCATAGAAGAGTTGAATAAAAAGTTTCAGAATAAGGAGATGGAAGTCTTAGCTGTAAGTCAATTAGGGAATGACCGGAAAACAGTTGAGGACGTTATCCGCACGAACAATTTATCTGTTAGATTTTTGTATGATCCTTCCGGTGAAGCAACAACACTATACACCGGGGGATACAATCCCGGCACTTGCCCGCTGACGAATATTTACCTGATAAGTAAAGCTGGAAAAATTACTTTCGCAACACACTATCCAGGAACATCTGAAAAAGAATTAACAAAACAAATAAACAAACTTATGGAAGGAAAACAACAATGAAGGATAAAATAATCTCAGTTTTAGGATGGTTGGCGATTGTTCTCTTCGTTATAATTTATGGAATTGAACTACTGCCTCATCAAGAAGAAGGTATTCCCATAACAGTTTATTGGATTAAAGAAACCTTTGGACAAATGGGCTTAATCGTTCTTAATATTCTCATCGTCTTAGGATTTTTAGCGCTGCTTCCATTTCGCCGTCCCACAAAACATATCTGGAAATCACGCGGAACATTTGCTGCCTTCGTAATTGCTCTTATGACCGAAATGTTTGGCTGGCCCCTCGTCATCTTTCTTCTTTCACCCCTTGTAAATATTCCTGAGATTGGGGAAGCCTTTGAGGAGGGTTTTAAAATCTTTGGGCAGAAACCTGCTCTGGTTGGAACGGCAATTAGTTTCCTGGGACTTGCTATTATTGCAATTGGCTGGGTGCAAATACATCGGGCAAAAGGATTAGTAACAACAAGAATTTACCGGTTTATGCGGCATCCTCAATATACAGGTATTCTTCTCTTTACCTTTGGCTGGCTTGTGCACTGGCCTTCAATTGTAACGCTGGCACTATGGCCCATTTTGATTGTAATGTATACCTGGTTGGCAAAGCAGGAGGAGAAGCAAGCTCTTGAAGAGTTTGGTGAGGATTATATCAAATATGCAAAACGAACAAAACGGTTTATTCCCTTTCTTATCTGAAATATTTATTAAATAAATTAAAGGAGTGCTAAAATGAAAACCTTAATTGCGACACTTTCGTTACTTGTTCTCGTTGCTAACACAGCAATTGCATATCCGCCCGCAGTTGGCATCTTAGGAAATGCGAAATCTTGTATGAGTTGTCACGTTAACAATGGTCCCTGGGTAGATGAATCAAAAACCATCATTGATATTCTTGACAGGGAGACAAGGAAATCTCTGCGTCAAGCTGATGGTACGTTTCTCCTTGAGGTAAAACGTGGACAACAGAAAACTGTTCTAACTGTAATTGGCAGAATAAAAGATGACGACACACCGTTACCATACCGGAACGCATGGACATATATTGATCCAACGACGATCGGGACAAGTTCTCTTTCGAAATTTGCACCGGGCTGGGCAGTAAATCTTCAGATGTCCTGTCGAGTTGTGGGTGACATGATAGCCGGATTTGAAGGAGCGAAAGTTACAGTTCTTCCAATGACTGTTCAGCCGCTTGACGATGCACAAGATGCTGACCTACAGTTACAAGTGATGTTGACAAAAGGTGAATCTGTTAAGGGCGACCCCAAAAAGGGAATGCTGGGAAATTACTTTGAACGGATTGTAAAGATGAAAGTGATTAACTAAAGTTTCGCCACATATTGGTGTCTTCGACCAATTTGCCAAAGAGTACGATTATTGGTTTGAGAGAAGTTTATGAAAAAATATCAACTAAAAAATATTGATTGTGTTTCTTGTGCAGCTAAAATTGAGGATGGACTTTCGAAGATGGAAGGAGTGAAATCTTGTTCAGTAAATTTTGCTAACTCTTCGCTGCTTATAGATACAGACAACATTGAATCTGTGAAAAAGAAAATCAAAGATATAGAGCCGGAGGTGGAACTGATTGAAGAGGAAGATAAGAAAATACTTTCCTCTCCAAATGGAATTGACTTGTCACTTTGGAAAGAGAATAAAACTGCAATCGTTAAGATATTTATAACAGTGTTATTTCTTGGGACAGGGCTGATCTTTGAGAAACAGATCCATAACACTCCTTACCGTGTTCTCGAGCTAACAATCTTTTTAACTGCTTATTTATTGAGCGGATGGAAAGTTATAATTAGTGCTGTAAAAAATATTTTAAAAGGACAAGTCTTTAACGAACATTTTTTAATGACGATTGCGACACTCGGCGCATTT
>Ga0265292_1000419_pt1 | contig 62977 bp, 63 predicted proteins | sample Munlanlewell296A_FD_189080 | JGI IMG/M metagenome (GOLD analysis project Ga0265292, IMG submission 189080) | Leachate microbial communities from a municipal landfill in Southern Ontario, Canada - Leachate well 296A | ecosystem: Engineered > Solid waste > Landfill > Unclassified | place: Canada...
GGTACAATCATTTCGGACTCCTTTCCTTTGGGCCTGTAACCTCCATTGTTTCAGAAAGTTACATCCTAAAGAGAAGGGGTCTGTTTTTCAAATTTTCAACGTAAAATGGAAACTACACCCATTTTTTTTAATTTGATACCGTACCAATATAGAGGTACAATATAAATATATGGGAAGCATAAGAGAAATCATTGCCTACGGTGGTGAAAGTTTCACTATCGAATGGTTTTATGATAAAAATGGTGAAAGTGAAGCCTTGTATTATTATCGCAAGCTTCCCGAGGAGCGGAGACGAAGACTTCTGGTCCTGCTCAAACGTATGGGGGATTCTGGAAAAATCTATGATGAAACAAAATTCCGGAATGAAGGTGAGAAGATTTATGCTTTTAAGCCTCAACCGGATCGCTTCTTATGCTTTTTCTTCGCGGGCAGAAAAATCATTCTCACGAATGCTTTTGAAAAAAAGACTCAAAAATTACCCCGGCGTGAAAAAGACCGGGCATTGCGGTGTAAAGAAAATTATGAACAAAGGGTCAGAAAAGGAGTTTATTATGAAAACATTTAAAAAACGACGATCCACTTTTGACAGAGAGATGGAAAACCCTAAATTCAGGGAAAAGTTTGAGGCTGAATATAAGGAATTTATGCTTTCGGAAATCATGCTCAAGCTGATGCAGGCGGAGGGGGTATCCGTTCGGAAGCTGGCACAGTCTACCGGACTGTCCGCGAGTATGATCCAGGACATCCGTTCCGGGGCGAGAAAGAATATTACCATCAAGAGCTTTTTGAAAATCATGCGGGCCTTGGGAGGCAAAGTGGCGGTTAAAATCGACCGTCAGTATATTCCTATTGGGGCTTGACTAAGCCTTGCCGCGAGCGGCATGCCACTTATACTTGCGTATAGCGTCGGAGATTCGCCAAACCGATCTTCAGGGCTTGGAGGTTGTCCTCCATACCTTCAAATTCGATCGAAAGCGGTCCGGTGTATCCTGCCGCCTTAACCGCCTTGATACAGGCGACGACGTTCACATCGCCATGTCCGATGATCGAGCCGCGAAGGTAATTACCCCCGCGAGATTTGAACCATCCCTCACCGGGATCGGCCCATTGGGAGGCGTTTTTTATGTAAAAGTCCTTGGCGTGGACGTGAAAGGCGTATGACGCCATACGGGTAACGGCGGAAACGGATTCCTCATCGGCACAGGCGAAGTTTCCGATATCGATCAGTGAGCCGAAGTTCTTGTGATTGACCGCCCGCATCAACTGCTCGCAGCGCACGCTGTCCTGAACGAAACAGCCGTGGTTCTCCACCATCGTCTTAACCCCGAGTCCAGCCGCGAATTCGCTCACCGCGCGGCAACCGTCGGCGAGGATCGGCAAGGCGGCTGCAAAATCGTTTGAACCCTTGTGATTTTCGGGAAAACCGCGTGTACCATCGTGCCGCATACAGGGAACACCCAACGCAGCCGCGACTTTGACCTCGCCTTTGAGGCGTTCGACTTCCACCTGCCACGTCGGAGCGGACAAAAAGTCAGCCCCGATAGTATAACTGAAAATAGGCAATCCCGCCTTCTTACAGGCCTCTTTGATCTTTCCGGCAAACGGAATAACGTCAGGCGAACCAGCGGGCAGACCCAAGCCGGAAAATTCAATCCCGTCAAAACCCAACTGGGCCGTCTTTTCGATCACCCCAAAAAGGTCCAGACGCTTTTCAGTCAAATACCGCGAATAACTATAAGAACTGACACCGATTTTCATTTTCGCCCTTTCGCAAGTACAGCATTTTACGCATAAGGTACCAAATTCGGGTGGCATGGGCAATTCTTATTGCCCGTGTCTTCAATGCGTAATCGGGAAAAGGACACGGGCAATAAGAATTGCCCATGCCACCCCAGATCGTGATTTCGTACCCTATTTGCGAAATTGCTGTAGCAAGTTTCTTTTTATATTACAGTTTATCTGAAGCGGTCATCGCTTTGAGTCGCTCCCAGCGGAAATCGACATGCTGCTGGACGTCGGCGATTACATCGGCGAATTCGGGTTTCGCCAGGTGTGCGAAACCGGCGCCGAGGGTTTTAAAGGCTTCGAGGACCGGGAGTTTTTTGCCTTTTTCCTCGGGATTGTAATTGATCGCCGTCTTGCCGTGGTCGATTTCATACAATGGGTGCAAACAGGCATCGACAATCCTGGCAACCGCGGTGGGGCATAAAGCTTCCTTGAGTCCCCAATTCAGCGGGCAGGCGGAAAAGACCTTGCCGAAGGCGAATCCGCCTTCGCGGACAACAGCCTGGGCACGGCGGGCTTTTCGGATCATGTCCATCGGCTGAGACTCGGCGGCCTGGAAGAGATACGGGGCATAAGTGCCGCGGAGGATTTCGATAATGTCCTTGTGATGAGTCGTTTTACCCTTCTGGCCGGGGCCGATGTGGGCATTGGAATTTCGCTGGCCTTTAAAACCGCTATAGCACATTTGCGCGCCGGTATTCATATAACCCTTGTTGTCGTATTCCAGGAAAATAAACGCGTCGTTCCGCAAAGCGGCGCCAATGACCTGGTCCATTCCGATGTCGTCCCCGCCGTCGCCGGAAATCGCAATCACGGTTATCTCTTCGGTGATCTTGTTTTCCTTTTTAAATTTGTCGATCATCTCAACGACGCCCGTTGCGGTGGAGCTGGCGTTGTGGAAGAGGTTATGAGCGTATGGAACGTTAAAGCTGGTATAAGGGAATCCCGTGGTAACGACCATTCCGCAGCCGGTGTTAAAGAGCAAAATGACCTGCCCATCGATGCCGCGGAGGAATAGATTCAGGTTGGTGAAAATACCGCAACCCGGACAGGCGGCGTGCTTGTCGAGTCGGTTGGGCATTTTGGAAAGCTCTTTGAGGTTCGGACGTTCCAGCTTGGCGTTCAGCGAACAATCTTCAGTCCTGATCGGCGAAACAGTGGCCGGCGGGTTGAAGTCCGTATCTCCCGGCCAGGCGCCGTAATACCATTTTTCGCGTTTTTCATTTTCGTCCTCGACGTTGGGCCATTTCTTCAAGAGGTCGAAGAAATACATGGCGTCATCGAGCCGGAACGTCAGACCGCCGATACCGTAGCACCGCTGAATGATACGAGCCTTATTGCCTTTTTTCTGAAGAGCGGCCCCAATTTCATTGGCGAGGAAATTATTGGCGCCAAACTGGCTGACCCGTTCGGCGACGAGTATCTTTTCCGCTTTGCCGAGAGCGTTAACAACATCGATTTCGGGCCAGGGCCGCAAAACCAGTGGCATGACCAGGTTGACCTGTTCGCCTTTACGCGCGAGAAGATCGACGGCATCCTTGGCGGCTTCCCCGGCGGTATTAAGGGCCACCAGGCAGCGGGCGGCGTTCTTTTCACCGTACTGTTGGACAAACGAATATTCCCGGCCTGAGATTTTTGCGTATTCCTTGAACACTCGTGGAATAACCACATTGAGGGCGTTTTCCATCTTCCATTCGAGTTGGACCTTGGTATTAATCAGATCATCGTTCATGTAAGGCCCGACCGTCATGGGATTCTTCGTGTCGATCACGTTCGCCTGCCGCGTCTTGCCGGAGAGAATTCGGTCGATCGGTTTTTCTCCCAGGAACGCCTGGACATCTTTGGTGTCGCCGAAAACCTGGATACGGCGGTTGGCATGACTGGTGTGGAACCCATCATAAGCGACGACGGCGGGCAAGAGAACTTCCTCGGCCACTTTCAAGGCGATAAGATTCATGTCATAAGCGGCCTGAACCGTCGGAGCCATGAAAATAAGCCAGCCGGTGCCCAAAAGGGTCATCAAATCGCTGTGACCGTTTTTAATGTTAAGCGGGGCATTAACTTCGCGAGTGGAAAGGTTTAAAACCATCGGCAATCCCAGGCCGCTGATCGAAGAAAGCTCTTCAAACTTCAGGAGCAATCCCTGTGCGCTGGTAACATCGACGACACGACCGCCGGCTATGGACATTCCGGTGCAGATACCGATCGCGGATAGTTCGCTGGTCCCAATGACCAGTTTCATAGTGGTCTGACCGGCGGCGATAGCTTTGGATACTTCTTCCCCGACTTCGCTGGACGGAGTGATCGGATAATAACCTTCGCCGTCATAGCAGCAATGTAAAATGGCCTGGGCGACGGCTTCGTTACCGTTACCGAGCCAACGAACTTGTTGTTTTGTGGATTCACTTGTCGTAATCATATTTCAATTCCTCTTTTTTGTAATGATTCCTTTTATTCTCAATTTTCTGTGCCACGGCTGGCTTGTCCAGCCGTGCTCTTTTTCCTTCCGCGCGGTCGGACAAGCCGACCGTGGCACAAAATTATTTCACCGTGTTATTCACCTTTCCCGCCGGTGGCCAATTCCGCTTCCGAAGATGGAAACTGCAGAGCTTTACCTTTTTTGGTAGTCGGGCACGTGGAAACGCATCGCATACAGCCTTTGCAGTACTTTTCGTCGATGCCCGTCATTTTCCCTTCGACCCATTTGAGCGACCCGGGATCGGAGCAGACGGTCAGGCACATACCGCAGGTGATGCAGACCGCGGCATCAAATTTGGGATAAAAACCGGTTCCGCTCAAGCGGTTATTTTTGCTGATCGTGCTGAATTTCGTGGCATCGATGCTTCCGCCGCTTTCCATATTCAGATAGCCGATGCGCTCGTCGCGGTGTTCCTTGAACGCCACAAGCGGATATTTATTGTCATCCTTGAAACTGGCTCGTTTGGACTGCGCGACCGCCAGCTCGTAGGCCGCGATATTGGCCTTGGCGACTTTGGGCCAGGTCTTGCCGATTTTGTCCTTAATCTTTTCCGGATCGAATTTCAACTCGTTGCAGAGCATGGCGAGCATGGGCATATTGAGCCGGCTGCCCGTCTTGGCGGCGATGTCAGTGGCATCGAGAGTAATGACCGTGCCGGAATTCAATTGCAGAATATCGCGAATTTCTTCCGGCGACTTGGTCGTATTGACAATAGCGGTGGCATTGGCCTGCAAACCGCGATTGAGACTCAAAGGCCGTATTAAAAATTCCCGAAACGCCACAAGAAAGTGCGGCATCGTCGTCGGACCAGCCGACCGAACAGGCGTCCCGTAATCGCAGAACCGAACGGAAACATCCGTCGGCGTGCCTTTCTTTTCACTACCGTACTTGGCATCATACCCACCGTCCAGATCGAACATCTCGACCCCAAGCTTAAAGAGCAGCTTGGCAGCCATGTTCGCGCCCTCGCCGCCGATCGCGCTAAAGATAATGTTACAAAAACCCAACTCGTCCTTGTAAGGTAACCGATAATCCTGGCTCATTGCTTTTAAACCTTTCCGAAAACCATAAATAATTATAGCACATAAAATAACCTGAATATCAGGTTTCCGTTTGATCGGGCTCAGGCGACCCAATCAAAAATAAGTTACTATTTGACACCTTTCGCCTTTGAATTGCAAGAAAGAAAAGATTTTTTGAGTAATCCCTCAGTCTTTTCTGGCCGCTTCTTTAAGAGGCACGACCGTAAGGGAGTGTTCTTCCCACGGCCAGAAAAGACTGAGGGATTACATTTTTGAGTAACCTGTTGTTGTACGGATTGGGATTAATTAATCCCAATCCGTATTAGTAAAGCATTGTGGGTGGCAGGTACGAGCAGTCCGGTTCTTCGTCGAGATAATTTCCAGATGCGGCAAAGGCGCGGGCTCGGCAGCCTTGGCATAAGGCGCGATAACCGCAGACACCGCATTTTCCCGTCAGGCGTTTTGGATCGCGAAGGGCTTGGAAGATTGCGGAATTGTTCCAGATATCGGCGATGTTTTGCTGCCGGACGTTGCCGACCTTGAGGGGAAGATACCCGCACGGCTGAACATCGCCGATTCGTGAGATAAAACAGACACCCGAACCGGCAAGGCATCCGCGGGTGACGGCCTGCATGCCGTGTCCGTCTTTGGGCAAGGCGATTCCTTTTCGGCGCGAGACTTCGTGCATGATTCGGAAATATTGCGGAGCACAAGTGGCTTTAATGTGCAGCCTGCCGCGAAGCTCAATGGATTTTTCAAATAGCCATTCGAGAATTTCCTCGGATCGTTTTGGGCTAAGGCGCTGGTCTTCGCTGATCTGGGCGCCGCACCCCACGGGCACGAGCATGAATAAATGGAACGCGTCGGCCCCGCGGGCGAGAACGAGATTCAACAAATCTTCGACTTCGTGATCATTATGACGTGTGACGGTTACATTGACCTGAAGCGAAGCGCCGGCTCGTTTTAACGCGTCAAAACCTTTTATCGCCTGATCGAAGCTTCCCGGCAGACCTCGAAACGCGTCGTGGGTTTTGGCCGAGGAGCCGTCGAGACTGATGCTTACACGCTCGATGCCCACGCCGACGATTCGTTTGGCAATTTCGTCATCAATGAACGTTCCATTCGTGGCCAGGGCGATACGCGTAAAAAGTTTGGCGCAGTAGCCGGCGATGTCGAAAAAATCCGCCCGAACCAAAGGTTCTCCGCCGGTGAGGACAACAATCGGATCGGCCAAATGCCGAATGTCCTGGGCGACTTTGAAAATTTCCGCGGTGGTCAGTTCCCCAGCATCGAAATCGTCCGTGGCCATGGCCCGGCAATGCCGGCATTTTAAATTGCAGCGGGCGGTCAATTCCCAGAACACAAGGCGAAGGATGTTGTCTGTCATTTTATTGATTCCCTTTAAAGGAAATCTAACCACAGAGAACGCAAAGATCACAGAAAATAAAAATATTTAAAATCTCTTCTCTGCGATCTCTGTGTCCTCTGTGGTTTTTAATCTTTCCATTCGATTCCAATTTCTTTGTCCGTCAGATAGCAGGCGGGGTCGCAGGACCACAGATCGCCCGTAACCGCTTCGGACCTTACTCTAAAATTACCGTTGCAAATGTCCAGCCATTTGCAGGAAGCGCATCGACCTTTCAAAAATTGCTTTCGGTCTTTCAATCGCGTCATCAACGGATCAGGATTATTGATCCATATATCGCGAAACGATTTTTCTTTAACGTTGCCGAAGGAATGGTGCCGCCAGAATTGGTCGGCGTAAACTTCACCGTCCCAACTAACGCATCCGATGCCGATTCCGGAATTATTTCCACCGTTCATTTGTAAAAGTTCCAAAACATTCGCGGCCCGATCTGGCGATTCACGCAAGGTGCGTAAGTAAAGATAAGGACCGTCACAGTGGTTGTCGACCGTGAGAACTTCGACCGGTTTGCCGGCTGCGTGCAGGGCTCGTGTGCGGTCGATGATCAAGTCCACGGCGTGGCGGGTTTCCTCATGCGAAAGATCCTCGCCGATCAATTTGCTGCCCCGGCCGGTATAAACGAGGTGATAAAAACAGACGCGGGGAATTCCTTCACGTTCCAGCAGATCAAAAATTCCGCCGATGTCCTGGGCGTTTCGGCGATTCATCGTAAAACGCAATCCGACCTTGATTCCCGCGTTCTGACAATTTTTAATTCCGCCTAAGGCCATCTTGAAAGCACCGGGCAATCCTCTGAAACGGTCGTTGGTTGCTTCCAGGCCGTCGAGACTTACCCCGACGTAGGAAAGGCCAAAATCTTTCAACGCGGCGGCCAGGTCGCGGGTGATCAGTGTTCCGTTCGTCGAGATCACGGCTCGCAATCCTCGATTCCGGGCGTGGGCGACAAGGTCGAGAATTCGCGGATGCATCAACGGTTCCCCGCCTGAAAAAAGGATGACCGGGACGTTAAAGTCGGCCAGTTCGTCGATGAGGTGGATTCCTTCGTCGTAAGTCAATTCACCGGCATATTCCTGATTGCGAGACTGCGAATAACAATGGACGCACCGCAAATTGCATCGCCGTCCGACGTTCCAGACGACAACCGGTTTTTTATCGAGCGAAAATTGCAGCAGGTGCGAAGGAAGCTCTTTGGAGTTTCTCGCGTATCGTAAAGGATCGGACGGCTCGACCGTTCCGCAATATAATTTCGATATTCCAATCACCGGCTTTTTGCTCCAAACTCATTTAAAATGACGCTGACCAGTCCTTCAATTGTATGTTCCGGCGCTTCGATTTGTATGTTCATATTTTCTTCGCGGGCGGCTTTGGACGTTTCCGGTCCAATGCTGACATAAGCGAGGTTGTCGGGCAGGCGGCCTAGTTCTTGTCGCACAATGGACGCGAAATTTCGGGCCGTGGACGAGCTGGTAAACGTTACAATATCCACTTCGCCTGATTCAAGGGCTTCTTTGACCTGTGGACTGAGGCTGCCGGGAATGGTTCGATAAGTCTCCACGTCATCCACCACTGCCCCAGCGGTGCGAAGCTTTTCCGGTAATTCACGCCCGGCGATATCCGCGCGGGGTAGGAGGAATCGCTTTCCTTCGACTTCGTTACGTTCGGATAAAATGTTGAAGATTTCTTCGGACGTAAAATGTTTTGGCATGAGGTCCGAAACAATGCCGTAAGGTTTCAGCCGGTTGGATGTTGCAGGTCCGATGCTGCAAATCTTACAGCCGGCCAAACTGCGGGAGTCATGGCTTTGAGCTTGGAGCATATCGAAAAATTTATCGACGGCGTTGACGCTGGTAAAGATGATCCAATCATATTTGTTTAGGTTATTGACACAGGAGCGAAGTGGTTCGTCATCGGCAGCGGGGGCAAATTGAATGGAATGAAACTGAAGAACTCTTGCCCCGAGAACTGAAAGTTTTTCGGCGAATTCACTCGCTTGCTCTCTGGATCGCGTGATGAGAATCGTTTTGCCGAATAGCGGGCGATTCTCAAACCAGTTCAGCGATTGGCGTAGCCGGACCACTTCACCGACGACGATAATGCAGGGTGGCTTAAAACCGGCATGGTTTACTCTTTCGACGATATTGTCCAACGTTCCTTCAACGACCTGTTGAATGGGAAGTGTGCCCCAGCGGATGAGGGCGATGGGGGTTTGAGGTGATCGACCGGCTTGGATTAATTTTTGACTTATATGAGGAAGATTTCGCACGCCCATGTAGAAGACCAGCGTCCCACCACCGGAGGCCAGGGCGTTCCAATTAATTTCACTTTGAGTTTTGGTCGGGTCTTCATGGCCGGTGACGAGGGTAAGGACGGAATTGAATTCGCGATGAGTAACCGGAATACCGGCATAAGCGGGAGCCGCCACCCCGGAAGTTACACCCGGAACGACCTCGACCGGCACGCCCGCCCGTAAAAGTTCCAGGGCCTCTTCCCCCCCTCGACCGAAAACGTAAGGATCGCCGCCTTTGAGACGAACGACGATTTTTCCTTCTTTCGCCCTGGTGACAAGAAGAGCGTTGATTTCGTCTTGTTCCATGACATGCTCGCCGGCCTGTTTGCCAACGTAAATTCGTTCGCAGGCCTTTTCAGTAAAGTTCAAAAGTTCCTCACAGGCCAGGTAATCATGGACGACAACGTCCGCGCGAGCCAGGCAATCCTTGCCTTTGAGGGTAAGCAACCCCGGATCGCCAGGCCCCGCCCCCACCAGATATACAATTCCAACGTCAGGCATTTTTCTGTTTACTCCTGTTTGTTCTTAATGGCTTGAATAATTTCCCATGCGCCTTTTTCGATCAGGTCATTTGCGACTTGCCGACCGATATCAACGGCATTGGCCGGTAAACCGCTGGCTATGGATTCAATGTAGCGCTTGCCGTCCAGTGAAATTATATTTCCGTTCAGATGCAAGACGTTATGGGTTATTGCGGCGTATGCGCCGACCGGAACCTGGCATCCGCCTTCGAGCAAATTTAAAACTGTCCGTTCGGCGGTAACGCATTGCTCGGTCGCCGTGCAATGGATCGCCCCGAGTAAGTCCCGCAGCGATTCGTCATTCTCGCGGATTTCTACTCCCAGCGCCCCTTGGCCCGGAGCGGGTAAGAGTTCGTCGTGATCAAAAAGGTAGGTCATTTCACCCTGAAACCCCAGGCGAGTTACTCCCGCCAGTGCGAGCACCGCGCCATCCACCAGGCCTTCCCGCACTTTACGAATTCTGGTATCGACGTTTCCTCGGATATTTACGATTTCAATTTTGGGAAATAATCGACGAAGCTGGGCCGTTCGCCGCAGGCTGCTGGTCCCTATTTTAAGGGGTCGGCGGGGATTTTTTAATTCGTTAATCGTCACGCCCACCAGGGCGTCGCGGGAGTCTTCTCTCACCGGAATCGCCCCCAAAACAAGGCCGGCCGATAGCTCGGTGGGAAGGTCCTTTAAACTGTGCACAGCGAGATCGATGTCTTTATTCAAAATTGCCAGCTCAAGCTCTTCGGTAAATAATCCTTTGCCTCCGATGAGTGAAAGCGAGCGGTCGATAATGGCGTCGCCGGTGGTTTTAAAGGTCATCACTTCAAACTGCAAACCGGGATATTTTTTTTTCATCTGGGCCATAACCCAGTCGGTTTGTACCCGGGCGAGCAAGCTTCCGCGGGTTCCCACTCTAAGGGGTCTGCTTGTGATCATTCGTTTCCTCGCTTTCACTATTTTCAAAGCCAAACAGGTGTTGTAAAATCTTTTTGTATTCTTCGCCCTGACCGTTTCGAGCCGCCTGGCGGATGGCGATTTTGGGAGTGGCCAGGATACGGTTTACGATCCGATGGGTTAGCGTTTCAATTTCCCGGCGACATGGTTCGGGAAGCGATACCAGGGTTTCTTTCGAAAACGCCCGCGCCAGTTCAGCCTCTTTGAGCTTATTGACCGCCTCCTCCATTTGCTGGATCAGCAGACCGAAACTCTGGACGCGGAACCTGTCGGCAAAACCGTTGGCGTTTTCCTGAATAATCGCATGGGCGGTGTCCAGGACTTGCCGGCGTTTGGTCAGGTTTTCCGCGGCGATTTCCCGCAGATCGTCGATATTGTACAGATAAACATTTTCCAACTCGCCCACGCCTTCTTCTATATCGCGTGGCACGGCGATATCAATAAAGAGCATTGGCCGCCGGTGACGGGCGGTGATGGCTTTTCGGACCGCGTCGGTATGGATCACGCAGCGGGGAGCGTTGGTGGAGCTGATGACGATATCCGCCAGGGGCAGGTAGTCGTCAAGCAGGTCGAACAGGATGGCCTTTCCACCGCATTTGTCCGCCAGAAGTTTTGCCCGGTCGGCGGAACGATTGAGGATCAGAACTTTTTTCACCCCTTTTTCGACGAGATTCTGCAGGGTCAATTCACTGGTTTCTCCGGAACCGACAATGATGGCCGTTTTATTCGGCAGGTCGGTAAATATCTTTTGGACGAAATCCACGGCGATGGAGCTTACCGAAATGTGACCGAGGCACAGATCGGTGTTGGTCTGAATTTGCTTGGCGACCTTAAGTGCTTTTTGAAACAGGGGGTTTAAAATGTTCCCCGTCGTTCCCGCCTCCAGGCCGCAGGTGTAGGCGGTTTTGACCTGTCCGAGAATTTCCCGCTCGCCAACAACCATGGAATCCAAACTTGATGCCACCGCAAAAAGATGCCTGACCGCCTCAAGGTTTTCCTTTTTATAAAAATATTTTTCAAAATTATCCCCTCTGGCGAAAATCAAGCCCAGAGAATCTTTATAGGCGGCCAACGTGGGTCCCGCCGCATACAGCTCGGTCCGATTGCAGGTGGAAAGCAAAACAACCTCGGAATCCGGGATCAGCCGCTTGATGCACCGCAGCATTTTGGGAATCTCGGTATTCTTAAATGACATCTTTTCCCGAATTTCCAGGGGGGCGGATTTGAAATTGATACCGATCATTACCAGATTCATTTTGCCATCCCCGGATAATCCGTCAGTGCGATATTATGTATGCTGTGAGTCAGCATGTTGACCCCGAAAAAAGTGACGAGCACGCAGATGAAACCGACAATCGTGATAATTGCCATTCTTCTTCCATGCTGATCGGCATTTAACCGCAGGTAGAAAAGAACCCCATAAACAAACCAGGTCAGGGCCGTGGCGAGAACCTTCGGATCGGTCAGCCACCCGGTCTGCCAATGGTTCATGTGCGTCAGGACCACTCCCAGCAAAATGGAAACGGTGAAAACGATAAAGGCATAAACAATCTGACCGTGTATGAGTTTATCCAGCGTTTCCAGGGCGGGAAGTTTCTGGAAAATTAATCCAAAATGTTTTCGCTTCAATTGGCGATCCTGAATCAGATACGTAACGGCAAAGGCGCATGCCAGGGTAAACAGGGCATAACCGACCAGCGCGGTCAGGACATGTAAATCGAGCCAAATGGAATACCTGGCTGGATTGATAGGTTGTCCGGCCTTCACGTGCATCGTTGCGACAAAAATCAGTACGGTTACATAAGGAATTAGCATCGCCGACAGGCTTCGAGTGTCATGATGGATTGAAACGTATAAAAAAATGACGGTGATCGACAGGCAGTAAAAGACAAGTGCCCCAAAAGGCGTGAAAATGGGAAAATGGTGCGATATGAACGCCTGAAACGTGAGGATCACAACCAGGCACAGTGCGCCAATCGCGGCCAGGCACAAACTTTTCTTCTCGCCCGACCCCGCCGCGCGAAAAAAAAATATAACTGAAAACAGCGACGCAAGACCGTAAAGCCCTGCCGCCAGGATCGCCAAGATTAACGTTATATACATAAGTTATGAAACCTGACTTTAAAAATCTTTTAACAAGACAAGTAATCGGTATAATTATATACCAAATCTAACGGAAAAGTCGAGAATGGCTTTTGCATGATACTCTTGGAAAATAATAACATAGGATTTGTATGCCATGCTTCGTATCTTTGGATCCCTCTGGTTCGCCGCGGTAATATTGATGCTGTTGCTCGTAGCTATGGCTTGCGCTACGGTTTTTGAAAGCACACGCGGCACTGAACAAACCCTGGTGGAATTCTATAAAGCAGGCTGATTCGCGGCCATTTTATTTCTCCTGGGGGTTAATATTCTGTGCGCCTTGATCGTCCGTTATCCATTTTCTCGAAAGCAGATTGGTTTCGTGCTGACGCATATATCCATCCTTCTTGTTTTGGCGGGGGCGTTGGTCACCAAAATATTTGCCGTGGATGGACAATTGAGCATCGTTGAAGGCCAAACGCTGGAGCATTATACAATCGGGCAAAATACCATGCCGTTGGGGTTCGCCGTTACTTTGAATCGATTTACAGTGGGTTTCTATCCGGGCGGGGATTTTCCGCGGTCTTTCGAGAGTCAGATAACGATTCTCGAGCCGGCGACGGGTGGGAATCAGAGCCGAATTATCAGCATGAATCATCCGACGGAGTATAAGGGATATACCTTCTATCAGTCGAGCTACAGCCAGGAGGACGGGCAGAACACCAGCGTGTTAAGTGTTTCATGTGATCCGGGCCAGCCCATTGTCTTTACCGGTTATGTAACTATGTTGGCGGGAATGCTGGTAATCCTTGCCGCACGGGCGATGAAAAGGAAAAATAACACATGATATATCGAATTTTGTTTTTTGTGGGAATAACGTTAGCCGTCGCATCGGCGGCGGAGACGAAATTTCCCGCCGATCTGGATATATCGAAAGCTCGCGCCATTCCCGTTCAACATGACGGCCGATTGATGCCTTTGGACACGCTGGCCAGAGACATGGTTTATTCCGTAACCGGCGATGAATATTTTCAAGGCCGGGACCCCGTGCGGGTGCTGCTGGATTGGACGTTCGACCCAATGATGTGGAAAAATGAACCGCTCATTACCATCCGCAATAGCCGGCTTAGGCAACTGCTCGAACTTTCTTCCACACAAACGGTCTATTCATTTGACAAGCTTGTAAATCACGAGCCGCTGATTAAATTGTTCCAGCAGGTTTCTCAAGACCCGCTGGAAACCCAGGTCGGCGAGATACACAAAAAGCTGGACTTACTGAACCGGATATTTACCGGACAGGTAATTAAACCCATAACCGATCCAAAAAAAATTTCCACCGAGATTCATTACAACTCGCTTCGTCCGTTTCGACTGGCGTGGATGGTGATGATTGTCGGAGCCGTCCTGTATGTCTACCTTTCCAACCACATTCAGAAGGGCGAACACAAGGTTCGCCCCTACTCTGAACGGTTAAAATAATAGTAATGTTCAGCCCCCCTCTGCATTGTGCCACGGCTGGCTTGTCCAGCCGTGTCTTAAGAGCACGGTCGGACGAGCCGACCGTGGCACAAAGGGGTCTGAACGGTTACGGCTTGGCAAGTATTCTTGCCCGTGTCTTCTGGTATATGCGGGGAAAAGACACGGGCAATAAGAATTGCCCATGCCACCCAACGCCGTGAACTAAGCCTTTGAGTAAGATTTTTCTCCCTGACACATCAATCAACACTTTAGTTCCCAACGTCGAAGCAACAAATCTCATTCTAACATTCTCAAGAACGTTAGAATGAGAGTGAAGCTATACAAACCACCGTTTCAAGTGGATTTATATCATCCGAAAATTAAACACGAGCGGCGCATATGGTTTTTTGCGGCAGATACACAGGGCGATGTTCCATTGTAATTTTATCTGCAACGCCGTGAACTTAACGGCGTTGCATGCCACCCCGGCGGTGAGATTTTGAACTAAGTAATATCCTTTGCAAAACCATGCGAAATGCTATAATTTGATAGCGTGATACGAGGAACCGTAAAATTTCGATCAAACGCGCATCGCGCTGTTTCCACCCACGGGATGGATATTTCCCAAATTGATGACCTTGCCGTTGAAGTTGATTCCCAGAAGGTAATCAATCAGGTTCCCTCAACATGGCATCCTCAGTACGGCATCCATGTCGGATGGTCAATGGGGGCTTTATTTTTGATGGTGATTATTCTGGGTTGTATGGCCTTTGCCACCGAGTCCGGATTGCTTTTCTGGAGTGTTTCCCTGGCCACCGCTGTTTTTGTAACTTCCCTGATCTATCCTGGTTTGATCGTCAATTCGATCCAGATCACTAAAACCATCCCAGACAGCGGAATCGTTTCCCAACCGCTGGCCATCACATACACGATCCGCAACACACGAAAATATTTTCCCATCTATTCGCTGCGACTGGTGGAAATATTCGACAAAAATCTGCTTTCGGGAGTGCCTCGCATTTACATTCCCTACATCGGGGCAGGGGAAAGCTGCAGTATTCAAATTCTGATCATTCCATCGAAGCGGGGACAATTGACGTGCCTGGGAACACGCCTGGCCAGCAAATATCCGTTTGGCCTCCTGACCCGATTTCTGACCGTCCTGGATAAGCGTTCGATCATGATCTATCCGGCATTGGGCAATCTGGCTCGTCCGGCTATACCCGCCAATCGCCAAACGGACTACCAGTTGGGTCTGACCCAGCCCAGGTATCAGGGCAGCAGCGATGAATTTTATGCGTTGCGTGAATACCATCCCGGAGATAATCCGCGTCACATTCACTGGAAACGTTCGGCCAGGATGGGTCGGTTGGTAGTCCGGGAAATGTCGCAATATTCACCGAATCGTCTGACGGTTATTCTGGATACGTTTCTACCGGAAAACAATATCCGCAATAGCTTTGTGTTCGAGCAGATGGTAAGTTTCACTGCCACTGTTTTGTGCCATTCCCTGGAGAATGGATATCGTGCGGGTCTGATTTGTGCGGGAGTTCCTCCTCTGATGGTTCCCCCTCTGGCGGGGCGCGAGGCCCAGCATCGGATATTGGAGACGTTAAGCTGTGTGGAGCCGCAATTTTCCAGTTCACTTTCGGATCTTTTCCGGAATTGGCGGTTTACCTCCGCCTGGAGAGGCCGGTGCCTCATTATCAGTTTTTCCAAACCGGGATCGAATATTCAGGGAAAATTATCAGAGGTGATCGGACCGGTTCAACTCTTTGTCGCCGGGAACGCGGAATGGAGAAATATATTTATTCCGCCCTCCTGCCTGAAATCGGAGGAATTATCCGGCGATGTTTAAGTTCAAGGAAGTTCCGATCCTGGTTTTGGTCTGTGTGGGGCTGTCGCTTTTCGCACTGTTCGACCGATTTTTGCTCGCGCCGCTGGGTTGGTTAATGCTGGTCGGGCTGGGACTGCTGACCGCTTATACACAGACCGGAAAAAGTTTTCGGATTTCACGACCCCTGGCCGTGACCCTGGTTGTCGCCCTGATCGGCGGACTGAATTTCGCGATTTTTGTGATTAAAGTTCCACCCGAACATGCCCTCGTGGCCTTTCTGACTATTCTGATCCTGGTCAAAAGCTTTATGCTTTGCAAGATCAATGATTATGCCCAGGTGATGTTTCTTTCCCTTTTGAGTCTGATGACGGCAGGATCACACTTCCCCACCCATAATTTTTCCTTCGTGGCCGTCTTGTACATGGTGCTGGCGGGATACACCCTTTATAAATTTCATCTGCTGAGCGAAATTCTTTCCCATCGGAGGATTAAAGACCCCCAGCCCGGACTGGTGATCCAGACCCATTGCCGAAACTGGTTTCGATCCTTTTTGGGGGCTGCTATCATCACCTGTGCGATTGCCCTTGCAATTTTTTCCTTCATACCCCGTGGTCCGGGGTTGAGCCTTTCCGGTAACTTTGGGAAAGGGCCCAGCGCGAGCACCGGTTTCAGCCAGGAAATAGAACTCGGTCGGATGGCGAATATCCTTTTGGATACCAGCCCCGTTCTGCGGGTAAAATATATCTCGGATAAAAAACTTAAAAACTATAACCAGGATGTGTATTTGCGCGGTGAGGTTCTCACCCAGTATGTTCAGCTGGGAAACTCATGGCGATGGATCAACGACAGAGATTCCAATAGGAAAAAAATAGATGCGCCGGTATCCAATCCCGTCACCATTCAGCCTGCGATACTCAGTCCTGACAAGCAGAATTTATGGCGGATATCCTATGAACAGGTCAACTCGTCAAGTTTATTTGTGATAGATCGGCCCATTGCCATATCGACGAATTATTCTTCCCTGAACTTGAGTTACAATTACGAGGCCAACACGCTTGTCCTCGATTCTTTTTTTCCAAAAAAGGGTTTCAATTATGAGCTTTTAAGCGAGCCGGTTCTCAATACCAATAAACCAACGACCAACCCCGCCTCAACGGAACCCGCGCCGACAAGGATGAAGTTTTTCGCCCGACATCCTCAGAGTCGTCCCGCCGGCGGACCCGCGTATTTTCCGATTGAAGACGATAAAAAAAAGGTCGAACTCGATCAGTTTAAGCCGATCGCGCAGAAGATTGTCGCTTCCCTGGGTCCGCAGGCATCCTGGCAAGCCAAAGCCCGAAAGATCGAATCCTGGTTGACGGCCAACTTAGGTTATACCCTCAATAATATGGATGTAGATCGATCCGTCGAGCCTGTAAAAGATTTTCTAACTCGCCGAAAGCACGGTCACTGTGAATATTTTGCCTCGGCCATGGTCTTGCTGTCCCGGGCGTTAGGGATGGAGGCCCGAATCGTTCTTGGGTTTAAAGGAGGAGAATACAACAGTTTCGGAGATTATCTGGTCGTCCGTAATTGTGACGCCCATGCCTGGGCGGAAGTCTATATCCCGCCCCAGGGATGGGTCCGATATGACCCGACCCCGTCCGCGCGGGAGGATTTTATTCGGAAACAAAATAACGAAACCTTTAAGTGGTTTTGGGATATTGTGGATATGGTGCGTTATAGCTGGATCGAAAAACTTTCCGACTCTTTTTCGGGCAACCGCCAGGATTTTATGAAAAACCTTCAGCAACAGGCCAATGACCCGGATGCCCTGAAGGAAGCACAAAAGTGGTCGATAGCTAAAATCGTTAAACGGATCATCACCCTGATCAAGGGTCAGGATTATGAATCGGTCTGGCTTCAGGTTTTTCATACGGTGATCTTCCTATTAGGTTTCATGCTGCTGGCATTGGTGGTACGGATTGTGATCGTGGTGATGGGGATCGTATGGTCCTGGCTTCGCTTGTCCCTCCATCACCAGTGGGAAGAACGTTTCGGAAGTCTCTGGTTTTGCCCTGTTGAGTTTTACAGAAGCATTATGCTGTGGCTGGCCGTACGGGGCATTACCCGCACCAGCACTGAGACGGCCCGGGAATTCGCGGATCGAATAAGTCAAACATTTCCCCAGGTCGATCAGAACCTTCATTTCATAACGGAAAGCTATCTCGCCGCCCGGTTTGGAAAACGGTTAATCAGCCCCCAGGATCGAAACAAGTTGCATCACGCCGCCGGACAAATCCAGTCCTCGCTGGCGACCGTGGCGGAAAAACCAGGCAGTAGGAAGAAAAAGTAGACGAGTAGGGGCGGGGCTTGCTCCGCCCTCTTATCTTTGATTTTGCATCCCCGGTCAGGCCGGGGATGCAAATTGCAAATATCAAATCTTGTCCTCGACTTGATCGGGGATTCAAAATTAAAGAGACGCAACCGTGAGGGAGCGGGATTTGAGTATGCCGGGAACCTCCAGGCCGTGGGATTCCATCATCGCTTTGTCGGAGAACAATTTTTCAGTCGGGCCTTGAGCTACGATTTTTCCGCTGTCGATCAAAAAAGTGCTTGGGCAAATTTCGAGGAGCATTTCCATGTCGTGGCCGGCGATCAGGAGGGTTTGGGGCATGGATTTTAATAAGTTGATAAGATTGCGCCTGGCCCGTGGGTCCAGATTGCTGGAGGGTTCGTCCATGATCAGTATTTGCGGCTGCATGGAGAGGACCGTGGCGATGGCTACTCTTCGTTTTTCTCCGAAGGAAAGATGATGCGCGCTTTTATGGGCAAGTTGGGATGTGCCGGTTTGTTCGAGGGTGGCGGCGACTGTAAAAGTGATTTCATCGGCCGATAGGCCCATATTCATCGGACCGAAAGCAACATCTTCCTCGACCGTCGGCATGAAGAGCTGATGATCGGGGTTCTGAAAAACGATTCCCATTTGCCGGCGGATGCGTTTGATGTTGGCGCGATTCAGTTGCAGTCCGGCGATTTCGATTTGTCCTTTAAAATCCACAAATCCGGACAGGGCGAGCAGGAGGGTGCTTTTTCCTGCACCATTCGGACCCACCAGGGCGATTTTTTCACCGGCATGGATTGTAAAGTCCACTCCGTTAAGAGCGGCGGTCCCGTCGGTGTACGCGAAACTTACATTTTGCGCGATAATGGCTGATTGATTCATGTGTTACTCAGATAACAAAAAAAGAGAAAACCGGCGGTGAAAATAAAGGCGATTAAATCTGGCCGCGTGAATTGCAGTTGCTCGACCGTTCGCAAGTGGCCATCGTAAAGCCGGGCCTCCATGGCTTGAAATACCTTTAATGCCGATTCGTAGGATCGGATAAATAAAACCCCGACCATTCCGGATGAACTTCGGATTCGTCGTGCGACCGTCAGATGTCCGACGTCGCGGGCTTGCCGAGCGCGAAGGATTTCGTGTCCCTGCTCGATCAGTTCAAATAAATAGCGGTAAAGGAAATACATCTGGAGGATGAGGATACGCGGCACGCGGAATTTTTTCATCGCCAGCAGGAGATGGTCGAAGCGGGTGGTGCTGGAAAGGGCGATCAGACACGTGATCCCAAGCAAATATTTTACCAATAGATTAATCGCTATCAGGAATCCGCCGGGGACGGTGTAACGGGAGCCGAAGAGGACAATGTGTTGAAGGGAATGATCGAAGAGCGGATTGAAAACAGCCAGGGTCAGGATAAACGGGCTGCAGATTAAAATATGTTTTCCGACAAACGGCCAGGGGATTTTTCCCAGGGTGATCCAGGTAAAGGGGATGATAACAAGCGGAACCAGGGGAGCAATCTCGTATCGTGGAATGGAAACGACATAAGCGGAAAAGACGATGGCCGTTAGTAACTTCGTTCGGGCGTCCAATCGGTGGATGACCGAATCCTCTCTGGCGTAGCGATCAATAAAATGATGGTGCATTTATTTATCCTGACTTTACTTTTTGTCGACAAGTGATAAATCCGGCTCCGAGCCGGATGACAAACATTGTCAATCCAATCCCCAGAAGACCGGAAAAACTGGTCCAGAAATTGACGTTCGGCCACCGTTTTTGTGAAGGTTCATCGCGTTTATTATAATCCGGCAGGGGAGTAAATTTATTTTGGAATGTATCGATTTTGCCGGCGAGTTCGGTTTTGGGTTTCAGCGTGCTTGGAGCAGAGACTACGCGTTCCAGGCCGTCGGCATAGGGGCTGGCGAACCATGAGAACGAGCCGGCGGTAACAACGGCCAGGACGCAGATCATGACGACAAGGCTCCTCGGATTCATTTTTTTCTCCTGCCAGTTGACCGATGTTCCCGCAAGGTGCGGGTAAAGTTTGTATAAGAAGATCAAAATTGCGCAAGTAATTCCGCCTTCGATGGCGCCACTGACCAGATGGATTCCGATCATGGCGGCGGAGAATTTGGCCAGGGGAATGGCCAGTCGCCCGGACAGACCCACCTCGACGCAGACAGCGGCGGAACCCAGGCAGACGCCGATAAATGCGGCGGTCCAGGCGGCGGGCAGGAGCTTGCCGCGAGTCAACGGACCTTGCCCAATCATTAATCGCCACAGACCATAACCAATGTAAGCGGGAAGTAAGCCCATGTTGATGATATTGGCACCGAGCGCCAGCAAACCTCCGTCCTGAAAGACAAGACATTGAACGACGAGGATTCCCGTCATAGTGATCAGTGCGGCATGTGGGCCGAGAAGGACGGCCAGGAGAATGGCCCCGATTAAATGATCGCTGGTCCCTGCGATGGCGGGTAAGGAAAAATTGACCATCTGCGCGGCGAAGACGAAAGCGCCCAGCACCCCCATGAGCGGAATCAGATGGGAGTCTGCCATATCGCGAATCCTGCCGGCCGCGAAGGAAATTCCCCCCACCGCGATGATCCCGCATCCGAAGGCGACGGTCGGCGACAATAATTCGTTGGCCATGTGCATGGGTTACTATCTCTTGATTGCTTTTTCTTTCGTGTTACCATTTTAAGATAGGTGCTACGAGAAAGCAAGAGGGAAGAAAACCCCTTTCACGAAATAACCTCTTTAAGAGACGCGCACGTAAGTAAGCGGGCTTCTCTTAAATTCTTCCCGTAGTGGGTCTGCCGATGAGTGCCTGGATTCTTGCCCGGGTCGCCGGATGCGTGCTGAACAAACTGGTTAACCCTCCGCCGGTAAGCGGCTTAACGATAAAGAGACTCGATTGTGCGGGATTGGCCAGCTCCATCGGCATTTTTTTGTTGGCGTAGTCAAGTTTTTCCAGTGCGGTAGCCAGAAACATTGGGTTTCCCACGAGTTCAGCCCCCAGGCTGTCGGCGTTGTATTCTCGTTTACGCGAGATGGCCATTTGAATTAAGCCGGCCGCAATCGGAGCAAGAATAATCATCAAAAGTCCAGCCAGGGGGTTGCCACGCCGATTATCACCTCCGCCGATAGGAAGAAAAATGGCCATGTGAGCCAACATCGTCATTGCCCCGGCGATCGTCGCGGCGATGGTGCTGATCAGCATATCGTAATTTTTAACATGGGACAATTCGTGGCCGATGACGGCGGCGATTTCATCGCGGTCCAAAATTCGCATGATCCCTGCCGTCAGGCAAACAACCGCGTGCTGAGGATTTCTTCCCGTCGCGAAAGCATTTGGTACGCCTGTAGGGGCGATGTAAATTTTCGGCATGGGTAGTTTGGCTCGATTCGCCAGATCGTTTACGATCTGATATATTTCCGGATATTCGCCGGGCGTAACCTCTTTTGCTCCCATCGTGGCCAGGGCGATTTTGTCGCTGTAAAAATACGCGACAAGATTCATTACCCCGCCGAAAATGAAGGCGGCGATCATTCCGTTCGGTCCCCAATGACTACCGATAAGAATAAAAATAGCCATTAACACGGCAAGCAGCATTGCCGTTTTTACATTGTTCATAAATCTAAACATTTAAAATACTCCTTCTTCCTGTTTGGCAGAATTGAAACCATTATAATTATAGGCAAGCCCCGACAATGACGCAAAAGCAGAATACTGGGCGTTATAGGACTCGAACCTGAAAACATAACTCCCAATAAATCCAAGCACTTACAAAAATCATCAATTCCAGGTGGTGCAGAATCCGGTGCATTTTTAGACAGTTTAACCCAAAAGACAGGACAGTCAAAGGTAAAAATTATCTTAAAATTGATCGACACCCTATCCCCGACGGAGCGGGTGGAACTGGCGGATATTTTTTTGAAAGGGAAACCATGAAAATAAAACCAAAACCAAAGGAAAAACCGTTTGTGGTATTCCGGGACACGGGACGGAGTCAATGGGAGTTAGACCAATTTGAGACGTTGGCCAAAGCAGAGGAATACGCGCAGATACATTCGACCGAGGCGGAGCATACTTGCGTAGTCTACGAGTCCATCGGCGGAAATCTACAGCGTCGATCTACTTGGCGCGACCATGAGAAATCTTGACACGGAATGTTATCGCATTGTAGAATATTTCAGTGAGTTAAACATCGGGTAGCGGCTTGCAACCGCGAACGGCTGCCCCGTATTCATGCGTACTGTCCTTCGCGTGAGTCTGGGGCGGCTGACCCGAATAAAGGACAGAAAATGGCAAAGCCGAAACCCCAGGACCTTCCCGACCTAAAGAATATTCTCAAACAACTGCAATCGGTATCGCAAGGATTCAATTACTTGGCGATAGCCGACTTACCCACGGATGCTTCTTTGCCCAAATTAAAAAGGTGTTCACTTCATGGCAGTCTGATTCTGAAAACTCTTTTGAGCACAAAGATAATCGCCGGGAAAGATTGTTTTGATGGACTGCCAAAACCAGATTTCCAATCTGAAAAATGTTTAGATGAATGGTATCCGCAATGGATACGTTCGGTCATCATGCTGTCGTCTAAATACCGGAAAGATGTAAGTGCGCCATGGCATACGTTCATCGACCTGATAACAGGCGAAGAAACAACGCGGACGATTCAACTTAAAGCAAAGGCAAGCCAAGACGTGTGTTCTTTACTGACGAAGTTGATAGAGAATGTCGATCTATTTTTTCCCGCAAAATGGTTTAAGGACCATACCCATAACTTGATTGACTCTAACCAGCTTCGTCAAGCTGCGTTCAAAGGCAGGATACGCGCCCGATCCGTACACCCGCAAAAACCCTCTGGACGAAAAACATATTCTCTTTTAGATGCAAAAAGGGAATGGTCCGACTGTTTCCTTGTCAACCACAAAGCGTTATGAAGCGTTAAATCTGACCCAATCGAACTCCCCCTGTCCTAATTTTTCCGATAAATAGAGTATGAGCGAAGAAGATGTAAAAAAAGGAATTACTATGTTTAAAAAATTTCGTGAACAAAATGGTTTATCGAAGTGGGAGTTAGCAGGACGATCCGGGGTGGGGTATTTAACCGTTGATCGGTGTGAAAGATTCGACCACGTTCCTGGACCAGAGATTCAAGCAAAGCTTGCGGCGATTCTCCAAACGACCTCGGAAAAATTATTCCCGAAAGCAAAATGATGAACCGCGTAACTTCCCAAAATCCGTGTCCGATATGCGAGAAACCCGACTGGTGCGGAACCAGTGAAGACGGGAATTTAGCAGTGTGTATGCGCGAATCCGAAGGGTCAATCAAAAAAACAGACAACGGCGGCTATCTTCATCGGCTGAAAGATACCGGCGGTGGAAACGGCAACGGCGGGAACGGAAAACACCATTCAGAGAAATCGAAGCCCAAAAAAATCTGGAAAACAAAAGATGAAATTATTTCATTCTGGGAGCGTGAGGAAGGCGGAAGGTATGATCCGAATGAAGATGAAATATATCCGACTTTTCAAGTTTTGAGATTCAACCTTCCCGATGATAAGTATTATCGACCGATCCACCAAAAAGACGGCGGCTGGGTAAACGGCGACCCCCCAGGTCTGCTACCGATTATGAATCCTTCCGACCTTCAAACATCATCCCTGGTCTATGTCGTTGAAGGCGGAAAATGCGTTAGGGCTGCGAAGTCTATCGGCTTAAACGCAACAACGTCCGCTCACGGTGCATCATCGGCAGCGAAATCAGACTGGACACCACTTGCGGGAAAAGAAGTATTCATCATTCCCGATAGCGATAAAAAAGGTGAAACATATGCCGATGATGTAGCAACGATCTTGAACAAACTAACTCCACCCGCGATTGTGAAAATCGTACCTCTACCGGGACTTACTGGTAAAGAAGATATTTTTGAGTACATCGAAAAACGGGATTCGATGGACCCGGAAACAATCCGCGATGAAATCGAACGGCTGGCGGCGGATACGCCACTATGGATACCCCCGGCTGTCCCAGTTTCTGGTCCGGTGCTGACCTGTCTTGCTGACGTGGAACCACGAGAGGTCTTATGGTTATGGCCTGGCCGAATACCGTTAGGACGAATCACGCTGCTTGTTGGTAGGCCAGGTGAAGGAAAATCTTTTTTATCGGTTGATATGGCCTCAAGAATTACAACGGGTACACCCTGGCCGGACGGTGCTATTTGTCCGCGCGGATCGGTCATTCTCATAACAGCCGAAGATGACCCAGGCGATACGATCCGTCCCCGGCTGGATTCGCATTATGCCAACTGCAAAAAGGTTCACTTGTTGACGGCGGTGAGGCAATTTGATGACAAAAACAATGCGCGAGAAGTCATGTTCACTCTGTCCGATGTGGACGCGCTCGAGGCCGCTTTGCAGACCCATTCCGATTGTAAGCTGCTAGTGGTGGACCCTATCGGTAGCTTTTTGGGTGGAAATACGGACGCACACAGAGACAACGAAGTCCGTTCAATTTTGTCCCCAATAGGTCAACTTGCTGAAAAATATGGACCGGCTGTTTTGGTGGTGGCGCATCGAAGGAAATCTTCGGGAACTTTTGCGGACGATTTAGCTTTAGGAAGCCGCGCATTCACAGGAATCGCACGTTGTGTCTGGCATCTTTCACGCGATAAGGACAATAAGTCCCGGCGATTATTGTTACCCGGCAAAAACAATCTGGCCGCTGAAGGTGATGGACTGGCCTTTGCCATACAAGGTGATCCACCGCGAATTATTTGGGAACGTGATCCGGTTACTATGAACGCCGATGACGGCTTGGCAATCGAAAATGGGACGGGTGAATCTGAAAGACTGACTCCGGCGGCGGAATGGTTACGCGGTCAATTGAAAGACCATCAAGAACGAACGGTGCAAAGTTTGAAAGATGAAGCAAAGGCGGCAGGTCTATCATGGCGACAAGTGGAAAGAGCGTCTAGTAGACTCATGGTCCGGGTGTTTCGTTCCACCTTCGGCGGCGGGTGCGTTTGGCAACTTCCAAGACCCGGATTGCCATACTCACCGCCTAATGGCGAGTATGTAAAGAGTGGCGAGAATGGAAAGTATGGTGAGAATGTATAGAAAAGAGAGAGAGACATACAAATATCACTCCGTACTTTCCATACTCTCCACTTTATTTCTCTTGGCGAGTATGGAGAGAAAACCGAGTTGAAGGATTAAGGTATGAAAATCAGAAATGCACCGAATATTGCACCACTTTGGACGGTCGAAAATCGTAAGTGCTTTGAAATATCGGCGGTTACGTTTTCGGGTTCGAGTCCCATGAGGACCATTTTATGAAATTAAGGTTCAAAACAACAGGCAAAATTTACAACGGCGAAATCACGTCATGGTTGAACCGACACCCCCGGCACTGCGAACCAACGATAAACGTCCCAGGGATCGGGGACCTGTCCGAGTCGGATTGTCCCGCGTGGGAAATCATCGAAAGTACACCGACGGAGCGGGCAATGCTTCACGGGATCGGGATTTTGTCCCAGGACGAACAAAAAGCCACATCAGACGCGAGTTTACCCCCTAACTTGAATACTGCCATACCGAAGGGTCAACCAGGCAATAACTTTGCGCCACAGGCCAGCCAGGACGTTCCCTTTGTCATCCTGCGAGATTTTAAAAGGAATTGATAGACCATGACAGCTAGAAAAAAAGGAAAATTTGGACGAAAGAGAGTTTTGGCAATAGAAGCTTTATTGACTACTGCGACCGTCCAGGCGGCGGCGTACAAGTCGGGTGTTTCCGAATCGACCCTATACCGTTGGTTAAAGGACGATGATTTCCAAAAGGAATTTTTAAAAGCACGGCGGCAAGTATTCGGCCAGGCGGTAGCAAGACTACAGGGTATTGCCATGAAAGCGGTAAACATTCTGGAAGCAATCTTAGACGATTCGGAATGTCCCTCTTATGCCAAGTTGGGAGCGGCTAAAACAGTTTTGGAATTGGGAAGGCAGGGGATACAAGATGATGATCTACTGGTCAGAATTGAAAACCTTGAACGAATTTTAGAGGAGTCGAAACCATGAGTCTTGAAACCCGGATTGTAGCAATCGAAGAAAAAATAAATCCCTTTGACGGTGCGCCTTGTCCGGAATGTGGACGTAAGCCGTCCGATCCGCGAGTGCGCGAAATCAACGAACCTGAAAACGATACAGACCAGAAACCGTTTATGATCCTGAAGTGTTCCACGTGCAAATCTTTGACGCGCCAATATTTTGAGTATGTAACGATTTAATTTTTTTAGTGAAGGAGTTTTTATGATTGATGAAAAAGGTAATTATGTTCGGATGTCCGAAACTGAAAGCGGTAAAAGTATCACCACGGAAAAACCCTACGATGTTTTTCTGCGGGATATCGCGGGAACGGTGGTAAGTGAACTTACCAAAAAGTTTCCGAAACAATTTTCTGAATCGATCACTATGACGGCCAATCATACATCCGCGAATGGACCCGATCTTAATTCCGATACATCGAACGGCACTCCGGCGATTTTCGAAGCGCGACGGCTGGCGGTGGAAGATTTCAAGAAGAAATCCGCGCAAGGCCTGACCTCGTCCCAGGGTGTGCATATCTTCGGTGAACTCTACCAAAAAGGATTTACGCGCGAGGACATTCGTAATGTGATGGCAAAGGTCGAGCGCGAGCAACTTGGTATTGCTTAATATTTTCTTGTTTGGGTTCGGTGTGTAACCGGACTCCTGAATACCCATCGGACCTTGTGGCTTTCCGGTCCGGGGTCCGGTGGGATTTTTTAAAAAGGATATTTTAATATGCCAAGTTTAGTTGAACAAATTCGAGACAAACGAGCGGATGACCTTTTGCAAAACCAAAAATCGTATGTTGATCTACTTCGCAAGAATGAACCTATCGACCTGAAGCAGGCGGAAAAGATTTTGGTAAAACTTAATAAATCTGCCGATGACATTCAAGCCGATATCGAAACCATTGCCCAGGCCGACGCGCTAAAAGCAAAGGCGGATAAACTACCTGAAGGACGTGAGGCGGCTGGTTTAGCTTCACAAGCCGCTAATGAATTTGACCGTCGATACCGAAAGACTTTCGAGGATTTGCAAAAAGAGGGTGAGGGTATCCGCGGCAAACATCTTTCCACGACCGGTTACGTCCGCGAGCTAGACAATGCGAGAGTGCAACTGTGTGATCTAAAAAGAAAATATCCTGAATTGTTTCCTGACGGCGCGTAGCCGTCAATTTCTTTGTAACGTTTCCGCCGTCTTTAACAGGGCGGCGGGGACTTATTAGTCCATTGTGGACTCGAACTTGAAAATCTAACGATGTTGATTTTAAGCACTTATGGGAATTGGGAAAATGAAGCGGTGCAGTTTTCGGTGCAAAAAGAGGTAAATTATGGACTTGTTACTGTCGGCGCGTGAGGCTGCCAATGCCTTACGAATCTGTGAGCGTACTTTGTGGCAATTGATGAAGGACAAAGAGATACCTTGCGTCCATATCGGCAAGCGGACGCTGTACGATCCTAACGACCTGAAAGCTTGGATTGAACGGCAAAAGGAACCTTTAATGACAAAGTAAAATATTTCCGATATTCTATATTGACAACGCAAGGTATTGATATTAAAATGGGTATTATGAGTAAAGAAATCGAACAACAATTACGTGAGGCCATTCTAAAGAGCGGACTGTCTTACAACGCGATTATGAACCGATGCGGTGTGAGTGCTGGTATTATCTGCCGGTTTGTCAAGCATGAGCGGACAATGACAATGGCAAGTGCTTCAAAGATTGCAAAGCTTCTAGGGCTTGTTTTAACAAAGGTGAAATAAAAATGGCAAGTCTAACGTACAAAGACGGCAAGGCAACAATCCAGGTGGACGGCCCGGACGGTAAACGTCATTCGATCCGGCTTGGCAACTGCAATAAGAGGCAGGCCATATCCGCTAAAATGAACATAGAAAACCTTCTATCTAGTCGAAACACTGGGGGAGAATTAAAGCAATCTACATCGGAGTGGGTAGGGTGTTTGCCTTATATCATTCGGCGGCGAATAGAGCGGGCGGGGTTGATCGGACCGCGTGAAGGTGGAAATTGCCCGACTGTGGAGCAATGGTTTAAGAATTATATCGCCGGGCGCATGGACGCGAAACCCGCGACGATAATCAAGTTTGGTCAAATTCAAAAAAAGGTAGCGGACTTCTTTGGGTGCAATAAGCGGCTGAATGAAGTGAACGCCGGGGATGCAGAGGATTTCCGTAATCACCTTAAAAATGGTGGATTGTCTGAAGGTTCGACCCGTCGATTGTGCGGACTGGCAAAGCAGGTTTTCGGCAAGTCCTTGAAAAAGAAAATGATCGGAGAAAATCCTTTTGCTGATATCAGGTGTGCGAATATAGCCGATTCGACCCGTTTCTTTTTTGTAACGAAAGAAGCGGCCCAGGCTGTATTTGACGCCTGCCCGGATAATGAATGGCGGTTGATATTCGCTTTGTGCCGGTATGGTGCTTTACGCTGCCCGTCCGAAGTCTTACGGTTGACGTGGGGAGATATCGATTGGGAGAACAACAAGTTTACCGTTCATGCCTGCAAGACCGAACACCACGAGGGCGGCGGTATTCGCATTGTGCCGATCTTCCCGGAACTACTGCCGTATCTGCGCGATTGCTTTGAGCAAGCCGATCCGGGGAGTGAATATTGCATCAACCGATACCGGAATCCAGGACAGAATTTGCGGACCCAATTTGAGCGGATCATCCTGAAAGCTGGATTAACTCCGTGGGAAAAATTATTTGTAAATCTTCGATCAACACGGGTAACGGAATTGAACGAAACATTCCCGTCTCATGTTGTGGCGGCATGGGCTGGACACTCCGAAGCCGTAGAGAAAAAACATTATCTTCAAGTAACCGAAGACCACTTCAAAAAAGCGGTGCAGAATCCGGTGCAGAATGATACCGCGAGTGGGTGCATAGGTCCGCAAGCGAACCGCGATAATGAAGCGGAAATGGCCTTTTGCGGGGTTGACCTGAATAGTGCGGACCCTTGCGAAGGCTTAAAAACAGGGATACTGGGCGTTATAGGACTCGAACCTATGACCTCTTCCACGTCAAGGAAGCGCTCTAGCCAACTGAGCTAAACGCCCGACCAAATCTGTCAGCAAAAATGTTACCAACCCCATCCAATTCCGTCAAGCGTCATCACCCCCATTTTTATTTTTCCTTCCCGGCCTTCCCTTTTCTTTGTAAGATATCTTTTGATGTCATCCCTTAAACTGAACAACCAGATTGCCCTGGTTACCGGGGCGACCGGAAAGCTATCGCGGGTCGTCTGTCTTCGCCTGGCCGAGGCAGGAGTGGACCTTGCCCTGCACTTTCACAAAAATGAATCCGTCGCCCATGATTTGAAAAAGATGATCGAAGACCTTGGCAGGCGATGTGAGATTTATTCGTTCGATCTGACCGATGCCCAAGCTCCGCAGTCGCTCGTTGAAAAGGTTCTCGCCGATTTTGGCCGTGTGGATATTCTGGTCCATGCCGCCTCGGTTTTCATCGGCACACGCCTGGCCAAGACTGACGATCAACTCTGGCAGCAGATGTTTGACCTCCATGTTACTGCGCCGTTTCGTCTTGCCCGTGCTTTGGAAAATAATTTCCGTTGTCATTCCGGCGCCATTTTGAACATTGCGGATATCTGGGGCCTGAAACCCAAAGCCGCTCTTCTTGCCTACAGTGTTAGTAAAGCCGCTCTCGTCGCCTTGACCAAGGCATTGGCCGAGGAGTTGGCCCCGACCACCACCGTCAACGCTGTCGCCCCCGGAATTATCGATTTTCCCCCGGATTTTCCCGAGTCGCTGCGGGAAAAGGTCATTGGCCGAATCCCCCTGCAACGGCCTGGCCGACCCGAAGAAATCGCCGATCTGGTCGTGGAAATCATCGCCAACCGTTACATCACCGGCCAGGTCATCACAATCGACGGTGGTCGAACTTTGATATGAAACTATAAAGAAATTTGTAGGGGGCGTCTGGACGCACTCTCTTCATATCGCCAGAAACAAAGGTGCGTCCAGACGCACCTTACACAACTTCAAAATCGGTCAATTTGAGAAAATTAGTCAAAAGGTGCAAAAATGGTGCAATTTTGGTTTCTAGGGGTTTTGCGTGGCGGGGGTTTGGGAAATTGGGGCTGTTTCATCATTTAGGGTTAGGGGCTGGTCGTCTTTTTTCAGGGCGGCGGTGTATTTTATTATCAGGTCGAAAAGCTTTGCGGTTGGGATTCTGTCGAGCCTTCTGCGCGATAGCTCGTTGATTAGGGATTGGAGATTTTGGCCGAAGAGTTCGATGCGTTTTTCCTTCAAAATATAATATTTTTCCTGTAAGACCTCCAGGCGCAAGGCTTTTAGGTTTTCGATTTGGGATTTTAGCTCTTTTCCCCATTCGATCAGTGTTCGTTTTGAGACTTTGAGCTGCTGCGAGATTTCGTGGTAGGTTTTTCCGTCGGCACGGAGGACCAGAAAATGTTCTTTTGCGGATTGTGGAATGGTCATGTTTACTGTCCTTTTCTTGGAATAAGAGGATTTAAGAGAAGAGGCGGTTGCGGCTGATCGAAAGAGGGCACGGCATGCCGTGCCCCTACCTTAAACATAACCCATTTTTGGGGAAAAGCAAATTTTGGGGAAAGAATATTTTTAAAACCGCCCTGCCGCCAGGACAAAGACGAGTGGGAGCAGCCCTGTGCGGCTGACCGTTTTATAAGCTTTGATTATCTATAATATTTAAGGGTGTTCGGATATCGATAGAATATCGTGTAAAGGGCTTGCGGAAGAAGGTGGTCCAGAAAAAATTCAGGCTATACTTGAGTCCCATTTGCCAAAGCCCTTCTTTTTGTAACCGCCGTCCGGAAGTGTATATCGGTAATTTGAAAGTGAATTTTACCTTTCCCACGGCATGGAGCCGGCAAGCGACATCGGTATCCTCTCCATAAAAGTCAAAGTCTTCGCTGTATCCCCCGATTTTCACCAGTGCCGACCTTCGCACGATAAAGTTTCCGCCTTGCAGCATCGATCCCACTCGTAGAACGTACCGGTTGATCAGATAACAACAAAAGCCCAGGCAGTAAAACACTCGGACCAGCAATCCGATGCTCGTCGATAGATCGTGGTATATAAACGGCCCGCTCAGTGCCACCAGCTTTTCGTCGCTCGAAAACTCGCGGAAAACGGTATCCAGCCATCCAGGAGTCAAAATAGTGTCGGCGTCGATGTTGGCGATAATATCTCCCGTGGATCCTTTGAAGCCGGCCTGACGAGCCCGGACCAGCCCTTTAGTCGGTTCGTCGATTACCGTTACTCCCGCAAAGGATCGGGCGATATGGGCCGTCCGGTCGGTACTGGCATTATTAACGACCACGATCTGGACGCCGTAGGGTTTGTTCCGGGTTTCCTTGAGGATCGATGCCAGGCAAAGCCCGATATGGTCTTCTTCATTATATGCGGGTATGGCAAAACTTAATTTCATAATATCAATAAGGTTTCTTACTCTCCTGTTACCGATTTTCATTGTATCTGAATATTCATCGTCCATGCAAGAGCCGGTTGGCAAAAATAGGTCCGACAAATTATTCCGGCCCAGCCTAACCCGCCGATCCGCATTCGCCCTCATCCATCACCCGCCAAGCCGGCGGAATCAATTCCGGCACATGCCAACCGCTACCGCACCGCTGGCAATTTTCAAAATCAGGCCGTCGCAACTTCCCGCAATTTTGACAAGTAACCATAACGATGTTTGGCCGTGTGATTCGCCAGGTGATATAAGCCACCAGACCAAAGGCGATAGTTCCGTACACCCAATACCGACGAGACTGCTTCGACAGACCGAGGGCTATGGCGTTGCGGTTTACCAGGATGGCAAGGATCATGGCAAAAATGATCGAAGGGGAAATGATGATAAGGGCGACAAGAAACTTGCTGAAGCCGTACATGTCGGTATCCTGACGGTTAAATTCAGCGACGTAGGAGTTGGGCAGAACGAAAATAGCTCGGTGCCCTTCGACGGCTTCAAAGGACTTGGCGGTAAAATAAGAAGCAAGGTTCAAAATGGGAGGATGAAGGTTTTCCATAATATATTTGCCGATGACGCAGGTGGATCCCCAGGGAAGATTTAAGGGGATGATATGGGTCTGATCGGTTTTGATTACATTACCTCGGTCATTGAAGGCGGCAAGAGCCAGCCCTTCGATTTCGCGGGAACAGGTGGCAACCAAAAGACCCCATCTGTCATTTTTTCTGTCGATGGGGAATTGCATGGCTTGGTAAGCAAAAAGTTCCTCCGGCCTGGCTTGACCATTGTGCCCCCTGGACTCAAAAGGCGGAGCAGAGGGAAGAACTCCGGCCTGACCGGCAAATTCCATGGTATTCAGATCAAACTTGTCAATTCGGCCAGTCTCGTCAAGGACAAGGATTTTATTTATTTCGCGTTTGATGGGTTGCGAAGTTGGCTGGGAGGTCTGTGAACGCCGGGGATCATTCCAACTCATAACAATCGAGCTTTCTCCCTTTTCCAGATAGCGATATTTCACCTGGATGGGTTTGTATTTGCCTTCTTTGGTCAAATCTCGACTTTTCTTCACTGTTTTTTGCTCAAAATTTATCGCAAATATTCGGGCAAGGTCGTTATCATAGAAAACTACTTGATTCTGGTTGTACCACAATGCTCCAAAAATGGGACAGTGGAATCGTCCGAGATTTTTATCGGGGGTTTGCGCGATTCCTTCCGGTCCGGCGTAGGCGAGAATTTCCTTTTCCCATTTGGGGAACTCGGAGACGGATGGTTCGAAGATGGGCTTACATTGGACAACCAAGCCGAGTTTTTCATCAAAGTATGCGAAACGCCCCTTATCGGCCTGATGTCCAGCACTGAGGTTCTTTTCCTCATTCATTTTCCAATAACCGCAAACATTCAGCGGTTTTATTTGCAGGGGAAAATCGCGGTGTGCGAAGTTCCAAAAATAGTCAAAGTTCGCAATACTGAAAGCATCCTCCCGTATTCCAGCGGTAACATCAAACTTCCAGGTTCCCTTGAAATCCTTTGCGTCCGGGAAATACGAGGACGGGATATCGAACCCTACTTTGGAATGTGGGACTGCTACGATCAGCCAGCTGACTTCAAACACCTTTCGGACCAGAAAAAAAACGGTCGAGACGAGTGTAAGAGTTATCAAACCCGTAAGGAAAATTTTTAATTTGCTGTTTGATATCTTCATCTTTTTTTTCACCTTATAAAGAAGTTGACATGAAACGCTGCCAGGTACGAATGAAAAAGGCCAGAGCAAGAATCGCCAGTATACTTAGGGTTTCCAGACTCAAGCCCTTGTAAATGACAATTGTCATCAACAGGATGGTAATAAGCAGGCTTCCCACAAAGCGTAACAATCTGCCTTCTCCCCATCCCATACTAAGGCCAACGCTGTACCCAGCCAGATTTAGAACCAAGGCCAGGGAAATCATGCGAGTGATAAATCCCGTATCCAAGGGGATCAGCCGGGGAACGATGCGTAGGAGGACCGCGTCGGTAATAACAAAAAGACAAATAGAAGCCAGAATGGAGATGACGCCGATGATTAATTTAGCGATAAGTATCCGCCGGCGGTCGGTGGCAAGGGTAACGAGAAAGGTGGAGATTTTTTTGTTTCGGTCGGAGTACATCTGACCAGCTCCAAACAGCGTGGAGATCACAGGAAGCAAGAAGACAACGAACTGGAAGACGGTTACCATGTTCTCCGGCAGGCCTAGGGGAGGAAACTTGTTGTATTCCACCTCGTTGTGAATGATGGTAGAAGCGCTGATGGTAATAACGAAAGCAAAAAAGAGGATCAAGGGAGCGACGATAAAAATCACCCCGAATTCACGTAATTCTCGTTTAATCAAGGTTAGCATTTTACAATCTCCTCTTTAAACCGTAAGTAACATAGGGTTGGTGTTCGTACATTCAATAAAAATATCTTCCAGCGACATGGGAATTTCCGTACAGCTTTCGGGTTTGTAGGTGTCGATGACGGCTTGCTTGTGCTGGTTCCAGTTGGCGACGGTGATGACCATTTCGCGGCCTTGTGTTTGCTGGCGGATGACTTCCGTCAGGTGCAAATCGTTTGGGGCGGTGTCGGGGAAGATGATCTGTAATTTTTTGATGCGGCGTTTTAATTCTTCCAGCGAGCAGTCTGTAACCAGCTTGCCGGCGACCAACATGCCGATGCGGTCGGCGATACGCTCCACGTCGCTTAAAATGTGCGAACTGAACAGAATTGTTCTGCCGTCGCGTTGAATCACGTCGATGGCTAATTCCAGGAATTGTCGCCGAGCGACCGTATCCAGGCCAAGTGTCGGATCGTCGAGGATCAGCAATTCCGGATTGATCGCCATGGCCAGCGCCAAATTCAGCTGGGCACGCATACCGGTGGAAAGTTCCCGTATCCGCCGGTCCATCGGCAAACGGAATGTGGCAATCAAGTGATCGAAGAATTTTTGGTTCCATTGCAACGAAAGGTTTTTGCATAATTCGATAAACCCGCCGACGCGATAATGCTGGATCAGATGATGGCCTTCGGCGACGTAACCGATTCGGCCGCGGTCGCGGGCGGACAAACGGCTGGAATTTACATCCAGTAATAATGTGTCGCCGCGAGTGGGCGATTCCAGGCCTAAAAGGATTCGGATGATCGTAGTCTTACCCGCCCCGTTTCGGCCTAGCAGGCCATAAATACAGCCGCGGGGGACTTTAAAACTCACCTCGTCCAGAACACAACGGCCATCGTAGTATTTCACCAGATTTTCCACATTGACTGACGTGTCACTCATGATCTTTTCCTTTGCTATCTGGAAATTTGAATTTTTCAAGGGCGGTGTTGAACCAGTCTTCGAGGGTTTGTTTTTCGATTTGCATGTGGACGGCATCGACGATCAGCCAATCCATCTGCTCGCACAAAACCCGTTTGCGGACGGCTTTGCTCAGGGAATTATCAAGTTTGGCGACAAACGCCCCCGCTCCCGACCGGGTAACGATCACCCCTTCCTGCTCCAACTGCCGAAAGGCTTTGGCGATGGTATTGGGATTAATCACCAGCCTCCCGGCCAGTTCGCGGACCGTGGGCAATTTTTCATCCTTCACCAGCTTGCCCAGGGCGATATCGCGCTTCACCTGGTCGATGATCTGCTGGTACACCGGACGTATCGACGAATGATCAATCTGAAACTGCATCGGACGCTTCCCGTACTTTGTACTATATCGACTAATACAAGTATAGTCTTTTGTTTCAACTCTGTCAAGACATAATTTTTATGAATTTTTACTTTTTTACGGTTTTTTCTGAGTGGCATGGCATCGTCTCCGAGGCCATGCGTTTACGTGGCGGCAAGCCCGCCTGCTAAATAAAAATAAGACATGCCTCGAAGACGATGCCATGCCACCCACCCACGGGCAATTATTATATGATTTTTCTTTGGTGTCTTGTGTCTTGGCGGTAAATTTCCTCTTTGAAATATTTGCATTTTCAAAAACCGTGTGTTATCTTTATCTTGCCGAGGATGCCCAGCCGGATACTGCAAAGAGCAATCCGAGAAAAAGCAGATTTCAAAATCCAAAAGAAAGGAATAATATATGTCGGCTCCAAACGATCTAAAATATTTAAAGACTCATGAGTGGCATAAGAATGAAGGCGGGGTGGTTATCATCGGGATTACCGATCACGCGGCCCAGGAATTAACGGATATTACGTTTGTTCAACTCCCATCCGTCGGGCAAAAAATCAAGATGGGCGACCCCTTCGGAGAGGCCGAATCGGTCAAGGCCACGTCCGATCTTTATTGCGGGATCGACGGAGAAATTGTGGAAGTAAACGAAAAGCTTCGCAACGATCCGGGGCTGGTCAACCGCGATCCCTTCGGCGACGGATGGATTGTAAAGGTCAGGCCTCTGAATATCGCGCAATTGGACAACCTCCTTTCCTCTGAAGAATATCAGGCAAATGTGTAAGGTGAAAGATGACCTATACGGGAATTAGTCAAAAACAGGTTGGCGATATGCTTGGTCAAATCGGGGCTAGGAGTATTGATGAGCTTTTTATCGACATTCCCGCCCAACTGCGATTAAAGCATCTTCTGAATGTGCCGGAAGCTTTGGACGATATTTCCCTCCAGGAGCATTTGCGGCAGCTCGCGTCAAAGAACGTCAACACGGAGCAAATTATTTCATTTCTCGGCGCCGGCAGTTACGACCGTTATATCCCGCCGGTGGTCGATGCCCTTGCCAATCAGGAATCATTCGTCACCGCCTACACCCCCTACCAGGCGGAAGCATCGCAGGGGGCGTTGCAGATTTTTTACGAATACCAAACAATGATCTGCGAACTAACCGGCATGGATGTCTCCAACGCGTCGATGTATGAGGCAGGGTCGGCCCTGGCGGAAGCGGTGCACATGGCCCGGGATATTACAATGCGGCCCAAAGTTCTCATCGGGCAAAATGTCCACCCGGAATACCTGCAAGTTCTAAAGACCTATCTGGCCGACCTGCCGATAAAAATCGAAATCCTCGAAACTCCCAAAGGCATCATCGAAGTCGATGAACTCACCCGCCGACTCGACAATCAAACCGCCGCTGTCGTAGTGCAACAACCCGATTTTTTCGGACTGATCAATCCTCTGGACACAATCGCCCGAGCGGTGAAAAAGCACGAAGCGCTTTTGATCGCAACGGTCGATCCCATCAGTTTGGGCTTGCTCTCCTCACCCGGAAAATTCGGAGTCGATATCGTCGTCGGCGAAGGTCAGCCGTTGGGTATCGCCCAAAATCTGGGCGGACCGTATCTGGGATTCATGGCCTGCAAGGAAAAATATCTTCGCCGACTACCCGGAAGGATCATCGGAGCCACAGTCGACGCCGAAGGCCGGCGAGCCTTTTGTCTGACCCTGCAAACACGCGAGCAGCACATCCGGCGGGAGCGGGCGACGAGCAATATCTGCAGCAATGAAGGGTTGATGGCGATTCGGGCGGCCATTTACCTGGCGACTTGCGGAAAAACCGGTTTTGCCAAACTGGCCAACCTGTGCTTCCAAAAGGCTCATTACGCGGCGAAACAAATTTCCCAATTAAACGGTTACGAATTAGCCTTTTCCGGCCCATTCTTTAAGGAATTTGTTATCCGCTGTAAACGCGCGCCGGTGGAAAAGATTCTTAGCGCCGCGCACAAGCAAGGCATCCTGGCGGGAGTTGGTTTGTGCCGGTGGTTCCCGGCATTGGACGATTGTTTGCTCGTTGCTGTGACGGAAAAACGAACGAAAAAACAGATCGACCATTTGGTCAAAGTTTTGGATTTAGTTTAACACCCTTCGCAACGATATTTTCCATACTTCAATTGACTTTTCGTTTCAAATCGATACTAATATTGAATATAAAAGGAGCCACATTTTATGACGGCTTATATTTTTGATGCTTTGTATGGTCGGATTCTAAACGTGTTTTTCACGTTTGGCAGTTTTTCTGTATTTTGTTTCCAGACGTTCCGATGGATCGGCACGACGATCAGCCGCGCGCATGATATGAAATTGCTGTTACCGCAGTTTCACGAGATCGGGGCACAGTCGGTTTCTATTGTTTCCATTACGGGATTGTTTGTGGGAATGGTTCTGGCGGTTCAGACGGCGGCTCAGTTTTTGAATCTCGGATTGGGAGGTTACATGGGTCCCGTGATCAACCTGTCGGTAATTCGCGAGCTGGGTCCGGTGCTGGCGGGGGTAATGCTGGCGGGGCGTGTTGGAGGGGCTTTGACGGCGGAACTGGGAACGATGCACGTAACCGAACAGATCGACGCGTTGAGCGCGATGGGGGTCGATCCGATACGACATCTGGTGGCTCCGCGGTTTCTGGCCTGCCTGCTTTTGACCCCCCTTCTGACGTGCTATGCGGATTTTCTGGGTGTGATTGGGGGGTACCTGATTTCGGTAAAAATTTATGGGGTCTCCGCCGCGCTTTATTGGCGTTATTCCTCTCAATCACTGGAGAACTGGGATATTTTTTCGGGACTGTTCAAGAGCGTGCTTTTCGGCGGGGCGATCGCTTTGATTTCCTGTTATAAGGGATTTAATTGCCGGTCCGGGGCGGAAGGGGTTGGCCGGGCGTGCACGGAGGCGTTTGTTATGAGTTTTGTGTCCATATTAACGATTGATTTTTTCATGGCGGTTTTCCTCAACAGCTTTTATCAAGCCATGTGGGGATCAAAGGGCTTATTCTAAAAAATGAACCAAACCGATACACCGATAATTGAACTTCGACATATACATAAATCGTTTGGACACCTCGTGGTCCTTCAAGGGCTTGACCTTAAGATCGAGCGAGGCAAGACAACGGTGATCCTGGGCGAATCAGGGACGGGGAAATCCGTTCTTTTGAAAATCATCGTTCGTCTGCTACGGCCGGACCAGGGACGGATCATCTTCGAGGGCAGGGATATTACCTCGTTGTCGGAACGACGACTGGCCGAGGTTCGAATGAAGTTTGGTTTTCTGTTTCAGGGTGGCGCACTATTTGACTCCATGACGGCGGAGGAAAACGTCGCCTTTCCATTGCGGGAACACACCGCGTCTGATGAAGATAAGATCAAGGAACTCACTCAGGAAAAACTGAAACTGGTTGGTCTGGAGCAGTTTGGCTCGCGCATGCCTGGACAGCTTTCGGGCGGTCAAAAAAAGCGAATCGCACTGGCGAGGGCCATCGCCCTGGCACCGCAGGTGATCTTGTACGACGAGCCGACGACGGGGTTGGACCCCATTCGCGCGGACGTAATCGACGAGCTTATTTTGAAGCTCAAGGAACATTTGAAGGTGACGAGCATCGTGGTTACCCACGACATGAAAAGCGCGTTTAAGGTGGCGGACCGCATCCTCATGCTGTATCATGGAAATTTCATTTTTGACGGAACGGCGGAGGAAATCCGCCAATCGAAAGACCAGCAGGTTCAAAGATTTATCACCGGTCAGGCCGATGCCAAAGAGCTTGAAGCTTTGGATATCTCATAACAGGAATTATATAGAATGAATGAATTTCGCAGAAATGTAATCGTGGGTATTTTCGTCATGGGAGGCCTGGCGGCCGTGGGAATTATGATCATTCTGTTCGGACAAGCCCCGAAGCTTTGGGCTAAGGGTTATGTCGTCAGCATGTTTTTCACATCGGCGGGACCAGTTGGAAATGGCGATCCGGTTTATATCAATGGAAGGCAGATCGGTGAGGTCAAATGGGTCGAATTGAGGCCGGATCCTCGCGAAGGGGTAAAAATTGTCTGCCGCATCAACGAGGAAATTCGCATTTCCGACGATGCCACTCCTTTGATTAAAGAGCAATCGATGGGATTCGGAAAACCCGCCATCCAGATCGAAGAGGGGCCGGAGAATTCACCCAAAACACTTCCCACCGACGGGACCGGCATATTAAAAGGTTCTGTGGCGGGAGGAATTGCCGAGGTAATTCCCAAGTCGATAATGACGAAACTGGAAAACGCCAGTGTGGCGCTGACCAATTTGGCGACTGCGCTGACGCCGGTGGCGGACGATTTGCATGTGCTGTTTAAACCGCAGTCTCTGACAGAGATGAAACCGTCAACCGGACCAGCAGCCAGGCCGCTGGCGAATATTTCCACCGCCATCCAACGTTTTGACATGGCTTTGAAGAACTTCAATGACGTTGTCGCCAATCCGGCGAATAAACATAATCTGACGGCGATGCTTAACAATTTCAATAAAGTTTCCGCCGGGCTGATCGCCAACACGGATAAACTTAGTCAACTTTTCGACAAACTCAACCAGGCGGCGGAAAAAATGTCCAGTGGTCAGGGAGCGGCGGGGAAATTCCTGAACAACCCGGAATTGTACGATGCCTTGACGGATACAGCCAAGAAGCTTCAATTGGCGGCGGACGATTTGCGGACTTTGCTGACCCAGTGGCAGGAAAACGGATTGAAAATTCAGGGTGGGATTTTGGGAAAATAACATGACTATCAATGGCGTAGTTCAACGAAAATTTGCTCTCCTCGACAAGCATCTGCTGGAGTTGCAGAAGCATCTTGAAGGAGTGGAAGCGGGCGAGTTCAAGAATAACTGGGTTCTGCGTTGTATGAGCGAACGCTCTCTTCAGGTCATGACGGAAATCGTCATCGATATCGCGGAACGGATCCTGGCCCTGCGGGGAGCGGGACCGGCGGCGACGGCTTGCGAAGCTTTGGAGAAATTAGTCCGCCTGGGAGCAGTTCAATCCGCCGATCCATATATCCCCCTGGTTCGATTTCGAAATTTGATCGTCCATCGGTATGAAGAGATCGACCCTGAAATTGTTTATAACATCGCAAAAAATAAATTAGATTTGTTTCGGCAGTTTCGCCATGAGGTGGACCGATATGAGATTTGACGTGGAAACACTGGGAGGAAGGCTAAAGGATCAGTGCCCCAATATTGTTTTTATTTTTTTGCATGGTTCGGCGCGGGACGGAAACCTTCGGTCGGGCGGCGATATCGACTTGGCGTTATTCGTCCGCGGAAAACCCGGGTGGGACCTTTACGGTCAGGTGGAGGAAATTGCCGAAACCGTCGTCCCTGGTGTCAAAATCGATATCGGGATACTCAACGAGGCTGAACCGATTTATCGGTTTGAAGCCTTGAAGGGACGGTTGCTCTTTTGCCGGGATATGGAATCTTATATGGATTTTTTTTCGCTTGTTTGCCGCGAATATGAAAGTCAGATCGCGGATTATGAACGACAAAAAAAATATCGCATGGTTGGATGAATGCGGATTATTTTAGGTTTGGAAAATCTGAAACGGCCGGATCGCCCGGTAGCGCTGACCATCGGCAATTTCGACGGCATGCACCTCGGACACCAGTCGATTGTGCGGAAAGTCGTCGAATTGGCCAAAAGTAATAATCTGATGCCCGTCGTGGTTACTTTTGAATTTCATCCTCTCAAGTTCCTGACGCCGCAAAAAACACCGGGGTTGTTGATGTCCCTCGAAGAGCGGGAAAAAATCATGTCGGAAATGGGCATCGAGCTGGTGGTGGTGGCGAGATGCAATGACGCTTTGCTTAAAATGGAACGGGATGAGTTTATCGGCAATATTCTGATGCGATATTTCGATGTAAACTTCATCGTCGAAGGACCGAATTTCCGGTTCGGCCACGATCGGACGGGCGATATTGATTATCTGATTCGGACGGCCCAGGAATTTGGTTTCCATGCGATTAAAATAGATCCAGTTCAGGTGAATTTAGGCAACCTGGGCGTGCAGACACTATCGAGCAGCCTTGTGCGAAAGTTGATTTCGTCGGGCAAAGTGGATTTGGCCCGGAATTGTTTAGGTCGGCCTTACCAGTTGATTGGCGAGGTTATTGCCGGAGTCCGGAGGGGAAGGTCCATCGGATTTCCCACAGCCAATCTTGACGTCGGGGAGCAACTGCTGCCTCAACACGGAATTTATGCCGCACGGGTCCAAATGGGCGATTCACTCTATCCGGCAGCCGCCGTCATAGGACCGGCTCCGACTTTTGAGCAGTACGAGACGGCGGTGGAAGCGTATCTTATCGGTTATAACGGAGACCTTTATGGCCGAAAGGTTATTTTGAATCTTTATCGGGGGATTCGCGACATCATAAAATTCCAAGATGCGCCCCAACTGGTTGAGCAGATCAAGCATGATGTCAAATCGGTCCTGGAAATTCTCAAACAAGAGGAAGCCACCTGACATGCCTGCCTCGAATAATACAATTCAGCCGCTTGCGGATTTTTTGCGGACGAACAAAACTTTTTTGCTCGTGCCACATGAACGAGCCGACGGAGACGCCCTGGGCAGTATGCTGGCACTGGCTCGAGGGCTTGAATTGCAGGGAAAAAAAGCGATACCGTTACTTTTGAGCGATGTTTCCGAACGATATCGATTTTTATTTGGAGAAACCTTTCCGTCGATCCTGGGGGGAAACCTGGCGGTAAAAGATATTCCCGATTCGGATGCGGTAATTTTGATCGACACTGGAGTTCGCCAGCAAGTCCAACCTATTTTACCGTTGCTTGATCGGCGAACGAACAAATTAATCGTCATCGATCATCACGCCAGTTGCGATTTGTCGCCTGATTTCGCGTTTATTGATGAAGCGTCCCCGGCCACCGGATTATTGGTGGGAAAACTTCTGGGGGAACTGGGTTGGCTGAATGATTCACAAATGGCCGAGTATCTGTTGGTGGCGATTGCCAGCGACACTGGGTGGTTCAGTTACGGCAATACGACGGCGGACTGTTTTTGGTGGGCGGGAAGACTCGCCGAGCTTGGAGCCGACAGCCCAGCGATTTATCAAAAACTGTTTTTGTCCGATTCGCCTCAGCGGTTTCGTTTGCTAGCCCGTGCATTGTCGGGGGCGGAGCTTCGGGTGGACAATCGGCTGGTGGTAATGACGCTTCGGCAAGAGGATTTTGAAATGTGCGGGGCGAACCAGGGCCATACTGAAAATCTGATCGATCAGGCTTGCCGGTTAAAATCCATGCTGGCCGCTATTCTTTTTGTGGAGCAGGCGGGTGGGATCATCCGAATGAGCCTGCGCAGCCGGGATCCTTTTGACGTCGATTTGTTCGCCCGACAATTTGGCGGGGGCGGACATCGGCAAGCGGCGGGAATGAGGATCGAAGGGTCGATGGATGAGGTGAAGACGAAGGTTTTAGCGGTGCTGGAAGAGGACTTAAAGAAATGACAAGTGAAAAATGAAAATATTAAAAGGCAAAATTGAGGGTGACACGTGCAATTTTTGATCATAATGGCCATCGGAATGGTTATGCTGACCGACCGGATGGATTCGCCGTTGGTGTTTACCCCCGGACTGCCCGGAGCGGTGGCGATCATTACCTCGATTTTTGCCCTGATCCTGATTTGGATACGCATGGCTCGGAAAAAAATCTTAACGGAACTGGAGACCGGGCACCTTCCGATCGATTTGATTCAAAAAACGTATCTTAGGGCACAACACGGACTTCGTATTTTGGCGCTGATAGGCCAGGTTCTGCTGATTTTCGGAACGCACTGGCCGAGGTTGGCACGATCAGTCGCCGGCACGTACGCGGCGGGGCTGGATGAACTGGTTATGCTCCTGCCGTTTGTTTTCTGGATCATGGCGGGATATTTTTTTCTGTATCCTGCGGATCGTGCCATTCGCGAAGCGATGATGGGACCGTTGCTGGCGCTTTCGGAACCGATCCATCCGATCTGGACCCGGAGGCAATATCTGGCGTTTCAAATGCAGTTTCAGCTCCTGCTGATCGGACTTCCGCTCATGCTGATTATCGCGGCCAAAGATTTAATCGATATCCCCCGGCACAACATAATCGCACTAAGTCGATTTTACCTGGCAAAAGTTCATTTAAAACCTTTTGCGGATATGGTGCCTGAAATGCTCCTGACGTGTGTTTCCGGCGGGATTTTTCTTCTGTCCCCGTTTCTCATCAAATGGGTCTGGCGAGCTCGCTCGCTGCCGGAGGGTGAACTTCGAAAGAGTTTAATTCGCCTGGCACGAAACGCAGGGCTGCGTTATCGGGATGTTTTGCTCTGGCCAACTTATGGAGTGATCGTCAATGCCGCCGTGGTTGGATTTTTTGGACAGCTACGATATATTTTGCTCTCGGACGGATTGATCGAGTCGCTGACCGACGGACAGATCGAAGCTGTGTTCGGCCATGAGATTGGACACGTCAAATTACACCATCTGCCATTTTTTCTGTTGTTCGCGCTGGCGTCGATGGGATTGATCGGACTGGGCGGATGGCAGGTTCAAACTGCATTTGGATTATCCGAGCAAACGACGCAAATGATCATTATGGTCGCGATTATGGTCGTATGGTTTGTTGTGTTTGGTTTCATCAGCCGGCGATTTGAGGCACAGGCGGATATCTTCGGGGCTAAACTACTCTCGCAGGAATTCGATCGCGGTGGATGTGATTATCACAATTGTTTACGCCATGAAGTGAAGGTTGGTCCGTTGATGGGCGTCGAGCCGATGTGCTTGGCCGGCGCGGAGCTTTTCAGTTCCGCGTTAGATCGAACAGCCTCATTAAACGCGGTGCCACGATCTGCCAAAAGCTGGCGGCATGGCAGTATTTACCAGCGATGCACGTTCGTCGTCGAAGCCGCCGAGCATCTTCCGGCCTTGCTTTCGTTTCAGGTGCAAATCTGGTGGATCAAGGCGATCCTAATTCTGGCAACGATTGCGTCGGTCGCATGGACGGTCATTTCGATTTCTCATTTAGCAAAATGACCGCTGCGCCCTATATAAAAAGAAACACAGAGGGGTAATCTATATGGTGCTTGTTTTCAACGTGTACACCGACTAAAATCAAGATTATAAAATTCATTCCCTACGAAAGGCGAAAAGTATGGCTGTGACAACGATTGAAATGATTCGGAAAATGCAAGATCAATTGAACAAAGAAATGAAGGGTGGCTCTGCCCACAAGCAACAAGATTACGTCCATCAAAAGGCTGCCACTGCCCGCAACAAGATGAGTCGGATGCGTCCGGTTCGAAAGGCAAAATCCGGCAAGGCATAAAGGCCTGTTGGGATGAATGAATTTTTATTCACCAATCCTTTTGCGGTCGGGGCTCGTTTTGCTGCTTGCTTACTTTTCCTGTTGGGACAGCAGTTCGTAGTATTTGTTCAGGATCGGTCTTAAATTTTCGGGGATGGCTTGCGGGTCGGGGTTTTGCATCTGGGCTTGGAGGGATTTTGGGAGTTTCTGGTCCGGTTGATCGAGTTGGAATTTGCTTTCCAAAAGAGTTCTGCTGGTTTTTAGGGAACCGATTAAAATATTTTTTCTGGCGATGACACTTCTATACGCTCCACGGTCCAGGTCCGTCTTGTTGGCGGCCATTAGTTTGATTACCTTGCCCAGTTGAAAATTGCCCCAGTTATTTTTTTGGGCTTGCCATTGTGCCATTTTGGTTTTGGAGAGTAATAAGGCCTGTTTTTCTTTTAGGCCGGGGAGATTTGGCATCATTTGTTTGGGTCGAGGACCGGTGAGTCCTTCGGTGCCTGCGCCGGAAAGTTTTCCGCCGCCCGTGGCACCACCGGCGGGTTCTTTGGATTGATCGTCGATTTGACCGGGCTGGAAGGCGTCTTTGGTCAGGCGCGTGGGGGTTCGCCGGCCGCCTTTGCCCTTGGCGGTTTGTTCGACAAATTCGCCGGACGAACGGCCGGTTCTGCCTTCACCGCTACGGCCGCCGATTTCATTTTGATTGGGCAGAAGATTGCCGGTAATTCCCTTGGCGGAAAAATTGCTGATCGGACCGTCCATAACCTGCCAGCCTGCGCCTTTGTCCAGCGAATCGGCCCAGGAACTTGTCTGGTCCTCAATTTGATCGTAGAGGTCTTCCTCTTTTTCGATCAGGTCGCCAATGATGTCTTCCAATTCCTCCGGAAGTTGGGCCAGGGGAACGTCGATGGAAGCGGGCGGTTCTTCCAGGTCCCACTTGAGGCGGTCGGGCACGTCGGAGAGCCAACGTTCGATATTGTGTAAAAGTTCCGTGGCCAGTTCCAGACCGATCTGTTCAGCTTTAATAGCCATGAGCATGGATTGCTGCTTCATGGCGTCCTCGGTGAGCTTGACCTGGCTTTGGATTTCCACCAGTTCCTGTTTGCTCACGGAGGCGGAAAAGTCCTGGCGGGCTAATTTGTCCATATCGTTTATCGCCTGCTGGAGAAAGCGGTCCCATTTTTCCTGGAGCTGTTTTAGTTCGTCGAGGGCGGCTTTATCCTTGGCGGAAAAATCTTCCGGAGTTTTTCCAGCCAGGTCTTGGGTGGAACGAAGAGCGAGTCGCTGCTGGTCGATGAACTTGCCCAGCAGATCGGAAAGTTTTTGGAGCGACGGGTCTTCGGCGGGCAGGGAGGAAGTTTTTGCCGGCTGATCGGCGGGTGATTTTATTTCCTGGAGCATTTGGAGGATCGATTCGAGGGTTATGATAATTTCCTGCTGCAAGGAAAGAAGATTCTGGAATTTGGCGGGGGCATCGAGATTTTCGGATAAAGCGGCAGCCTGGGCGGCGGGTCCGTTTGTGAGTGTTTTTATTATTCGTCCGATTTCGGTCAGGCCGGCGGGGTAACTTTGAGTAGCTAGTTTTTCCAGTTCAGTATGAATGTTTTTCTGTTGATAGGCGATTCTTGTGGGATCGTTGGCTGACAATGTGATCACACGGCAATGAATTTGTCTTTCCAGAATCAACTGCAATTGCTCACGCAGAGACGTCAGAGAAGATTCCTGGGTATCTTTGTATTGTGTCGGCGAGATGATTTTGATGTGATATTTTTTTGTTTGAACCGTTTGGGGTTCTCTGCCGGGTAAATCGCGGTTATCTTTTGCCTGGGCAAAATAATCGAGGGAACTTGCGATTTTAGTTTCTTTTGGAATTTCCCAGGTAACGCTCGCTGTTTGTTTGGGTCGGTTGTGAGTGGTGTGGTAAATGACGGATGAATTTACGAATAATTTTAAATCCGAAAGGCTATGGTCGTCTTCGGCGACTATGGTGAACTGGATTTTCGAGCCGGGAGGGAGTTCCACGTCCTCGCCCGGTTCTGCCAAGCGTACTGTGGGCGGGAGGTCCTTGATCAATTTGATCGGCCAATAGGGATTCGCACCCATCGGCCAGCGTAGTTGAAGTCGGTTATAGAGACCGGTGAAAGCATAGCCGTCATCTTTGGCGGGTTTCCAATCGGCACGGTATCGTAGATTCGTTTCATCGGGCGATAAATCAATTCGAGCACCGGAGGCGGTTTTAAATCGCAGGTCGGAAACAATATCCACTCCCTCACGGTCGCGTCTCTTTTTCAGCACTGTAAATTCAAGTTCCGTTCCTTCGGGAATTTCCAAAGGTCCGGCGGTGTCGGTAAGCTCCCGGGTTGATTTTTGAAGATAAGGGGGAAAACGGCCTGTGATCTGGACTTGCAGTAATTTGGAAAAGTCTAATCCTTCCATCGAACGATTTTGTGGATCCATCGTCGGCTGGCCGGTGGATGTGCGGTTTTGAGAATGGAAGAGTGCGGTAAACCCGGCACGCACGGTTTCATGAGCCGCCAGGAGAAAAATCATTGAAACAAGAACGCTTATTCCTAAAGTGGCCGCCGGGTTTCGGAGTTGGCGATTGGGCAGGACGGTTTCGGGTCTGAGGGTTCCGGCGGCCTGGGCGGATTCGGCGATGACCCTGGCTACGAAACGCGAGGACCAGAAAGGATCATCCGCCAATTGCAGGGCATTGGTCAGATAGTCATGCTGAAGCCGGCCCTGTTTTTCCGCCAAGGCCGCCAGGGTAAGCGAACCTGGTTGACGAAACATCAGAAGATACACATAAACCATCGGTCCGGTGAAAAGGCTCAAAAGCCAAATGGACAGTAAAATCCATCGTCCGCCATCGGTCGGGGAGATTTTTCCCGCCGTCAGACAGACGAACGTGCTGGAAACAAACAGCAAGGCGACCCAGAAAAGTGTCACCCGGCAGAGATTAATCCAGAACCAGCGACGGCGAAGAAGTTCGATGACATTGAGAATTATCTCCAGGGAAGGATAGCGATTTTCTTCGATCTCCGACGGGGCAATTTGATTTTTATCCGACATCGTTTCGCCTGTTACGGATAATCCACGTTCTTTCTAAAATACAACTGCTCTTTGACAATTCGCTTGTAAGAAAGTTTTTTGGTAAGCTGAATGATGACTATTTCTTCGCCCACGCGGAGAACTTTTCCTTCTATCTCTTCAATTTCGTCATCATGGAATTTGATCTTTCCCTTGATGGTCTGAAAGGGCAGAAACGTCTGGCCTTTTTGATAAAAGAATTTTATGCCGGCTTCACAGATATCAATTATTTCATACTTGTCGGTTTCCTTCAGGATGAGAGTTGGCCTGTCCGTTATGGGATACGCGATACGGTAGAATTTCCTTTTCTGCTCCTGGCCATGATGTTTTTCCCAATTGGCGTTTTTTTCTGTTTTACCCATAAAAAATCCCCCTTTATAGAGAATCTTATACATCAAAACATTTCCGACTGTATTATTTTATCATATTTTTCATTTAATGTAATACAAGAAATATACTATTATACTCAAATTGACCGGTTTTGGTTTGAACCTTATGCAATGCAAAACCACTTAGAAAGGTCATTGCGAGCGCAGCGAAGCAATCTCATTGGAATGTCGTTGGCGTCTGTGCGAGATTGCCGCGCCGATGCTGCGCATCGGCTCGCAATGACACTTTGGTGCTTTTTGGTTTCCAAAAACCGGTCAATTTGAGTATTATACAGTTCATGGAATTATGTTATCTTCAAGCACAAATTGACCGATCCGCTATTGAGCATAATTGCCGGCTTTTAAAATCCCGGGCTTCTGGTTGTCGTTTTTGTGTGGCGATCAAGGCCGATGCATACGGGCATGGTGTAAAAGTGGTTTTGCCCGCTATGGACCGAGCTGGGGTTGATATGCTTGCCGTAGCCTGCATCGAGGAAGCGAGTGAACTCCGGTTGCTCGGCTGGAAAGGTCCTATTTTGGTTTTCGGCAACGAATTTGGCATTTATTCCGAAAAACAGCGGCAGGAGATTGCGGAATTTCTGGTGGAAAATCACATTCGGATCACGGTAACACGAAAACAGGACGCGGAGATTCTTGGCCTGGCGGGTGAAAAGTTAAATAAACTCGTTGTGGTCCATTTGGCCCTGGATACTGGAATGAGTCGAATGGGCCTTAGCGGTGAGGATTTATGGGAATTGATCGAGCAGCTTGGTCGCTTGCCGCAAATCCAAATTGAAGGACTCTATACCCATTTTGCGACAGCCGATTGCGTGGAAAAGTCGTTCGCCAAATTGCAATTGTCGCGATTCAATGAATTTTTGCTGAAGCTGAAACGTTCGGGTATCGCTATTCCGATCATCCATGCCGCCAATTCCGGGGCCTGCGTGGATTTACCCGAAGCTCATTTTAACATGGTCAGGCCGGGGATTTCCGTCTACGGGTATCATGCCAGCGGAGAAATGCACTGCAAGCCCGGTTTGCGGCCAGCCTTAAAGTTAATCAGCTTTTTCACCCTGGTCAAAACTATTCCGGCGGGAAGTTGCGTGGGGTACGGCTGCACGTTCCAAGCCAAGCGAGAGACGACGGTGGGGCTGGTTCCCATCGGCTACGCGGACGGTTATTTCCGCGAGTTATCGAATCGAGGAAAAATGATCGTCGCGGAAAAAATCGTTCCCGTCATTGGCCGTGTGAGTATGGATCAAACGATTCTCGATCTGACCGACTTGACAGCAGCTAAAATAAATCCACAAGTCGGCGATGAAGCAGTCATTTACGATAATCACCGGGAATCGCCTAACAGCGTGGAAAAAACGGCGGAACTTCTCGGGACGATTCCTTATGTGGTGACTACTTCATTGGGTAACCGTGTGAAACGAATCGGAATTGATTCTTAACTCAACATTTTGTAATTAGGCGCCTCGCAGAAACATGTCAAGCTGTAACTGCCTGCTGACAAAGAAGTTAGAGCCAAACCCCAACCCGCCATTTGATTTTACTTTTGATGAAATTATTTTATTGCATTTTATTGCATTTGGGTTTACAATCCTTTTCCACGAGAGACGAGAAAGAGTTTTTAGAGAAACTCTCTCTCGTTTTTTTTTGGGAACAATAGCGAAGGAGGCAAAAAGTCGTTTAAAGTTCCTTTCCTTAGCCTGCAGGCTATTCTGGTGTGTCTGACGGGAATCGAGCATCGTGCTCCTTGCCCATGATATAAACTCTCTCTCTCCCTCTTGGCTCAGGCAGGTCATCTCAGACCCGCTTGAGCCTTTTTATAATGACTGGCCTTTTGCAAATTTGGAACTTGACCATTGCAAATCGGATTAATTTCCCGAAAATTGATTAAATGATGGCGGATGTCCGAAAAACGGAAGAGGCGCAGGAATTGGCGTTGGCGGCGGAGTTGCAGTCGGCGCTGCTGCCTAAGCAATGTCCGACGCACTGCGAACACCAGGTCGCGGCGGCCAAGAACCGGATGAGCGGGAGCGTGGGCGGGGATTTTTATGATTTTATCCGAATCAATGATGATCAGATTGCTCTGGTGATCGGGGATATGGTCGGGCATGGTGTTCGGGCGTCGCTGCTGATGGCGAATATTATGGGATGGCTTCGATCCAGCCCGGCTAATCTCAGTAAACCCGTCCGGCTGATGGCTGATCTTAATCTTATGCTTCTTGACCTTTGGAATCGTGTCGGTTCGCCCATGCCTTGCTCGATTTTTTATATGGTGATCGATCTTCCCAGCGGGTGCGCATTTTTTGTCAACGCCGGGCATCCGCGGCCTTTTTTATGCGACCGGGATCAATGCGCTACGTTTCATCTGGGGGCGAGAAATATGCTGCTGGGAGTGCAAGAGTTCGAGCCGGAGGAAGGCTGCAATGAATTTACGCCAGGCCAGCGATTGGTATTGTACACCGACGGTATTCCCGACGCGATGAACCGCCGGGGCGAACAGTTCGGACACGAGCGATTGAGCGAGTTGCTTAATCGTTCCCAGGATGGAACGCCTGAATCGCTTACGGAACTGGTTTTTAACGAATTGGACAAATTCCGCGATGGTGCAGGCCAGTTAGATGATGAGACGATCGTTGTCTTCGACCGAATTTAAGAATGGGCGAACACAAGGTTCGCCCCTACTCTATGTTAAATTTTTTTGCCGAGTGCCTGCGCTATTGGGGCTAGTTGTTTCATCAGGACTGTCAGGGAGTCTGGTGTTATGGACTGTGCGCCATCGGTGAGTGCGTGTTCGGGATCGGGATGGACTTCGAGGATCAATCCGTCGGCTCCGGCGGCGATGGCGGCTTTGGACATATCCGGGACCATGTAGGCGTGACCGGTTCCGTGGCTGGGGTCCACGATGATGGGTAGGTGGCTTAGACGGCGGACGGCGGGGATAATTGCCAGACATAGGGTGTTTCTGCAATAGTCCTCAAACGTCCGAATTCCGCGTTCGCACAGGATGACATTTGGATTTCCACTGGCAATGATATATTCGGCGGCGAGTAGGAATTCTTCGAGGGATGCGCTCCAGCCGCGTTTGAGAAGGACCGGTTTATCCTGTCGGCCTACGGCACTTAGCAGCCGGAAATTATGCATATTGCGGGCACCGACCTGCACGACGTCGGCGTATCTCGAAATCAGGAGGACGTCCTCTTCGCTCATCACTTCGGTAACGACCGCCAGTCCGGTCCGCCGACGGGCTTCGGCGAGGATTTTCAGTCCTTCCTCTCCGAGACCCTGGAAGGAATACGGATTGGTTCTGGGTTTAAACGCTCCACCGCGGATACCGACTCCCCCTGCCTCTTTTACGGCTTGGGCGGTGGCGAGTAGTTGTTCCCGGTTTTCCACGCTGCAGGGTCCTGCGATGACGGCTAGATGATTTCCGCCGACCAGTGCGCCGGAGGGTCCGAAGGCGATTTGTGTGTATTCCTTCTTGACCTCTCGCGAGGCCATTTTATATGGAGAGAGAATGGGCACGACACGCTCAACCATGGGAGCCTGTTCGAGCCGGCTTTTATCGACCAGACGTTTATCGCCAAGTGCGGCGATGACGGTCCGGTCGGTTCCGACGATGATGTGATCGGCCAGACCCATGTCTCGGATCAATTGGACTACGTGGTCAATTTGTTCCTTTGCGGCGCCGGGGGCCATTACAACAATCATTCGATTAACTCCTTTAAAATTCCAAGAGGGCGGAGCAAGCCCCGCCCCTACTAAATCATCCGAGTTTTTCTTTTCCAGCCATGTATGGTCTCAAGACCTTGGGCACGGTTATAGTTCCATCTGCGTTCTGGCAGAGTTCCAGAATGGCGATCAAAATTCTCGGTGACGCGATGACCGTGTTATTCAAGGTGTGACAAAAGGAAATTTTTCCGTTTTCGTCGCGATAGCGCATATTCAGCCGGCGGGCCTGGAAATCGTAAAACCGCGAGGCGCTATGCGTTTCACCGTAATTATTCCGCGATGGCATGTAGGTTTCAATGTCATATTTTTTGACCTGCCCGCGGCCTAAGTCGCCGGTGCAGACGTTCATGACGCGATAGGGAAGCTCTAATGCCTGTAAGATTCCTTCGCTGTTGGCCAGGATTTCCTCATGAAATTTTATGCTCTCGGCCTGGTCGTTTCGGCAGATGATGACCTGCTCGACCTTGTCGAATTGATGGATTCGATAAATGCCGGCGGTGTCTTTTCCGTAAGTGCCGGCCTCACGGCGAAAGCAGGTGGAAAGGGCAACGAATTTTTTCGGTAATTCCTGCTCGGTTAAAATCTCATCTGAATGATAGGCGGTGACGGGGACTTCGGCGGTCCCGGCGACAAATAGGCCGTCCCGTTCGCACATATATGCTTGCTCCTCGCCGCCGGGAAGGTATCCTGTTCCACGCATCACCTGCTCACGAACGATCATAGGCGGATACATCGGCACATAACCGCGTTGGACCATAAAATCGACCGAGAAGCGGATAACCGCCCAATGCAAAAGGACACCATTGCCGGTGAGAAAATAACTTCTAGCCCCGGAAAGTTTTACACCGCGGGGAATGTCGATAAGATTCAAACGTTTGCCGAGTTCCACGTGGTCCAGCGGGGTAAAATCGAACTGGCGGACCTGCCCGACCTTTCGGATTTCGACATTTTCGGTATCATCCCTGCCGAGCGGAACGTCCTCGGCGGGAATTTGCGGGACCTGGAGCATTATTTGCTGGAACTGAAGGTCGAGTTCCTCGATTGAAACTTCCAGCTCCTTTTCGCGTTTTTTAAGTTCGCTCATCTGGGCGATCAATAGCTGCTTTTCCTCGGGTGAGGCTTTGGAAATTTGTTTTCCAGCGGTATTCTTGGCGGTTTGAATTTCCTGAAGCTCCTGTTTGATTTTCGATAGGGAATTATCAAGCTCCAGCAACAGGTCGAGGTCGCATTCGACCTTTTTAACCTGGGCGGCCCACTTGATTTTGTCCGCGTTATCACGAATAAATTTTATGTCCAGCATGGAAGTACCTCTTTTTAGCTTACAGCGAACAGCGTACAGCTTTCAGCCCAAGCGAAGGCTGAACCATTCTTATTGCGATTTATACCCAATTTCAGACCCGATTATCCAGTTTATTCCGGGCGAGAATGATTTTGATTTTTTGCTCCAGGCCCATTTGCCGAGCCTCGCGGTAAAGACTTTTCAAGGCCAGGTCGCGGCGATGGGTGAATTGCTCGAAGAATTGTGCCAGTTCATCGGCGGTGAAATCTTTGAGCGGATCGTTTCGACCCAGCCGCCAGACGGCCCAATCGAAGATACCGCGAGGATCGTCTGTAAAACGATATACTTTTATCAATTCCGCAATCCGAATTTCCAGATCGATCGATTGATCGGTGATTATTTCCGGAAGCGTCTGCAATTTCACCACGTCCGGATTAATATCGGCTGGAACGTTACCCGGTTTGGACAGCCGTCCCGGCGGGACCACAATCGTCTTAACGCCCGCACCGGAAAAATTGACCCGAACACGAAAACTCGCGCCGCCCCTTTCCGATTCAACGGAAAGGATTGTGCCGAACCCCCACTCCGGACGAGAGGGATTAACGACTTGATCGTTTATTTTAAAATTCGGTTCCACTTGATTGCATCCTTAATATGGGTGCGCCGAAAAATAGTGACAAGTCTCTTTTCTGTGTCATCATCCGGCTTGACCGGATGATCCAGAATCTGGATTCCCGCCTGCGCGGGAATGACAAAAAGCGTTTTGCCACAAAATTTCGGCGCACCCTATAATATTTATGATTATAAAGCCAAGTTGCAAAGATCACACATGGTTTATATACTGTTCGGCTAAGATAAAAATGTTTTTTTATGGAAAACCTTCCTTATTAATACATCGGTGGATACAAAATCTGTTTCGGGAAATTTACGTTACCTGATCCTGGCGGCATCGGTGCTGATGCAACTGTGTCTGGGGTCAATTTACGCGTGGTCTGTTTTCGTTTCTTCTTTAAGGGCCTCAACCGGACTGGGGCAGGGACCGGTTCAAATCCCTTATACAGTTTTTTATATAGTTTTTCCCTTAACGATGCTCGTTTCGGGAGTCCTGCTTTCTCGAATCGGTCCGAGAATTTGTTCCGTAGCCGGTGGGATACTGTTCGGGGGAGGTTGGGTCTTGGCGAGTTTGGGTGATAAGTATTTTCTTTTTACGGTAGTGGGAATCGGTTTATTAGGAGGGATAGGAGCGGGTTTTGCCTATCTGGTTCCTCTCGCCGTCGGTGTTCGATGGTTTCCACGACATAAGGGACTGGTGGCGGGCATCGCCATGGCGGGGTTTGGCGGAGGACCCATCCTGATCTCACAGATCGCCGGACACCTCATGCAATTTTACCATGTGTCAGCGTTCGGTATGTTTCGCGGGCTTGGGCTTGTTTTTATTTTGATCATTCCGCTGGCGGGCTTGATCCTGCGATTTCCGGAAAACGTTTCCGGCGAGAAGTCCAGGGGACTTGCGTTCAGGGCGGTGGTCCATCGGCGATTATTCTGGCTTTTGTATATGACGATGGTAACGGGGTTGGTGGCGGGTTTTACGGTTATTACTAATTTGACAAAACTTTTTTCGGGTCCCGACGAACGGGTTGGGGTGCTGGCGGTGGCATTATTTGCCGTTGCCAACGGTCTGGGGCGAATCCTGTGGGGAATTTTCTTCGACAAGGTAAAATCGGACACGGCGATAAAATTGAATCTCGTTCTTCAAGCCCTGCTTTTTTTCAGCGGTAGCTGGACGCTGCAATCACCTTCGGGGTTTTTATTTTTTGCCTTTTTCGCGGGATTCAATTATGGCGGTTTGCTGGTGATCCATGTCTCCTCGACAGCCCGGCATTGGGGGGCTGAGCATGTTGGGCAGGTGTATGGGTGGTTGTCGTCGTCAAACATTCCCGCCGCCATCGCTCCCCTTCTGGCCGGTTTGGCTTATGATCGCTGGGGAAGCTTCAATCCCTCGCTGTTGGTCATCGCCGCTCTTTTAGTTTTAGTTTCGATTCTATTCCATAAAATGAGTCATTCCGCCCTAGTGAAAACAAATTGAATACATTACAATATTTTTACATAAAGTGAGGTGAAAATGCGGATAACCGGCGGATCGGTCTGCTGCCCGGACGGTGTTAAACGTAATTGTGACGTTATTGTCAGAGACGGCAGATTATTTTTAGAAGACGCCTCCCCGCGTGCGGATGGGGAAATAGTGAACGCTTCGGGGTCGTTCATCCTTCCCGGTTTCATTGAGATTCATACCCACGGAGCGGGACTCTTTGAATTTACCATGGGTAAATACAATCTGGAACGCGGAGAATTCGACCGGTCGGAAGAAATTTATGCCGAAGAATTACCCCGCTACGCGCAACGGCGGGCCTCGACGGGAGTAACGGGGGTATACCTGGGCACCTGGGCCTCCCCGCTCCAACAGCAGCAGTTTTGTTTTCGCCAGTTGAAAAAGTATATGGATTCGTCCGGCAACGGAAAGGACGGTTCGCGCATCCTGGGCGGACTGCTCGAAGGAGCATTTCTCAATCCGCAGATGGCGGGCGCTCAGAATCCCGCTTTTATTTTTAAACCGGAGATTTCGCTTTTTGATGAGCTTAACGAGAGCGGCGTGATCCGTCTGGTGAACCTGGTCCCGGATTACGAGGAAGCCTCCTATCGACTGACGGAATATCTGACGAAAAAAGGGATTTCGGTCGGTGCGGGCCATACATCCGCCACCGGCGAGCAATTTAACCGAGCCATTGAAAAAGGCTTAAAATACTGCATTCATTTTCTGAACGGTCCGATCGGAGGTTCTTTTAAACCCTTCAACGGCGGTGGCGGGGTGGAGGCGGTTCTGCGGGAAAACATTTACGCCGAAGTCATCATGGACGGGATTCATGTCGCCCCGTATTATGTCCGGGACGTTTTGGCTCGAAAAGGGATGGATCGCGTGATGGCCGTCTCGGATGCCATGTTCGCCAGTCAGGCCCAGGGCGTGAAGGAATTTACCATTAATGGAATTAAAGGCCGGGTGGACGACGGCGGTCGATATGTTTACGTCGTGGACAAACCGCAATTAACGTTATTTTCCAGTATCGTTACTCTGGACGTGGCCTTTGGTAATCTTCTTTCCTGGCTGACGGCGGATATGCAAGGGGCTTGGCACAAGCGGCATGAAGGCATGAGTTTCGACGAGGCTCTAATCGCGGCGGTCAAGTGCTGCGCGACGAATATCGCCGATATGCTCCGATGGCAAGGTGGAGACGACCTGGAAGCGGGCGAACTGGTCAATGGCAAATGGGCGGACTTTGTTATCGCGGACATAAGCGGACAACAGGGCAATTACAAACTCATCGTTAAGCAGGTTTATGTCCGTGGCGAAAAGGTCTGGGGATAAAATGGGCAGGAGTCTCAAACAGCAAAATTCCCATTAATTACGAACGATACACGCCAAGATTACGGTTTGACCGTGGGATCGGCCATATTTTTTTGCATCTGATCGATTCGCTTTTGCATTTGTTTAAGCTGGTCGCGCATTTCCGGCAGCTTGCTGATCATGACCATCTGCCGCTTGGTTTCCTGGATGGGCAAAGCCGGCTGACCGAACATGGTTAAACCGTCTTGCACATTGTTAATGACCCCGGATTTGGCGGCCACGGTTACGTTATTACCAATCACAATATGCCCGACAACACCGGCTTGTCCTCCGAGAGTAACGTGATGGCCCAATTTGGTGGACCCGGCAATTCCGACCTGGGCCACCAGAAGGCAATGCGGCCCGATTTTTGTCCCGTGTCCGATGGCGATCAGGTTGCTGAACTTCGTTCCCTTACCGATTATCGTCGATCCGATGGATGCCCGGTCAATCGCGCAGCCGGCTCCGATTTCAACGTCATCCTCAATGATGACATTTCCGATTTGCGGAATTTTGCGGTGCGTGCCTTTATGTGTGGCGTAACCGAATCCGTCTTCTCCGATGACGGTGCCGGCATGAATGGTTACGGAACTTCCGATCACGGCGCCGTCATAAATTGTAACATTGGGATAGAGCAGTAAATTGTCCCCTATCGTGCAATTGGGGCCTATAAAACAGCCTGGATAAATAACGGCATTCGTTCCAATGATTACATTCCGGCAAATCGTAACCCCTGCCCCGATGGCAGCGTCTTTTGCGATTTTTGCCTCGGGATCGATCTTGGCTGCGGAATCAATTCCGCTGAAAGGATGTTTTCGATGGCCATGTATCAGCTCAATGATGAGGCACATGGCATAATAGGAATCGTCCACTTTAATCTGAGCCAGGTTTTCCGGCCCGGAAATGGTTTCGGGCAGGATTATCGCCGATGCTTTAGTTCCATTAATGAGGTTGCCGTACTTGCGATTGGCCAGAAAGGTAATGTCGCCCGGTTCGGCGTCTTCCAGCGTGTTCACCCGGTGGATAACCGTTTGGGGATTGCCGACCAAATTGACCCTTAACCCATTATCCGTAAGATACTTGGCAAGCTCGCCAATCTGCTTGCCATTCGGTGCTTGAACGTCTGTCTTATTTGCTTTGCCCATAAAGAATCTGCTTTTCTATTAAATATCGGCGTTTATGAGGTAATCTCTTGCGTTCTTACCCAGCCGTTCATTGATATACTCGTTCAGATCGATATTTGCACCGATAAAAACTTCTCCGTTGGCGGATTTTTTGCCACGCTCAAGACTGGCATGGGTGGCTTGGGCCATCAGGGTCGCATAGAAACCGTTGATGTCCGAGGGATCGTTTTTCATCTGACCCTGATAGGCTGTACGGTTGCTTGTTTTTAATTCCAGCAGTTGCAGCAGGGCCTCGCCGATGCTTTCATGGCCATAACCTGCCATGCCGTTGGCGGTATGTCGGGTGAACATCGGGTTCACGGTCTTATAGCCATGTTGGCTGAGTTCGTACATGCCGCGGTTGGTGGTATCGACCTCCAATTCGCCATTTTCGAATTGCAGGTACAGGCCCTGCGTGGTCAGGTTCGGAGCTCCATCGGGGAGATTCCACGAAAGACAAAAACTGATCGACGCCCCGTTGTTGAAAATGATGTCGCTCTTGATGGCGTCGAAGGTGTTGATCTGACGTTTGACGAGAACCTGCTTGTACCCGGTGGCCCGGACCTGGATCGGCTGAAGATCGGTGATGTATCGGATCAAATCGAAAAAGTGGACACCGAGGAACCATACGGGGGAACTTTTTTCGGCGAAATTAGATTTGAAGAATCCCGGAGCAGGGATGCTGATCGTATCCTGCATCCAGACGTAACCGAATTGCACCTGGCCGTAACGCTTTTCTTCGACGATGCGATAGCGGGCCTCCTGGTGGGCGGGGTCTTCTCGCTTATGGAAATCGGCAATGACCCGCCGACCGGTCCTTCGGGCGGTTTCGATGATCTTGTGGCATTCGGCAATATCGGTGGCCAGGGGTTTTTCAACGAGGACATCACAGCCTTTTTCCAGGGCTTGGCATACGATGGAGGTATGCAGGTGATCGGGTGTTACGACGACAACGGCATCGAGTTTTTCACCCGCCAGCATTTTGCTGACATCGTTATATCCATTGGGAATATGATATTTTTCCTGCCATTCCTTAACCCGCTGTTCGTTGACATCGCAAATCGCAGCCACGTCGAGATGGTCTTTGTAACGGCTATTAAAATAAGTCGGCATATGGGCGATTTCCACAAACCGCCCCAGGCCGACGACCCCGATTTTCAATTTTTCTGCCATACACATTTTCTTAGTTCCTTACTTTTCACAAAATTGACTACAAAAACAGATTTCTTATCATATAAAATTGGTGTTTATTTGCAAAGGATATCTCGTCGGTTGGCTTGCCGCAAAATTATTTCTTGTCGAAAAAGACTTTTTAGAATCAGATTGCCTTTCGGCTTTTTTTGTGTCCCGCTTTCTCGGTAATCTTGATCAGCAGGCGAAGGGCTTCGTTAACAGCCTCGGCGTCTGGAAAGACTTTGGCCACGTCAGGACTTAACAACACCATGTTCGTCCCTGCCCGGTAGCTCCGGACGTATTTTCCTTTCCCCACCATTTTTAGGGAGGCAAAGTCATATTCCGAACGAAGGTCGTCGTGTAATTTTTTCTTCATAAAATTTCCTTTCCTTGCTCGTGGCCTTTCGGGCACTGATGATCCTAATCCGATGTTCACGGTCGGTAAAGGCAATCACAAACAGCTTCCACCGAACGGACAAACCGAGAAGAAGGTATCGGTCCTCTTCGACTGAATGGTCCGGATCGTAAAAGATCAGAGAGGAAACGTCCTCAAATGCCGTCATGGCTTCTTCAAAAGAAATCCCTTGCTTCTTTTGATTTTCCGCTTCTTTATCCGGATCCCATTCAAAGGTCAAAGCCATGGTAATCCTGCGCTTTCATTAAATAGTTTACCTTCCGGTATCCGAGGTGTCAACGCCCGCATAAATCAAGCCGATTCGCCGGTAGTCAAACTCAAGGTCGTCAGCGTTATGATCTCCAATCCTTTTTGCAATTCTTCTATTGAAATTTTTTCATGGTCGCTGTGTGCGTCGGCTAAATTGCCTGGACCGCAGGTAATGGTGTTGTAACCGCTGTTGCCGTAAATTCGGGCGTCGCAACTGGCACGGAAGGCGATTGGTTTCGGCCAGGGTAGATTCATGACACGATAGGCAGCCTCGAATGCTTTCATGGCCGGGCAATCTACCGGGGAGGCGTAGGCTTCATTGTGAAGCTTGTCGAAGGTCATATTGAAGACTGTTTCGGATACGTTTGTTTTTGAGATTTCGTTAAACTGTTTGATCCCACGGACCGCCGCTGCCCGAAGCCGTTGCTGCAAATCCGACATCCTATGCGAAGGTGAAAATCCTACTCCGCCGGTCATAACTAGTTTTGAGGGATATGATCCTTCAATAGTCGCCTCAATACACACTCCCTCACGGTCACGTCTCTTTTTCATTTGGGTAATCAGTTCCTGCATGATATATCCGGTTTTTATCAGGGCGTTGTCGCACAGGAGCATCGCGCCCATGTGTCCGCCGACACCGAAGATTTCGAGCTTAAATTTGCCTTCGGAAGACTCAGTGAGGTTATAATGCTGTTGGAGTTTCGGCTGATTCGTTTCAGGGTTCGTTTCTTTGGTTCGATCCGCGTAATTTTGGCAATAGAAAGCGACACCGGCGTCGATTGCCTGCTTAATTTGCGCAGTCATATTTCCGTTGACGGTAAATTCGTACGCGACAAAGTCATTGACGGCGGAGGGATGCCGTCCGAAATTGTTCAGCGTGCCAAAATTGACCTGGATGTATTCTTTGGGGAATAGAGGCAGGTTGGTTTCGGCTCGAAGCTTCTGCCCTTCGCGGGCGAGTTCGCGAATGATAAACGGCACGATCTGGGCCGCATTGACATTCTGCGACGACATGTCCATATCCATCTGGAACCACATGGCTCCCCGGTTGGCTGGGTGAGGCACGTTGATCGTTGCCTCGCAGATAATGGCTTCATACCCTGCGAAGCGTTTATCCAGGTCCGCCGACAAACTGCCGTTTCCACCGGGTTCTTCCTCGATCACGAATTGGTAAACCTGCTGCTGGGATGGAATTATCCCGAATTTCGCTTGTACTTCGGTTAAAAGTTTCATGCCGGCGGCCAGCGCGACCACCGATCCCTTGTCATCGCAGGATCCTCGGCCATGCACGTACTTGTCGTCCACTCGCGATGGATAAAATGGGCTAACCGTATCGACATGAGCGTTCAAAACCACGGGTTTGCCATTATCGCTTTTTTGTTTGGGATTGACGATGGCCAGAAGGTTAAACCGGTCGCGATACGACTCTTCCACCGGCAAACCCAGGGGATGTTTCGCATCGGCGGTATAATACGTGTGGGTATAATAAGGATGTTGGGCGATTTGCGGATTGATCGGCGACCGTTCGAACGTTACGTCCGGACCGGCAAATTCTCGCAGCGCTTGTTCCAGCACATCAAACGTTTTTCGCTCATTGGCGACGATCTGGGGCAGCGGTTGCGTGCTTGTGGTGGTGTTGATGTCGATCAACTCGCACAAAAGATTAACCATAAAATCGCGGTATTCTTTGCTCCTGGCACGCCGGCCTACAAACTCGGCAATTTCCTTAAAATCAATTTTCGCTGTCATGTTGTGTTTCCTTATTTATTACCCGAAAAATCCAAATAATCCATCGAACATGGCGGTTGGGCCATTTCATTTAACGACCAATCGAATTTCAATTCCGTCACATGGTAGCCAAGTGCGGAATTTAAGCGGCGGCGTTGGTTGGTGTCGGCAAAAGTTCCCAGGGCATTTAAAATCGTAGCATTTTCCGTTTGGTAGGTCTTGTTATAATCGTCGATAAATCGCTGCCGAACGCGATACACGCTCCTGCCAAGCCAAATCGTCCAATGCTCATGATCGATTTTCATTAATAGCAGATTATTCAACGCTCGGTTGACCGCCTCATTTAATTGCTCCTCGATTTTCTCGGCCTGATAGATTTCCGACGGCAGTTCGCCGCTTCCTTTGGCGGGCAGAATCATGGCAAGCTCGATTCGGGGATCATACCCCCCAGCCCTGCGAGCCAGTTCAGCGATCTGGTTTAACGTCAATCGTCTGCCATCCACCACCAGCCAAACGTTATTTTCAAAATTTCCCAGGATCGGGTTTACAGTTTTAACGGGATACGCCCGGACCGCCGCCTGCATGGCGGTTGCATTGTATACATTGATCCAGAAAGCAAGCTCCTGTTTTTTACCGGCGAAATATTGCGGTGTGCCGTGTGGTCCGACATTGGTCAGAGATTGCATAAACTCATCCAACCGCCGACTATCGGATTTCAGGCTCCGATATTTTACCAATCCATTGCTGACATATTTTACCAGCACGATTTGATAAGGGGAGTAATCCAACCGGCCTGGGGTGTTACCGCGAACGGTATCGACCTCTTTTCTCGACAGACACCCCGCCAGCAAAAAACCGGCGAGGATACTCATTACCACAATTTTTTTCGGATCCTTTATCACAATGACAAATTTTAACGAGATTAAAGTTGCAACACAAAGATATAGCAGTCACAAACCATTGAATAGAAGTTTTAGAAAGTAGAATGTTTGAGCGTAAAATAATTTGTGCCCGAATTGAAATTTTTCTTACCTTCCTGAACGGTTACACCTGCATGAACATACTTCGGCCGCGCAGATAACCTCGCAGCCTGGGGGTGGAATTGAGAAGACCATGTCAAACCGATTTTGCGGGAACGAAAGAACGCGAGAAATAAAAAAGCCGGTGACCCAAATTTGTTCTGATCACATGCCTGCCGGTTAAGGTTCTCGGTCAGTTGCCTTGCATGTATTGTTTTTTTCTCTCTCGATCTCTTTTGGGTTCACCGGCATGAAAACCGGGGAAAAATATATACCGTCTTATAAAGAATAACTTATCCTTATAAGGCCATTGAGTGGCATTTCATTAAACGACAGTGTAAGTATAGCAGAACTTTCCGATTTTGTCCACCCAAAAATGTGGGAGATATAGCATAGTGTCTGCCCAATTTTTATGGCGTAACCTAACCTCTTGTCATTGCCCGGCTTGACCGGGCAATCCAGCTTGTTTCAATTTACCGCAACTCCTCGTACAAATCATCCCACGTGGAATTAGATTGTTT
>Ga0265292_1000420_pt1 | contig 62730 bp, 53 predicted proteins | sample Munlanlewell296A_FD_189080 | JGI IMG/M metagenome (GOLD analysis project Ga0265292, IMG submission 189080) | Leachate microbial communities from a municipal landfill in Southern Ontario, Canada - Leachate well 296A | ecosystem: Engineered > Solid waste > Landfill > Unclassified | place: Canada...
CGTGGTACAATCATTTCGGACTCCTTTCCTTTGGGCCTGTAACCTCCATTGTTTCAGAAAGTTACATCCTAAAGAGAAGGGGTCTGTTTTTCAAATTTTCAACGTAAAATGGAAACTACACCCATATTTAATAATGAGCTTTGTGCAAAATGTTCCTCGAATCAATTATTACCGGATGGATATAAGCAGTTATTGAAAAATTAATTCAAGGAAAACGGTAGATCGCTTGCTGGGAAAGTTGAGATTAATTTTTAATGGCTTTGCAAAAAAATTAGACTCTTTCTTTACCGTTTTTTGTCCAAAATGAAAAAGATTTTTAGCCACTAATTTCACGAATGGACACGAATAAGGAATAAGAAAGAATTGTTATTTTTAAAAGAGCGGAGCAGGGGATATGCGACTCCATAGTTAAAGATGACACACGAAACGTGGTTTGTCAAATTTTTTGGGTAAGATTTTTGGGATACTTTTCGAGCAGGATCGTTAGTAACGGCGTGGCCAAGAGTTGGCGTGAAGGAAATTTTCAGATTTTTTTTTTGGCCCGAATTAATTTTTTTCGGTATCCGTTAATTTAGGAAATGGCGGATTTAAGAAAATCCACCTTACAAAACTCGAATAGGAGCGTGGCGAGATACTTTAACCCGCATTTTTCATACGATTTTACTTTTTACGGATCGCGCAGGCCTTAACGTATATCGAATAAGCAATTACGACAGAATTTCGATAAACAGAAAGGCCAAAACATGAAAACAGAGTGTAACATACCAACGATGACATTTTCCCGTCTGATACGGAAATGGATTAATTAATGCGCTCGGGGGTAAGGGGGTGGTGCGTTCTGACAGACCGGTTTAGGCTCGATCTTGGTAAAAATCTCCGTCAGGTCCGGTTCTGCTGGATGACGGTGTGGCAGACCATCGGCAAACAGAAGCGATACCCCTCCTTGTCCCTGACAGTCATTCACGCTCGCGAGATCAACTGCCCCAAGTACCGTAAACCGGTCTGACAGAGGTGCCGGTCACTGGTCTGCGGGAGACGACGGAGAAACTGGACTGGTACTCGAGGCGATAGACAACAGAGTCCTGCCATCGCGATTCGTGGGTATCATGAATCTCGAATGAATAATTTGTTTTTATTCGTATTTCTTAACAACGATACAGGCGTTGTGTCCGCCGAAGCCGAATGAATTGCTCATGGCGATATGGATATTTCGGGGTTTGGGATGATTGGGAACATAATCCAGGTCGCATTCGGGATCGGGATTTTCCAGATTGATTGTGGGGGGCAGAAGATGGTCTCTCATTCCCAGAAGGGTTGTAATCAATTCCACGCCGCCGCTGGCTCCGAGTAGGTGTCCGACCTGGCTTTTTGTGGAACTGATGGCTAGTTTATAGGCGTGGCTGCCGAAGACTTTTTTCACCGCGCGGGTCTCGCCGATATCACCCAGCGACGTGCTGGTCCCGTGGGCATTGATGTAATCGACGTCGGTGGGTTGAATACCGGCATCGGTAAGGGCGTGAATCATGGCTTGGGCGGCGCCTTTTCCGTCCGGTTCGGGGGCGGTTAAATGATAAGCGTCGGCCGAGGCTCCGAAACCGATCACTTCGCCATAAATCGTCGCGTTTCGGGCTTTGGCGTGTTCGAGTTCCTCAAAAATGAGAATTCCAGCGCCTTCGCCCATGACAAATCCGTCCCGATCTCGGTCGAAGGGTCTGGAAGCGCGATGGGGTTCGTCGTTTCGCGTCGAAAGAGCCTTCATGGCGCAGAAACTGGAGACCCCCAGTGGGGTAAGAGCGGCTTCAGAACCGCCCGTGAACATTACATCCGTGTCATTTCGTTGAATGGCTCGGAGGGCGTCACCCATGGCGTTGGTGGCCGAGGCACAGGCGGTGGCCACGGCGGTATTGATTCCACGGGCACCGAAACAGAGGGAAATATTTCCCGGCGCGGCGTTTACCATCAGTTTTGGAATAGTAAACGCCGAAACTTTGGACGGACCTTTGTCCCTGAGTCGGATGTGCTGCTCTTCCAACTCGGTCAGCCCGCCTATCCCTGATCCGATGATCACTCCTACGCGGTCTCCATCCGGCACCGGGGCCGAAATTCCGGCATGCCTTGCGGCCAGGATGGCAGCAGAAAGGGCGAACTGGGCAAATCGATCCAACCGTTTGATCTCTTTGCGGTCGATGTAGTTCTCGGGATTAAACGAGAAGCATTCACCCCCGATTTTCGAATCAATGGATACGGTGTCAAATCGCCGAATAAGACTAACCCCACTTTTGCCGGCCAGAATATTCTGCCAGAAAGTGTCAATCTCTTCACCCAGCGAACTAATCAGTCCCATGCCGGTTATAACAATGCGACGTTTTGCCATCAGCCTATCACCCTAAGAGTATGGAGTTGTGGATATCAATGATTTTATGACGACGGCTGCTTGCTCTGGTGACCGACGATGAAATCGATGGCTTGGCCGACGGTTTGAATCTTTTCCGCTTCCTCGTCTGGAATATTCAGTTCGAACGCGTCTTCAAATTCCATGACCATTTCGACCGTATCCAGAGAATCCGCATTCAGGTCATTGATGAACGACGTCTCCCGGCTGATTTCCGCCTTGTCAACGCCCATTTGATTACTGACTATTTCAATTACTTTGCTTTCTACTGTCGCAGGATCTACCAAGTTCGATCCTCCTTTCATTCAAAACCAGTTGACAATATTACCCTTACCAAAATACAAACGAATCTTATAACCGCGATAATATACCAAAGTGCTCATCTGCAATCAACTATTTTTGGATCAAACTTTCGTCAATTTATTTATCGACACCCGCTTTCCCTCCCGGCGGGCAATTTCAATGATCGCGCTGGCGTCGTCTTGCTCCCATTGCTTTTCACCGCAGGGGATGGGTTCGATTCGCGTATCGGTCCGAATCGCCACTCGCCAAAGGGCATGCACATCCTCCCGTCGGCGTTTTCCGTCAAACCGAGGAGAAACTACCACCAAGTCGATATCACTCCATTTATGGGCTTTACCGGTAGCCTGCGAACCGAAAATCACTCCAAATCTCACAGTCAAACCACGGTTCTGGAGCACCCGAAGGTAATTTTTTACTCCCTTTACAATCGCCTTATCAATTTGTTTCTGAATATCCACCATAGTATTAATTCCACTTTATCATATTATAGCCTCTTGCAAAATCCCTAAATCGCAATGGCAGGGCTTGGGAATTCTGCATGATTCTCGCGGGTAAACAATAAATGTTTCACTGCGGATCGCCCATCTGGTCCATGTTCGTCAGAAGGATGGAAAGATCGGCTTCAGTAATATGGTTGTCGCCATTCAGGTCTGCCTGTGGGTCGTAGTTCGAGTCGCCTTGCGTTGAATCCATCGCCGTCAACACAATGCTCATATCCGTCGAGGTGATTTCATTGTCTCCATCGCAGTCGCCGTTGGTCAGGTGGATCGTTCCGAGGTCTGTCTCGCCGTTGATCGTCACACCGTCGAAACGCCGGGTCAACCAATGCGAGGGCTTTATCCAGATACTGTAGATTTCCGGCGTGATATTGTCGAGAACGAACTGGCCCTGCGAATCCAGAGTCGTGGTATAGTTGTCCGTCGTCCCATCGGACCGGCGGAGTGTCATCTGGATTAGTCCCCCCTGCGGTCCCGGCGGGAAATCGGACAGATCAATCGTCGCAACCAGCTTTGTTATCAAGGTATTGATAACCCCAAAATCGGCGGTAGCGCTAGTGAGAATCGAGGGCTGAAATGTTACTACCCCCGGATCGTCCTTCAAATATCCATCATAAGCGTTACTGAGACTCACTTCGTTCGTGACGAAATCCTTCAATTCACTAAACGTTAAACCGTCGTGATTGAGATCGGCGGCGGCAGAGCCATTATTGATCGCCAGTGCCTTCAACACCTGCGAAGTAAAGAAGCCGCTGGGATTAAAGGGCGAGACCGTACCGGTCTGCCCATCCTGTGCGCAAGCCGCGAGTACGGCGCTATGGGTCAAACCTCCGAGATCCTTCCGATCATAGTAGTCCTCGGCCTCCGCGAAACCGCCCGAGTAACACGAGTCAAATATAAACAGCTTGTTCACGTCTTTCCAAACGTCGTTGTCGAACCATGTGGTTAATTGATCGGACATTATCTTCCCCTCGGTCTCATTGCTGGTGATTAAAATACCCGAAACTGAAATGGGTACGGGAAGATGTGTCCCGTGGCCGGAGTAGAAGAACACCACGGTATCTCCGGGTTTAACCTTTTGGCTCAGGTTGGATATTGCACTCTGAATTGTTGTTACCGGATGAGCCAGAGTGGTATCAGGAGCGTAGAAAAGCTCTTTGTCCACGCCGGCAATAGTGGGAAACCGGCCAAGAGCAACCTCCATTGCTTCCGCATCGCTCTGTCCATCGATAGTGATAAACGGGAGAATACTGCTGAATACATCAGTCGATCCCACGAGTAGACCATACATCTTAGGCTGTGGGTAGAGAGCGGGTGAAGTAAGTTTGTCACCGGGATTTGTGCGATGTTCAGGAAATTGGCTCTGAGGACGACCTTGGCCATCCAATGGCTTGTTGCACTCCCTTGTGAAAATGTAACATAATGGGATCGGAGTGGTGGTGTTGTCAAGCACCCATACTTCAATGTTGCTGCTTGGGTCGTATGTGTAGTAGTACTGGAAACGCTTTGTCCCGTCCTCTCTGCGCGCGGTAATGTGCCATGTCTGATACGCACCGGTGAATATAACGCTCTTGCCGCTATCCGCGTGAAGACCGGCGCTTGCGGGGATGTTCCATGTCATCATGTGGACATCTTGAACATTTTGCACGTATGGATAGAGACTCGCATCGTTAGCATTTTTCGCAAGGGCGGTTTTGATTGCGCTCCAGTTCAGGGATACGTTGTCGCCACTGTACTGGCTCCAAGTTGTGCCCGTTACATCTAACCATTTCGCCTCGACGTTTCCAGGTAGGGCCGCATTCCAGCTAGATTGATTTGAACTAGATGTATATGAAAACATCTGCAACGTTGCCCCCGCGTCTGGAAACTGTGTGTAGTGCTGATTCATAGCGGTCTTAACGGCTTCCTCGGGGTCAAGTTTCTTAATCGTCGTCCAGTTATCCCATCCGTCGTAGCCGCCTCTGTCGAGTTGAAACGGGCCGATGCCGGTAGAAAAAGCGAACGATGAGTAGTCTTTGTGAGCAAAAACGTCGACGTCGGGGGCCCATCGGCTATGTGCGCCATAGCCGCCATTAAGGCCCTCGCCCCATGCAATGGTAGCGATCCAGGCCTTGTACTGGTCAATGTTCATGTTCCATGTTGGCCGATAATAGTTGGGGTCGGCTGCGTACTGGTCGATGAGGTCGAGTAGATGTTGGTCGATCTTCGCTGTTATTGTCAGTATCGTGTATGTGGCGGTCTTGATACTGCTGGGATTGTACCCGGTAGCAAAAGCCATTGCCTTTAAAGTCAACGAATGGTTCACCAGGAATGTTCCGCCGGGGACCATGCTTGGACTTCCCAGAGTGGGAGTGGTATTGTCCGCCGTGTAGTGGATCACAGCTCCGGGCGTTGTGCAACTGATCGTCACTGTTTGCGAACCCACAAATGTCCCCCCGTCCGGGTTGAACGTCGGGGTGGCCGTCGGCGGGGTTGTATCATGCCCAAACGCCACGTTGTCAATTGCGACGTTGGGAGCGTCGAATCCCAGGGTGGAGGTCTGCACGGTCAATTTCACCACGTTGGCCGTGGCCCCTGTGATATCCACATGGGCATGCGTCGCCCCGTCTACCACATGCAAATTTCCCGAGGTCAGGGTGGCATTGTCCGATCCATTCTTGGCCGTCCAGGGAATATCATAAGTGCCCGAATAGGATCCCATATCAAAACCGGCCACTGTCACGGAATGTCCACTGGCAGCCGTGAAGGTAATCATAATATCGACAGTGTTTAAGGAAGGGTAAATCACATTTGTCAAGTTACCGTACCCTGTGCTCCAGAGGGTTAATTGAGTTTCCGGATTTGGCCCCACCCGGTTGTAACTTACCGTTACGTCAGGGGTATCGGTCATGTTGTCTCCGTACCTCTGGTCGACGCCCCCTCCAATGGTCCCGGCAGCGGGAGGATCAAAGGTCAGAACCGAGTCGGCATTAGTCGAAACAATTGAACCTAAGCAACCAAGGACAACCCCAACCATCGTCATTCGCCGCATTATCTTGTTCATTTTTGTTCCCCATCACGATGCAAAACCAGTAAAAACAAAAAAGCACTTGAGCCAAAGTCTCTCTGAAAAACTCTCTCCCAAGTGTTCAGAAACCAGCATATCAGCATTAAAAAGAAATGTCAAACGAAAGTCTTCACAAATAATCATTGTAACCGTTCAGACCCCATTGAAAATTGTCATTGCGAGACCGCGCAGCGGGCGCGGCAATCTTGTCTTTTCGCCAAAAAACGAGATTGCTTCGTCGCTGCGCTCCTCCTAATGAACTACTCTTCGGGTGGCATGGCCTCGTTCTTACGTGGCCATGTTAGGCATCATGTAAGACATGGCCACGTAAGAACGAGGCCATGCCACCCAAGTTCCTTTTGAATATCGCTGGCGAAGCCGGTTAGATGCTCGCAATGACCATGCCTGAACGGTTGCCGATTACTTTTATTAAGCCTGGGAAACAGTTTCAACCCGCCGTTACGATTAAATTGTCTCGGTGTATTGCCTCATCCAAACATTCCGGTCCCATTAGCTTTCGCAGGTCTTCGCTTCGGCGGCCTTTGATTTTTAATAATTCGTCCGTGCTGTAATTGGTTAATCCCCGAGCCAGTTCCTGGCCGGTAAGATTCGCCACCGCCACCACGTCGCCGCGTTCAAAAGAACCTTCGACGCTGGTGATTCCGATCGGCAGTAAACTCTTTCCCCCGGAAATAATCATTCGGGCCGCTCCTTCGTCGACAATGATCTTGCCCATCGTCCGGGCGGCTGAGGCGATCCAGCGGAGTTTTCCTGAGACTTTTCGGGAACTGCCGGCAAAGACCGTACCGGATTTTTTTCCTCCCAGGATCAGGTGGGTTAAGATTTCCGGCTGGCGGCCATTGGCGATGATCGTATCAATCCCGGCATTGGTGGCCAGTTTCACCGCCTGGAGTTTCGACTGCATTCCCCCGGACCCCAGAGGGCTTTTTTCCTGCCGTAACAGAGATAGGGTTTTATCTTCCACTTTGGGGACAAAATCCACACGATTGCCCGCCTCGTCCAGCAGGCCTGTTACCGTGGTCAGGATGACCAGCAAATCCGCGTGAATGAGATTGGCGACCAGGGCGGCGATCAAGTCATTATCGCCAAACCGATTCTCATCCACCGCCACGGTATCGTTTTCATTGATAATGGGGACCGCGTTAAGTCGATTTAAGGCTGATAGCGTTCGTTCGATATTCAAATATCGCCGACGATCGACAAAATCCGCTCGCGTCACCAAAATCTGAGCCACGGGAATATCGTATTTGGAAAATCCCTTCTCAAAAAATTGCATGAGCTTATTTTGACCAACGGCAGCCGCGGCCTGGAGCATGGAAAGTTCCTTGGGGCGTCCGGGGAGTTTCAGTACACCGATCCCGGCTCCAATCGCCCCGCTGGAAACGATCACAATGTCCTTGCCCGCCTCTTTCAATTTCCACACCTGTGTAGCCAGCGTTCCGATCAGACGGGTATCGAGCTGACCTTTTTGGTCGGTAAGGGCGTTGGTTCCGATCTTGATGACCAGCCTTTTGGCTGAACGAACGATTTTTTCTCGTATAACGCTGCTTGGCATAATTTAATTAAATCCTTTAGCCACGAATAACTCAAAGGAGAAAGAGAAGATTTGTAAACCACAGAGATCGCAAAGGACACAGAGAAAAAAATAAATAAAATAAAAATTCTTTCTCGGTGCTCTCTGCGTCCTCTGTGGTTAAAAAATCTTTTTTTCTAATTATTTCAGTTTAGGCGATGCGATTCCTCGCTGCGTCTGATCGTATTCCATTCCTAAAATGTCGCAGATATACGTGGCCGTTCTTGTGGTCGCGCCTTGATTTGACCGGACCACCTCGCGGGCGGCGGCAGACATTTGGGCGAGTTTTGTCTTATCGGAAAGGATCTGATCGATTATATTTGCCAGCCGCTCGGACCTATCGACCTGGAGGGCGGCTCCGGCGGAGATTAGTTTATCAACGGCGTCGGTGAAGTTTTCGACGTGCGGTCCGACGATCGCGGGTTTGCCCAACGCGGCGACTTCCATCACATCCGAGCCACCCATCGGAACCAAAGTCCTGCCGACAAATACGGCCGTGGCCAAGCCATAAAATTTTCGCAATTCACCCATCGTGTCACCCAGAAACACGACCGGCCTACCCGCCACTACCCGTCCCGGAGGAACGCTGCCATCCGGAAATTCGCTTCTCCGAACTGGATAAAAACCACGGGAATTGATGAGTCGGGCGACATGATCGAAGCGTTCGGGCTTACGGGGAATAATCGCCAACTGCAATTCATTGTAGCGAGATCGCAATTGCTGGTAGGCACGAATTACCGCTTCTTCCTCAACATCATCCCCCGTGCTGCCCGCCACCAGAAGTCCCTTGAGGGGATCGATTCCCAAAGCCCCGGCCAGATCATTCTGGGAAGGAACAGAATCGGCCAGTGGCGCGCCGTCCCATTTCAATGAACCGGTCACCACCACTTTATTGGCGCCCATTCCAAGATCGTCAAATCGCCGGCGGTAATTATCGTCCTGGGCCATCACCAGGGTGAGCTGATCAAAAATGTTCCGGACTATCGGACCCAGCAGTTTATACCGCCGGGCGCTTCGCTCGGTCAATCGTCCGTTGGCGATCACGACGGGGATATTCTGCTCGCGGGCCAGGGAAAGCATATTCGGCCAAACCTCCAGTTCCATCAAAACGATCAGCGAAGGCCGCAGCCGCCGAAAGGCCCGGGATACGCAAAAACTGAAATCAAACGGAGAAAAGAAAACGTAGTCCTCGCCGAACAATTTTACAGCCCGATCAAAGCCGGTATCCGTGTTGGTGCTGATGAAAATCTCATGAAACGGCAACTGCTGTTTCAATCGGTCGGCGAGCGGTTTGACCGCGTTGACCTCGCCCATACTCACGGCATGAATCCAGATCCCCGGACGCTCACCCAACCGCAATGGAACAAATCCGCACCGATTCTTCCAGCCGCGACGATACCGACCCTGGCGAACCATTCGGTAAATCGCCAGCGGAAGGAAAATCAATCCCGCCAAAACGTATCCGATATTTGCCAACCAACGGAAAAACAATTTCATTGGATAAACCTCGTGAATTAAATTTAATGCTACAAATCCACATCCTTGTTCGCAAGGTCAATTGACTTAAACGTCGATATTTATTTAAATGGACGATAGAATATAGAAGCATTTTATAAGGATAAAACATAATGGCAAGATTGTTATTTCACGGAGCCTGCGGTGAAGTTACCGGTTCCATGCACATTATCGAGCACGAGGGTCATTATTTTGCCCTCGACTGCGGATTATTCCAGGGCAGACGAAGCGAAGCGAATACCAAAAATAAGACATTTCCCGTTGATCCGGCCAAGATCGAGGCGGTGATTCTGTCCCATGCACATATCGACCACTGCGGTCGGCTGCCCCGGCTGATCAAAGATGGATTTGCGGGAACGATCTTTACCACTCCCGCCAGCCATGATCTGGCCGCCATTCTGCTGGCCGACGCCGCACACATTCAAACGGAAGACGCCGAATTCTTTAACCGAAAACGGCGAAAAAATGGTGAACCACCCGTTGAGCCGCTTTATATGGCCGACGACGCGGCAAAGGCCATGAAATATTTTGTTTCTTATCCTTACAATCATCAATTTGAGATCGGTTATGGCATCAAGGTCAGGTTCCGCGACGCGGGCCACATTCTCGGATCATCTATAGTGGAACTGGAATTTCCCAATCCCGGTAAGCCGCCGACCCGGTTGTGTTACAGCGGCGACCTGGGTCGGCCTAATATGCCGATCCTCCAGGACCCCTCTCCCATGCCGGAATGCGAGTGCCTGATTATCGAAAGCACCTACGGCGCCCGAATCCATGACAACCCTACCGATATGAAGGAAAAGCTCCGTCAGCAGATTTTACTGGCCGTCGAACGCGGCGGAAAAATCATCATCCCCGCCTTTAGCGTAGGACGAACACAGGTCCTGGTCTACTACTTACACCAACTCGTGCGCGAAGGGCAATTACCACATATTCCCATTTTCATCGACTCCCCACTTTCCACCAAGGCCACGGAAATTTTCCGCGCACACCCGGAATGTTTCGATACCGAAGCAACCAGCCTTTTAAATATTATGGACGATATCATGGGCGACGGATGTTGTCAGTTTATTCGTGATACGGAAGAGTCCAAGGCGTTAAACACCTTTAACAAACCCTGCGTCATCATTTCCGCCAGCGGTATGTGCGAGGCCGGTCGTATCCTGCACCACCTGGCCAACAACGTAACCGATTCCAAGAATACCATCCTCATCGTCGGTTTTCAGGCAATGTATACATTGGGTCGGCGAATCGTTGATCGCGTGCCGGAAGTAAAAATCTTCGGTCGAATGTATCCCTTAAAAGCCCATGTCAAAACCCTAAACGGCTTTTCTTCCCACGCCGACGCCAACGAATTTCGCGGCTGGCTGGGGGAAAACGGGAAAACTACCCGCCAGGTTTTCGTCGTCCACGGTGAACCCGACCAGCAGCAGGGGCTGGTTAATATCCTCCAAACGCTGAATTACCAAAATATCCAGATTCCGAAAATGGGCGATACCTTTGAGCTTGGCTAATTTTTTTATCACGTTCAGGGTGGTGAGAAAAAATTCAATTTCCGATGATTTCAGATCAAAACCCACAATTGTATTGGGAAGCAACGGGGGTCATCGGCCTGACTTTGTATTCGCTGGTGTAGACCTAATCACTATGAAAAAATGCGAAAGTTCACTTGAATAAAACGTAGAATACGCTATAATAATTTTCGGTAGCGTAAATATACGCTTTTATTACGTAAATTAACGCGGTGTTCACTAATGATATATTTTCATTTATGTAATTATGATGAAAGAATTTCTGGAAGATATTTCGCTGAAGAAGGGCTATAACCGGTCGCTGATTTTAAACAGCGTCCGGAAATATGAGCCGGTGTCTCGGACACGGATCAAGGAGGTGTCGGGGATCCGTCTGGCGAGCATCACGGAGTTGGTAAAGGAATTGTCGGAAAAGGGTTTTTTGCGGGAGGTCGGGGTTGGAGATTCGGAGCGGGGCCGCAAACAGGTTTTGTTGGAGTTGAATTCACGGAACGGGTTTGTGATCGGTGTGGAATTTGACGCCGACCATGTCATTGGGGTGGCGGCGGATTTAAAGGCCGGGATTCTGGCCCGGCGGCAGATACACTTTCCGGATCACCGAAGGGAAGCGATCATTGCGGGAATTATACGGATAATTGGGGAGGTAATTGAAAACTCCGGGGTTCCCCGGGAAAAATTGATGGGGATCGGGATCGCCGACCCTGGGATCGTCGACAGCCGGCGCGGTGTGTCGGTTTTTTCGACGACGATCCGGGACTGGCATGAGGTTCCCCTCAAAGAGATCATGGAAGCGGAGTTTAAGCTGCCGGTCTTTCTGGAAGAAAGCACACGGTCGAAAACGTTGTGCGAACAGCGGTATGGGGCGGGGAAAAATATCGATCATCTCATGTTCATCGAATTTGGAAAAGGGATTGGTTGCGGGATGATTTTGAATGGTGAATTGTTCAGAGGGTTTTCGGAAAGCGCGGGGGAACTGGGCCATATGCGAGTGATCGAAAACGGTCCGGTATGCAATTGCGGAGCGTTCGGATGCCTGGAGGCGGTGTCCTCGCTGCCTGCGATCGGTGTTCGGGCGGTAAAAATGATCAAGGAAGGGGCGAACTCGGCCATTCTGGACTACGCGGGCGGCGAGGTGGATAAAATCGCGGCAGAGCATGTTTTTCAGGCGGCCCGAAAAGGGGATAAACTGGCACTGGGGATTATCGACGAGGTAGTCAAATATCTGGGGATCGGGATCGCCAACGCGGTGAACTTTTTCAACCCGCAAATGGTGATTTTCGACGCGGCGATTGGGCAGGTGGAGGATTTGATCCTCGAACCGGTGAAAAAAATGATTAAACGGCAGGCACTGGACATCTCGACCCGGCAACTCGAATTTGAGGTTTCGCGAATGGGCGAAGAGACCGGCGCCCTGGGTGCGGCGACCCTCGTCCTGGACAAGTTTTTTGAAATTCCACAACTTAAAATTCCTGATTATCTATAGGAGAACGAGATGAGCCAAAAAATACGATGGGGTGTGATTGGATGCGGTGGGATTGCGGCCCGGCGGACGATCCCGGAATTTAAAAAGATGGTTTCAAACGCGGAATTGGTTTGCGTCATGGACCTGTCAAAGGAAGCCGCCCGGACGGTGGCGGAGAAATTCGAGATCGGCCGCTTCTGCACCACGGAAGCCGAACTGCTATCCCAGGATATTGACGCGGTGTATATTGCGACCCCGCAGAATGTGCATTGCCGGCAGGCGGTGATGGCGGCAAACGCGGGCAAGCATATCCTATGTGAAAAGCCCATCGCAATAACAGTTGACGAAGTGAATCAAATTGAAGAAGCCTGCCGCAGGAACAAAGTAAAATTCATGCTGGGTTTTTGCATGCGGAATAACGTGTATCATAAGAAGGCCCGCGAACTTGCGCAGACGGGAGCATTGGGCAAGATGGTGATGGGACGGGCTCAGCTCACCTGCTGGTATCCGCCGATTCCCGGGGCCTGGCGGCAGGACGCGTCGATCAGCCATGGCGGGGCCTTGATCGATATGGGAACCCACTGCCTGGATATCCTGGAATGGATCATGGACTCGAAGATCGTGGAAGTGGCAGGTTTTCAGGATCTGCTGGCGCAGCGGTATCCGACGAAGATCGAAGATACCTCGACGATCATCGCCCGCTTCAGTAATGGGGCTCACGGTATCATCGATAATTATTTTAACCTGCCGGACGCCGCGGCCCAGAACAGCTTGGAACTGCATGGGACGAAAGGGTCGCTCATCGGACAGGGAACTATAGGGCAGGACCCGACGGGTAAGATGTTTAGTATTCTCCAGCCGCAGGAAACCGAATACAGCGCCAACCAGGTTCGAAACGTGGAAGTCCAGCGGCAGGAATATCATTTCGAAGGGATCGGGCTTTACGGCCAGATGATCGATCTGTTCAGCCGGTGCATCGCGGAAAACACCGAACCGCCGGTAACGCTGGAAGATGGAAAGCATTCAGTAAAAGTGGTGGACGCGATTTATACCGCCGTTCGGGAACGGCGAGTTGTAACCGTTGAGGCATAACACCAATGAGCCTGAAACCAAGACAATTACTGCTGGTCAGACCGTATATTTAAACTATTTATTATAGCGAAAGGAAAACAAAATGAGTACGAATCCGTTTCCGGTTATGGAAAACATGACAGTCAAACTGGTGCGTGAGTACCTGACAAAAAAGCAATCGATCATCATCCCCATCGGGGTCATTGAACAGCACGGGTATCACCTTCCGCTCAAGACCGATGCCCTGATGGCGACGCACTTGGGTCGGGCGGTCGGAAGTGAGACGGGGCTTCTGGTGGCTCCGACGATTCATCAATCGTTTTCGGGGGGAGGACTTCCGGGAACGATCAATATCTCCCCGGCGGTGATGTCCCTGGTGATTAGCGATACTCTGATTTCGCTGGTGGCTCAGGGGTTTCGTAATTTTTATCTGCTGTTGTGCCATGGCGGTAGCGAAAACGCCCGAGCGCTAGAGGACGCGGTGAAAATGCTGCTTCGGAACAATCCCGCGTTTGAAAAGGCCATGGTGGCTTTGATGCCGATGTGGAAATTCAGCAGCAAGGGGATCGGATGGAACAAGGCTCTGCCGGGTCGGGACTGGCACGCGGGATGGCTGGAGACCTCGCTGGTCATGGCGTTGGAGCCTGACCTGGTGCGGATGCAGGATTTGGAACTGGATCCGGAGCCTCTTCTTAATCTTCAAATCGAACATCCTGATAAATATCAACATGCGGAGAAGATCGTGGACGACAAATTCGTCATTCCCCGAATGACCCAACGGCCTGATATTAAGGTCGGAGTGATGGGTCATCCGGAAACGGCTAGCGCGGAATTGGGAAAACAGATTTTCGACGATATGAAAAAAAATATTTCCGAACGAATTCGGCGTCTGGAATCCCAGGCGGACGGTCGGTACAAGGAAATCGCTTTCACCCCTGAACCTTTAATCATGATCGAAGAGTAACGGTATAAATTTTTAATTTGCGCGGTGTGTTGCTTAACAATCATATACAGGAAAAATTTATGCTTGCTTATGTTTTCGATGATGCGGTTCGAAACGAGTTAAACCAAAAGGGCATCAATTACTGGGACGTCTATATTCGGGAAATTCTCGATTTGCTCGGAGCAAAAGGCAGCGCACTGGACCTCAAACAACTCGAAAATCCTGATCGCCTGAATAAAATACAAACCTTGATACTTGGAAGTCAATCTGGGCAGAAGCTGACCGGGAAAATGATCAAGACCCTGGATGCCTGGGTTCAGGATGGAGGATTATTGATCGGGTTCGGGCTGCGGGGACTGGATCACGTCTTTGGCAACAAACCCTCCTCCATAATTAAGCAGAAGCCGGACGACTACACCATTTCGGGCTATTTCGATTTGCGGCCCCATTCAATCACCCATGAAGTCCACCATTTCTTATTCGTCGAGCAAAAGCTCCTTATTCTATCCGACATTGACGCGGTGGAACGGCAGACCAGTGTGGAGTTGGCCCGGCTTTTTGACCCGACGGGAAAAGATATGGACTGTTCCGCGATCACCTGGAACCCCTATGGCCTGGGGTTCGCGGGCTACTTTGCGTTTGATGTCGCCAAAACCGTCTGGCTTCTGCATCAGGGCAAGCCTACTTCGCATCTTCCGGAAAATCGGTCTCATCCCCGCCCGCCGGAAATGACGGTGGTCGGCGAAAACTCGCGAAAAGTTCCTTATGCCGATGAAATATGTTTCCTCCTGCAAAACATGATCGCCCAGCATCCTCACCCCTTTATTTATCAGATTCCACCCAAAGATGAAAAAGTCGCCGACGCCCTGTTGTACTGGGGCGGTGACGAATACGTCGGCCCGACGGAGCTTAGCCTGACGGCTTCCGACTGGATGAAGCAACAAGGACTGGCATATCATATCAACATCCAGGAAAACCATCCGATGACCCAGGAGGATATCAAGCACATCCATGATAACGGTCATGAGGTATCTCTCTTCTACCACACCCTGCCGGACAACGGCTTTAAAATGACCGAAGCGTTGTATCTTACGCAAAGCGAGGAGTTTTACAAAAAAGTCGGCTGCCGTCCGTGCGCCACCGTCAATTCGGTGACCCGCTGGAACCACTGGGCCGGTGCCGCCAAATGGATGCTCCAGGCCGGAGGCAAAGCCGATAATTCTTTTACCTCCAATCCCCTCTCCCTGGAACATCCGATGGCGAACGGGCCTTTCTTCGGATTCTCTTTTGGAACAGCCTATCCCTTCTACTTCCATGACGATCACGATGGGAAAAACAAACGCGTCGATTACATGGAACAACCCATCGTCTGCTATGAGATCGGACACCGCGGATCTCTCCTTGATCATGAAACCGATACGTCCAAAGAAGTTCATCTCCCCCTTGAATTTGCCCTCAAGTACCACATGACCATGAATATGTTTTATCATCCCGCCTATATCACCCGGTATCCGCTCTGCCGGAAAGCGATTCAGGAAATTGTAAAATATATCCGCGATTGCGGCGCCAACGTCGTCCACATGGGCAACGATGCCCTGGCTGAGTGGTGGGAAAAACGCTCAGAGTCGACCGTTGAAAATCTCCGAACGGAAAACGATACGATCGTCTTCGATTGCGACTGCCGGCACAAGGGCGGGATGGTTGTGAAGGTTCTGTTAAAGCAACATATTGTGAATGTATCGCTGGACACCCGCTGGCCTGCGGAATATGAAATCCGCAAGGAATTTGCCGGTAGTTGGCTGTTTGTAAATGTTCCTTTCGGCAAACACGATGTACGAATTAAGTTGTCCTAGCTTATAGAAGGAGTAATATCATGGGTCAGCGAGCCTCGATGATCTTCAACCATCCCCGGCGTGTCATGGACCTTGAACCGGTGAAAAAACCTATCCGAATCGGGGTGATTGGTCTTGGACCCCGCGCCAACAATGTCCTCAGTTCGGTAACTAAATATGAGGAATACAAACTTATCGCCGTCTGCGATATCCTTCCCCAGATCGTCAAAAAAGTGACCGGTAATCTTAAGAAGGATCTTCGGTTAACCGTTCGCGGATATACCGACTGGCAAAAGATGATCAAGACGGAGGATCTCGATGCCGTGGCGGTCCAGGTTGATCCCGACCGGCAAATCTCCATCTGTTGCGCCGCGATGCAAGCCGGTCTCCACGTGATGGCGGAAGTCCCTCTATCCTACAACCTCGACGATTGCTGGAATCTCGTAACGACCGTCGAACGCACCCAAAAAATCTTCCTCCTCATGGAACAGCTTCGATATGCCGGATACGCCCGTGCCTGGCGAGATATAGTTAAGTCAGGAATCGTCGGAAAACCCCTCTTCGCCGAAGGCGAGTATTTCCACTACCTGCCCTGTATGTTCTTCCGCGACAGCCGGGGGACGAACTTTGACCCGGACCAGGTAAGGCATACGAAAAAAAAGGACGTCAAGCCCACCTGGCGATATCTGCAACCGCCCATCGGATACCTCCCTCACGAACTCTCGCCTTTGCTCTATATCCTCGATGACCGCGTCACCAAAGTCTCGGGAATGGGAAACCGCAAGCTGAGTTACAAATACGACAACATCAAATACCCCGATACCCAAATCGCCGTTATGCACACGGAAAAAGACGTTGTGATGCGAATGGGGGTCGGGTTCAGCACGACGAATATGCCTCGAGGCCAGCCGCTGTTGTGTCACTGGCAGCACGTCAAAGGCTCCGAAGGCGTCCTCGAAATGCCCCGCGGTCCCGAGGATAAATTTAAACTTTGGGTCGAAGCCTGGCACTTGAAGGAACCGCTCCGTGTCCCCTGGACCTTAGACCGAAACGATGCTCCTCCCGAAGCCGGTCAATCCGGACACGGTGGACTCGATTACTACGTCTTCGCCCATTTTGCCGACGCCGTTCTCTATGGTCAACCGCTCGAATTCGACGTCTACAAAGCGGTCGAAACAGCCGCCCCGGCAATTATGGCCGCTCAATCAATCGATCAGGGTGAAGTGTCGCTGGATGTTCCTGATTTCCGCCCCGGCCCACACCGAAAACCGGGACAACTGCCGTCGAGAGCAAAAAAATGACGGACCTTAATGAAAAATATAAAGAACCCTATTTAAAGGAACTCTGTGAATTCATCCGTATCCCCAGCCGCAGTTCGCCCAACGGCGGCGAGGAAGGCAAAGTCCAGCACCTTGTCGCCGACCGGATGCGGCGATTGGGAGCCAGAGTCAGGACATTTGAAGCGGACGACATTCCGGACTTTCGAAAACATCCGCTCTGTTGCGGTCCTGACCGGAACTATCGCGACCGTCCCACCGTCCTCGGTGAACTGGGCCCCACAGATGGACCGGCCCTTCTCGTCCTGGCTCATAGCGATACCGTTCAGATCACCCGTCAGGCGGAGTGGAGTTTTGATCCGTTTTGCGGAGAAATCCGTGATGGGAAAATCTGCGGTCTGGGATGCGCCGATGATAAATGGGGCACGGCAACTCTGGTAACGATCCTCCGCGTCTTGACGGATATGAAAAAAACACTCAAAAAAAGAATCATCCTCGCCTCGACCGTCGATGAGGAAAACGGCGTGGGTAATGGTTTGTTATTACTGGCCCTGGCCGGGATCAAGGCCGAAGGGGCACTCTATCTCGACGGTTATAAGATGAATGTGCTGATCGGCAATCTGGGCGGAACGTTCCTGTTTTTAAGGCCGAATCATCTCACGGGAAATACACTAAATGCCCGCCATGCGGACCTGCTCCAGGAAGGATGCCGCAAGCTCAGCCTCAGACGAGTCGGCCTGTTCGATGGAACATTTTACAAGGATAACGTCAAACGCAACTCTTCGATTAACCTCATCGAATGGAAAGATGAAAAAGGACCCTGCTTCAACATCAACTTTTACACCTTGCCCGGGGAAAACAAAAAGGATATTTGCGCTGCACTGGAAATGATGGTTAAGGATGTCCTGGGCGATGAACTGCGTGAATATGAAATGGACTATCTAAAAATCTGGTTCGAGCCGGCGTTGATTTCGCCGGAGGCTCCGCATGTCAAATGCCTGGCCGCGTCGGTCGAAGAGGCCCTGAAAAAAAAGGCCGTGATCACCACGATTTCCAAACAGGACGCCTTTGTCCTGACCAATCACGCGGGGATCCCGACCGTTTCCTTTGGTCCAAGTAGTCGTGTTACGGGTAAAGGCGCGTTTCATAATGTCGATGAATGTCTGGCCGTCGAGGAAGCCTGGACCGGCTGCAAAATTGCTTGCAACACTGTTTTAAAATGGTTGGAAATATAAAAATATGGTTACCTGTCAGGATTTAATGGATACGTTTCGTACCCTGGGCCTCGACACCGGCGACAGCCTGATCGTCCACAGTGCATTTCGTGCCCTCGGCGAGGTGGATGGTGGCCCGTCGACCGTCATTCAGGCCCTGCTCAACGTCATCGGACCTTCGGGCAATCTCATGCTGCCGACGTTTAATTACGCCGTCCCTCTGCCGGAACCGTACTTCGACCCCGCCGAAACTCCCGGCGCGACCGGGATCATCACAGAAATCGGCCGCAAATGGCCCGGTGCCATGCGAAGCGCCCATCCGACTCATTCGGTGGCCGTGATCGGCCCAGGGGCGGAATCGCTGACCAGGGACCATCTGAACCACCGGGCTTTGGGCATCGGAAGCCCCATCGACCTACTGGCTCAAAACAAGGGAAAGGTGCTTTTGATCGGAGTTGGACACAATACCAACAGTACCATTCATGTTGGTGAGGAATACGCCAAAGTTCCCAAGGCGCCTTGGGCCTTCGGGCTTCCGTCAATTAAGGTACGGTTACCAAACGGCATGATTCTGGATCATCAGGTGGATACATCAACCTCATGCAGCACCGCCTTTGGATCCGTGGAATATTTCCTGCGAAAAGATAATTTGACCAGAGATTTTCGATTGGGTGCCTGTAAATTTCAATTAATGCACGGACGGGATGTCATCCGATGCGTTTGCGAGATGATTCGAAAGAATCCGGACATTCTGCTTTGTACCCATCCGGGGTGTTTACCCTGCACGGGCGCCCGGAAAAATCTGAGAGATTCTGGCTAATTGACCGGTTTTACGGAAATTATTCACAGAAGGTGACGTTATGGAATTCCAGTCTGAAGGCAACGGTGCGGTATTATTGTTGATTGACAAATCCCAGAGGCGAGAGTTTGACCAGGTTGGCCCCGCCGTGCTGAATGCGTTCAAACATCTGGGTATCCCGTATTGTGTACGCGATCTGGAGAATGGGTTGCCATCGACGAAGGAACTGTTATCCTTTTCGTGTATCATCCTGGGGCAGGACCATCTGGGGGACAAACTGGGTTCGACGGGCGCTGCCTCGTTGCGAGACGCTGTAAAGGAAGGTTCAGGCCTGGTGTGCCTTGACGGTCAATTGGGAAGCTACTCAGGACCGTTCTTTGACATTTTCGGAGTAACCCCGGGACTCAAACCCTTTCTTTGCTCGACCATTAAGGCCGGTCGTTTGGACCATTTTATAACGGGGACACGGGAACCGGATGACGAGGTCACCCCGGATCGACCGGTGGAAGTTTGGCCGGTGGAAAGTTCGAAGGGCGCCCCCGAGCAAACGATCCTGCTGAAGACTGCGAATAACTCTCCGGCCGTCATAGCGACCCCCTTTGGTCGGGGACGGTCGGTACTGTTCGCCTTCTCGCTTCAAATGTGGACCAACGAATTCCTGGGGCACGCCGGAGGATTGGATGATGTCTTCTGGAAATCCATCGTCTGGGCCGCACGGAAACCCTTTGCCCTGTATGCCATGCCGCCTTTCACCACCGCGCTGGTCGATGACTGCAGCGGGTCGTACAATCATTTTCGCTATGTGGACACCATGAGCCAATACGGCTGGATCCCCCATATCGAGGTCTACCTGGAGGATATCGACCGGGTCATGCACCATGAGGATTACGCGGATTCCAAGAAGATAAAATCCCTCTATGATGAAAAACTCGCGGAGTTCGGCGTCCATGGTCTGACCTATGACCATTTGATGTGGTTCGACCATAAAAATAGAAAATCGCTGTCGGATGACGAACTTAAAAAAAACTTTGAAATCTATGATGCCTGCCTTGAGAAGTGGCAAATCACACCCAGCCGGATAGAAAATATGCACTTTGGCGAGATTGGGGTCAACGCGTTGCCCTTTCTCAAACAACGGGGAATCGAATATTTGAGTATGGTCCTGCCCTTTGATACCGCGTTTCTGGACGTTCCGGAGAAAAAACCGCCCTTGACACTGCCCGGCCCTTACCATCTGCGCGGCTATTACATGGCCCATTTACCCGAAGACCCGCATTTTTTCATTCTCCGGTCCTTCCTTGAACCCAAGGATTTTAACACCAACGCACCTGCCCCGCATGTGGATTTTCTCTGGGGTAATACGATCTTCTGGGATGAAAGCCCCCGCACCAATATCGAGCAGGCAGCCCGAATCGCCGTTCTCCAGGTTCGCCGGGGCCTCGATGCCAGGTTCTACGGAACAACCGTCGCGCATGAGCAGCGAGTGGCTGTGATTCCTATGGATGAATGGGCAGCCATCTATGCGAGAATCGACAACGGATTGAAAAAGTATAACCTGATCCATCGTTCATGGGAGTATATCGCCGATTATGCCCGCAGCCGGTATCATACGCGGATTTCCTCCGTTTCCGTGAATAGAGACAATGGAAGCCTTCATTGCTCTTTAACCGGTAAGGCTTCCGTCGCAACGGCTTTGGAAGTATACATCAATGAAGGAGGCACGGTTCGATGCCGATCTTGCGAGGTTCCCTCCTTCAGCGGAATGGTTACCGTGACGGTTTAACCCGCATTTTTAAGTGCGCCGTGAAAAGGCGTAGAATTTAAGTGGGTGCAAGTCCCACCCGGCAATTCCGCGATGGAAATATTTCCCTCGCACCGCGGGCAGGCGAATTTCGGGCGGGGCTTGGATTCGGCAGCGGGTTTCGACGCTTCGCGTTCGACAAATCCAGCCCCTCCAAAATCTCGCGGACCTTCGCCGCCAACCGGTCAAACCCGCACCGTATGTCCATCGTTTCGGTGGCCACAAACACCCGGGCTGAACTGGGGATTCGTGAGTAAAGAAAGATGTGCTTGGACGAACGCATACGATACATAGCGAGGAGTTTGCAGGTTTAGTTTCCCAGGGCGGTAAATTCTTCCAAAATGGCGACAGCGTTTGGGGTGGGGGTTTCGGGTTGGAGGCCTTTGGAGCCGGCGAGGATGTAGCCCCCGCCTTTTCCCATCTGACCGGCCAGGTTGCGAATTTCCGTGCGCAACTCGTCCGGCGTCCCGAAGGGGATAATGCTCTGAGATCCCAAACCGCCCCAGAAGGTGATCTTGTCCCCATATCGTTTCTTTAATTCGTAGGGGTTCATGCCCCTGGCCTCGGGTTGAACCGATTCCAATACATCCAGGCCTATCTCGATCATGTCGGGGAGAATATCTGCCACCGATCCACAGCAATGAGTGAGGACAAACTTGCCCGCCGCCTTAACTCTGGAATAGAGTTTGGCGTAGTGCGGTTTTATCATATCCCGCCAGCGGTCGGGGCCGAGGATCACCCCTCGCTGGTCGCCCCAGTCGTCGCCGAACATGACCCCGTCGAAGGGGAGTGGGAGGAACCGGTCGAGCAATTGATCGTGGTGATCGGCGATGGCGGCAATCAAGTCCCTATAGAATTCGGGCTCTCCCGCGGCGTCGGCCAGGGCCTCGGCAAAACCACGCATCGACCAGCTTCGTTCCAAAAGGCCCATGCTGATTCCTCCGACGATAAAGCAATCGGAATTATTTTTGATATACTCGCGGACATAGTCGTCCCAGCCGGCAGAAAAAAGTTGATCGGGGTCGGGAAAGCGATAGCCGCGAAGCGTCGAGTCCTTGAGGACCGGATCCTCCAGATGGTAGGGGCGACGGTCGGTTCGCCACCCCGAGCCATAGACGTCGCGGACAAGTTTTTCCTGGCCCCGATTCTTTCCATCATCGGTGCAGGCGCAGTAGTGAATGTAGTTGCGAAACTTCGTCCGCCACCGGTCCGAGCCGTAAAAGGCGTCCAATCGCTCACCCACATCGCCCTCCCAGTCCAGTACATACGGGCACAGGTCCGTTTGCCGGTGTTTAATGGCGGAAACGACGATGGCTTTACGATCCACAACCACGTTATCCTTTGACCTCCACGTGTAACGGATTTTCGGGCGTGATCAGGATTTCCGTATCAAAAATAATCATTTTTCCTTTTCCTAAAAGGCTGTCAGAAAAGGTTTTTACAGGCAGTTCACCAAATTCGACGGCCAGGGTTATTTTCTTACCGGACCGTTTATACGTTCCCCATGCCCCGTCGAGCGACCAGAAGCACTGAAAGTTTTTCTCGTGGATCACCGGGGCAAAGCCGAGGTGTTTGTTGACCCGGTCGAATTCAAACCCTGACAACGCCGGCAACAGGGCATAAGAAGCCATGGACCTGGCATAACTGCTGCCATACTCGAATTCGTTCCAGGGATTTCTCTTTTCTCCGTCGTAGCGGTCTCGAATGGCCTTGACAATCTTCAATCCTTCTTCGACCATGCCCTCCTGGATCATGTGAATAGCCGCCTGATATTCAAACCCATTCATCGCCTCCTCACAATACATCAGGGGATTGGCGGGTTTACCCCCGCGAGGCCAGTCGCAGATCACCAGTGCCGATTCATCGCCCAGAGCGAACATCCGGTACCGGTTGAGAAAGTCGCGGATGGGCTGTTTGAAATTGTGCTTGTAGATCGCACGGAGGGCTTTTTTCACCTTCTTTTTATCGAAAATCTCACCAAGACCGCAGAGGTTAGCATGCCATTGGGCAATCACCTGGTCACAATGACAGCCGGTTCCGCATTGGTTGTTAAGTTCCCCGTCCTGGGCGTTCCAGTAACTGGCCTCCACATTCCCGAAAATGGAATTAAATTCCTTGTACGGTTCGAGAATGGTCTTGTCCTTCAGATTAATTTTCTGGAAAAAGTATTCGCCGTTGAAGAGATTTTTGTCTACCCAGGCTTTGCCCCGATCAAACAGATCCCTGTATTCCTTCGCTTTGGCGGGTTCATCGAAATATTCCGCCATTTCGGCCCCCGCCTTCAAGGCAGCAAGGTAATATCCCGTCAGGTACGCGCTCGGCCCAAACAGTTCCGTATCCAACGTATCGTGCTGCCGGCCTTCGAGGACCCCGTCCTTATCCAAATCCCATTTATCCTCATTCGTCTTGGACCAGGCAAATTCGAGAGTTTTTTTGATCGTTGGCCAGTTGGATTTTAGCCACTCATCGTTGCCCGAAATCTTCCATTCGCGATAAGATCGGACGATCGTCCCAAACTGCCCATCGGCGCACGCATGCCAGACCTTCGGCTTTCGACCCACCGGCAGGGCAAGCCGAAATTCCATTTTTCCGTCCTCTCGCGTTGAGTATTTGTACTCCAGGTCGCGTATGGATCGTTCAAGATTGGGGAACAAAAACGGCAGCGCGTATGCGTACACCCAGACGTGGGTGCACGTACCCTCACCCATGCCCATATTGTGTCCGCAGCCTTCGAACCCATAAAGCGAGCCATCGGTCAGGCGAAGGACGGTCGGAGATTTTAAAATGGAGATATTGGCGGAGACGGCATCTAAAACAAACGAAGGAACCGTAGTGGCAAAGAGCGCCTTTTTGAATTTTATCGTCGCGTTGCACAATCGATCCCAGTTTTCCAGGCAATATTCGGCGCTCTCGGTGGAATCGTTAAAGATCGTCGCGTAATAATTTTTCCAGGTTCTCGGCTCGGGGACATCTTTTTCCGGGTCCCAGTAATTGGTTACGTTGGGATAATTCCAGGAGATGACGAATCGCACGGACCCGATCTGGCCGGGCTTGAGCTCCAGATGGGCCGCCAGCAGGCCGTTGTCGTCGTAGAGTTTTTCGTCGTTTTCCGCCGGCGGGGGGTAGGTGCGGTTCTTAAGTTTTCCCAGAGTCGTAAGGTCACGCCAGTAAGTGGTGATGATATCGAACCCGCGATGGCGAAGGTTGTATTCCTGATAGCTGACATCCTCGGAGTCGGTGGCGATGGTCAGGTTACCGAATTCCACGTCCGTCTCTTTAAAACTGGTCGAACTCAGTTTGATAAGCTTGCAATTATCGCTCTGCCGGAATGCGTTGACGGTTTTATGCAGGAATGGATTCTTCAGCATACCCAGGACGGTATAGCGGACGGTCTTTTTTGTCGTGTTTTTAATTTCGAACGTGAAGAAGGCGGCGGGAAGACTGGAATCCTTATCATTTAAAGGAATGAAAGGATTGAAAGCGGTCTCGCTGATCCTGCCGGGGAAATTTTTATCGGAAAAATTGATCCTGGCGATGGGAAACTCGCCGACGAATTCGTGATTTTTAAAGTGCGGGACCCCCTGCATGGTCAGCTTGCTCGGGCCAAAGCCGAATTGACTGGGGTTGGTGATATAGGACCCGCTGTACGGGCCTGGCAGATCGCCGACCAGGACTCGCGTATCAACGACCTTACCTCCCGACTCCGCCTTTACGGCAAAATGGGAGTACCCGTTAAAACTGCCCTTGTTGGGCCGATTGAAAATTTCCCAGTCAACGAGGGCCCCATTACCCGCCAAACCGATGCAGCCGGAGCCGATCCCACCCAAAGGGAATGAAATTTCTTTCGTTTTCCCATGGCGATAAATCATAACGATTACCTCAACATTCAACGTCCCATTTTATAACAGGTTTATCGAAGGACAATGGATGGACGATCAAATCTTTTCGCCCGGGAATCCAAATAAAAAGGTTCCCCCTGGCTCCCGCGTGCCGGCGGGCCGTTCCTTTCAGGACCTTTGCTTTTTTATCGTAGACCACCTTGCTCAACTCGACAGCCCCCTGTGTAACGTGCATATCGGTAGAAAGCACCACAGGAACGGAAGAAGGTTCCCTGATCAAAAGAAGCCGGGTTGAAACGGGTTTTAAATTCATGGTGACGGAGTTTTTCTTTCGCCCCACAAAATTCTTTTCCCAGAATTCGTAAACAAGGTAGTCCTTGCCCTTTTCCAAACCGAGAGAGGAAAAATCGACCTTCGCTTCGACCGGCTTTTCGGTCAGATTAAACAGTGCGACCAGTTCCCAGTTGCCCCATTTCGTTCGGACCGGCAAATGCCAGATGCGTGGATGCGACAATGGATAGGTATTCTCAAACATATCCACCGGCCGGGCGGCGTGTCCGTATGGGGGAACGCACTTGGCCAAGAGGTCCCACTGGTCATCCGAGAGCGCGGTCAAATCGTCACCGAGAAAGACTTGCCCTCCCGCTAAGGCGACCAGGGATAATCGTATTTTGGCTTCCTCGTCCATGCACGCTCCTCCGACTTCGACCACGTCCGGGTTCAACAGGACGAGCTTTCGATGGAGGAAATACCGTGAGATGACCGTGGTGGCGCATTGGCGGAAGTAATTTAAATTTTCGGTCCGCCCTTCCACTTCGCAGGCCTGGCTGAATCCGGGATTACCGATATCGCAGGCCGTCATGCTGGTCGATCCTAAACCGAAACCGAGGTTGATCGGATTGGAACACCAGTAAACATAATCGTTCTTCAGCACCTCCATAATTGTCGTCAGCCCTTTTCGATAGGCCTCGGCGCCTTTGATAATCCGGGGATCGTGATAGTGGGCCTCGGGCTCATTGTTAGAGATGCCTAAGGTAAAATCGATCTTCCAATACCGCACCCCCGCGTTTCGCAGGGTGGTGAACGTTTTGCGGATGAACTTCTGAGCTCCGGGATGCGTCGGGTCCAGATGGTAAATCCGGTCGTGGGGTTCCCACGCCCATTGGTAGGGGCTGACCTGTGGATTGCCCCGGCTGTCCTTAATCATATACTCCGGATGTTCTTTAAACAGAGGTGAGGATTCCAGAACAATGAAGAACCCCAGCCACAGGCCAAGTTTATATCCCAGGGCATCGAGTTTTTTGGCCAGCCATTTGATGCCATGAGGGAATTTCTCGTTGGTTTCGGTCCAGTGGCCGGTGATGTCTTTATACTGCCAGCCGTGGTCGGCCTGGATGTAGGAAAAATCGTAGCTGCCGAAATGTTTTTTCAAGGCCTCGGCGTTGGCAAGGAGGATGTCTTCCGTCATCTTGAGGCGGAACGCGTACCAGGAACACCAGCCCATCGGCGGAACCTTCGGAATTTTGACCTTCATAAGTTTCCCCGCCGACGTGGCGTAATCTTCCAAGCCCCGGTGAGGGTCGGTATAAAATCCCAAAAAGAGCTTTTCGGACCTGATCGCTTGGCCTGGCTTGAGACAGAATCCGGCAAAATTGCCGGCGGCCCACCCGCCGATCAGTCCCTTATCCTTTTGATACATCCACGTGATGTGCCCGGAGGAGCGGTTAAAAGTCAGAAAGGCCGCGATGAGTGTATTTTTGCTAACCGAGTCATATAAGGCCCCGATCCCACCGAGGCTGGTATGGTATCCCTGGCCGACGGTTTCCCCCATTGCCCCATTGACGAGGGATTTATCTTCCGGAGGCAGGAGGTCCCATTGCTCCTTGTAGGGGCTGGTGCTTTCGATATCGACAGCCCCGGCCCACCAGCCGCCCCCACTGTCCACGAAAACCTTCATCGGACCGGACTTTTTCCCAAGTTGAATCTTTCCCAGCTCCAGCAGATGAAGCGTCCCGAGGGTCATCTCCCGGCGAGAATTATTTTTTAACTCCACGTCGATGAAAATGGCTGGAATATCTTTGGGAAATGATATATTCATTCGGGCAAAAAGCCCATTATCCTTTTGTTCCTCGATAACGATTTTATCCATGGAGGATTTTTTTACCGTGGCTTGCTGAAAAAGGGTAATCCATTGGCCATTGAGGTAAAGGGTGGTTCTGGCATCGGTAATACCAGCGCTTGGGGCGGTAAGATTCCATCGCCCTGTCCGGGGATCAAGGTCAAATGACGGTTTACAGTTTTTCATGAAGTTCCTTTACAGTATTAAGAACAATCTTTTCAACTTTCGTGGAAAATCCGGCGGAAACGTTATAGCTCTTGAATGAGCGGTCGGTTTCATAGCCCCCCTCCAGAACCGCCTTGGCTGTCGGAATATATCCGATGTCCCCGTTGGCATATCCGACGACGAAGCTCTTTTGCGGCCTGAACATCTTCTTAATCGCCAAACCGATGTCGCAGAAGATTTCCCCAGCCAGACCGACCAGGTTCAGGTCGCCGATCTGGAATATCTGGGCCTCGACCTGGACGGTTTTTGGGAATTTTTTATTTCGAATCAGCCGGAGCGTATTTTTTGCCCAGGATAGTCCGATCCCCTCGTAAAGCAAATAGGCGGCGGAGCGTTTCTCGGCCTTATAGAGTTTGATCCGGTCCTGGGTATCCCTTATTTCCTTAGTCAGAGCGGATACCGAAGCGGGTTTGGCCAGGGGCAACGCCATTTTCACCGAGGCGCTCTTCAGTGTGCCCACGGGCTTGGTTTGGATGGTCCTGGCAACCCGGAGAACCTCGTTTCCGAGGGTCATTCCAAGTTTCTTCACCCAGAATTTCGTGCCGCCTCCGAAGGTCTTGGGAGTTTTGCCTTTAGTGGTGCAAGGACGGATGTCTCCGCACGCTCCGTTGGTGAACAGGGCGACGACCTTGTTTTTGTGCTTAGCTTCAATGGTTTTCTGAGCGAAACCGGGATAGTCGGGGGAGGTAAATGCCCCGCCCATGGTTGTTGGGTGGCAGGTATAATTAAACAGGATTGCCTTGGGATCGCCCTTCAATGTGTCGATGCGGATCACCCCGACCTCGCGGTCGCAGACCCCTTTGGGGTTGGGAGCAAAGAGAATCTCCTTCGGCGTTTTAAGTCTTCGATTGATATTAAAGAAAGCTTGGCCCAAGCCCCTGCCGATTTTTACCGGTTCAAGATTACTGATTGCCTGGGATACCGCCTGGACCATTTTTTCCTGAAGGCTGCGCAGATACTTGGAATCCGGTGTGCCCTCGCCGATGAGTTTTGGAAGAATGACAGGTCCGCAATGGGTATGTGTGGCCGAAACCATGATGTTCGCCGGCTTGATTCCTTTAAGTATCTTGGCAACTCCTTTTCGGATCGCGGCAGTGAGTTCCGGCGAAACTCCGATAAGATCGCTGGTGATCAGGACCAATTGTTCCCGACCGTTATCAAAGACAAGAGCCTTCGCATACAACTTCTCGAAAACAAACTGTGTCCCTTTGTCTTCCAGGCCTCCTTGAACGTGCTTTCCCAGAGGTGGGGTGATATCGATTTTACCAACTCCGGCCGACAATACCAATTCGTCATTCATAGTTCATTCCTGCTCAAAACCCATTGATTTCTTTGTTTTTTTGCATAAAGTAACATCATACTTCATTTTCGTTTTTTGTCAAACACTAGGAATTTATCATGGATTTCGCACTTACCCCTTATTACAATAGCACTCTATTGCGCGTGCCGCGAGAAACATGAAAAGTTACATTAAACCTAATTTTCAATAAGGATGGTAGCATGAGTAAAGACATTAAAGTCGCGTTGATTGGTTTGGATACGAGTCACACCATTGAGTTCGCCATGCGAATGGTGGCTCCGGAGTGCCCGGCGAATCAGAAGGTAGCTGGATTAAAACCGATTACCTGCCTGCGATTTTCCACCCCGTTTCAGAGCGAGGAAGGGATGAACCAGCGGCAAACGTTGCTGGAAACCTGGGGGATCAAGGTGACGACCAATTTCGACGAAGCAGTGGCCGGGTGCGACGCCATCATGATTGAAATCAACGATGCCGCCTACCATCTGGAATATTTCACCAAGTGCGCCAATCTGGGCAAACCCATCTTCCTCGACAAACCCCTCGCGGACAACATTGCCAACGGAAAGAAAATTTACGAACTGGCCAAAGCCAAAAACTTAAAGGTCTTTTCCACTTCGTCCCTGCGGTTTGTTCCCCAGCTTACCGGAGCCTGCGACCAGATGCCCAAACCCCTGTTTACGAGCGTGTTTGGACCACTAGGAAAAGCTCCCGCGGGAAGCTCCATCGTCTGGTACGGGGTGCATGCGTTTGAAATGCTCGAACGCGCCATGGGCCGGGGCGCAAAAAGCGTATTCGTGAAGAAAGATAGCGCAGGGATCACCGTCATCGTGGAATACCCGGAAAATCGCCGAGGAGTTGTGGAATTGCCCGACGGCGCATGGGTCTACGGTGGAAGCCTGCGGAACAAGGAAAAGGCGCTTACCTTCGTTGTCAATATGGACCAGGCCTATACGGATCTTGTGGGCCAGATAGCGAAATTCTTCCAAACCGGAAAAACCCCGATTGACTTTGAAGATACCCTGGAAGTAATGGCCATGCTTGACGGTGCCCAACGGTCCTTCGACTCGGGGCGCGAAGAGGCAATCTAAATAATGTTCATCGATATTCATGCCCACGTCTACCGCCGGCCGTTTCCGGGTTTGAGCAACGGCTGGCTGTCTTTTTCTTCACCGGAGCAACTGCGAAAACGCCATGACGAACTTGGGATCGAACGGGCTGTTATTTTACCCCTGGTCAATCCCGAGTGTTATTTGCCCCAATCGAACGAAGAAGTCCTGGATATTGTCCGGGAATCCGGCGGGCATTTCATTCCGTTCTGCAACATCGATCCCAGGGCTGGAACCAACTCTGCCGATTCTCCACTGGGCGATATCCTGCGATACTACCGCGACCAGGGGTGCAAAGGGATCGGCGAAGTGATGCCGAACCTGCCATTCCTCGATCCGCTGGTCCAGAATCTGTTCCGCCACGTTCAGGATGTGGGATTTCCCCTCATCTTCGATATCACGGGCCGGACGGGCGGTTCCTACAACTATGGCCTCTACGACGACGAGGGGCTGCCACAACTTGAACGGTCCCTGATCTGTTTCCCAAAGCTTACCATCCTCGGGCATGGGCCGCCGTTCTGGGCACAGATCGCACAACTCGAAACTCCCGGCGACCGGTGCGGATATCCGAAGTACCCTGTCAAGGAAGAAGGCGTCGTCCCCAAACTCTTTCGGCGCTACCCCAATCTTTACGGTGATCTTTCCGCTGGAAGCGGATACAATGCTCTAGCCAGAGATCCGGAGTATGCGGTTAAATTCATCAATGAATTCCAGGACCGGTTGCTCTACGGGACCGATATCTGCGCACCGAACGATCCGGCCCCACTGGCGGGATTTTTGCTGGAACTGCGAAAAACAAAAAAAATAAGCGAGACGGTTTTTCAAAAGATCGCCCGCGAAAACGCCGTTAAGCTGCTGGGATTGTAGGGACACGAACTTTACGCTATTGATTGACCGGTGAGAATAGCTATAATATCTTTTGATGAAATTGACCCGAATCGCTCCAATTGATTCAGGTCTGATTTGAAAGCAAAAGGAACCGCGTGCCGGTTTTACAACTTATACAGATTGTCTTGATGATCGTCATTGATTTGACGGCTTTTTATGCCTCAATCGTTCTGGCCATTCTTCTTCCTACCTATCTTTTTCCCAGCATGTCCGAAAATAACCTCTATACCACGGAACTCTACTGGGACCACCTGTATATATGGTGGATTCCGCTAACGCTGGTCCTGACGATGGCCTATGAATCCCTCTATCAAAAACGGCTCCCCTACTGGCAGGAGACGTGGCATATCTTCAAGGCGATCTGTTTTGCCATCGTCATTGTCCTGGCATTTGTCAGCCTGGGAAAATTAAACGAACAGGTCTCCCGAATCATTATTGTCGCCCTGTGGTGCTGTTTGCTGATACTTTTACCCCTATTTCGCTGGCTGGGAAAACGATTGCTTTTACTTCTGGGAATCTGGCACGAAAACGTGCTCATCCTGGGGGCCGGAGATGTGGGAATCGCCACCTTGAAGGGATTGGAGCGGGAAGTTACCCTCGGCTACCGCGTCATTGGATTTCTCGACGACGACCTCGATAAAATCCATTCCACCATCCAAACACCGAAAGGACAGTACCGAGTCTTCGGCCTAATCAAACATTTCAAAAAATTCGTCCGTGTGATGAAAATTTCCACTATCATCATCGCCATGCCCTCCCTCGAAGCCGCCCGGCAAGCCCGAATCGTCAACGAAGTCCAGCGATACGTCAGCCAGGTCCTCGTCGTCCCCGAACTCAAGGGAATCGCGCTCCTGAACACCGAACTGCGTGTCCTTTTTATGGAGCAACTGTTCTTCTTAAAAATCCGAAATAATCTTAAATCACTCTATGCCCGAATCGTTAAACGATGTTTCGACTTCGCGGTTTCTTCGATAACAATCATCATTTTCCTCCCCATTCTGCTCGGTGTCTTTCTCGCCGTAAAACTGTCCTCCCGCGGTAGCGCGCTTTTTATCCAGCATCGGCCTGGGAAAAACGGAAAAGCGATCCGCATCTATAAGTTCAGAACCATGTATATCGATGGTGAAACCCGCCTAATTCAAGCCTTAGCCAAAGACCCGAACCTGGCCCGTGAATGGCTGATCTTCAGAAAACTTAAAACCTACGACCCCCGTGTAACGCCCGTAGGCAAATTGCTGAGAAAGTGGTCCTTCGACGAACTGCCCCAGCTCTTTAACGTCTGGAAGGGAGAAATGAGTATCGTCGGACCCCGGCCATACATGGTCAATGAAATCGATTCCCTCAAAGAATCCGCCGACATCATCCTCATGGCCAAACCGGGCCTGTGCGGCCTCTGGCAAGCCAGCGGCAGAAACAATCTATCCTTTGAAGACCGGGTAAAACTAGAATCCTGGTACGTCCTGAATTGGTCCCTCTGGCTCGACGTCATCCTGATGCTAAAAACCGCAAAAGTCCTCCTAACTGCCGAAGGAGCGTATTAAACTCAATTTTAGATTATTGGCCGGCATATCTTCCCGTAGGGGCGGGGCTTGCTCCGCCCTCTTTTCTTATCGGTATGTCAGAAGAAAAGATTTCTTAGCCACGAATTATACGAATGAACACGAATAAGAAGGATTTTTTATTTTTAAAGAGCGGGGCAGGAAATTTGTCCCTTCTATATTAAGTATGGCACATGGCTGGGGAAAAGCAAATTTTTGGGAAAGATTTTTGGGTAAAAGTTGGCGGGAAAGAATTTTGGCTTTTCGATTGATGAGAAAAGAAATTGAATTAGAATAGCAAATTCATCCTTTACGGAAAGACACCCGCCTAATAAAATAATCACAAAGATATAGGGAGTGGAATTATGAAATTAAAGGTAATCATTCATGACGCTCCGGAAGGCGGCTTCTGGGCGGAAGTCCCAGGCATCCCCGGCTGTGCGACCCAAGGCGAAACCCTGGAGGAATTGATCCAAAATCTCTACGACGCCGTGGAAGGCTGTCTGAGCGTCGATCTCAAGGAAGTCCCGTTGACGAATCACGACCACATCATGGAACTGGCCGTATGAAGTCCCTCAGCGGAAAAGAATTTGCGAAGATTCTTGAGCAAAAGGGTTGGCGGCTAGCCAGGATTACCGGCAGCCACCATATTTATATCAAACAGGGTCAGACGGAAAGAATCTCCGTTCCTATTCATGGTAATACAAGCCTGAAAGTGGGTCTCTTGAAACATCTGATGAAAATAGCCCAAGTTTCAGAGACAGATTTTTGAAAAGACATGACTGGACTCCTATAGTAGAGCTAACACACGGCTGGGGAAAAGCAAATTTTTAGGAAAGATTTTTGGGTAGAAGTCGGCGGGAAGGGCGCGGTCGGTTTTCAGTGGCTTATTCATACAACAAATCAGAATTTCTGGACTCCAACTTTTGCGGGAGTGACAGAAAAAACCCGGTCAATTTGAGTCATTATGTGAAATAAAGAGGAGATAAAAAAAAGGCCGAGCGGAGAAGCGCCCGGCCTAAATCGTATGGATCAAATTATGTTATTCAAATTTGAACGTTTTTTCCTCATTTGTGCCAAGTGTCACGTCTTTTTCCAGTATGATTTGCTGTAGACGATTTATATTATGCTCCGTAACATCCCGCACTTCCACTACCAAGTCGTACCTGCCCGGCACCATCTGCCTAGTGTATCCCTTCCCCGGCTTAAAAGAACCTGGCTGAATACCACGGGCAGACGCGCCTATCGGATGCGAGGTATTACCATGTACCGCAGATACTTCATAGAAAATCTTCCCTTTGGCTTTGGCCAGCACCTTCTGATCGACCTGACTTATCACATGTTCCTGCCAGTACTGCGAGGAAATCATAATTTTGATTGTTGCCGGATCTACAATTACATCGGCAGTGCCCCAACCTTTACATTTTCCAGACGGATCAAACTGTATGAGGACACTGAAAACATATGCTTTATCCTGACGGAACCGTTGATAATGCCATGAAGTCATACCGTTATTGTGATCAACTGAATCCGGCGGCCCAAGCAATTGCCTTACCTGTTTCTCACTCATTCCTTTACAGATTTTAGATAAAAGACCAGTATACTGCGAATCATACGTCAAACCGACAAATTCATCATCGACTTGCGCAATTGCCACCATATCATGGCCGTGCAACCTCTTCACCGTTCCATCTTTACTCACTAAATAAATACCGCGGGCATCCGTTGATCCCAACGCTTGTACCACACTGTTCCTGTATCGCTTGCCCGGTTCGTACAGCAACACTGTATTCCACGTCTTACTTGTAAAGAATGCCCGCGCGTTTTCCATGTTATCGGAGAGTACAACACCGACCATCGCGAAGTCGGCCATCTTCCCGTATTTTTGACTGACACTTTCAAGCACCCGTTCTGTGTCACCGCCGGACCAGGATGCAGGCCCATCCCAGAAACATATCACAATGGTCTTTCCCCGCATCTCCGCAAACGACCACGGCTTGCCATCAATTGTCTGCGTCCACACCTTGAATATCTGCGATTTGTCTGGAGTTGATCGGGAAACTGGTTTGCCCGTAGGATCATTCGGATACAAATACGACGAATCTTCCCGTGATTTCAAACTCACGGCAAATGCGTTAGGATCAAAGAAAGTCTCGTTTGGCGGCTTAGCGTATGTGAATACCACATCTATACACCCACCATCTCGCGGGTTCCACACCCGCATATAAACCGGCAACTTACTTCCGCGCAGCACCCACACTCTGCACCACTCAGAAGTATTTCCAGCCTCAATATCGAACACCGCAAGCTCGCTCGATATCATTTCCGTGCTCACTACTGACGTTGTATCGATAAGCTGCCCATTCGAAAAAGATTTGATAATCGTTTCAAGCGAAAATGGCCTGGCCTCTCTCAAAAATATACTAAACAGCCCTTTAAGCTGTGAACTTGGCTCTGTTTCTCGCTTTGTCTTTACATCAAATGTCTTCAGAAGGTATCCGTCCTTCCCGAACGCGACTTGGTTTCCATAGAAAATCCGTTCATGGCCGTTCTCGCCAGCCCACAATTCGATTTGCTCTGGTTTTGAATCGACATTGTCCTTTCTGTATACGACGGCAGTAAAGAACTTGACTGTCTTAAATTGCTCTATAACATCTGCCCAGGCAACACTTGACCCATCAATTGTTCCATTAAAATGGTGTATTCCAATAAGCACTGCAATCATCACTACCGCAGCAACGGCGAATTTTATTATTTTACTTTTCATGATATTTCTCCATACGTTCGGCGGAGATACCGCCGAACGCTTCTTTTGTGATACATCCAATTCGTTAAGAAGGTCTTTAAGGACAGCTTCATTAACCTTTGGATTGGTTTTTATTTTTGCATTCTTAATCAAACATTTTATGTTTTCTGTCGGTCTCATTTTGTCACCTCGCCATCTAAAATCGACCGCAGTTTATCAAGCCCGTAACGGTATCTGCTCAAGGCTGTTTTTGTCGAGGTCTCCTGCAGGGCGGCTATTTGGGCAAATTTGAGTTTTCCCTGTATGCGTAAGATGACCGCCTCTTTTTGCTCGTATGGCAGCAGTGCCAAGGCCTTGGTAATCCGCCCAAATTCCTCATCGCAGATAATCCATTGATCGGGCCTTTTAAAATTTGAAGCCACCGGTGCGGCCTCGTCGAGACTCACCGTCGGCCGGCGGTGTCCCGAGCGATTCATATTCCGCGCTCGATTGGCTACGCAGGTTGTCAGATAGCCCCTCAGACTTCCCTTGAGTTGGAACTCGCTCGCGGATCGAATAAAAATAGCGAAAACGTCGTGCACTACATCTTCGGCGCTGCCGGTTTCGTTCAAAAGCCCGGCGGCTATCCTGAGCAGATCATCTCTGTACTTTTCATAGATACGGCAGAGGGCATCTCTGCCGCCGCGTTTTAATTTCCAGATAAGCAGCTTATCTTCCAGCACTGTTTTAAAACACCTTTTCGAATGAGCCAACGATCGATCGTCATATATACAACACCGCAAGAGCCTGTTTTACTTTAAAAAAATAGTTTTTTTTAGATTTGCTGATTTTACCCAGTTTCAGGCTAAAAAGCACTCAAGTGGGAAGTAGGAGATTTTCACCACGAAGACACGAAGGGCACGAAGACGAAAGAAAAGAATAAGAGGGCGGAGCAAGCCCCGCCCCTACTCGTCTACTTTTTCCCACTCCCTTACGGTCGCGTCTCTTTAATTTCACAATTGCCGGATCAATTCCGCTGGGGAGATATTCATCTGCTGAAGGGTGGGGGCGATGTCCCGCATGAAACGCTGGCCGTCTTCCCAATAGCCGGCTGTCGGATGAAGGTTCGGTTGGTGCGCTGACCAATAGCTGTTAAACTGCATCATGAACAATTCACGGATATATTTGCTGACAATCGACGCCCAGGCGATCAAAAGATGTTTTTGTTCGCCCTTTTGGCAAAAATGGATTTGGATGGATTGATTCGGATAGCTGATTAGATATTCACTTTCGTCCGGGCCTTCACGGACTACCTTCAACTGCGCGCCGGAAAAAATCCGCAGTAGATTGCGGACGTAAGTATCCTTCCCGCCTTGTTTGTCCACGTAGATGCGAATTTGCTTTTCGCGTGATTCTTTCAGGATATCGGAGATCAACCGGGCCGTCTGGCTGAACAAGACCTCGGATTTATTTTTGGTCTGGCCAGCTAGGAAATTATATTTTTTTTCCACCAGGGGAACGGATTTGACCGAGATGATTTTGGCTTCAACCCCCGCCATTTCCCGGGCCAGCAGGCTGGTGGAGAGTTTTAATCCGTCGAGCGGGACACGGCTGGGCAGGGGTAAGGGTTGATGGCAATACCATCGATGCGTCAGATGAGGTTCGGGTTCCAGGGATATCAGCCGCAGTAATTGATCGAGATTTTCGGGAATCGTTCCCGTCAGCAGCAAGACAGCGGCAAGAGTGCTCCGCTCCAGCTCACGAACATCCCGGGTGCTTCCGCGAAATACTTTTTTACTATCGGCGACGATGAGACGACCCTTGGCCGCCACCCGATCGGTCAATCCTCCGGAAAGCAATTGCCACAACGAGATTCCGGCCAGTTCATCGGGCAGGCTCATGGCCACCGATGAGATTACCAACGGACCCAAGAGCGGACCGTAACCGGCTTCGTCTATTCCAGCCAACAGCATTGTTTAGCATCCTTTCCTCCTCATTATAATCATTTAGAAACTATCTCCAAAGACCAAAAGCGTCATTGCGAGACCGCGCAGCGGGCGCGGCAATCTCGTACCTTCGCCCAGGGAACGAGATTGCTTCGTCGCTTCGCTCCTCGCAATGACCGTGTTATAAGGCCTTTTGAGATAGTTTCTTAATGGTAAAAATGGCAGTGGGCAGATAGCAGAACATATCTCGGCTATCTGCCTACCACTCGCCATCTATTTCCCTATTTTGTCTATTGCAGAAGAGACAGCACCGTCTGTGGCGTTTGATTGGCCATTTTCAGAACGGACGTGCCCGCCTGATTTAAGATTTGCGCACGGGTCATTTGTGATGTTTCGACGGCGAAATCAGCGTCTCTGATCTGAGATTCACTGGCCGTCACATTCTCCAGAGTGATTTGAAGCGAGTTGACGTTCGTCTGGAGGACGTTTTTCTCAAAGGCTCCCAGGCGGCCTCGTAATACGGAAACTTGTCGGATCGCTTCCATAACGATATCGCTGGCCTCTGCGGCTTTTCCGGCGACCAGCGAGTGTGCTCCACCGGTGGCGATCTCCGAGAGGTATCCGACGGACGCATTCCCGAGTGTCGATGCGGCGACGGAGCGAATACCAATATTGACTTGTTGATTACTGTTGACGGCTGGTCCGAGTTGGAACTTTGAACCGCCTCCGGTAATATTGAAACTGGTGGTTGCGCCCTTGGTGGTTCCCGTTGCCGTACTGAGGAGCATTTCCATATCCAGTCCGAGACTCTGCAGATTCAAGTTTAATCCATCGCCCATGGTCCTGTTACCGTTGACCGTAGCCAGCGCATCCTTACCCTCGGTGTAGCTGGCGCTATTTCCACCCGAATCGATGACCGCGAACGGCTGGCTGGTGCCAAGGGCTTTGACGATGACGAACTCCCTGCTCCCGTAACTCTCAGCTTCAAAAGTAACACCGCTATGAAACGCCCCTGATGTAAATGCCTTGGCGGTAACTCCTGTGGCATCGGAGACTCCGTTGACGGCGAAGATGATCGCCGAGGCTCTGGTGCCGGGACCAAAGGCGAACGTCGTGGTTCCCGTTGTCCCCTGAACCTGGATGGTCACGTTCGAAGTTGTCTGTGAATTACGATATGACAGGGTGCCCTTTGTAGCGGCGCTTAACACTGTCACCTTGACAGGGATGTAACTGTTGGAACCGAATTGAACGGAATTAAGCTGCAAATCCTTGATCTTGGCCGAGTCCACACCACTGGTGATATACGACAGATTGCCGTTGAGCAAATTCAGCCCGGCAAAGGAAGTGGTGTTGGCTATTCGCGTGATGGATTCGACGGTCGAGTTCACCTGTAACTGGTTGGCTTCGATTTCATCCGGCGACATCGCTCCTTCGTTGGCGGCTCCAACGATCAATCCCTGAAGGGTCGATAACATGGCCGAGACTTCATTCAGCGCCCCTTCGCTGGTGGCCAGGACGTTTGAGGCCCGCTCGGAATTGGCGATAGCCTGCCCGATTCCGGAGATTTCCGAGCGCAGCGATTCGCTGGCGATCAATCCCGCCGGATCGTCCGCACCGCGATTGATGCGCAGTCCGGTGGACAGCCGTTGCAACGCGGTCTGCAGATCAGTTTGAGAGCGGCGTAAATTCGTCTGGGCAATAAGAGCACCGACATTCGTGTTAATCCTTGACATGATTAATCCTCCATGATTAAAGGTCTTGCGTTCCTTCGCAACCGGAACTATTGGTTGACTTACTATTGTTATTTTTCGAATTATTAGAATCAGCAGGTAATCTTCGACCTTCGGGTTTCGACCCGGGTTGTTCCGTTTTTTCGACCGGTGTGATGGCCGGTCTGGTTTCCGCCTTAATATTTGCAGGCGGAGAAACAACCTTCTGCGTCGGAGGAACTCTGCTGGTAGCAACGGATTTCAAATCATCCGGACTTACCCTTGAGGCCGCGAGATTTTCACGCTTTATCGCCTCATAAACTTCCTTGCGATGAACCGGAATATGAGGAGGGGCTTTAATTCCCAGCCTCACCTTGTCGCCTCGAATATCGACAACGGTGATTTCCACATCATCGCCTATCATAATCGTTTCATCTTTTTGTCGGGACAGCACTAACATGCTCGGCTCCTTCCATAGTTGTGCCCATGCCGGAATTACCGGCTTGCCACCTTAAAAGCCCTATATCCTTCGGCAACTATTAAATTATAGGACCTCACCCGGCCTATTGCGCGGGTCGGTGTTCATCGGCCGCCACCAAATCCGTTTGGTGGCCGAAACTCAGTCCACAAGTGGTTACGCCGTTTTGCTGATGGGCATCATCATCCTGTGATTACCCAACTGCATGAACGGATGCCGCGTCGTATAACGCTTGTCCGACAATACCAATTGCTTTCCGGTCAGATTGCGCGCGTTGATCACCAGTGGTCCCTGCAAGTTTCCGGTGAGCATCTCGTCGATCTTGTTGACGATGACAAGCACCTGGGCATCATCCGGCGATTCCAGTCCGATCAGTTCCAGTTCTTCGACCTTGACGGGAACCCGATAGTCCGGGACAAACGTCCTGGGATCGCAGACCACAAAGGCCATCTCGGCTCGTTCGAGTGATTGAAGCCAGAAGAATACACCTTCGTCGTTCGTCTGGATCAACGCGAACTTCTGACAGTTCGGAAATCCGACCATCCCTTTGGAAAAATCCATAATCCTTCGGTCGTCGATTTCCACCTTACCAAATCGTGTCGTTTGGATTTGCATTTATCTGCTCCATACCGGCCCGAATCCTTTGATGATTTACCCGCCCGAGAAAACTCCCGGACAGCCCGCCAACCTCCGTTGGCAATCTATCGACTTTCGATAGACAAATCGCACATCCGTCCGGCATCGGGCCTTTCCTGCCGGTCGAATGGGTCCTATGACCAAGAAGCGTACCGCTAACAGCGGACAGCGGACAGCAAACAGAAAGCAGCCGGAAGTTGTCGATTCGGAGCTTCCGCTCTTTGCTGTACGCTGTTCGCTGTATGCTGTATGCTATCCGCCGCATTTTTGCTCCTACTGTAAATAGTCCAATAACGATGTTTGTAATATCTGACTACCTGCTTGAAGATTCGCCTGCAACGCTGTTTGCAGGTTCTGAAATTTCGTAATCGCTTCGGTGTAGTCCAGATCTTTGATACCGCTGACCAGCGCCGTGGTGGACACGACCGCGTTTTCGGTCTGGGTTTGTCGCGTCTGAAGTCCCTTGGACATATAGGAAATCTTTCCCAAGGCTTTTGAGAACGGGCCATCCATGAACTTCTGAATATTTTCACCGGCGGTCTGAATACCGATTTGATCGTTGCTCGCCAGGCTGTCGCGAAGGTCCAGAAGATACGTAAAGATCGATTCTTCTTTCGTGGGGTTGACGTCCGTCCCGACAATTTGATTGGAACCCGACGAAGCGGATTTCAAAATTCCCAGCTCCTGGGCCGCGTTGGAGTTGGACGACGGATCGCGCACGACGGTAAGCTGATTGGCTCCGACGGTATTATCGGTCAACACTAATCCATTTCCGGTGGTGGCCAGAGAGGCCGTCAGTGCCGTGCCGTTCGCATTGGCCGCTGTGTTGATCTTGTCTATTACGTCCTGGAACGTTTTTGCTCCGCTGATATTGACGCTTATGGTCGATCCATCCGCCGTGTTGATCTGGAAATCATTTTCTCCCGCACCCGCCGAATGCACGCCCAGCCCTTCATTCAAGCCCGACAGAAGCGTCTCGCCTCGCAGGGTTCGTATCCCCAGGTCGTCCGCGGTCGATCCGCCGTTTTCACCAATGGTCAATCGTGATCCGGCGATCTGGTTGACGATTTCGATTCCCGTCTGGTCCGCGTTAAGCTGTGCCTTCACACCGACCCCTGATGTGTTAATCGCATTTAAAATGTCCTGAACAGTCGTGGCTGTATCAAAAGTAAGATTGATCGTATTCTGGCCGTTGGTGATGATAATTCCATGCGCCAGATCGATCCCGGCCCCGCCGTTTAACGCGTTGATATCGGTTTGCAGAAGCAGTTTGGGTCCGATATCACTGGAGGTAACGGGACTCCCCTGGGCAACGGGTGTATACAGTCCAAGATCGTGGGCCGTGGTCCCCTGGCCGGTTTCCAAAACTTGTGCTGTCTCGCCTGCGTTGGTGGAACTGATCTGGATATGTCGGCCGTCCGCTGTCAGAGCAGCCTGGACCGAAGCCGGCAGAGCGGCATTAATTTTCCCGATCACATCGCCGATCGTCGCCGCACCATTAATGTCCACGTTGACCTGTCCGATCACGGACCCGACGATGCTGAAGGTTCCCGGACGAATTCCCTGACCCAGCGCGCCGGTGATATCGGTTAAGCGGGTATTACTGTTGGCCGAGGGAGCCAAATCGCTGTATCCACTGATTTTTCCGCTTCCTGTTCCGAAAACTTCATCGGCCCCCAACGAAATATCCACGGAAGTATCCGGGGCTACCTGTTCGGTAATGCTCTGTAAGTCCCCGGTGAACCTAACCCCATTTTCATATTCCTGGAATGGCGTGCTCGTATTTTGCCGCCCGCCGAAAATATAACTGCCGAGATATTCCGTATTGCCCATGCTGACCATCTGTTGAATGATCGATTCGACCAGGACGGACGCGGATTGCCGCTGTTCCGCCGTGGCCCCGGAGTCCACATTATCCAATGCCAGGGTCTGGGCCTGATTGAGCAAATTCTGCCGGATGGACATCATGGTGCTGTTGGCGGTGTCCATTACTTTTCCGGCATGATCCATGTTATCCAGCTGTTGCTGTTGAGCGGCCAGAGTTTCCTCCATTCGGATCGCGGCGGAAGCGCCGATCGGATCGTCGCTCGGCCGCAAAATCCTTAATCCGGTGGATAACTGTTCCTGCGACCTCAGCAGGCTGACCATGGTCCGCTGCGAACCTTGCAGGAGCAGGCTCATCTGCATGTTCTGGCTTACTCGACCAATATTTACCGGAGTAATCGACATAATTTTTTGGTTCCTGATAGTTCCTTTAATATACGCTCCCTTACGGTCGCGTCTCTTTTACATCAGATTTTTAAATTAACTTCATTACCTCTTGTAACATACTGTTGATGACGGTGATGAATCTCGCCGCGCCCGCAAAGGCCTGTTGATTCGACATTAAATTGATGGTTTCCTCATCCAGACTGACTCCGCTGATCGATTCCCTCTGGGCTTGGAGCGTATCGACGATGGAGGAATGGATGTTCAAGTTCTGTGTTGCCGCCGCGGTTCTGGTTCCGACGTCGCTGATGATCGAACGATAATAATCCGTAATGCTTAGTCCATTCAGCGAATCTGCCGATGTGGTTCGTAGTTGCGAAATGTCGGCGGCATTGGTCCCATCGCCCGGAAGATTGTTTTTCGCACAGGCGACCAATTGAGGATCGGCGACCAGATCGCTATTCACATCGATATTCGCCGCGCCGTTGCCCGTAAAGAAACTGTTTATCCCCAATCCGGCGAGGACACCGGAATTATCTTCGCTAAAGGTAAATGTCGAATTGTTATTGGCGGAGGAAACTTTTAGCCGTCCGTCCGCCAGGACCGTGGCCGACAGGTTCGGCGTCAGGTTGATCTGGGCGGCCAAATTGTTCAGCGTGGCCTGCGTCCCCAGTCCGCTCAGATTCACATTAATCTGAGAGACGGTTTGCTGACCCGTATTTTTATCCGTTACCGTGATGAGGAAAGAACCGTTTTTCGGCGTATAATCCAATCCCGCCGCGTTTAAGGCATCGGTGGGATCAACAGTAGCATTGGTCGAAGTAATTTCCGAATACCCGTGTAATCCCTGGCCGCTGGAATGGACCAGATTGACCTCGTAGATCAACCCCGACGCCAGCGTATCCAGTTGATGGAGATTTCCATTGATCAGCGTATTGAGCAATTCATTCACGGCACCGGCTGTTCCGCCTGTGATATTAGGTTTTCGCGAATTATCCGAGAAGATCACCTCCGGTTGGACGATATCTCCCTGGGTCGTTTTTCGCACTTCCAACGTCCTGGCCTCATTACCCTGGATCAGGGGGTCGGAGTCGATGTAAACCGTAACCTGTCCATTATCCTGTTCTATCACGTTAATGTCCGTCAGTTCGGAAAGTTGTTTTAAAAGACCGTCGCGCTTGTCCATGAGCGCCCCCGCCGTATCCCCGCCGGATTTGGCGTTGGCGATTTGCACATTCAAATCGGCGATCTGACCGGTGATGCTGTTGATTTGATCCACGGTCTGACCCATTGTTTCACCGACATCATTATAGATATCGATAATATCGTCTCGCAGGGTTTGGATTTGCTCTGCCAGGCTTTGTCCCTCCTGGATGACCGTGGAACGGATCGATTCGTCCTGCGGAGTGGCCTGCAATTTGGAAAATGCGTCGAAAAAGTCGTTTAGTTTTGTGGAAAGACCTTCTTCTGTTAAATCCGGATAAAGAGATTGCAACCTGCCCAGCGTCGTGCTGATGAAATCATCATGGCTTTTATCGCTGGTTGCGCTCCGGAGTCGTTGTTCCAGAGCCGTGTCGATCTGCCGTTCAATTCCGGTTAGCTGGACCCCTGCACCAGAGTCAAAACCTTGCGGCAGCATGGCTCCGCGGGTCGAGGTCATAATCGGGGTTTGACGGGTAAAATCGGTATTTCCGGCGTTGGCAATATTGTTGCCGATCACCTGCATGGCCGCCTGATGGGCCAGGAGCGCCGAACTTCCAATTTGTAATGACCCGTTAATTAAACCCATTTTTGTTTTGTTCCTTTATTAACCAACCGCGTCCAAAATATTAACCGCATTTCCCATTTGCTTGTGTCCGTTCGGATCGTATAACCCCAGATCGCAATGGGCTGACGTGATTTGCCGCTGCATCTGGGCGAAGCAGCTTAAAACTTCTCGCGTTACCGCGTCATTGACCTGATTGATCTGGTAAACCTGCTCCGCCGTTCCGCGGATCGCCCCCGCCAGTGCAAGCAGTTTACTGCGATGAGGCTCTTCCAAGTGATTGGCCAGAGTGGAGAGCGTTGAGTTTTCATCTAATCCAAGCAACTGGCCTAAGGGTTTGGCCTCTTCGCGTCTTGATTGATCAACCTGTTCGATTCGCTCAATTAAAAACCTTTCCCGAGCCGACCAGGAATCCAAACCGTTCATATCCCCCGTCCGCATGGCCCGCTGTTTTCCGTGAACCACCGTCAGGAGTTGCTCGTGCAGCCCGTGAAGGTCCCGAAGATGCTCGGCCATGTTGTCAACGCGTTTTAGGATTTCATTATTCATGGATAAAACTCCTAAGTATTTTTCTTAATCCCGGTCCATTGTTGGGCTATTTTGTCAGCCACCGCGAATTTCGTCGAACCGGCCCAGCGGCTTATTAATGTCTGGTCCAACTGTGCTCCAAACGCCTGGCCCATTCGCCCGCCGTTAAACGGATTGTCCGGATTCATCTGGGACCGCATCTGCTGCATCAGCGTTCCGAAAAAAGTTTGTCCGATCAGTTCCCGCACATTCTTCCGCAGTTTCTCCTGGTCTTGCGGAGATGCCTGGGCAGCGTAATTCTTCATCACATTTGTTGTCAATGACGTTATCGAGTTCATTGCTGCTCCACCAATTGTCCCTGCAGATTTCCCGTCCGGGCCAATTCCCGAATAATGGCGATCCGGTCTTCCACCGGCATGGCCAGTAAATTCATGGCATCGATCAACAAGCTTAAATCGACAAACTCCGGCATTTCAAAATTCTGCTTGTCCTTTCCGGCCTGATCGCGAAGTTGTTTGACCAGCATTTGGGTACTGATCGTCATTCCTTTATAACTGATGGTGATGGGCGAAATGGTCACGTTTTCATCGGCCACCACCGTTCCCGTTCGTGCGTTAATCGTTACCTGTGCGACTTTTTCCGGCATCAGCAGGGGCAGGGATTGAATCCAGGAGATAAACTTCGCCGGATCGCTCTGTTCGGTCCGCGGGATCATCACGACCACGTTCTTCGGATCGATCGCCTTGGCGATTTGCTGTTGGGTATGCTGAACGGAAACGGCTTCATTAATGGTCTCCGCCATCGTCGAAGCCATCGACCATCCCGCGTGGGCGTCGTCGATAACCAGAGTAACCGAACCGTTCTGGATGAACGTATTGATCACGTCCTGTTCCATTGTGGTCCCGCCCTTGATAAATCCCGTCGTCGGATTATTTGAATCGACATTGATCGAACCCCTGGCCAGGGCATAAATGGTCGGATCGGCATTGCTGGGCCCCTGCAACGGGCTAAGCAGCAACCGCCCGCCTTTTAAACTCTTGGCTGACCCGATCGCCGAAACGATCACATCGAGTTTTTGGCCTTCACGAGCGCCATTGGAACCAATCGACGCTTCGACCGAAACCAGCGCGACGTTCTTTACATTCTTTAGCTCGTCAAATTCCAAAATCCCATCCTTGAAATTCTGCAAAAATGCCGCCAGTGGCCGGATCGCAGGCCAGAACTTTCCGCCGTCCCCCGTTCCATTCAAACCGACCACCAATCCAATCCCCGTTAAAGCATTTTCCCGCTGACCCTGCAGCACCGTGATATCGGCGATCTTCACGCCGTACACCGCCGTCGTGATCATCGTCAGAACCAAAATTGTCGGAATTTTTAATTTACTCACTACTCTCTACTTCTTAAAGAGGTTTGGCAAAATCCCAGGCCTTTTGCAGCCATCCGCGTTTCATGTTGTCTTTGACGGCGCCGGAATTATTATTTTTGATCTTGCACATGTAAATCTGGGTGGAAAGAATCGTGTTGTCCACCATGATATCTTCACTGCGGCACGTGCCGGTCAACGTCAGGGTTTGAATCTCTCCGTCCGTCTCGATGATGTCCGTTCCACCCTGCAGAACCAGGCAACCGTTCGGCAGAATATCGATAATCTGGCAGGTGATCCGGGTAATCATTTCGTTGGTCCGGTTCATCTGGCCATCGCCTTTCAAACGGCTGTTCGCGGTAAAACCGATTTTCGGATCACCCGCCGGCTGGGTGTCCGGGACCAGGTTTCCTTTTCGAAGGTGTATCCAATCTTTCAAGTTGGCCTTATACTCCATATCCCGTTTGAGATCCGATATTCCGTCATTCGTGTACTGCGATTTTTGCCGGACGATCACCGTGATCAGATCTCCGACTTTATAAATCTTTTTCGGTAGCGGTTTGACCGTGAAATACGACACTCCCGGTTCGGTGGACATTTGCTGGCCGTTCATGTTGGCCGGTCGCATGGCAAGTGGGGCAAGGTTGGCGTCGGCGCGTCGGAACAGAGAAGATGATTGAGCAAGACCTTCCGTTCCAAACCACGCTGACGCCAACAGCCACACCGACATTGAGGCTAACAATGTCCGCATCAACCACAACTTAAATTCAGCGATCAGCGTACAGCAAACAGCGGACAGCTTAAGAAAGAGAGAAGATGAACCTTCTCGTTTTCTTTGAAGCTGTTCGCTGTATGCTGTATGCTGTATGCTTCTTGCGGTCATGAATTATTCCTCCCACCCGCCAAATTCTCCTGGACGCAAACGCGCCCTTCACCGGTTACTCTGGCGTGGAATAATTCTTTGGATCGTTCGTTTCGCACCTGAATGATTTCGTTTTTATAACCGTTTTGCATCGACTTGCCGACGGTTTTAATTTCCAGCCCGCCTTTTTGATAAACGACCGTTATCAATTGTCCTCGCCGGACCAACGGAACAGATTCCAACAGATCGCCGGTAATAACACTTCCCGTCTGGATCATCTTTTTCGCCTGCTGATCCAGGACGTCGCCGATATCGGTCATGAACTTGCCATTGACGTTCCCGACCTCCCGCCAGTTCTTTTCAACATCCGACTTGCCGATCCTGGCTTTGCTGTTGATGGTCTTGGCAGCGATCAGCAGTGGCAGGCGAACCCGAACATCCGCCATAATCGGTAGTGTTTGCAGCACCTGCCCGTTCCGCCAGATTTTTACCTTAAACGCCACCAGTCCCAGCCAGGTCGAAGTCCGTTGCGGATTAATTTCAAACTGGTAGGCTGGATCGGTCATGGCCAGAACGTCCCGAAGAGCCGAATTAAAATTGATTTTTACCTCGTGCTCTTTCGGCAAGGCTTTTGTTTCCAGGTTCTGGCAGATAATTTCTCTCAATCTCGCTTCCAGGCTCGCCGGGGCCGCCTGTTTGACCGCCAGGTCGAGTGACGTCCCCGTTTCATCCATTTTTTTTGTCTGGGAGGATGGCTCATAATTAATGACGCAATTGGCCGCTCCGGTAATCGCGATTTGACTTACATTGAACCCCGCCTCTCCCAACCGATCCGCGATCTGGGAAGCCCGTAAATTGATCTTCCTGCTGACGTTAAGATCGCTGGTCAGGGTTAAATTCCTGATGGCCGCGATTGAAGTTTCATCACCGCGAATCGAAGCGATTTGCGAAAGCTTGATTTGCGGATCGGTTACCGTAGCCTCGGTCCAGAGCCGTATTTCGACCCCGGTATTCTGATAGGCTGCGGTCGATGTAAAGGCGGGAAGTATAATTCCTGCCGCCGCTATCAGACTTAATTTCGCTAACCGAGTTGTCGCAAACATTCCTTTATTCATTTCCTACTTTCGCCTATTGTTTCAAATTGGAAATAACTCGAAGCATCTCATCGGATGACTTAATTGATTGACTGTTCAATTCAAACGACCGCTGGGTCTGGATCAGGTCCACCAGTTCCTTCACCGGCTCGACGTTCGACGACTCCAGATTATTCTGAAGAATGGACCCCAACCCGTTTTCCGTCGGATTACCCTCAATGGGCGTTCCCGAAGCCGCTGTTTCCACAAAGACATTCTGTCCCTTGGCCAGGAGGCCGCTCGAATTGACGAATTTCGCCAACTGTATCTGCCCGACATCCTGTGCCGCCGCGTCGCTCGACGTGGTCACCTGTACTTTTCCATCCGAGCCGATCATAATGGACGTATAGTTTTCCGGAATAGTGATCGCCGGTTCAAGTCGGAATCCGTTGCGATTTCCCAGTACCAATTCATTATTCGCGTTGATAAAGAAATTCCCCGCCCGCGTATAACCGACTCCGTTGGGCCCCATGTCCGGGAAAATCTGGACTTTGAAAAATCCGTTTCCGTCGATGGCCATGTCCAACTGATTGTTCGAAGGCTCCAGACTGCCCTGGTCGAACATTAATTGTGTTCCGCTGATTTTCACGCCTGTTCCCACTTCCACTCCCGCCGGAGTGATATTTCCCAATGAATTTTCCGCTCCCGGCTGACGGCGGACCTGGTAGAGTAAATCTTCGAAGTTCACTCGACTCTTTTTAAATCCAACCGTATTGACATTAGCCAGGTTATTCGCGATCACGTCCAGTTTCCCTGTAAGAGCTGTCAGACCGGTCGCTGAAGTATTCAATGCCATCATACTCATAGGCCACTAAGCTCCGTATATTCTTACTACTCGTCTACTCGACTACTTCTTCAAAGCTTCGGTAACTCGCTAACTAATTTCGCCAGCGACTGATCCTGTAAAGTAATCATCGCCGCGTTCATCTGAAAACTCCTAGATGTCTTGATCATCTCCACCATTTCCGATGCCGGATTAACCGTACTGGTTTCAATTGTCCCGGAATCTATTTGCGGATCGATTTTTTCCGCGTCCTGCCCCATCGCGTCAAACAGGTTTCCGCCGATCTTCACCAAATTCCGAGGCTGATCGAAAGTCACCACCCCCAGCTTTCCGACCTGACTTGTCTTATCCCAAACATTCCCCTGACTATCGATCCTGATATCACGTGCCGTGGTGTCCGACGGTAAGACGATTTCCTTGCCGGCATCATCCAGTAGGGGTTTCCCGTCGATCTGGCGAACCAGTTTCCCATCCGCCAGTCCCAATCGGCCATCGCGGGTGTACCGCGTCGTCTCACCGTCCTGAACTGTCAAAAATCCCGGCCCCTCGATGGCCAAATCCAAATTACGATTGGTATGTTCCACACCACCCTGCGTATAATCCGTCTGCACATTGGCAGCAAACGCCCCGCCCGTCGCTTCTTTCAAATTCGCCGGTAAGAATTGTCCGTTTATCCCTTTGGCCTCTTGTAAACGCTGCTTGAAAATGGAAAGGTCGCGTTTGAATCCGGCGGTATCGACATTGGCGAGGTTATTGGCAATCACATCCTGCTGCGATTGGTTCATCGCCATACCGGTCGCCGATAAATACATTCCATAAAGCATCGTTTATCCTGCCTTTTTCCCGCTTTCGGACACCGCCGACTGCTTTTGCGCAAAAAGGTCAAGCTCGGCATGTGTCATCACCGCCATATTAGCGGCGCGAATCACTCGCCGAGCCAACGCCTCAATATCCGACCATCCACGCCCCTCGTTTTGAGGGGCTGGTCGTTCGGAACTCAACTTTTTTTCATTCGACATCATCCGTGACTCCTCGTGCCGGAACTCCGCCGACAACGGCTGACACATATAAAGCAATCCCCGTGCCAAATGAGAAAAATATTTTTAAAGAGAAGTGAAAACCCACTTAAAATAACGGTAAACAGTGCTTTTAAGCATAAATAGGAAGTTGAGAAACTTCTATAACGGAAAAAGTATTTCTACACGGATCACGCGCAAAAATTACGCCTCCGCGCAACTCTTGCTTTTGGAAAAGTAGGGGCGGGGCTTGCTCCGCCCTCTTATCTGTAATGTTGTATCCCCGGTCAGGCCGGGGACAAGCTTTGCATTCTATCTTCTTCGCGCCCTTCGTGTCTTCGTGGTGAAAATATCTTGCAGCCCACTCGGAATATGGACGAACTTTCCGCAAGATTGAATACCATTGGAAATGGTGGATTGCAGAAAATCCACCTTCCTCGGCTATTAGGTTCTCAAATCAAGTGAAAATGGTGCGTCCAGACGCACCCTCCGCTCCTCGCAATGACTAAGCCTGAATGGTTAGAAAATACAAAATTAAAGAGAAGTGGGCGGAGCAAGCCCCGCCCCTACGTTACTCCTTTATTTCATTGAAACCCAACCCTTATGTTGCTTATAATTACTTCGTTGGCCGTTTTAGAATATAGCGAGGCAAGATTCTTCGCTGCGTTTGGAATGACGGTTTTTTCGGCTGAGGGCTGAAAGCTGATCGCTGAACGCTTACAGAAACCCAAGGAGCGTTTAAATGGACGAGAGCAAATCTCTTCTTTCGGTCGAGCGGATGAAGGACGACATTGTGGTGGTCCGGCTGTTGCCGCGGCAGATTCTCGATGAACTTCAGATATCGGAAATCAGCCAGAGTCTCAAGGATATGGTCGATTCCGGGTCCACTAAAATCATTTTAGACTTTTCCACCGTCGATCACTTTTCCAGCTCCGCCCTCGGTATGCTGATCATTCTGAAAAAACAGATCGAAGGCGAAAAGGGCAGCTTGAAATTATGTTACATCCGGTCCCAGATATTAAAGGTGTTCAAAATAACGCGGCTTGATGAGATATTTTCCATTTACAAAACCGTTCCCGAGGCCTTGACAAGTTTTAGCGAGTAAATTTTGGAAACCATGCCGGACATTGATTTTTCAAAATTGAACTTTTCCTCCATCGTTATCAAAAACGATTTGCGGTCGGCGCGGGAAAAGATCGTCAAGCCCATTTTAGACCAGGCGGCGTGCCAGGGCTACAGCGGGCGGGATCGGTTCGCCCTTCGCCTGGGGCTTGAGGAAGCCATTTGCAATGCGTTCAAGCACGGCAATAAGTGCGATCCGCACCGCAGCATCAGTGCCCGATGGTGCGTCGGTGAAACGTGTGTTATTGTCTATGTCGCGGACGATGGCGTTGGGTTCGATCCGGCAAAAGTGCCTAATCCCCGATGCCGCGGAAATCTGGAAAAACCCTCCGGCAGAGGGCTGTTGCTGATGAAAGCGTATATGACCGATGTGAAATATAACGACCGGGGAAATGAGGTCTGCATGATTAAAATCAAACGGACTAAATCCTCCAAAACTTCGGCTGTGAAGAAAATGTGAAGTGGTGTTATAACTTCCAGACAAAAAAGAACCCCCGATTGCCATCGGGGGCTAGTTTATTAAATCACTGGTAGTAAAACGAAAATATGTTTATATTTCTCCCGATAAAAACAGACAGCCCTTTACGACGAACCCCTGTCGTCAATTATGCCATTATCGCCGCGAACATCCTTATTTTCATCGGCACACAGTATTATTGGACAGAAGATCAGGTCAGGCCTTTTTTGCTCGATGGTGCGGCCCCGAAATTATATCAGTTTGTTTCATACGCCTTCCTCCATGCCAACTGGACCCACCTTATCGGAAATATGCTATTTTTGTACATTTTCGGAAATAGCCTGAACGATAAATTGGGCGACCTCGAATACATTCTTTTCTACATCGCCGCCGCGATCTTCGCCGGGGCAGGATATATAATCACAAGCTCCAACCCTTTATTGGGCGCATCCGGGGCCATCGCCTCCGTCACCACCTGCTTTCTGGTCCTTTTCCCGCGAAGCAATATTCTCGTATTTGCCTGGATTTTCTATTTCATCGACACCTTCGAGTTCTCCAGCCTGTTTCTGATTGGGTTTAAAATGATTCTGTTCGATAACGTCATCATGCCCTATTTGGACGGGGGAGGCAATGTTGCTCACGGCGCTCATCTGATCGGCTATCTGTTTGGTTTTGTCGTCCCACTGGTTTTATTGGCCGTCCGCGGCCTGGACCGCGATCAATTCGATATCCTCGCCTTATGGTCCAGGGTCCTTCGCCGAAGGCAATTTGCCACTGTGGCCTCGCAACAAAACTTTTTTACCGGACAAGTCGATGCCGCAGGGATTGATCAATCCGGTGATCCAGCCCCGAACCATACCGCTCCGATGGCCCAGTTGCGAAACGCGATTTATGATGCGCTTTCCCGATACGACCTGACCACGGCGGTGGAAAAATACCGGCAATTGATCAACCTGGACCCGCGGCAGGTGCTGCCGCGAAAAGAACAATTGGAAATCGCCAATCAGTTAATGAGCCTGAAGGATTTTCCCCTGGCGGCGGATGCTTATGAAAAATATTTAAAAGGCTATTCCGACGACACCCAGATCGACCAGGTCCGGCTTCTGCTTGGTATTATCTACGGACGTTACCTGGTTAATACCACCCGGGCCAGAGAGTTGCTGGACAGCGCAAAGGTGCGCCTGACCGACCCCAACCAGGTGGCCCTGTGCGATGAAGAGCTTAGGCGGCTGGATCACCCTTGACCTTTGATAAGGACCGCGGCGATAATTACGTTTTTAGGGAATATTTTATGGCCGGCAAAAAAAACAATATCGTTGAAACCATCGAAAAATTAACCTTCGAGCAGGCGATTGCCCAGCTCCAGGAAATCGTGGAAAAGGTGGAAACCGGTCAGGTGGGTCTCGAAGACGCCATCGGTCAATACGAAACCGGATGTAATTTAGTCCGCCACTGCAAACAAATACTGGAAAACGCGGAACGGAAAATCGAAATCCTGAGTAAAGGCCTCGATGGGCAAATTACCGCTCAACCGTTTTCTCCCGATCTGACCTCAAACGAAGGAGAACAAAAAAATGTCAACTCGCCCTAAAATCACCATAGTCGGAGCCGGCAACGTCGGGGCTACCTGTGCCCACTGGCTGGCGAGCTGGAACCTCGCCGATCTTGTTCTGGTCGACGTCGTTGAAGGCGTCCCACAAGGCAAGGCCCTTGATCTGTCGCAATCCGGGTCTGTCGAAGGATTCGACCTGAATATCACCGGTTCCAACGATTACGCCCCCAGCGCGAATTCGGACCTTGTCATCATCACCGCCGGAATTGCCCGCAAACCCGGCATGAGCCGCGACGACCTGATGGCTACCAATTGTAAAATCGTCAAAACCTGCACTGAAAACGCAGTAAAATACAGCCCCAACGCAATTCTGATCATTGTCAGCAATCCGCTGGACGCCATGGTCTATACCGCCTACAAGGCATCGGGTTTACCCACCCACAAAGTCCTCGGCCAAGCCGGAGTCCTCGACGTTGCACGATTTAAAACGTTCCTCGCATTCGAACTCGGCGTCAGCGTCCAGGATATCACCGCCCTGCTCATCGGCGGACACGGCGACGATATGGTCCCCCTTCCGCGATACACCAGTGTTGCCGGAATCCCCATAACCGACCTGATCCCACATGATCGCCTCCAGGAAATCATCAAACGCGCACGACTCGGCGGTGCCGAAATCGTCGGCCTATTAAAAACCGGAAGCGCCTACTACACCCCCGCCTCCGCCTCCGCCAAAATGGCTCAGGCGATCATCCGAGACCAAAAACGCGTCATGCCCTGCGCCGTCTACTGCGATAAGGAATATGGCATCGGCGGCCACTTCGTAGGCGTCCCCTGCGTCCTCGGCGCAGGCGGCGTGGAAAAAATCTTCGAACTCAATCTCACCGCCGAAGAACGCACCGCCTTCCAAACCTCCATCGACCATGTCAAAGAACTCTGCGCACAAGTGGATAAATTGATGTCACCGTAAGTTAAAATGATGGACCAAGGCGCACCGTAGCTTTTCTTTGGTTGTGTAATACAGTATAATTGAATGATCACATTTGCGAGGAACCTATGAAAGCTAAAGCATTGGGCCGGTACATCGTGATCGATCCGAAAATCTGCCACGGCAAACCGACGTTCCGCGGTACGCGGATTCGGGTCGCCGACGTGCTCGATCAGGTAACCAGCGGAATGGACTGGCAGACCATCGAGGAAGAATGGCGGGGAAGCGTAGCAAAGGAAGCCATTGTCGAAGCGGTTCGCCTGGATCGGGAACTGCTTGTAACACATGGGCCAAACGCTCCGGCAAAGCGATTCGTGTTTCTCATACAGGCCTTTGGGTCTGGAAACTTCGAAAAACGACCCAGGAAAAATTTCCCTGGCCCACCAGATGAAGGCATGGCTACGCGAAGACGCGAAGCCATGCCACCCAATTTGATTATTCCGCCAACAATTTCTCAATCCACTCATTTATATCATCTCGCTTCGGGGAAATCCTCACGATGCCCTTTTTGTCGATCAGATACAAGGCAGGGGTTGCTTTAACGTTATAAAGGGCATACATCGCTCCATTACCGACCAGCCTTCCGTTTGACACTTTGTCCCTTACCTTTTCCGATTTATCATCAATTCCAAACGGAAACTTAATATCATGAGATTTGATAAAGTCCAAAATCATTTCTTCTGTAACTTTACCCGCCCAATCCAAGTTCTCCAGCCGCATATGGACGGCGATCACCTCAAGCCCTTTGTCCCCATACCTTCTCAACAACCCTTTCATTTTTTCCAGTTCCTGCGTGCTTGTTTGTAAATAGACTCCGATTTGCAGCAATACCACTTTCCCGCGATATTGTTCCAAAGTGATGGGTGGGGAATTTAACCATTTCTCCACAAAAAGCCCCGGCGCCGGTTTGTTGCATAATTCATATCCCTGCGGAAATATCTGAATGTCAAAATTCTTGTTTGGAGTATCACAGACAACCCGGAACATTGTGTGTCCATAACCATCGGCATACACGCTACCCTGAATTTTCTTTCCTTGGGGGAGCCCGGTTAAAGTGTACTCGCCCCGGGAATTCGTCGTATCATTAAAAGTTATCGTCCCAACGCCGATGTGAACTTCCAGCCGAGGCATGGGATTGCCTTTTTCGTCCAGAACCCTTCCCGAAAGCCTCGCGTTCCATTGTGTTTTTTCCTCAAAACCTGGAAGTGGTTTAAGCACAATGTCTTTTAAGGTAACCGTCGTTGCTCCCGCTACAACCGCCATCGGTGTCCTTCCCTGAAATCCCGGTTTTTCCGCATGCACATCCATCGGCAGACCTACCGGTACGTCCTCGAACGTAAATCGGCCTTCTCCTTCTTTTTTCATTTGCCAGGGATTATTGGAAATGTTCGTCCATCCACCGCTGGGCATGGCTACCCAGAGTTCCACCTTGGCATCATCAAGTCCTCGGCTCTCCGCATCTACCACCCGCCCGGTGATTCGCACCGAGGGTTCGAGAACGATCTTCAGTTCTGCTTGTTCTTTCTTTCCGCCCCACAAAAAGCCCCGGCTTAAGGTTTTCTCCAAGTTCCGGGCGTAACCAATCTGTTTCTGCATAGTGTCATTGAACCACGCAGGTACAAGAAAGGAAAATTCGCCTGATTCGTTTGTTGCCAGCGGTTTTTCCACCCCAAAGTCTACTATCCCTTTGACCGGTTGCCCTTTGGCATTTACGAGTCGTCCTCGGATCATAGGCTGCTCGGCTCGTACGATCTCCGCGGTTCGAGGCACTCCGACATCATATAAGTCCTTAGGGGCATTTTGGGGGTATTCAAAACGGACGCTCATATTGTCCACGTTCACATCGAATTCAAACGTTTGCCACTCCCCAGCTATGGGTAGATTTTTTTGAGGATCGACCCTCAGTTGGATTTTCCCGGTATTTTGTCCATCAGTCATTGTTAAGTCAAAAATTTCTACATGTGAACCATTAAACGTTCCTTCCTTTCGTTCGATGGTCGATCCCTTCTTTTTCCCCATCTGGATCAATTCGTCAACCAGGTCGGAAGGACTCATCCTTTTAAGTGAACTCCCCTCCGGCATTTGGGAAACCGTAATTTTTCCTGTATCCGGGGAGTATTCGAATTGCTCGTGTGTTTCATAATTCCAAAGACTAACCTTTCCGTCCATATCTTTTACGATTTTTGTCTTGGTATCAAAACAGGTCCAAGAATCAATGGTTCGGGGTGCCTTTTCACGGATTCTGGTCTTGGTTCCCACCATGCGCATGCAGGACATTTTTTGGAACGCTTCCACCACCTGTGCAAAGGCCGTATTGGCCCCGTCTATCGATCCGTTGAAATGATATATTCCACTAATCACCGCCAATATAATCGCCGCCACTGCCAATTTGGTTATTCTATTTTTCATGACCATTCTCCATGTAGTAAAGTTTTTTGTTTTTCCAGCAAAAGCCCGAAGATATTCCACCGCCGAGGGATGCACCGATTTCCATTTTTCAAAGTCCGGTATAGCCTGTTGCCCGCAGATGGCTTTGGAAATCGCCTCATCCAACCAATCGTTATTTTGTGATTTTTTCGTCATGATCTTTCATTAATCCATTACGCCTCAAAATTTTTTCGATCTTTCGTTTCGACCGAACCAGTCGGCCATGGACCGCCAGCTCTGAAATTCCCAGCACCGCCGCTATTTGCTCGTAGGATAGATCGTTGTAATATCGCAAAACGATCACTTCACGATCCGCGGGAGCAAGCTGCCAAACGGCCCGCCGAATGGTCTCGCTGACTCCATCGCCTTCACTCTTGTCGTCTGCCGCGGGTGTATGATCGTTGGAGATGAGTTCTTTTCGTGTGCGAAGCATCTGCTTGGCCACGTTGCGGCAGATTCCGGCCAGCCAGCCTGCGAATTTGTCGTTACATCGCAGATTCTGTAAATCCCGGCACGCGACGGCGAACGCTTCCTGGGCGGAGTCTTCCGACAAATGACGATCCGCCAGCAGGCTGTAGGCCAGGGCCACCATCGAGGCGTAGTATCGATGGTAGAGTTGGCCAAAACAATCCAGGCTGCCCTGTTTGGCGCCTTGCACGAGTTGTCCGTCTTGTTCGTCGGTCGTCACCAGCTTGCCTGCTCCGAAACTTGATCCATGGATAAGTCGTCATAATATAGTGTAATCGGCGGGCAAAAATGTGCGCTAAAAATTAAAAAAATTATGAATCAGACCACGCACGTTAACGGCCATTTTGAACCGATAGGTTGCATCCCTCCCGCCGCCAACATATAATTTGGTCAAACAAGTTTTCTTCGAGGTTTTATGGCCAGAGATTATTATGACATTCTGGGTGTTTCACGCAAAGCGACGCAGGACGAGCTTAAACGCGCCTACCGCAAGCTGGCCCGCCGATACCATCCCGACGTCTGCAAAGAAAAAGACGCAGAAAAAAAATTCAAGGAAATCAACGAAGCCTACGAAATCCTTTCAGACAAGGACAAACGGGCTGCCTATGATCAGTTCGGACACGCCGGTGTCGGCATGGGCGACAGACCCGCCGGTCCGCGACCCGGTCCCGGCTATGGACCCGGTCAACAACGAGGCTACACCTGGACCCCGGAAGGCGGGCAAGCCGATTTTGACCTGGAAGGAATTTTTGGCGATCTTTTTGGCGGACGATCTGGGTCCGGTGCCCGGCAACGCCGGACCAGGGCACGGCCCGAGCCAACAAGTGGAAACGACATCGAACATCAGGTAAATCTTGCCTTCGAGGAAGCGGTCCACGGCACAAAGCTTAGGATTCAACTCCAGAAGCCCGACGAGAAGGGACGAATGTCTTCCGAAACCATCGAGGTCAAAATCCCACCCGGCATGGGCGAAGGTTCCCGAATCCGCGTTCGCGGAAAAGGCAATCCGAGCTACGATGGCGGCCCACCCGGCGACCTGTACATCATCACCCACATTAACGAGCATCCCTACTATCGCCAAATAAGCGGTGATATCTACATCGATTTGCCGATCACCGTCGCCGAGGCCATCCGCGGAACGAAGGTCACCATCCCGACCATCGACGGACCCACACTCCTGACCGTTCCTCCCGGAACCAGTTCCGGGCAGAAACTTCGCTTGAAAGGTAAAGGCGCGCCCGATCTAAAAACCGGAAAACGCGGGGATCAATACGCACAAATAAAAATTATCGTTCCTAAAAAAACGCCCGACGGGATTGATGAGTGTCTGGAAAAATTAAATGAAGCCACCGGTGACCCAAGAAAAAATCTCGGCTGGTCGATATAATTGGAGACAAACGCATGACCGATATTTTCAGACAGGAACTCGACATCCCGGAGAAAACCAGAACTTTCGGCTGGTTGTTGTTGGCAATCGGGGGGATACTGTTTCTCCTCGCCGTTTATTTTTTCGCCCAGGAATCGCAGTTGATTCAGAGATATGAAGCTAAACCCATTGATAAGCAAATAACAACCGCCCCCGCAAAAGCGACAACCCATACAAATCTGTCGGAACTGGTCCGAGCCCAACAATATCTTTCCATGGTCATCATGGCCTTCGGCATCGTCATGGCGTTTGTGATCGTTATCACCGTCAGCCACCGTATCGCCCAACACTTACGCGCCAGACCAGGCAAACCACCCGCTAAAACTCCGTTTACCGACCCGTGGAAAGAATCCGCCGACCGAATCAAAATCGACCAGGAATATCGTTAAAAAAAGCTATTTGTTGGAAAGCAGCATCTTATGAACGCAGGAATATACCAGACCCGTCGCTATATTGCGACTTTCAACAGCCGGAATTTACCGCAGATGTTCACCGATTGTCTGATTATCGGATCGGGCGTGGCGGGGCTTCGCGCAGCCGTCGAGGCCGATCGTTACGGGTCGGTCATGCTCGTAACCAAACAGGGAACGTTTGAGTCCAATACCACATACGCCCAGGGCGGTGTGGCGGTCGTGTTAAAACCCGACGAAGAAGATAACCCTGATCTTCATATCGCCGATACGTTGAAGGTCGGATGCGGTTTGAATGATTTTGAAGCCGTCAAAACGGTCATCATGCAAGGACCGGTCAGGGTGAGGGAACTCATCGAATGGGGCGCCATTTTTGATTCCGATGCCGGAGAACTGGACCTTGGCCGAGAGGCGGGACATTCCGCGTCTCGAGTCATTCACGCCCAGGGCGACGCCACGGGAAAGGAAATCGTCCGATCACTGGTGGCCCAACTGAAAAAATGTCCCAACGTCACGTTCCATGAAAACCACTTCGTAATCGATTTATTGACGGACGATCATCGTTGCCTGGGAGCGCTGGTCTATCACGATGTTATCGGATTGCAGATCATCTGGGCCAAGCAGACGATCCTCGCCACCGGCGGGTGCGGGCGGATTTTTCAGGAGACGACGAATCCGGAAATCGCCACGGGCGACGGATTGGCTATGGCCTGGCGGGCAGGGGCGGTTTTGCAGGACATGGAGATGATCCAATTTCATCCCACAACGCTTTATATCGCCGGGGCCTCCCGGGCCCTGATTTCCGAGGCGGTTCGAGGCGAGGGAGCCTATCTGGTGGATAAAGATGGATACCGATTCATGCCGGAGTATCATTCCGACGCCGAGCTGGCTCCGCGCGATGTGGTCTCCCGGTCTATCATCGACCAAATGCTGAAAACCAATTCCCGGTACGTATTCCTGGACGCCAGGCATATTCCCTACGAAGAATTTTCCAAGCGATTTCCCTATATTACGCAGATTTGCGAATCGTTCGACATCAACGTTTCACAGCAATTGATTCCCGTTCGGCCAAGCGCACATTACATGATCGGAGGGGTAAAAGTAGATTTGCAGGCAAGAACAAATCTCGCCGGGCTTTACGCCTGCGGAGAGGTCGCGTGCAGCGGGTTGCACGGCGCGAATCGGCTGGCTTCGAATAGTTTGCTGGAAGGATTGGTTTTTGGGAAAATCGCCGGGCAAAACGCCGGTGAGTGGATTACGGAACATCCTAACCAGACTCACCCGGTTGCGATTGTGTCGCCTAAGTTCGCCCAAACCAATACGCAAAGTCTCGACATTCAGGACGTCCGCAACAGTCTGCGAAGCATCATGTGGCGGCACGTGGGAATTCGCCGGCAAGTGCAGCGGATGACCGAAACGATTGATGCCATTGAGTTCTGGGGGCGGTATGTTCTGGACAAGACTTTTGATCGAGCGTTCGGCTGGGAGGCGCAAAACATGCTGACCACGGCCGGGCTGATGACCAGGTCCGCTCTGACACGCGAAGAATCCAGGGGTGTGCACTATCGTGAGGATTTCCCGCAAACGGATAACGAGCATTGGCGGAAACACATTATGTTGTGCCGAACGAAGTGAAATTTTTGGATTAAAAAAATATCTTTAAGAGACGCGACCGTAAGGGAGCGTTCTTGGTAGAAAGTAACCGTTGGAAAGAACAAAATCATGCAGAAAATGAGATGGCAAACTGGTTTGATGGTCGGGATCATTGCTGTAACCGCATGCAACGTTTTGGCCGATTCTGCACAAATGCAAGGCCATACTATTCTGCGGGTCAGCCCAAGTCTTAAAGAACTTAGCGCAGTTGGTGGTGGACTCACCCTCAAGGTCACGGTAGTCCTGGTGCAATTGGCGGTGGTGCTGGTGGCGGCGAAATTATGCGGAGCCCTGGCCGAGCGGTTTAAAATTCCCGGAGTGCTCGGCGAACTTGCCGCCGGAGTGATCGTCGGACCCTTTGCCCTGGGCGAATTCATTCCGATACCGATTCACAATCAGTGGATACCGCTGTTTCCGTTTCCGGTGATGGATGCGATTACAAAACAGTTGGAATGGCCTCTTTCCGATCAATTCTGGCTGGTGGCACAGTTGGCGAGTATCGTGCTTTTATTTATGGCCGGCCTGCATACAAATTTAAAACGATTTTTGTCGTACCTGGGTCCGGCGACCATTGTGGCGACGGGCGGTGTGGTGCTGCCGTTTTTCCTGGGGGCGTTTGCGACCGCCGCCTTCAGTTTGCATGTCTGGCATACGACGCTGGCATGGTATTCACCGCAGGCGATGTTCGTCGGGGCGATCATGGTGGCGACGAGCGTGGGAATTACCGCCAGGGTGCTGTCGGACATCAAAAAATTGGATACCCCGGAAGGAGTAACGATCTTAGGGGCGGCGGTGGTGGACGACGTTTTAGGAATCCTGGTCCTGGCCATCGTGGCGGCGATTTCCCAGGCCGAAATGACGAATGGAAATATTCAATTCACCGGAATTATTTTGATAACGGTAAAGGCCGTGGGATTCTGGCTGGGATTAACGTTTATCGGTTTGGCCCTGGCCGATCGGATCGAATGGTTATTTAACAAAGTACATTACACCGGGGCAAGGCTGGGATTGGCCCTGGCCCTGGCCCTCTTGTGCGCAGGGGCGGCGGAGATGTTCGGGCTGGCCTTTATCATCGGTGCGTATTCCATCGGCTTGGCCCTTTCCAAAACAAAAATGGCGCATCAACTAATCGAGGATTTAACCCCGATCAACGATTTTATCGTTCCGATTTTTTTCGCCGCGATGGGCATGCTGGTGAATTTTAAAATGATGGGTTCGGCGATAGGTTTTAGTTTGATCATTTGTTTACTGGCAGTTATCAGCAAACTCGTCGGCTGTGGAATTCCATCGTTATTTACCGGGTTTAACCTTAAAGGCGCGACCCGAGTGGGCATTGGAATGATGCCGCGAGGCGAGGTGGCGCTCATCCTGGCCGGAGTGGGTCTGGCGGGCGGATACATTAACCAGTCGATCTTCGGAGTTTCGATTATGATGACGCTGGTAACCACGATCATCGCCCCCCTGCTGCTGGTCCCGGCGTTTAAAATCAAAGGCAGCGGGGTGCGCCGTGAACTACCGGAGTTTGCCCCCCAAGCCAAACCAATTTCCTTTACCGCCTCGATGAGCCAGGGCATGGGCAAATTATTCGTCCAGATTCTTTTAAGCATCGCCGAGAAGGACGGATACCAGGTCAATCTGGATGACTCGGAACAGGGCATTTATCTCCTACAGAAAAATGAAAAACTCCTGTCAGTAAGGCTTGAAAACGGAGACATTGCTATTCATACGACCTCCAGCCATGAACACGAACTAGATCGCCTGGTCAGCCGGGTCGAGACCCGGATCATCGAATCGGTGGGTGAAATCGCCAACCAAAAGGAAATATAGAAATTGCGTAGAAGTTTTACATTGATCGAACTATTAGTGGTCGTAACGATTATCGCGGTACTGGTCGGGATTCTCCTGCCGGCGTTGGGAGAAGCTCGCAAGGCGGGCGGCAGGGCTTCCTGCGCGTCGAATTTGAGGCAGATCGGTCTGTCGTTTGATCTGTATCAAAATGATTACTCGGACATGTACCCCTGCGCTAACGATCCCTTTATTTACGCCAACAGTTGGTGGCTATGGATGGGCCGAGGCTTTCGGGCGGTGCTGGAGCCGTACATCGCCCCGAATTTGAACGAGAAAAATCCCAATATTCTCTGGTGCCCGCAAGATACCGCTCCGTCTTCAAAATATGAAAGCACAAGTTACGCCTACAGCATGAGCTTTTATCACAGCCCCGCTCAGATCAATCAGATGACAGATACCACGTTTACATATTCCGCCGCAAAAAAGATGCCGGGAGTAGCCATTCAGTCGGGAAACATCTCGATGCCCTCGCGGAAAATTCTCGCGGGCGAATGGACCAGCAATCATAAATTGGTAACGCAGGGCACGGACCCCGGCTGGTGGGGATGGGCAGGCGAGCGGAATTTTCTCCTCGCCGATGGGCACGTGGAGTATTTACCGACCCAAAAAATCAAACCGGCCAATGATAAGTTGCCGGACCCGAATTTGACCGTTGATGGGGTGGATGGACGGGATTTGTAGGGAAAAAGAGTTTAATTGCAAAGCTTGCCCCGGCCTGACCGGAGATGCAAATTGCAAACATCAAAACTTGTCCTCGACTTGATCGGGGATGCGAAGTTAAAATGAAAGTTTGTAGGGTGGGTTTTCCGAAACCACTGCTTTAAACATCTTTAGCCTCGGATGATTGGCGGATACCGTGGAGGATTCGAAAGACACTGGCATGGGTTTTCTCGCGGTGGCGGGACGGATGGTGCGGCCGGCGTTTCTTATTGACGC